>Ga0118677_10003514_pt1 | contig 29510 bp, 24 predicted proteins | sample AliMusrvi5mmetaG_FD_86154 | JGI IMG/M metagenome (GOLD analysis project Ga0118677, IMG submission 86154) | reverse complement strand
CGGCATGGGTAATCTGCGCGACAGCCTGCTGCACGTCGAACGATTCGAAGCCCTTTGCAATGGGGAGAATCTGGCCACAACCAACCGCGTCACCGTAACGACTCCGGTTGCTGAGACGAAGGGTCGCTTGATGATTAATCGCCCCCTTAACATGCTGCTGCCCGGTAATGCCAACACGGAGACTGAATTCAACGCCAGCTCTTGGGGTTACTATCTGCTCGCCGCCGAAATCGCCTGGCGGGAGCCGGTCAAGCTGGACAAGATCCGGTTCTTGCTGTCGAATCGCGACAGCCGCTGGTATGCAAGCTTTGTGCCGTTCTACTGGCAGGGCAAACTCTTTCGCACTGGCATGGAAGAGGGTGAGAACTGGTATCAATACTGGATTGAAGTTTCACCTGACGGTCAAACCTGGACCAACCTAATCAACCGGATGGAAACTGAGATGTTGACCAGTCATCCGGTCATGGTGGACTGGGACAAGGACGGAAAGGCGGACATGCTTCTCGGCAGCACGTCCGCGAACGGCATCTATCCCAACCGGAAGCAATATCGTCTTTACCGGAACATCGGCTCCAACGATGATCCCAAGTTCGCCGACCCGATTCCGGCCACGGATGCGAGCGGGAATCCAATCATTCCAGCCGCGTACTGGTACTTGGCCTACGGGCCTCAGGGCGGTGTTGTGCCCATCGATCTTAATGGCGACGGTCGCCTCGATCTTGTGGCGGAAGCTCCCATGGATGGCGAACTGGATTATTACGAGAATATCGCCAGCAACACGCCCGCCGGCTTTGCCTTCAAGAAGACCGGCAGCCTGCGCGGTGACACCGACAAGCTTTTACCAGGTAACGGCTATCGGTACTTCGACATTGCCGACGCGGACGGCGACGGCATTCCAGACCTACTCCATTCCGTCGGCGAACTGCGCTTCTTCAAAGGTGTCGTGGCCGGTTCCCCGAAATGCGTGACAGATCTGACCGCGGCTAGCGCCGGACCGGCAGGTGTGCGCCTGCGATGGACCCGGCCTGCTGGCGCGACCAAGTATCTAATCCGTTGGAGTGAAGCCCGGGAGATCGGCGAAACCGATTGGGCAATCCTATCGGGGACAAACGGGATTTATACGGCGACTAACCGCGAACCGCAGTTCGTGACTATTCAAGGACTGCCGCCGGGGAAAAACATGACGGTGGCAATCAAATCACTGGATGTCTCGAACCGAGTCTCTGGCATTTCCCAACTCGCGCGGCTGGTCACTCCGCCGCTGAAGGAGATCGTGCTCCGCAACGGTCTAGCCGACGGCACTACGATGCCGGCTTATTCCAACTGTTGGGCGGTGACGCTGGATGCTACAAAGCCGGACACCGTTGACGCCAATCGAGCAATCTTGAAAGTCTTCGCCCAGATTCCGAAAGGTGAAAAGCAGAAGGTAATGGTGGTGCATTTCGGCAAGATGCCATTGCCACAAGTGGAACGTGCGGAACTCGTCCTTTACACCTCCGGCGCGATGGCGACCATGATGTCTTGCAACGCGATTGGCGACGAAGTTGATCCCACTACCGCGACATGGAACCACTCCACTGCGGGAGTTAATTGGCCCAACGACGAGTTGAATCAGGGCGGTGACTTCCAGTCATTCGCAGCGCCCATGTTTGTGGCAGGACCAGACACTCGGGTCGCATGGGATGTCACGAAGGCAGTTAACCGTGTGCGAAAGGCGGGACTTGATTCGGTGACTTTCTTAATCCGGGTGGATTACACCGGCCACTATGTGGCAGGCGAAGGAAAAGTTTTTGTTGGAACCAGCGCCCTAAACGTCGAGCAAAGACCACGGCTGATCCTGATTACGAATCAGTAACTCAACCGCACTGCGACAACTGGACACGGCCATCATAAAGCGCTTTGCCAACAATCACGCCGGTTAAGTTTCGACATTGTTCAGTGAGTTTCCGGAGTGCATGGATGTGTTCCGTGTTGCCTACGCCGCCACTGGCAATCACTGAGCATTTTACCGCCGTGCACATACCAGTAATGGCCGGTAAATTGGGGCCGGTCAGCATTCCGTCCGTCGAGACGTCCGTGAAAATGATGTGCTGAATGCCGAGCGTGTCGACCTGCTGGGCAAAATCCACAGCAGTGAGCTTGGTCTTTTCAGTCCAGCCTTTGACTGCGACAAAACCGTCACGCGCATCAATACCGACGGCAACTCGATCACCGACTGCGACAGCTAATTCCTTTACAAAAGACGATGACTCGCACGCTTTGGTGCCGACGACACACCGGCTCACGCCCATCGCCAACGCTTCCTCAATTTGTTTTCGCGTTCGCAGTCCGCCACCGAGTTGTACCGGAATTTGGACGGCTTTAAGAATTGCGCGGACGCTGTCCCAATTCTTCGGAGTCCCATCAAATGCGCCATCAAGATCCACGACATGCAGCCACTGCGCCCCCTGCCCTGCCCATTGACGCGCCATTGCAGCCGGGTCATTACTATAAGTCGTTTGCGCTTCCGCCAAGCCTTGACGGAGTCGGACGACTTGGCCACCACGTAAATCTATTGCCGGGTAAATTATCATGAAAGTTTCACAAAGTTTTCCAGCATCTTCAGTCCAACCGCCTGTGACTTCTCCGGGTGAAACTGCGTCGCAAAGACATTGCCGGACCAAATTACCGACGCAAACTCAACGCCGTACGCGGTTGTAGCAGCAATCACAGAATCTTGCCGGGGCGCACCGTAGTAGCTGTGAACAAAATAGACGTAACTGCCATCAGCGATGCCGGCGAGCAGCGGGCACGCGCCTTGTCGGATATGCAGCCGATTCCAACCCATGTGTGGAATTTTTAAGCCAGCCCTGGCAAAACGTGGCACGGTGCCTGGTAAAATACCAAGGCCGGGCACACCGGGCGATTCGGCACCGGATTCAAAAAGCATTTGCAAGCCGACGCAAATCCCGAGGAACGGCTTGCCGGTCTGAATGAATTGCCGAATGGCTGAATCAAGTCCTAGTTGTGTGAGATTCTTGATGCAATCGCCAAACGCACCTACCCCAGGCAAAACCACCGCGTCCGCCGCCAGCACATCGGACGGACGGTTGACGATCTGCACGGCCGCCCCGGCTCGCGCCAGCGCTTTCTCCGCACTTCGCAAGTTACCACTACCATAATCAATCAATGCAAGCATGCCGGCGCACAGCATACACAGCTCCGGCCGGCACGCAAGACCGGCTTGCTTAGTGCAGCGATTATTTTAGAATGCTGACATGAAAACCATTTTTGGGCAGCCCTCATACATTCTCGCCAACCGCCAGGTCCAAGCCGCCGTCACGCAAACCGCCGGCCATCTCGCGCCGATTAGCTTCCGCATTGCCGGCAAAACGATCGCACCGTTTGCCATTGCGCCATGGTGGAATGAGAAAGTTCCCGCCGGTATGTTGCCGTTGATTCGCGTGCTGCGTGGTGATTTCTTTTGTTTGCCGTTCGGCGGGAACGCGACGCCCTACCGGGGTGAGCAGCATCCACCGCACGGCGAGACCGCCAACGGGCACTGGAAATTCGAAAGCCTGGCCCAGGCCGGCAACGCCACAACGTTGCATTTGTCGTTGCGGACACGCGTCCGGTCAGGGCGCGTTGACAAGCGGGTTACATTGCGCGCTGGTCAGACAGCGATTTACCAGGAGCACATCATCTCCGGTATGACGGGGCCGATGAATCCCGGGCATCATTCGACATTGCAGTTTCCTGACCGGCCGGGCGCTGGGCGGTTATCCACATCGGCATGTGTGCACCAGCAAGTGTATGTCGAGCCGGCAGGATTACCGGAACAACAGGCTTATTCACTGTTGAAGCCGGGGGCGGTCTTCCGTGATTTGCGAGCGGTGCCGACGATTACCGGTGAGTTGGCGGATTTGAGCCGCTATCCGGCGCGCCGTGGGTTTGAGGATATTGCGATTTTGGTGGCGGATCCAAAATTACAATTCGCTTGGAGCGCGGTGGCGTTCCCGGAGGAAGGTTACGTGTGGTTCACGTTGCGCGATCCGCGCGTGTTGCCAGCGACAATCTTGTGGATGAGCAACGGCGGCCGGTATTCTGCGCCATGGAATGGCCGGCATGTAAATGTGATGGGCGTCGAAGATATCACCGGCTTTTTCCACACCGGGCTGGCGGGTTCAGCCAAGCCGAATGCGCTGACGAAACGCGGACTGACGACGTGCCATCAGATGCGGGCAGACCGGCCGTTCGCGGTCCGGTATATCATGGCGGTCGTGGCGATCCCGCGCCGGTTTGAGCGCGTCAAAGAGATTGTAGTCGCGCCCGGCAAGGTGACGTTGGTTGGCGAAAGGGGCGTGAAAGTTTCCACACCGTTGGACAGCGCGTTCCTCAAACAAACGGGCGCCGTGTAAACAGTCGCGACAACGCCCGGCTCGGCGTTTTCACGATCAGTTCGTGGAGAAAGAGGTCGGTCGGCATCGCTTTCGGCTCCATCAGTCGCGCCCAATAAATGTGCGCAAAGAGATAGATCGCGAGGATCAGTGCGTAGCAGACACTGAACTGGTTTAACTCGATGACGCCCCAGCGAATTTTCCAGCCGGCCAGACTGTCCACAAGCAACCCCCATAAAATCGGGAAGACGCCGGCCGTGAGACTGGTGATGACACTGAACAACGCGAAGAAATGACTCCGCCCCATTTCCGGGACAACAGCCATCAGCAACCGCGTATTGGGCAGGGTTAATAATGCCGACCCGAGCGCGGAAGTCATTTGGAGCAACACGATCACCCACAGTGTCGGCGCAATCACGCCCGCCGCAATGGCACCCCACAAGGTGAAATGCGCCACAAGAATGATGCCAGACGCGCCGAGTAACGGTTTGCTTCCGACCCGGTCAGCCAGCGCGCCGAAACCCCACAACGTCACTGCCGATCCTGCACTGTACAACGCCATCATCGCCAGAAATTGCCAATCCGCAAACCCATGCAGATCACGCAGTAGCGGCACCCAGCAGACGCCACTGCCAGCCAACGCGATCACGATGACAATGTTGTATACCAATAGCCGGTAAAACGGTGGATGCAACACCATCGCTTTCCATGGAACTGGCCCTTTGGACCGGCTTTGAGCCGGCACTGGTACATCTGGCATGCGCGCCAAAAACCACAAACTTGCCATGCCGCCCAGAAAACCAACGAAAAACATCCAGCCAAAAGCTGCGGTTCCAGTCGCTTGCTTTACAAACCAAGCCGTCCCCGCCATCGTACCCAACAACGCCAATGCTGTGGACATTTGGTCGCCAGACAGATACCGGCCCCGCAAGCTTTCCGGGATCAATTGCGTGATCCACGGTAGAAAACCGCACACTGAAAACCCGCGTGATGCGTTATATCCGAACAGCAGGAATAGCATTAGCCCGATCCGTGTTGTTCGATCAATCTTCCCAGGAAGAAACGCCACCACTGCCATGCCGAGGATGATGAAACACCGGGTAGTCCAGCCGCGCAGCACAAATGCCCGGTAGCCTACCTTATCCACCAGCGGCGCTGCCGGAATCTGGAGGATGTTCAACAGCGACGGTAAGGCAATCACAATTCCGAGTATCGTGGCCGAGGCACCGAGGTGCTTAAAAAACAAAATCATCGGCATTCCCAGCACAATTGAAAACGAAATCGTATTGAAAACCTGAAACGCATACGCGTTTCCAATTCCGGCCGGCATCTGGGCTGATTTGAAGTCGTTCACCTGTTACTGCTCACAAAAATATAAACGCTGATGACAAGCATGCTGGGCTATGTATTGGTTATTAATTTTGGCGTACAACCGATATGAAATCACACGGGATGGAAAGCTCGATTTTCTAAAAAGTGTAGTTAGCTTGCACAGTAATTTGAGTCACATCAAAAGTATTAAGAGGTAAATTGGATGTTTTGTTAACATACCGATATTCAATGTATGCTGACAAGTGGCGCGAGAATTGACGGGTAAGTGTCAAGCCAGTTGAGAAGATATCGTCTTTTTCACTAGAATTAATCCCACCGATTGATTCGATGTGTGTCCATTGAGCAGTCGGTGCCAGCGTTAAGTCTTTGGTAAGACGATGTGCGATGGACATGGTAACTCCCAAGACGCTTTGGGCGCTTGACGACGTCAGCAAAGCAGTCACACCAGGGCTATAGAAAGCACTAAAGCTGTATGTCGTGTTCGGATTTAAGGGATGCGTGTAAGAACCTGTCATTGAAGCACTGGGGCCACCGCTCCATTGTGCAGGTAGATTTGTAGTGCCCCCTGATGGAAAGCGAGCCACTTTCTCATCAAGATGTGTAAGCGCATAGCCAGCTTGGATTGACCCATTGAAATACGGCGTGATCTGACCCGAAACTCCAATTTCACTGGAATAGGATTCAGTATTCTGCCGCGTGTAATCATCAGGAAATGACATACCATATGTGTTCGCCCAAAATAACCTGTAATTTTGACGTAAAATATACGCGGGCGTCACCGAAAGATTGTAGTCGGTTTCAGACTGTGATGGTGCCGAAGAAATTTTATCCATTCGTTGAGCACCCAAGCCGAGATCCGTTTTGCCGAAGTTGCGGTCTAGGTTAATTGAGGCCGTGTTGTCGTACTCCGCGACTTGCGCCTGATTGGCTAAGACTGCGCTATCCAAATCCACGTTCTCATATGAAAATGTATCGCCAACAGTCGCTTTCCACTCCCCAAACCGCATTGGAATCGCAAGATTCACGCTCAGCGGCGAGCTGAATGACTGTGTCATATAATTTGTTGTGAGGTAGTATTGCTCCTGATACGAAACCCCCGCGTTAAGTGTCATCTCGTCGCCAAGGTTGGAGCCAAAATGCACTGGCAGTGTGATCCCTCCGTTAAAAGTTGGGCCGCCCAAAAGTGAGAAAGCGCTTTGCTTGTTCGGGCTGTTGTTAAGATTGTCGGTGTACTGAACTCCGGCCTGAGCTCCCACGTCACCATGAATTGGTCCCATAACAAAAGTTTGTTGGGCGTGGGCAGGGAGAGTAAAAAAAACGGCAAAACCTATTGCCGCCAGCAGTTTGATGACTACCTGGCAACGTGCGTTTGCGGCTTTAATTACTTCAATGTAACCTAACACAAAATATCACATCCGATTGCCAATGAGTCAAGATTCGTGTCATCAACTCCGCTCAGGTCAATGCTTTGTTATTAATGCCAAAAAAACGCGATATAGGTCAAGTTCTTTGCAACAGTATGAATGTTGCATTTCAGTGTTGCTTTGGTGGTAAGGGCGAAGTTGGCGGGGTTTCCTCTTGCAGCCAATGGTCAAGCAATTCCCGGTAATGAACGTTCAACATAGTTCCGAGTCCGAGCATACATAAAATCGCCAGACTAAAGACGATGTATCCAGAAAATTCGTGGTAAATCTTCATGGCTGGATCATAACCGAACCCTTGTGCCACCAATGCGACTGTTGTAATGCGTGCCAAATTTCCAAGTACTGCCAACGGCACACTTGACATAAACATTACCCATTTCTTCCAGCCACGATCCATGGCAAGCTGGCCGTACAGTGCCGTGAGCGCCATCAGTGCCACCAGCGACCTGATTCCGCTGCATGGATCAGCGACATCCAACGGCATAAACCGACCGGCCCGCGAGAAAATACCAGTGCCTTGGCTGTAAACTTCCAGCCCGAACAAATTTAGTAACCCGCACGATATATTCGCCACTACCATTCTCAATGGAAACGATACATATGGATCAATCACATTCAGCGGGATCATGAAAAATAAAAACGCACAAGAAAACCACGCGCCTTTGGCCCATTGCCATCCACCTAAATACCAGACAATCCCAAAAATGAGTACCACCAATGATCCCGCCACTAATCGTGGCACTTGGGCACGGACACCGCCGACATACAACAGCGTCGCCAGCCCCACCAATATCAGACCCCATATTGATGGCACCATTGGTAAATTTCGCAGCGTGTTCCGCCATTTCCAATAGAAAAAGCCAGCTGCAGCCACCGGCACTAAATAACCGTGTGCGTAATCGCCACCCCGTCCCCAAAACAACGCCAACCAGCCAAACAGTGATATCGGTGTGATTTGAAACATGCAGACGCGGCTGATTCCATACGCATACACAATCAGTCCGGCCGCCACCGCCCCTAGCACCCAACGACGCAGAGTCTCGCGGTTACCGGTGATCTGTGACAGCATCTGAATGAGCGGGTTATCTTTCATACTTGCGTGTGTGAATTTGGAGCAGACATCCGGCAATGTCAAACACCGGGTGATCGTCAGCGTGGCGTGTCACTCCATAAGATTTGCTCGCCATCCACTGTGATTTGACGCCGGTATTGCAATGATGACTTTTCCGGCGGCGGATGAACCATATCATACTTGCTTAACCAAAATGAATACGTCGTGATCGCATCCATCCAGTGCCAGTCTCGCAACGTCGTCAGGTAAATGCCGGCAAAGACGCGAAAATTGTCGTTGAAATATAAATACGACTTCTCCTCTGCCGGGATCAACATTGCCGAGCGATCGCCGTACCATGCCATCGCCCACGGAATGTCAGTCGCCACCAAATCATTCTCCCGGAATGTCTCCCCGACCGCCGCCACCACTCCACCATCGTAGGGCGGGTAAACCGAAACCGGCGGTGGCGGTAACAGCGTGAATGCCATCGGCGTCACATTTAGCGCCACAAATAATCCCACCACACTCCGACGAATCCACCGCTTTCGCAATTGTAGACGTTCAAACATTACGAAAAAAAACGCCGCGCTGTACATTGCAATCACCGGCATAAAAACTGTGAAGAAATTCCAACGCGGTGGTCCCGCCACTCCCAAACAAAACACTGCTAACACCAGTACACTGAATATCAACCATTGCAACCGCACCGCCTCATCACGACGGAATCGGTGCAACAATGCCACGAGGAAAAATGCCATCAGAAAATTTGCGCCGGTATCCTTTAATTGTTCCCGGTAAAGCTTGTCCCAGAGCATTAACATTCGAACTCCGGAGGCGTGTAGCCGAATCGGTGCGCTGGCATCGCTTTGTCGTTGCAGTTGAACCACCGCCACCTCCTCACCGCGTTCGTCTGGCATGATGTGCGTCGCCGCCCATCGCGCCAAACCGAATGGCGAGTCAGCTGCATTTACGTTGTGCGCCACCCACGGCAGCAGTATGAGTACAAACGTCCCTAAAAAAACACTCAATTTAATCGACCGTTGCACCGACGGCATTGTTATCCACAACCACACCACCACCACCGGTAATAAACAAACCATAGTGTACCGTGTCAACGTCGCCACGCCTATCAGCGCCCCGCACATTACCAGCGCACCAGTTGTCAAATACACGGACGCATCTGTCGTCGCCCATTTTTCCACCTTGACTAGCGTCCAGATCACTAGCAGCATCAGTAACGCTAAAAACGGCAACATGCTCCCGGCGACGCATGCATCCAATAACTGATCGCACAGCATGCACAATATCACGCTTAGTAATGCGACCCGTTTATCGAATAATTCCCGCGCCAGTAAATACAGCAGTCCCAAATCAGCCACAAAAAACAGCCATGCCAAAATCACCAGCAATCGGTCCATCCGCAACGTTTGCACGCGCGCGGCGTCATACAGCGCTTGCAACTTCAGCCAGTCCTCCGGCAACCGGTGTGCTGAAATATCCAGCAGGCGTTTTACTGCCGTAATTCTTGACAGCGGTTTGAAAACCTTAAACCAACCAGCTAACACCAATGGATATACTGGTGGCGTCCATAACTCTGGTAGCACGACTCGTCCATCGCTGACCGTCAGCTTGCCGGTCGCTGCCAAATAACTCACATCAATCGGACGGATGTTACGCGTCACATACCCACGTCCCAGGGCTAAATTTCTCCCCAACTGCCCCAAGTCCATTGTCTCGCGGTCTCGCAAACCAACAAACTGCGTGCCGGTATAGACAAGAATCACCAAAAACACTAAAAACAAAAAACCACCCAACCTAAACCACTGGATGCCCATCCCTAAATCAAACTTGAAAATCAAATCCTGAAGGCGCTCAAAAACCGGCCGTTTCATGCGAATCGGCTGATTCAGTTCTGATATATTATCGTATTCCGAAGGCATCGCGTCTCTCGTCCGCAGCATAGCCTACCACCCCACCCCATCGTCAAGCCCGTGTGCTTGACTCGTTGGTAACCGTTGCGCTACGGTTACCTGCCATAATGACCACTCGTGAACGGATCCGCCGCATGCTCGAACATCGGGAAGCCGACCGCGTTCCAATTACCGATTGCCCATGGGACGCCACGTTGCAACGCTGGCACCGTGAAGGCTTGCCGGCCGACGTGGATTGGGCTGATTATTTTGAGCTCGACCGGTTCGCTTCCTTCGGCGTGAACAACAGCCCTCAATATCCGGAAAACATCATCGAAGAAACAGAAGACCATCGCATCCACACTAACTCTTGGGGTGCAACGCTAAAAGATTGGAAACATCACGGCAGTGTGCCGGAATTTCTCAACTTCACCATTACCGACCCCGACGCTTGGCGCGTTGCCAAGCAACGCATCGCGCCCACCCATGACCGGGTGGATCTCGAACACTTGCAGCGCAATTTTCCAAAGTGGCGCGCCGAAGGACGCTGGATTAGTGCCGGTCTCTGGTTTGGTTTTGATGTGACGCATTCGTGGATGGTTGGTACTGAAACAGTTTTAATGGCATTAGCTGAAGACCCGGCTTGGATTGTCGATATGTGGAACACGCAACTCAGCACACAGTTGACGTTGCTCGACTGGGTCTGGGATCAAGGATTTCATTTCGATGCCATCGGTTGGCCGGATGATCTCGGCTACAAAGGTCATCAATTTTTCTCATTACCAATGTACCGGGAGTTGCTCAAGCCGGTGCATCGCCGTGCTTGTGAATGGGCACAAGCCCATGGCGTTGTCGTCAGCCTCCACTCGTGTGGTGATGTTCGTCCGCTAATTCCAGACTTCATCAAAATCGGTATCCAAATTCTTAATCCAATCGAAGTCAAAGCCGGCATGAACCCGGTCGAATTAAAACGCCGGTACGGCAACCAACTTACTTTTCACGGTGGCCTAAATGCCGCGCTGTTCTGGGAGCCGGCCAAACTTGAAGCTCATATGCGCGAAGTGATACCGGCGATGAAGCAAGCCGGCGGTTACATTAGCAGTTCCGACCATTCCGTGCCCGACAGCGTGAGCCTTGAGCAGTTCCGTCAATTCGTCACGCTTGCGAAGGAATTAGGCTCGTACTCGTAAGGTGCCGCCAACGACCATTACTCCCACTCAATCGTGGCTGGCGGCTTGCTGGAGATGTCGAGACAAACGCGGTTGACACCTTTGACTTCGTTGATGATGCGCGTCGAAAGTCGGGCGAGCAAATCATAAGGCAACCTGACCCAGTCGGCGGTCATGCCGTCCACGCTGTCTACGGCACGAATGGCGATGGCGTTTTCGTAAGTGCGCTCATCCCCCATCACGCCCACGCTTTTGACCGGTAGCAGGACGGCAAACGTCTGCCAAATCTTGTAGTACAAATCCGCCTTCTTCATTTCCTCGATGACTATCCAGTCGGCATTTTGCAGCACCGCGATGTGCTCGCGGTTGACCTCGCCAAGAATGCGGACGGCGAGACCGGGACCGGGGAATGGTTGGCGCCAGACGATTTCACGCGGCAGGCCGAGTTGCGTGCCAACTTCCCGGACTTCGTCTTTGAAGAGTTGCCGGAGTGGTTCGAGCAATTCGAGCTTCATCCGCTTCGGCAAACCGCCGACATTGTGATGACTCTTGATCATTGCCGCCGGGTTGCCGGCGATCGGTACGCTTTCAATCACATCCGGGTAGGTTGTGCCTTGCGCGAGGAACCGGGCCTTACCGGCCTTATGAGCAGCTTTGTCAAAAACTTCGACAAAAGTGCGACCGATGATCTTGCGCTTACGCTCCGGATTGGTAACTCCGCGCAGTTTTGACAAGAACGTTCGGGTCGCGTCGGTATACACCAGCTTCATGTGTAGGTTCTGACCGAACACGCGTTGGACACTTTCCGCTTCGCCTTTGCGTAATACGCCATTATTGACGAACACGCAGGTGAGCTGATTGCCGATTGCTTTTTGAATCAACGCTGCCGCGACGCTGGAATCCACGCCGCCAGACAAGCCGAGGACAACACGGTCGTTGCCAACCTTGGTGCGGATTTCTTCAATGGAATGTTCGATGAACGATTTCATCGTCCAGTTCCTGCCGCAGCCGCAGATACCGTGGACAAAGTTGGAGATGACCTGCTTACCATTTGGAGTGTGATGAACTTCGGGATGGAATTGCAGGCCGTACAAGTGCCGCTTGTTGTCGGCGATGGCCGCGTAGGGTGAGTTCGGACTTTTAGCAACAGTGATGAAGCCAGCTGGTAACTTGGTAACCTTATCGCCGTGGCTCATCCAGACCTGCTGTTCGTACAACATCTCGCGGAACAGCGTTGTGTCCTTGGCAATATCAATCTCGGCTGGCCCATACTCGCGTTTCCCGCCAGGTTGAACCTTGCCGGCAAGCTGGTGTGCCATCAACTGCATGCCGTAGCAGATACCGAGAATGGGCACGCCGAGCCTCCAAATACCGATGTCGCAGTGTGGCGCCTTCTTGTCATACACGCTGCAGGGTCCACCGCTGAGAATGATACCGCTGGGCTTCAGTTCCTTAAGTTTGCTTACCGGCGTGTCATAGCGAAGGATTTGCGAGAACACTTGGCACTCGCGAATCCGCCGCGCTATGACTTGCGTGTACTGCGAACCAAAATCAAGAATGATGATTTGTTCCATCGCTACTTGCTACCCATGCCAACACCTTGAACGGTTTGAAAGATTTTACCTTCGGTCTTGATTGCGGGCGCGATGATGATGTCGGTCTCTTGGAACTCGCGGATATTTTTCTTACCGACGTTGCCCATACAGGTCATGAGCGCGCCCATCAAATTTTGCGAGCCGTCATCGAGTTCAGCTGGGCCAAAGAGGATTTGCTTAACAGTACCAGTCACTCCGACACGAACGCGGGTACCACGCGGGAGATTGGCGTGCGGTGTGGCCATGCCCCAATGATAGCCGCGCCCGGGCGCTTCCTTGGTGCGGGCAAACGCGCTGCCGATCATGACGGCATCGGCGCCGCAGGCAAAAGCTTTGCAAATGTCGCCACCCTTGTTCATGCCACCATCGGTAATGATTGGAACGTAACGGCCGGTTTGTTTAAAGTAGTGATCGCGGGCAGCCGCGCAATCCACCGTAGCGGTGACCTGCGGAACGCCGAGACCAAGGACTCCACGGGTAGTGCAGGCGGCACCGGGACCGACGCCGACGAGAATGGCGGCAGGACCGCTCTGCATGAGTTCAAGTGTGGCGGAGTATGTGACAGTGTTGCCGATGACAACCGGGATCTTCATCGCTTTGCAAAATGCGGCAACATTGAACGTCGCGTATTCGCTGGAAATGTGACGAACGGTGGATACAGTTGATTGAACGACAAAAATATCAGCACCAGCTTCCTGAGCAATTGCACCAAAGCGTTCGGCGCGTTGCGGAATGGCACTGACGGCACACAACACGCCGGCTGCCTTGATCTCTTTCACACGCTGGGCAACCAACTCTTCCTTTACCTCTTCCTTGCGATAAATCTCTTGCGTTAGGTGGGTCGCTTCCTCTTTGCTGGCACTGGCGATTTTGTCGAGGATTTCCGACGGATCCTTGTAGCGGGTCTGGACGCCTTCAAGATTGAGAACGGCGACACCGCCGAGCTTGCCCATAGCGATGGCGAATTTCACATCCACAACGCCGTCCATCGCACTCGCCAAAATCGGCACCTTGATCTTGTGCGTGCCGAGTTGGAACGTTGTATCGACTTCGTTCGGGTTAATTGTCACATCACCTGGTACCAATGCGATGTCGTCAAATCCATAGGTGACCCGTGCTTTTCGATTTCGTCCAATCCACATGCCCATAAATACAATGCCTCCTCAAATTACTTAAATGATTTTGTTTTCCTCGCAGCCAACGCCTCTTTCATACCGGCTTCAGCGCCGCCTGACAATACTCAAATTCTTGCCGCCCATACCACCCGCACTACCCCCCACGTCAACGCCAATGGATCAGCGTTTGGCTCCGGCGCAAACCACACCTGCCGGATCGCCGCCATCATTGCGCCATCCAACGTCTCATTACCTGATGACTGCTCCAACACTGCATACCGGACCCGTCCATCGCCGGTCACTGCGACCAATACTCGCGCCCCGCGCACCGGTGTGCCCGTCGGGGCTAATGGCAACACTGGCTGTTGCAAAATACCACGATCACATAACGTCCCGGTAACTTCCAACACAGAATTCGTCACCGGCAGAATTATCGTCACCGAGTTTGTCGGCTCGACCATCGTCCATTCAACGCCGGCCTGTATCAACGCGCTGATTGGTTTTTCCGCCAGCAACACCGGCAGTGCCGCATTCGCTGGTGATGCCAGAAACGCCGTCGGGCGATCCGGCTCGTATGCTGATGGCGTTGGCAAACTAACATATTGCCAAGCCTTGCCAGAAAATCCGCGTGCATCCGGTAACGACATTACACTTGGATCAAAATAATCCGCGATGATTGAATATTGACCGGAATGCATCCAGCGGAGATGCGTCGTAGGTGTGTTATCGTTTTTGTGACTGGCACGCTGGTCGACTGCGAGCCATAGCGCGCCTGCGGCAATGGTCGCAATCGTCACGCCAAGCAACCACATCAACACGTGACGCTCGTGGATGTGGATGCGCGGTATCATTTTGACAAGGTGACCGGTGTTTCGGGCCGGGTTGCAAGATTAACTGCGGAGATACCGGCGGCAAACGCTGTGTCGATCACTTTAATCAGCGTGTCATAGCCAACGTGCCGGTCAGCTTTGATGATGAGTTCGGCGTTCCGTGTTTCGCTCGCTGCCATGCGCAATTGGTCAGCTAATTGCACGAATGTCGTCGGCTGGTTTTTAAAAAACAACAGGTTGTCGCGCGAAACGGTTATAATAAGTTCCTTCAGCGAAATATTTTGAGGTCCGTTTGCTGCCGGCATGTCCACCAAGCCGTAGCCCGGTTGCAGCACGAATGGCGAACTTAACAATATGAAAATCAATAGCAGAAACACGACGTTCACCATTGGCGTGACATCCAAGCGGCCTTTGGCAATTTCGACGTGAGTTTTGAAAGTCATTTAACCGGTCGCGTCAGGAGGTTAATGATTTCGTTGGCCGCTTTTTCCATGTCGAGCACAAGATTTTGCATCCGACTGACAAGATAATTGTAGCCGACATATCCCAGGATGGCGACGACCAACCCACCGGCTGTCGTTAATAATGCTTCCCACACACCGCCCGCTAGTTGGCCAGGATTCGGCAACAATGTTGCCTGCATTACCTTGAACATGCTGATCAAGCCGGCAACTGTACCGAGAAACCCAATCAGCGGTGTAATCTGTGCGATCGTCGCAAGGATCACCAACCGGCGTTCAAGTCTGGCGATCTCAATGCGCGCGGCATCTTCCATCGCCTCATGGATTTCTTCGCGGCGGCGATCACGGTTTTCGATGCCCGCCTTGACAACTTCTGCGACCGGTCCTGGCGTTTCATCGCACAAGGCGAGCGATTCGGCGGTATTGCCGTGGTTGAGCGCGTTGCGAATCCCGGCGACGAAATCCGTGGTGTTAATATGGGCACGATGATAGTACAAAAATCGTTCGCAAAAAATTACGACTGCGATGATGGCATTGAAGAGCAACAACCACATCAGCAGTCCACCTTGCTGCATGAGTGTCAACATAATGCTCCCTGCTTAATCGAATGTGCCTTGGTTTTCAAGAACGCTTTCCTTACCGGCTTAACAAAGTTTCCGGATGCTGTGAAATCAGTTTCCGGATTCGGTCATCGGCCAATTCCTTTAATTCCGGACAAAGCGCGCCGAGTTTTTTATAAAGTGTGATTGCGTTCGCCCATTGATTTTGTTGTTCTTCAAGATTCGCTGCCGCGCGCGCAGCTTTGCTCGACCAAAATCGTTCAACCGGCTCCTTCGCATCCGGTACCGCCGTTGCCTCGAGCAATGCGGTTGTGTACTCCAGCAGTGCGTCATCAGGTTTCTTTTGCGCCTCAAACGTTTGGCCAAGTTTGAACAACGCTTGGTTTCTTGTGCCGGTATCCTTGGCCGCGTCGAGCGCCTTCCGGTAGCTTACTAGCGCGTCGTTGTATCGGCTCAATGAGTATTGGCAATCGCCTTTTCGTCCCCACGCCTCACCGATCAACGGACAATCCGGAAATTCCTTTATCAATGCCTCAAAAACCAATAGCGCATCATCAAACTTGCCGAGTTCGCTGAGTGCATCGCCTTGTCCGAACCGGGCGTAACAGCGCCAGCTCGACTGTGGAAACTTTTTTACGAGCGATTCATAAAGCTTGATCGCCGTCTCGAAATCTTGCCGGCCATACGCCGCGCGCCCGGCAAAATATTGCGCCGCGTCAGCCACGTGACTCGCCGGGTATGTTTCCGCCAGTAATTGAAATTGCGCCTGCGCTTTCAGGTAATCGCGTTGTCGGAGATATTCGTCGGCGATCCAGTATTGAATGTCCGCCGCCAGCTTCGCCTGCGGATGTGCTTTTAGAAACTCAGAAAACTCCGCCAGCGTCTTCTCACGCGGATTGATCCAGCCCCGGCTATAAAATGCCTGCTGCGCAAGTTCTGAGTCCAACCCAGCTGCGGTCAGCTTGTCAAATTCGGCAATCGCGGCGTCCGGTCGACCTTCGCGTGCAAATGATTCGCCGATGGCCAGCACTGCGTTGCTCGCCCAGACTGTGGCTGGAAAATTACTCACGACCGTGGCGAAGGCGGCGCGCGCCGCGTCTTCCTGGCGTTCGGCAACGAGCAATTCGCCGAGGCTGTACTGCGCTTGTGGCGCCAATTCACTCTGCGGGTAATTCTTTGCGAGCGACGCAAATGCTTGCACTGCCGCGCCGGCATTCCCGGTCCGCCGCTCCGCTTCGCCAAGTTGAAATAATGCGCGGTCAAATGCCGCCGTCCGCGGATGTTCCGCCAGCAGGCGCTGTAAATCGCCAGCCGCCTCTTTAAATTGGCCGAGCGCAAAATGCACGTCGGCGATTTTGAATTCCACTTCGGCGGCAGTCGCATCGTCTTTCACCAACGGCAACGCTTTTTGGAAATACTCCAGTGCGGCCGGAAATTGTTTCAACTGCCACGCGCACCAGCCGGCCTGCGTGCCGGCCCGCACGCGCAGGGAGCTATTGGTGTAGGTCGTCAAGAACTTGGCATACTCCGTCAATGCGGCGGCGTTGTCGCCTTTGTTGAACAGCAAATCGCCAATCGCCAGTTGTGCCGCATCGGCCAGTGGATCACCGGGGTGGGTTGTGAGAAAGTCTTTCAGGCCGGTCACACTGTCGCCGGGCTGGCCGGACCAAGCCGCGCACTCGGCAACTTTTAATAGCGCATCGCGTTTTAGTTCCCGGCGCGTGGCGGTCGCAAAGGCGGTCTTGAATGCCTCACCGGCCGCCGCAAATTCCCCGGCATTCCAATGCGCCCAGCCGGCGGCAAACCACGCTTCGCCGGCCAACTGCGCGTCGACTGGTTGGTTCGGCTTGGCCTTAAACGCATCAGTTACCACTGCATATCGGGCCAGCGCGGCGGGGAATTGTTGCCGGCGCGCAAGCGATGTGCCCAGCCAGTAGTTCGCCCGGTAAAACGCGCGGTTGGCATTGCCCGCTTTTCGTGCGACCGCTTCCAGTGCGGCGTCAGCCTTTGTATAATCTTGCCGGGCGAGCAGCAATTGACCACGCAACAAATCGGCATCCAGCGCCAGCTCGTCGGGTGGACGAATGTGAGCCAGCTTGTCGAGCGACGTAGCAGTCGCATCAAACTGGCCTTGCCGGAATTGCGCCGCCGCCAGTTCATACCACGCCATTGGCACAAGTGGACTCCACGGATATTTTTCGATCACTTCCACATACCGGGCCTCGGCCGCTGCAAACTCGCCGCCCCAACTGTGCGATTCGCCGAGCCAGAACACCACGCCGTCCGCGCGTTTGTCCGGCCACTTGGCGAGCGCGGTTTGTAAAGTGCGAATCGCGGTTTCCCAGTCGTTCAAGTTAAGCTCAGTCCGGCCGAGCAGATAAAGCGCGTTACCGGTGCGGGGCGACTGCGGATATTTTTCGAGGAACTCCTGCAACTGGCGCGTGGCCACGTCATAGAGTTTGTCGTTGAATGCCGCCTCAGCAACACGGAACTGCCGGTTCTCTTCCATGGAAGTCGCGGCAACGAACAGTAAAGCCAAGAGTGGCGCAAAGCGTTTCATTGGCCGGTATTATAATCAGAACTCGCCCCGCCCGGCAAGCCCAGCGCCTGTCTCTTTCGCACGCGGGCCGGCTATGCTAGACTGCGGCGACCAAATGAAAGCATCCGACTTGCCAATCCATGAAATCCGCGCCAGCTTCCTTGCGGCTGCCGGTAAGAGCAGCCGGCTCATCCTCACCGCCCCGACCGGCTCCGGAAAATCCACGCAAGTTCCCCAATTTCTCCTCGATGGTGGCCAGCTTGGTGACGGACAAGTCGTCATTCTCCAGCCGCGCCGGTTGCCAACCCGGCTGCTGGCCGGTTGGGTCGCGCAATCGCGCGGCGGCAAAGTTGGTGACGAAGTCGGTTATCAAATCCGATTTGACGACACTACGTCACCGCGCACCCGCATCCGGTATGTCACCGAAGGCGTTCTGCTCCGGCAAATGCTCACCGACCCGAAACTGACCGGCATCAGCGCCATTCTCTTCGACGAATTTCACGAACGCCATCTTTACGGTGACATCACGCTGGCTCGCGCCCTGCAAATCCAGGAAACTTGCCGGCCGGATTTACGCATTATCGTCATGTCTGCCACGCTCGACGTGGCGGCAGTCGAAAAGTTTCTTACCCTGTGCACCGTCCTCGAATCGCAAGGGCGAACCTTCCCGGTCGAAATCGAATATCTCCCCCGCCCCGTCGGCGACATGCCGGTCTGGGACATTGCCGCCGAGGAACTCGACCGCCACTTCGAGGGCGACGCACTGGTCTTCATGCCGGGCGCGTACGAGATCAACCGCACCGTTCAAGCCGTCCGCAACCGGCACGGCAGCCGGTTTGTGATCTTTCCGCTCCACGGCGATCTGCCGCCCAGCGATCAGGATGCCGCCGTCGCCCGGTACGCCCAACCGAAAGTGGTCATCGCCACCAACGTCGCCGAGACCTCGCTGACGATTGACGGCGTGCGGCTGGTGATTGATTCCGGTCTGGCCCGCATCCCCCGGTATGACCCACAGCGCGGCATCAATACCTTGCTCATCGAAAAAATCAGTCGCGCCAGCGCTGAACAACGTGCTGGTCGCGCCGGCCGCACAGCGCCCGGTGTTTGTCTCCGTCTCTGGACCGAACGCGAACACGAGGCGCGTCCGCCACAAGAATTACCGGAAATCAAACGTCTCGATCTGGCTGAAGTGGTCTTGACGTTGAAAGCCAGCGGCGTGACCGACGTGAAGAATTTCCGCTGGCTCGAACCACCGGACTCGAAAGCGTTGGAACGCGCCGAACTACTTCTCGAAGATTTAGGCGCGACTGACCACCACCGGCAGATTACTGGGCTGGGCCGGCGGATGCTGGCGTTCCCGATGCATCCCCGGTATGCGCGGATGTTGCTGGCGGCGGAACAATTCGGTTGCGTCCGACAAGTGGCGCTCATCGCTGCGCTCACGCAAGGCCGGTCGCTCCTCACGCGCGGCGAAGGCCGGCAAGTCGGCGATGCCCGCGAGGATTTATTCGGCGGCGAGACGGCGAGCGATTTCTTTGTGCTGATGCGCGCGTGGCGGTATGCGGACCGGAATAATTATGACGTTGGCCGCTGCCGGAAGCTGGGCATCCACGCGCAGACCGCCCGGCAAGTCGGGCCACTGTTTGAGCAATTCATCCGCATCGCCAAAAATGAAAAACTCGACGTGAGTGAACGACCGGTGACGAACGAAGCGATTCAGAAATGCGTGCTCGTCGGGTTCTCCGATCATCTGGCCTGCCGGCTCGATGTCGGGACGTTGCGCTGTGCGCTTGTGCACAACCGGCGCGGCGTGTTGGCGCGGGAGAGCGTGGTGACCGCGCCAATGTTCGTCGCCACCGAGATTGCCGAGGTGCAAGGCCGGGACCTCAACGTGCTGCTCAATCTCTGCACGGCGGTGAACGAAGATTGGCTCCGCGAATTGTTCCCGGAGGATTTCGCGGCGACTACGCTGGTGGAGTACGACACGACGCAACGGCGCGTCATCGCACGTGTGCAGCGCCGGTTCCGCGACTTGGTGCTGGCGGAGAAGTTGACCGATGCCGTGCCGCGCGAACAAGCCGCCGAGATATTGGCTGCGGAAGTGATCGCCGGCAATCTGAAACTGAACAATTGGGATGAAGCGGTCGAGCAATGGATTCTTCGCGTGAACCGGCTGCGGGACTGGATGCCCGACCTGAATCTGCCCGCGCTCACCGACAGCGACCGGCAAACCTTGCTCCAACAGTTCTGCCTCGGCGCGGTAAGTTACAAAGACATCAAGGACAAGCCGGTCTGGCCGGTTGTGAAGTCATGGCTGTCGGCACAACAGCAAGCATGGGTGGACGAATACGCACCGGAGCGCATTGAACTCAAAGCCACGCCACCCAAGCCACCGCGCCGCGCCAAGGTCACCTACTCCGCCGACGGTCCGCCAAAGTTGGCGGCGCGCATTCAAGACCTCTACGGCACGAAATCATTGACGATTTCCGGCGGACGCGTGCCGGTCTGCATCGAAATCCTCGCACCGAATCAGCGCCCCGTGCAAGTGACTGAGAACCTAGCCAATTTCTGGCGCGAGACTTACCCAAAGCTCAAACAGGAATTGCAGCGCAAATACCCCAGGCACGAGTGGCGGTAGGGTCCGGCCGCGTGACTGGAGAACTTATTTGGAACGTTGTCATGTGGCGAATTGTTTTTCGGTAAACGTTTTTCCATTGGCGTGACTCACGCGATCGGAGCCGGCTTTGAGGATTGTGCCTTTTGTCAGCGCCATGTGTTGCGTCCGGCCCTGGGAATCGCGGCGGACCAAGACCAATTCCCCATCGGTTGTGACATTCCATTCGGGCTGGATCAGAATCTGGCCCACTGACCAATTCAATGGGTTGCCGGTGTCGGTGGCGATAATCAAATCGCGCCGGCCATCCACTAGCGTCACTTCCACGGCGACAACGGAATCAGGACCGGTCACACCTTCGGGCGTCACAAGGTTTAATCGACGGATCGACGCGATGAATGGCGTCCGCGTGAACGGTTCTATCACGGCAACGAAGGTTGTGGCCAACGGCGCCGCGCCGCGCCGCCGCGTGACCAGGGTTGGGATCCACATTTCGTCCGAGACGTCACGGTTGGAGTTGATCCAGCTTTCAGCCACGCAGGCCGCCGCGCCCCGGGTCAGATCGGTGTGGCGTAGGTGCACTTCACTGTCAGCCGGCAGCAGGTGGTGATGGTCTTCAATGGTCCAGGTCGCGCTCCAGCCAACCGGCGGGTGCGGATCGGTCTGGATGTTGCGGAAGATGGCATCGCCACCAGAACCTTCAACCGGCAAAAACGTCCAGCCAGTCAATGCGGCGCCAGCCAATACAAAGTCTTTATCAAGTCCTTCACTCGGCTTCAGCGATAGGCCTTTGGTTGTCGCCGTTCCAAACGTGCTATGGAAAAACCGCGCATGATCTCTGCCGCCCACCACTCGGAACACATCCACGACATACGCATCGGCCAGTGACACATCAACGAGCATGGCCGTGCGCTCAAACTGTTTCGGCGCGTGGTCGTCGCCAAACACCTGTTGCAACGCAATATTGGGAACGTGGGCACAATCGAGCGCCAGCGAGCCATCCAGCCACATCTGCAGGCGCGCGGGCTCGCAACGGCACGAGACTCGATGGATTTTGCCGGGAATGATGTGCCGGTCGCTTTCCGCTCCCACTGGCAACCCGGGTCGAACCAGCAGTTTCGAACCTTGGTTGTTGTTTGAGCCAAAACCAAAAAAGACTTCGTCGTACGTGCTGCAAGAAAGGAATGCGCTGAGGTCGCAAGGCTGGTCGCTGCCGGCCTGCGCTTCGTAGTCGAGGCGCTGCCGGCCGGGGAACCGGCGCGTGCAGCGCAGCTTTCCCTTGCCAACCAACCAACCGGATTCGATCCGCCATTCGCCTTCGAGCACTTTCCAATCCGGTCCAAGTTCCGCGCGTTGGAAATCGTCACTGAATGCCAGCGTCCAGTCCGCAGCATCATCAGCGCGCGTCCAAACACGCACGGCGTGGAATCGTCCGACCCGGTAGGCATACAAGGCGACACCGTCCTCACCGCGCCCGCAGAGCGGCGGGAGCGGGTCGGGCTGGGCTCCGAACTCAGCGCGCGCGGCGCGCAGCACGGTGCCATCGGCCCACAGAGTGGTGTGCCCTTTGGCTGGTGGCTTGTAATAAAGTCCCTGATCCCGACCGTCCACAACAACGGTGTTGTGCGCCGCTGTTCTTGAGAACCAGCCTTGCTTCTCGCGACTCTTTAACCGGATCTGGGGATAACCGTAGTCCGGCAGCAGGTCGAGACCAAGCGCGTACAACCCAAGATTCATTCCATCAGCGTGCGCGTGGGCGCCGCCGATGTCGTAGTCGAGCCATAAAGCCCGGGCGTGGTCGCCTGTACCGCTGCGCAGGATGGCCACGGCCCATTGCTCCTTGTTGACGCTGCCGACCGTGATTTCCGTCCCTGCTTGAGCCAGCACGCGTTGCACGTCGCGGCGGAAGGCGGCGGGATCGTCGGCAAACAGATCGTATGGCAGACCGCCATCGTCCAGTGTCTTGATATTTAGTTTGCGGAGCGCATTGGGGCCACTTGCGGCCTCGATCATTTCGTTCCGGTTGGCGAAGTGCAGCATTTGCAGATAGACCGGGTCGCCCGTGGCCCGGTACAACTCCCGCATGAACGAAAACCCCGATGGTGCCAGCCCCGGCGCCTTGCTGCAGAACATTCCGTGGTGCGTCACGGGCATTCCGAAACTGGCGGCATCGCCGATGTTGGGGTGGTAACGTTGCAGACAGAACGTATCGGCGTGAAACCGGTAGGTCTGCCGCAGGCCCGGATGCCGCTGCAGCAGGGACGGCAACAAGGCCGGATCGCGCCGGCTCAGCAACGCGAGATATTCGGCCAGAGCGGCGATCGTATACATGCAATAACTCGACAGACCCTTTTCACCCGTCACGCCGTCCACACGGGAGGCGCGCTCCGCCATGACATCCAACATCTCCGCCAGGACTTGGTCAGAACCGGGTTCGCCAAGAACCTCGGTGAGCACCATTCGTAAAATTTCGCCCCGGGGATAATTGGAATGGACGCGTTCCGGATGGACCAACAGCGCGTCGCGGAAGATCCGGTCTTCGATATTGCGGCGGATGTCGGCCCAGTTCTTCTTCGGATTGTCCAACCGGTAGCGCCGGGCTTGCTCCGACAGAAACGCCGCCAACACTGTGTCGCCGGGCAGCGCCGGCCGGATCCGGTCATAGGCAAACGCCATGCCGAGCACATCACCGTTGGCGCCATGCCACACATCCACGTAACCGTCACTATCCTGCCGGACTTGGACTGCGAAATCGAATAGCGGATGCAAATCGGCCACACGATCAAGCAGGATGGCTGCCTGATGCGCGTAGGACCCGTCCCCCGTCAACACATAGGCGGTCGAGAGCGCTTCGATGCCCGCGATAACCTCTTGCTTCCAGAGCGACATCAGATACATGGCCGCGAACGGCCAGCGGTACTTACCCTCGCAGTAGCCGGCACCGTCGTCCACGCCGAACCGATGCAGCGGATCCGCCGGGTCCGGATGTTCGGTGTTCACCAGCAACCGCCGGTCGGCGAGCTGGGAATCGAAGACCCCATGCACATCAAGCCCGGAGCGATAATAAGCCTGAAAATCGTTTTTCGGAAACCGTTCATCGCAATGCGGACAGGCAACCTTCCACGGTCGCAGATGAACGTCCACCTTCCAATGGGCCGTCGTCGTTTTGCAGACTGGGCAAAAGACGATCATGCCGCTTCCACCTCGGGGAACGGTCGGCCCGAACATGAGGTCCCACAATTCGGTATCGCTGCGGGTATGCCAGGGTGCTGCCCGTTCGATCAAGCGCCGCGTGGCATCGGCGCACCACGGATCGGTCTGCGCGTTCCGGCGCAGCCGTTCCACCATCGCTTCTGTAATGAATACTGATTGTTGACGTTCCATGCTCATAATTTCCTATTGTTATCTGATTCAGCATTTCCCATCTGCCGTGCGCCATGGGACCAGTGCGAGCTAGGGAGTTGCATTAGCCTGATCGTGTTACGCTGTTCAGTGATGAACAGTCGCCGCTTGGCCGCCATATGCTTTCCACATGTTGGCCACAAAAACGGGAGTTGCTTCGGTGGCATTGGGGATGGCGGCGCCACCGGACATCTTCATCCACCGGTCCGTATAGTCGAACAGGGCTTGATGGTTCCAAGCTTCTTCCTGTCCCATGAACCGGGCGGCCAGAACAAACCCCGGATAAATGGGAGTATTGATCCCGCGATACGTCGCCCGCCACTCACGATTATCCGCCGTGGGTTGGACCGCATGCCCAATCCCCCATTCCGGCAGACCGATATCTTCCTTCGTGTAGGGTTCGGGAGCCCCGCCCCGCTTATCCGGTTTCCACTGCGGACTGTGGGTGATGTCCACTTCCGCCTGGGTAACATAAAAGGTTTGCTCATCTTCCTGGAACCGGGTTTTCCAGTGACCAACATCTTTCATGTGAGAATCATTGAGCATGATACCGGCAAACAGGATGGGCCATTTCCGTCCGAGATGATGTCCGCCATTAGCCGGCCACCCACCGCCATTATCCGCAATCCCAGTGCAGTCGATGCCGAATTGGACAAACTGGGCGAGCAGCTTGTCTTTGGCAGGGTTCCCGGGCAATTTGGAAAAATCCACGTGCAACAGCAGCGCCACCTGGCTGATAATCTGACCAATCTCGCGGCCGTAATTGGGCATGTTTTCTGACGGGTGAACCATCGCGCCAAGATATTCATTTACATGGTCAATCCACGGACGCTCCATCTGTTTCGCCAAGCTCTCCGGATTAGGCGTCGCCGCGACCGGCGCAAGATTCTTTAGCTTGGATAAGTCGAGACCTTTAACATTAAACTTCACTGTCTTATCGTTTCCAGCATATGGCGGCCGGAAACTCCCGGCCACCGGCGCGGACGGCAGGACGGTCAGGACCGCACCAGCGCGAGTGATGGGCCGGGGCGCTTTTGTCCCACCGTTGAACTTGGGCGTGCCGGGTTCGGTATCGTGTTCGGACTTGTAGAGCCAGCTCACCATCGAGACGAGGCTGGAATTAACCTTGAGAACCAGCGGGTTGTTGGCGGAAATGGGTTTCCCGCCGATCAGTGCGGCATTCAATTTAGCGTCGTAAGAGGCTAGCCGATTATCATATCCCTGCTTGTTGTCGGTGCCGGGATTCACCATGGACCCGTCCTCACCGGGTTGGGGCGCAAAACCAGGTGCGTGGAGATCCGTCGTGATCTTAATGACGTTGACCGGGCCGAGCACCCAATAATCCCCCGTGCAGAACTGCCCGATTGGATAGGCTTTGTCGAAAGTCCAAGTGATTCCGTATTGAGAGATATGATTAGCCTCTTCGGCCGGTGCTTGCCCGAGACACAAGAAGCTAAAGGCAACAATGCAAAGATATTTATTCATTGGCCATCATTTTATCCCCGCTGATATTACCCACAAGTTAATTTTCCCCATTCCCATTTCTGGCGCGAGACCGATCCCAAACTTAAATGGGCATTGCGCACCTCAATAGATGTATTCCTTGGTTGAGGTGTCTTGAAACTGCCAGACCGCCCTGCCCTCTGGAGTCCTACGCGGGTGCGCGAAATATCGGAACTTGGCACGCTTTGGATCACTCCGCCAGAACCAGACCGAGAATGGCCGCCCACCATGCTGAGAGGTAAACGTAACGGCGTTGAATCCCTCAGCCGGTTGCTCCAGCTTGCCGGCAGCCACCAACTCACGATATCGTTGCTCAACCTGGACTCGGTCAATGCGATTGAAATGTCCGATCACAAATGGTGCGAAAACCACAAGCAAGACAATCGCTACCAACGGAAGATAAAGCACTGCCCGGATCGTCCACGAAAGCCATCTTGTCTTGACGAGTATCATACCGCCCAACGCTTAAGGCGAGCCACGAGCGCCCTCTGGGGCGCGAGTTGGCTCGACCGATTTGTTGGGCTCAGGCTTAATGAAATCGGCAATCCGAAACTCGATACCGGCATACGGTGGAAGGCCGCTGTCGATCTGGTAATAGAAAACAAGTCGACTGATACTCAAATCGGCGGGGGCGATGGAGAATTCGACGACTGTCGTCTCTTCCTTGTTCTTCACTGGTGAGAGATTACCCTGAGCATCGCTTGTGAATGCTGATCGCACTACTCTTTCTGCAGTCCGCTTCACCGCTGCGAGAGGTTTCGAAACCAGCGTCCCGTCCCTCGTTGTCATTTGTAATTGGACGGAGTGGAAAGTCTGCAATCGGCCTTGGGGCGCAAACTCCAACTGAAACCTAACCTCATTAGTTGTGACTAGCACCGTCCGGAGTGTTGCGCTAAATTCATTTTCGGCCTGCTCCTTGGAAACGTAGGTAACGCAGATGGCGCCGAAGCACGACAACGATGTAACGACCAAACCTACTAACACTGATATGATCCGTATCGTTCTCATGTCGCTCAAAGTGAAAGCTCAGTGACGGCGCGGAGCGCTTTTAGCTGAAGCGGATGGTTAGGCGATCTGTTTTTCAGAAGCCTGCCTTTTGTGAGGGAAGGCATTCGACCTGCCAAGTCTCCGATTTCAGTTGATTCCAATCCCGCTGCATCAGCGGAGCAGGAAACACAACCTCGCCGGTGAGTTGAGCCTTGGTGAACCAAGCCGCATCGGTAATGCCTTCCTTTTCCGCCCCGGCGGTCTTGCGAACAGTGCCCTCTATGACATCACAAATCATCCAGACTTTACTCATCTTGAAGCGAGAACAGAGCAGGTCTTCGATGATGACCACTCGTTTCGGCTGCACCTTGACGTTGGTCTCTTCCATCGTCTCTCGAACAATCGCTTGGACGATGTTCTCCTCTTCCTCCAGCGCACCGCCGGGACCGACCAGATAAGTACCTCCATTGCCATCTCGATATCTGACCAACAGGACTGAATCGTCCTTGAATACGATTCCGCCTGCTGCAATCCGGTGTGCCTTGCTCATATCCTCACGCCCAACGCTCAAGGTGAGCTACGGGGCGCGCCGAGCGCACCGCTAGCTCCACCGACTGGTTTGGTTGATTTTTCCACAATTGATCCTGTGTTCAGATCGAACGTGAAAACTTTGCCGCTAACTCCCTCGACCTCGTATACGTGATCATTCTCTTTCAGCCATCGAAACCCAAGGTGCCGTTGGAAAATTGTGTAATGGGAAACGCTTTCTTCGACACCACTCCCTAGCTTCTGCATATCCAGCGTTGAATACTCCCTAAGTGTCTTACCGTTACAATAAATCCCAATGGCAAGATGATCCGCCTGTGGAGAATGTCCTCGTTGCCAAGGGCCAAACCGGATAAGCGTTGCGTCACCAGTGCCTCCAAGAGAGAGTTTATCCGCATACCAGTTGTACTCGCAAATCAATGTATCGTGATCCGCACCGACGCTGAACACTCTTGTCTTCCCCTTCTGCCCATACCTTTCCTCAGGCACGCTTTTGGCATACACGCCCCCATATTCTGATGATCTGACGACAGGAAGGTTCCCGGCCTCCTCGTCAGCAACAACGGTAAGGCACGCAGCGACCAACAAGGCCGCCATTGGAAAAAGAGTTGTGTTCATATTCATCTCTGTTCACCCGCCGCGGGTGAGCCGTAATGGTGCAGGCGTTTGTTGGCCGTGAATTTCATTTCGTTGTCTTTGCGCCGGCGTTCTATCCACCGAGCGTCTGATCCTGTTTTCTAAACCAGACCAGTGCTTGCTCAAAATGCTGCGGAGCAAAATCCGGCCAATATTCATCCCTCACATAGAAATCCGCATAGACCGATTGGACCGGGAGAAACCCGCTCAACCGGTGTCCGCCGCCCCAGCGGACAATCAAATCCAGACGAGAAACTTCACTGGAACGCAGACTGCCATTCTCCAAGCCGGCCAGATCCCATTCCCAGCCATAGTTGACGAGCAGATTCACTTTCATCCCGGCCCCCTGACGCAGCCGGAATTTTTTTAATGCCTTTGGGAATTGCGGCGAGGTCTCATCGCCGACAACAAGCAGCGCCGCTCCACGGCGCGCAATCTCCAAAGCGAATTCAACGGAGGCCGCGCTGAATGCCTGTTTCTGTATGGAAGGCCGCCTGGTGTTGTCCTGGGTAAAGCAGTAGATGGATGCTTCGTTGATCCCGCATTCCCTGCATTTCTCATATAGCAGCAATCCCGGGTTGATTCCGTGGAAATATCCGTCTTCTTTGGACAGACCATGCTCAAGCGCCCAGCGCCGGTTTCCATCGGGAATGAAACCGACGTGACGCGGAATCCTATTCTTCGTCATTGCCGACCTCAATTTCGACGACAAGACCCTCGATGACGTTCGCAAAGCCTTCCATAACGCCTACGCCTTCGAAAGGTGCCTCACGCAGACATTCGATTCTATTCAGAATAGGTACGCTTTCTTCCGGCCAATCGCGAAAGCTGAGCTAACGAGACCCGCGAGCCAGCGCGGGGCGAGGTAAGCTCCAGCGACTTGTTGGGCATCAGTGGAACAAACATACGATTCCTAAAATAAAACCAGAAATGCCGAAGACTAGGAAGACGGCGTTGAAACAACGAGAATATGTCCATCTGCGTTTATGCGGCGAACCATCACCCTGCCCAGACAAGTAGTCATCGCGAGTTAAAATGCGCAACACATGTGGCTCTGCTCCAGTGCCCTCAACGGGTAAGAGTGAGTCTAAATGTTTAAGTGCAGCCTCACCGTTTCTGACGAGCTGCTTGTTACGCAGCTCGAACTTCCAGAAAACAAATGTCATAAAGGTCAGCAGGAATGGAAGCACTGAAAGCCACCTCCAGTCTTTTGCCTCCTTCAAAATGCCCACAAATGCCCCGACAATCAGGGTCGAAAGTGTGTATCCGTCTGACAAGCCACGTACAGCCGACGAGAATACGGCTCAGCGCAATAGCCAGATGTGCTACGCCCGCCCAGGCTTGACAGCCGACGGCGAAAGCGTAATCTTAATATGAGGGCGATGGAGTTCGCCTGAGGTAGTTCCCGCTCCGGAAAGCGTTCGGGGCTGATGACTCCTACTAACGGATGCGTTGGT
>Ga0118677_10003102_pt2 | contig 29518 bp, 31 predicted proteins | sample AliMusrvi5mmetaG_FD_86154 | JGI IMG/M metagenome (GOLD analysis project Ga0118677, IMG submission 86154) | reverse complement strand
GCGGAACGGCTTCCGATGTCCGGCTGCGCAGGGACACGGGACAGAAACATCCCCAGAGTCAGCCACTTACTCGAGTTCAAACACTGCTCGAAAAGCCCTGTTTCAGCGGAATCCACAACGGACAAGGCCCCGGTGTGCGTTGGACACGAACCCAGAATCAGGCCTGCCTCGGCGAGCGTGGAAGGACGCCATCGAATCGCGTCATCCAGGGTAATTGAAGCCGCCAGAACGGAGTTGGTGGCAGACAGGAGCCGACCGGAGCCAGTCGCGCAGTTTCCCTTCCATTCCCCCTCCCATTGCAGACCTCCGGGAACAGCAGCCCGGCCTCGGCCATCCCGGTTCCCCTCCACCCAACTCCCGTCATACCCCGTGGTGCCATCAGAAACCTCGCACCTTGGCACGCAACCCGCGCCATGCGGCACATTGATTTTGAGGTCTTCTCGGTACTTATAGTGCCCCGTATATGTGCCCCCCCACCATCCCATTTTGAGCACGGTTGGCTCCGGGAGACCCCCGGGGACCGGGGAGGGGGCTTGCACTACGACTGTAATCGCTTGGCCCTTCTCGGAATACGCTCCGATCAGAAGACAGGCAGCAAAGAGCACATTCCGGCAATTCCTCACAAGAATCCTCGCAGCTGAAATCAACACTTGGCTGAGCGCCCCGCGGCCTTGGCCTTCTCGCGGGTGGTCTTCAGCCCCTTGGAGACCGACTTCCCCGCAGCCGTCGGGGCATCGGTCCAGTCCTTGGCGGACTTGATCAGGATTTTGTCTGTCGCTCCTCGCCTCAAGCGGTGCAGGAACGGGCAGCCGCCATGCTGACTCGCAGCGCCAAGTGCGGGAGTTACGCCTTGGGAACCGGCAACAGCGTGCCGACCTATGTGCCCCCCGTAAATTATTTCGCCATGGTCACAGCCGCGACCGGCCTGATATACAGCCAATACTTGTAACCTCTCCGACGTTTTCCCCTGAAATGTGGCACGCCGCAACGGTACTCCACAATTGACTTCCGCTACCCAGTATGGCTGAATTGGCTCAGTGCCATTTGCTCTCGCCCATTGTCGCCGCAATCCAATGCCGAAATCTTGCCGTCAAGAAAATCACCATGATTCTTAAAGCAAACGAAACAATGACAGCGAAAGAAAGAGTTCTAAGAACTTTCCATCGCGAAAAGACCGATCGGGTTACCATCGGCTATGAAACCAATGCGGCGATCCATCTGCGTCTGGCACAAGCTCTGGGAATTCCGGATGGGAACCATGAGTTAGTCAATCAAGCCTTGGGGGTTGATTACCGGGGTGTCGGCGCGCGTTACACCGGCCCCGCACTATTCAAGCCGCTGCCCGACCGCCTGATTAATGAACTAGAGGGCTGTTATATGCGGTGGATTGAACACCAAACGGGCGGCTACTGGGATTATTGCGATTACCCGCTGGCCAATGCGAGTGACGAAGCCCTGCTGAATTTCCCGGTGCCAAACCCCGATCATTTTGATTACGCCGCCGTCGGGGCGCAGCTTTCCAGACATCAGGATTATGCCGTCTATCTTGGTGGGCCCGGTGTCCCCGATATCATTAATTCAAACGGACGAATCATGGGCATGGAAGATGTCCTTGTCCATTTACTGACCAACCACGAGGCCGCGCTGAACTTTATTGATCGCCGAATCAACATGCATCTGGCCGTGCTGGAACGCACCTTGGAAAAGTATCCGGGCAAAATCGACTTCCTGTGGCTGGGTGAAGATTTAGGAACGCAACACGCTCCCATGATCAGCCTGGAACTGTACCGCCAACTATTCCGCCCACGCCACCAGAAGTTCATTGATCTGGCAAAGGCCTATCAGATTCCCGTCATGATCCACACCTGTGGCAGTTCCTCCTGGGCCTATGAAGACTTCATTGAAATGGGGATGACTGGCGTTGACACGCTCCAACCGGAAGCCACCAACATGAGTCCCAGGTACCTGAAAGAACATTTTGGTGGCCGGCTGGCCTTCCGCGGCTGCATCTCAACTGCCGGACCGTTGGCCTATGGCAGTGTGGCCGACACCGTCAAACATGTTGTGGAGACGCTGGAAATCATGATGGATGGATATGGCTATCACTTTGCGCCCACCCACCAAATCCAAGACAACTCGCCGACTGAAAACGTAATCGCAATGTATCAGGCCGCACACGAATTTGGCGTCTATCACTCCTGAGCGTGACCTGTGTGAGTTGAGAAGTTCGGGTTGACGCGGGGGTGCGGGACGAAGCCTGAATTCTGAAGTCCTATTGGCTGAAATGCCAGATGGAAGTGATTCTAATTACAACCCTACTCCACCCAATATCCCCCATTGCCTCCTATCCCAGCCATTACCCCCGCCCCCCCACTTTTTCCATAAATGCCAATGTTTTCGCAGTTTCCGCATCCCATAAACCCATTATAGCGGGTGCTATGGCCATTCTAGCAAGTCCTACCGGCGCACTAGGACGTCCTACCGGCGTGCTAGGAGGTGCTACCGGGACGCTAGAACGTCCTACCGGCGCACTAGCAAGTCCTACCGGCCCGGTAGAGGGTTCTACCGGTGCCATAGCAAGTCCTACCGGCCCGGTAGAGGGTCCTACCGGTGCCATAGCAAGTCCTACCGGCGCCGTAGCGGGTGCTATGGCCGCCATAGCAAGTGCTACCGGTGTCATAGCGGGTGCTACCGGAACCATAGCGGGTGCTATGGCTGTCATAGCAAAGGCTGCCTAGGGCGCTGGGCAGACAGAGAAAAACGTCCGGGACGAACGTTCTACACCGCGGGCGTGATCGCGAAATTATTCTCGGCGGCTGCGAGCGTGGGCAGGCTGGCGTCGCGGTCATTGAGAATGGGGGCGGCAATGGGCCAGACAATCTTGATGGCGGGGTCATTCCAGCGGATGCCGCGTTCCAGTTTGGGCGTGTAATCGGCAGTGGTTTTATAGGAGACGCACGCTTCGTCGCTCAAGACGCAGAAGCCATGGGCAAAACCGGCCGGGACAAAGAGCAGTTGCGGGCCGTTATCGGCGTCCAGTGTCTCCCCAACCCACTGGCCGTAGGTCGGCGAGCCGCGCCGGATGTCAACGACCACATCGAAGATTGTGCCGCGGGCCGCGTAGACCAGCTTGCCTTGGGAGGCGGGTGCTAATTGGTAATGCAAGCCGCGCAGGACGTGCCGGCGGGAATAGGAAATGTTGTCTTGGACAAATCGGTCGGTGATGCCGGCGGCCGCGAAGGCGGCGTGTTGGTAGCTTTCGAGAAAGCTTCCGCGCGCGTCCTTGAACCGGCGGGCCTCGATCAGGCGCACGTCCGGGATTGATAGTTGTGTAAAGGTGAATGGCATAAAAGGTTTAGTTCACCGCGCCAAGCACGGGTGCTGGACGCCGCAGGATTCCGCCGGCAGGGATCAGCGACAGGATGCCCACGTAGAAAAAACCAACCAGCGACACCGCGACAAACACCGCCGAAATCCATTGCGCCTTGTTGATGGCGTCGTACATGAAATAGGCAAAGTACACGCCGAAGCCAAGCTCCAGAAACGGCACCACGCCATGCAAGGACCGGTATTGAATGGCCCGCCAAGGTTCGCCGCGTTGCCGGATGCCAATCTTTGGAGTGCGAATAAATTCGCTGGGTCGGTTAAACAGCGCCTCCAGCACTGCGCGGGCGTTGTTTATGGATAATCCGACACCAATTGCCATCATCAGCGGCATGTACAACAGCCGTTTCCACCATTTCGCATGCAACTCAATCTGCGCGCAAAAGTAAAACGCCGTGACCGAGACTGTTGCCGCGACAAACAATGGGAGATCCACGAGGAACAGTTTGGTTATCTCGTTGCCGCCGGTCACCTCGTGCGCGCCGGCATAGGCGGCGGAACGGAACAGCAGGCAAAGCGCCAAGAGCATCAAGTAACCGAGATTGCTGGTGAGATGAATCGTGCCTTCGAGTTTGACCTTGAACGGCACTTTTGCACGCCACAACTTCGGCAACATCTTCTTCATCGCCTGCGCCGAGCCTTTGGCCCACCGGTGCTGCTGCGTCTTGAATGCGTTCATCTCCACCGGCAACTCCGCCGGTGTCACGACATCCGGTAGGAATATAAATTTCCAGCCTTTGATTTGCGCCCGGTAACTCAGGTCCAAATCTTCGGCCAGCGTGTCGGCTTGCCACCCACCAGCCGCTTCGATACACGACCGCCGCCAGATACCGGCAGTGCCGTTGAAATTGAAAAATCGCCCCGATCGCGACCGGGCCGTTTGCTCGATCAGGAAATGTGCATCGAGCAGGATGGATTGGACGCGTGTCAGTAAAGAATACGGCTCGTTGATGTGTCCCCAGCGGGTTTGCAGCATTCCGACGTTGGGATCGGTGAAGTAGTGGATTGTTTGCTGGAGCAATTCCGGCTGCGGCACGAAGTCGGCATCAAAGATCACGATGAACTCGCCGTTCGCTAGACGGATGCCGTTCTGCAATGCGCCGGCTTTGTAACCTTGCCGGTTGAGCCGCTGGATATGCGTGATATCAAAACCGCGCTGGCGCAATTCAGCGACCTTCTGCGCCACAATGCCAGTCGTCTCGTCGTTGGAATCATCAAGAACCTGGATTTCCAGTTTATCGGGCGGGTAATCAAGTGCAATGACCGCATTCAACAGCCGTTCGGCGACGTACATCTCATTGTAAAGCGGCAACTGCACTGTCACGCGGGGCAAGGTTTGGAACTGGTGCGCCGGCTTGATTTTCTGCTTCCGGTATTTGTAATACAGGAAAATCATCAAATACCGGTGCAAGCCGTAGCACGCCAAGCCCGACAGCACGGTGAAGTAAATGATTATTCCGAGTAAATGGAGCTTTTCCATGTATTAACTGCCAATAACTCAAAACCACTTGACCGTCTCTGGCGAGTGAGTCATTCTTTGCAGGTACATCATCGCAACACATCATTGCCAAATCAAGATTAAACCATGCCACCCCTCTCCACCAAAATCCTCACCCTCGCACAAGCCGGGCGGTGGGCCGCAGCCGCACGCCGGCGCGGTCAACGCGTTGTGGCCACCAACGGCTGTTTTGACCTGCTCCATTTCGGCCATGTAGCTTATTTGCAAGGTGCCAAAAATCTCGGCGATTTGCTGATCATTGGTATCAACTCCGACGCTTCCATCCGGCAACTCAAGGGGCCATCCCGTCCGCTCGTGCCGGAACGCCAACGCGCCGCCATTCTCGCCGCGTTGGAATGTGTGGATGCCGTTGTCATTTTCCGGGAACGGCAGGCATTGCGGTTCATCAAAACCATCAGCCCGCCCCTCTACGCCAAGGGTGGCGATTACCGGCCAGATACATTGGATGCCGAAGAACGCGTGCTGCTTGACGCCATTGGCACCAAGATTTGCATTGTCCCGTTCGTCCCGGGTTTCTCGACGACCGGTCTGCTGGAAAAGATCCGCAAGTCCGGCAAGCTCTGACCGATTATTACGTCACGCGCTTCGCGTCGCCCCAGAGCCGTTCGAGATCGTAATGTTCGCGCAGGTCGGGATGAAAAACGTGGATCAGCACATCCCCGTAATCCAAGACAATCCACCGGCTTTGCGGGTAACCGCTGTGATGCCGGTGGCGGACGCCGGCGTCGCGTAGCCGCCGCGTGATTTCATCGGCAATTGCTTTCAGATGCGGCTCCGAGTTGCCGGAGCAGATCAGGAAATAATCAGCAATTGTGGAAATCTTCCGCACGTCAAAGATGACACACTTGTCGGCTTTTTTGTCCTCGGCAACGGTCCGGCAAAGTTTGACAATCGCCAACGAATCAAGTTTTTTAGTTTTAGTTGTTTTTTTCACAATAAAGATGCTGCCTTTCGATGTATTGCCGCACTGAATCGGGCACCAGATAGCGAATGGAGCGCCCACGCGCAACCCGCGCCCGAATCTCCTGCGACGAAATTTCCGCCGGATGCGTGGAAAACAATTTATATCGCAACCCGGCCAGACCAGCCGCCGGCTTCGCTGTGTAACCGGGTCGCGCGAACACCAGAAACCGGCACAGCTTTACCAACTGCTCCACATTGCGCCACAGATGCAACTCCGCCAGCGAATCCGTGCCGATGATGAAATAAAAATCCACCGCCGGCTGCCGGCACTGCAACTCGGTCAATGTTTCCACGGAATACGATTTCCCACCGCGCCGAATCTCCAAGTCATCCACCGCAAACCGTTCGTTCCCGTCAACCGCGAGCTTGAGCATCCGCAACCGGTGCGCCGCGCTAATCTTGCCGGCGAGCGGCTTGTGCGGCGGCATTGCGGTCGGAATAAACAATACCCGTTCCAACCGGCACTGCTCCAGCGCGTCTTGCGCGATGAATAAATGGCCAAGGTGAATCGGGTTAAACGTGCCGCCGAGAATCCCCACCGGCGTGCGCCTGCTGTGTGTTCGACATTTAACCAACCGCACCCTGCCCTTCTACCATGCCGGCGACCCGAAAACTAGCTGTTTCTAGGCGCGCCGCCGGCGCTTGGTGGCTTCCCAGAGCGCATCGAGCTCTTTCAGCGAACAATCTTCCAGGTGCCGGCCCTGCTTGCGAACGGCATGTTCGATTTTGCGGAAGCGCTTCACAAACTTGTGGGTGGCGCGATTCAGTAAATCTTCTGGATCATAATTTTCGTACCGGGCGAGATTGACGGCGGCAAATAAGAGATCGCCAAGCTCCTCGGCAAAATGGCGGCGGTTGCCAGTCGCGTGTGCGGCTTTCAATTCCCGTAATTCTTCCTCAACTTTGGCAACAACATCCTTGACCTGCTTCCAGTCAAACCCGACGCGCGAAGCTTTGCGCTGAATTTTGTCGGCTTTCAACAGTGCCGGCAAGCTACGCGGGATTTCGGAAAAGATTGAATGTGATTGTTTCTCCTGCTTCTTGATCGCTTCCCATTGTTTCAAAACTTCCCGGCTGGTGTCGGCTTTCTTTCGTCCGAATACATGCGGATGCCGGCGGACCAACTTGTCGGCAATCGTTTTGGCAACTGCGTCGAAATTAAATTGGCCGGCTTCACTGGCGATTTGGGAATGGAAGACCACTTGCAACAGCAAGTCGCCAAGTTCGTCCTGAAATCCGGCCATGTTGCCGTCATCCAAGGCGTCCAAGGCTTCGTAAGTTTCCTCAATCAAATTATGGCGGATACTGCGGTGCGTCTGTTCGCGATCCCACGGGCAACCGCCGGGCGCACGTAACCGCGCCATGAGGCGTAAAAGTCGGGCAACGTTTTTGGTTTGAGTCGGCATAGTGTTGGCGGTAATCTTGGCTGATGATGACTCGTAAGGCAAAGCAAATTGGCGCCATTGCATTGTGGGTGACGATGGTGGAGATGTTTTTTGTGCAAGTCGGTGCGGCAGCCGATGCCGGTAAAGGTTTTTTGCCGGTACCAGGGGAAGTGCCAGCCGTGGTGCCGGTCAATCGCCTGACAGTGATTGATCTGACTCCCAAAGCCACCAATTCACTGCCAACGCCGGCTGCAACGGTAAGCGAAATTCACAAACGCCCAACAGTTGCAGCTGAGGATAATAATATGGCGAGCAGCGATTGGAGTGCGTACTACCGGGAGCGCGCGAACAAGGTGCTGCTTGACGGAAAGATTGTCGACAAATCTACTCTGACATCATTAGTTGGATTTTTGGTAAAGGAATCCGCAGAACTCAATAATGGCACCCAAACATTTACCGGCGCAGCGTTTGACATCGCGAAGCGTAAAGCCACGTCCGGTACTGTCGCCACGGCAATGGAATTGCGGCCAATGCTGTGGACTAACACAAATGAACGTGTGTTCTTGGTGAACTACAAGCCGGCAACTTTGCCGGGCGCGCTCATGCGAGTCTACGTCAAGGAAGGCGAAGCACTTGAAGGTTGGCGCACATTCAAGACCGGTGTCGAGCCAAGCTTTGAAGACTGGAAACGGCTAATGGCCCGGTAATCAGTTACCGCGATTGCCGACCGAGTAACCGAGCGCCTTTTCTTCTTCTTCCGACAGCGCAGTTTTGCGCAATGGCGCAGCTTGCTCGTGCCGGCGCATTTCCCACAAGCGCTCTAACTCGTGCTCCAGTGCCGTAATCCGGTGTGTGCCGACGGCTGGCAAGTCTTCACCGGCATTGGCGAGACGACTGCGTAATGTCTGAAGTTCGTCAGTGACCTTCGCAATCTTCTCCAGCATGCTGAGTTCTTTGGGTTCCTCGGTTAGTCTGGCAATGCGGCGCACACCAGAAACCCGGCTAATCTTTTTGACTTTTAACTTTTTGGAACGTGGTTTCATGTTGGTAGGAGATTTGACAATCCCTTTTAACATATGTTCAAAGAAAAACAAGCATTTTCCCACAAAACTCGCCATAATTGCGCGTAATTGCTTCCCTCAGCCAGCATAACACGTCGGATCCTGAATCCCGGCGGCTTGAAAAACACTTTGGCGTTCCGCGCACTTGTTGCAGTGACCACAATGGAGTCGCCCATGGGGTGCAAGGCATGAGAAAGTCAGGTGCAGCGGTAAATGTGTGTTGCGCTGGAGTAATTGCAATTTGGATAGTCGACGGTAAGGAGTACTCACTGCCACTGTTTGACCAAGCGCTTGCGAGGCCAACTGACTGAATTGCCGAAAGAATGCCGGCCGGGCATCAGAAAACGGATTTTGGGCAAGCGAAGCCAGCGCAATCGACGAGATTCGATGGCAAGCACAGAAAGTTGTGGCCGTCGCAAGCAGCAACAAATTGCGCCCCGGTAGATAGACTGCGGCATCAGAGGTGCGCTCGCTTGGTACGTGTTTACCGGTAATGCTCCAGTGTTTCCCGTAAACGTCGGCAACCGGAAGATCAATAACGTGGAGCGGCTGCAAGCGTGGCGCAGCAAGTCGCGCCAGGAAATGACGAAGCCAATAAAGTTCTGCTTTCTCCCACTGCAACCCCATCCGCATGAAAAGCGGATAGACGCGACGGTACGAATTGACCGATTCACTAACTAACACACTACTGTCGAGCCCGCCACTGACAAGAACACAAATATCGGCATTTCGTCTCGCCCATTTGATGTACAGTTTAGCACCGGTATGGATTCCGGTAAAGTTGCTGTATGGAACTAAACGGCAAAACAGTTCTAGTTACCGGCGCAGCGAAACGCGTTGGACGCGAAATTGCCATCACACTCGCGCGGCGCGGCGCGAATATCGCCGTCCACTATCGCAGTTCGGACACTGAGGCAAAGAAAGTCGTGCGGGAATTGGAGCAGTTGGGCGTCAGATCATTAGCAATCCGAGCGGAACTGACACGTGCCAGTGACGTGAAACGGATGGTTGAGCGGGTCATTAGACATTTTGGACAGCTGGATGCGCTCATCAATAATGCCGCTATTTTCCCAAAAACTCCGTTCGAGAAAATCCGCGAGTTCGATTGGGATCTCACCATTGACACCAACTTGAAAGGCCCATTCCTCTGCGCCCACGAAGTCAGTAAACACTTCCTTAAGCGAGCCAAACATGGTCAGCGTGGCCTGATCGGCAAAATCGTCAACATTGCGGACTGGGCGGGATTTCGACCGTATTGTGATTATTTACCGTATTGTATTTCCAAAGCAGGAGTGATTGCATTAACGAAGGCGTTGGCAATTGAATTGGGGCCGCACGCAACGGTCAACGCGGTCGCGCCAGGACCGGTACTCTTACCGGCAGGCCTTGTGGCAGCAGAAAAACGTGCAGTGCTCGCGAACACACCGCTCCGTCGCATCGGCAGGCCTGAGGATGTCGCGAAGACAATCCTGTTTTTATTGGAAGGCAGCGATTTTATTACCGGCGCAATTTTACCGGTAGACGGCGGCAGATTGATTGCGTAATGCGCTGCCCAAGTTTTGAGTGAATAATTCTGTTTAGTTGACGGCTTGTCAGGCGTCAGAGTTCTGCTACACTGCGAACATGATGGCGTCGGACAATAACAACAATATTCTGTTGCACACGGAAGGACTCGTCAAAATCTATGGCGGTCGCCGTGTGGTCAACGGCGTTGATATCAACGTCAAGCGCGGCGAAGTCGTTGGCTTGCTTGGACCGAATGGCGCCGGCAAGACAACGACGTTTTACATGACTGTGGGGCTTGTAAAACCCAACGCTGGAAAAGTTTTTTTGGAAGGCGCGGATGTGACGCGCGTGCCGATGCATCAGCGAGCGCGGCGCGGCATCGGGTATTTGGCGCAGGAACCGAGCGTCTTTCGGAAGTTGACGGTTGAAGAAAATATTCTGGCAATTTTAGAGACATTGCCATTGTCAGCTGAGGAGCGAAAGTTTCGGCTGGATTATTTGCTGGAGGAATTGGATATTGCTCCGCTCCGCAAGAACAAGGCATACACGCTTAGCGGCGGCGAGCGACGGCGCCTGGAAATCACACGCGCCTTAGTGACGGCACCTAAATTGATGTTATTGGATGAACCGTTCAGCGGAGTGGATCCGATTGCGGTGTATGACGTGCAGCAGATCGTTGCCGAGTTGAAACAAAAAGGTCTCGGCATCCTTGTGACCGACCATAACGTGCGGGAAACGTTATCCATTGTCGATCGCGCCTACTTGATTTGTCAGGGCAAAGTGGAAGTTGAAGGTACGAGTGAGTTTTTAATTAATGATCCGCGCAGCCGGGAATTGTATCTTGGCCCGCGCTTTAGCATGTAAAGGACAAACGAAATGAACATTACAGTTACCGGCCGCCATCTAACAATCACTCCAGCCATCGAAGACTACGCACAGAAGCGCATAACCGGTATTCACATTGATTTCCCGCGGATTCTGGACGCACATTTTATTCTGGAAGTGGATAAATTCCGGCAACGTGCCGAACTAGTGCTGCATTGCGGTAATCACATCCATATCGAAGCTAGCGATGTTCACGAAGACTTGTATGCCGCCATTGATGGCGTCGTGGACAAAGCGGAACGCCAGATCCGTAAATACAAGACGCGCATCCAAGATCATCACCGGCCACGTCGTGCGGAACTCCGGCATTTTGACGAACAAGTCCTGACCCACAACCTGCACGAGGAATTCGGTCAGACTCAGCACATTCGCACGGAGCAATATCCCTGCAAACCAATGTTTGTCGACGAGGCGGTATTGCAATTGGAAGTTTCTGATAAACGTGAGATGCTTGTGTTCCTCAATGCTGAAACTAATAAAATCAATGTACTTTACCGGCGTCGTAATGGCGATTTTGGCCTGATTCAACCAACACTAGCCTAACATGAGCCGTATTACCATCGCCCCAATCACCGTTGAGCGGTTCTACTTGAACCACGCGGAGAAACTGCAATTGAAGCTGATTGCTGGCGGTGGCGGATTGTCGCGTAAGATTTTGGAAGGTTCAGTCAACCGCCCCGGCCTTGGGCTTGCGGAGTTTTTTCAGTATTTTGCAAACAAGCGTGTTCAGGTTATTGGTGGTGCCGAATGGCAGTATCTTAAATCACTCGAGCAAGATATCGCCCGTCAGCGGATTGCCAGTTTATTGCAACAGAAAATTCCCTGCCTCGTTTTTGCCCGCAATATCAATCCGCCAGCCAGTCTTCTTGAACTATGTGACCGCGAACAGGTCCCGGTCTTCCGGACGAAATTGCTAACGATGAGGTTCATTAATGCTGCCACAATCGCACTTGAAATGGAGTTTGCTCCGCAAGTCAGTGAACATGGTTCGATGGTGGATATTCTCGGCATCGGTGTGCTTGTCCGTGGCGAAAGCGGCATCGGCAAGAGTGAAAGCGTACTCGCCTTGCTCGAACGTGGCTACAGTTTGGTCAGCGACGATATTACCCGCTTTCGTCTATTTGAAGGTCGGGAACTCATCGGCACGTCAGCCGAAACGACCCGCTATCACATGGAAGTTCGCGGCATCGGGATCATCAACGTCCCAGCCATTTTTGGCGTCGCCAGCGTTCGTTCTGAAAAACAACTCGACCTTGTTGTGACCTTGATGGAGTGGACACAAATCGAGGAAATAGATCGCACCGGCATTGCCCAACAAACCTACACTATTCTCGGTATTGAAGCACCGCACATCATTATTCCTGTTCGCCCCGGTCGCGACCTCGCCCGGCTCATCGAAGTTGCCGCTCTCGACCAAAAACTCAAAAGCCTCGGCCATAATGCCGCTCAGGAATTCAACCAACGCCTTATCGAACGCATGCGCGCCCCAGGTAATTAACCCATGGCTACAGTCACCAAACAACTCACCGTCATTAACCGCCTCGGCATCCACGCTCGGCCCGCCGCCCTTTTTGTCAAAATCGCCGGCAAGTTTAGCAGCCAGATCAGCGTCGAAAAAGACGGTGAAACTATCAATGGTAAGAGCATCATGGGTTTAATGATGCTGGCTGCCGCGCAAGGATCCAAACTGACCGTCACCGCCGAAGGTGGCGACGCCGAAGCGGCCGCCAAGGCCCTGGAAGAACTCTTCCACCAAAAGTTCAACGAAGATTGACCGGGCGCGAATGACTAATACACCGTCAACCGAAAAAGTTTTTCAAGGTATCGGTGTTTCGCCCGGTGTCTCCCACGGCACGATTTACGTTTACAAAATCGCTGACGAAGCTGTGCCAGAATACGACATTACTCAAGAGCAAGTCGCGCAGGAAACCGATCGTTTCGAGGCCGCGCTCGTTGCCACGCGCCAGCAATTACACGAACTTCAGGAACGTATTGCAGTTGGCGTCGGTTCCTCTGCCCCATCAAGTATTCTCGACGTCCATCTCTCCATTACTGAGGATCCGTCCTTGCTCGAACCGGTGATGACCCGGCTCAACCAGGAAAAGAAAAACGTCGAGTACATCTTCAACAGCGTCGCCCAAAAATACATTAAGACATTGGCCGACATGCCGGATGAATACCTCCGCGAACGTGCCATGGATGTGCGCGATGTGACCGACCGTGTACTCCGTTGCCTTCTTGGCCGGCAAGTCCGCAGTCTCAATAATCTCCCCCCCGGTACCATTGTCGTCGCCCATGACCTTTCGCCATCGGATACTTCTTCGCTTGACCGCAAGAATGTGGTTGGTTTCGCCACCGATGTCGGCAGTCACACCTCGCACACCGCTATTGTCGCGCGTTCAATGAATATTCCGGCGGTGGTTGGCTTGCGCGACGCTAGCCAACATGTCCACGATGGTCAGGTCGTCATTCTTGACGGCTTCAGTGGTTCACTCGTAATCGAACCAAATCAACAAACACAATTTGTTTATGGCCAATTGGCTGTCAAACGCCACACCGTGGACGAACGCTTGGCCGAACTGCGCCAATTACCGGCGCAAACACTTGACGGCCACCGGCTCGCACTCGCCGGCAATATCGAGTTACCGGAAGACATGCCGGCGCTCCTCACTGCCGGCGCGGAAGGTGTCGGCTTGTTCCGTACGGAATTCTTGTATTTGAAACGCCGGGATTTTCCCAGTGAGGATGAGCAGTACAGCAAATATGCCGAAGTCGCCCGTGTCGCCAAACCCAATGCCGTCATCATTCGTACCCTTGACATCGGTGGTGACAAGTTTCGCGCCGAAGACCAACCAACTGAATCGAATCCATTTCTTGGATTTCGTGCAATTCGATATTGTCTCGCCAACCCAGATGTCTTTCGCACGCAACTGCGCGCGATCCTCCGTGCTAGCGCCGAAGGCAATGTCAAAATCATGTACCCGATGATCAGCGGCATCGGCGAGGTTCGACAGGCCAACGAAATTCTACAGAAAGTCATGGACGATATGCGACGGCAAGGCATCGCGTTCGATGCCGACATTGATGTTGGCGCGATGATGGAAATCCCATCAGCCGCCATGACCGCTGAAATCATCGCCCAGGAAGTGGATTTTTTTAGCATCGGTTCCAATGATCTTGTTCAATACACTTTGGCTGTCGACCGTGTGAATGAACGCGTAGCAAACCTCTACGATCCAACACATCCGGCTGTGCTTCGTTTGATGCGCAATTGCGTCGAAGCTGCGCACAATAATAACATTTGGTGCGGTATCTGCGGAGAAATGGCCGGCGAGCCACTCTACGCGCCACTACTGGTTGGCATGGGGCTCGATGAACTCAGTGTTGCCTCCGCTAGCTTGTCACGTGTCAAGGAGGTCGTTCGACGCCTAAAATTATCCGAAGCTCAGGAATTGGCCGCCGCCACACTCAACGCCACCGATAGTCGGGAAGTTCTGGCCATGCTTAACGCCCTACTCCAACGTATTGACCCAGATCTGACTGGCTAGAAAACCACTTGCACCGCTCGCCTGCCCCCAGTATAGTCCGCCACGCTTAAGGAACCAACACTATGAAAATTGAACGTTTTTTGTTTTCGTCGGAATCAGTGGCTGAAGGCCATCCAGATAAAGTTTGCGACACAATTTCGGATGCAGTCTTGGATGCCTGTCTTGTGCAGGATAAATTCAGCCGCGTAGCGTGCGAATGCTACGCCAAATCCAATATCGTCATCGTCGGTGGCGAAATTACCACCAAGGCCAAGCTCGATTTCGTTAAAATCGCTCGCGAAACAATCCGCGGGATCGGCTATGTCAATGACGACGATGTATTCCATGCGGACAAGGTCTTTGTAAACGTGATCATAACCCAACAATCGCCTGACATCGCGCAAGGCGTTGACGCGCGCAAAGCTAAAGGCAAGAAGACTGCCAAGCAAGGTGCCGGCGATCAAGGATTGATGTTCGGTTATGCTTGCAATGAAACGCCTGAACTCATGCCGGCTCCGATTATGTTCGCCCATCGCCTCGGCCGGGAGCTGACCCGTATCCGTAAGACCGGCAATGTGCCGTGGCTTCGTCCCGACGCCAAATCACAAGTTACTGTTGTCTACGAAAATGGCAAGCCAGTTGCCATTGCCAATGTTGTCATCTCCACTCAGCACAGCGCGGATGTTTCGCACCGCGAGATCGAAAAGTTTTGCATCGAAAAGATTATTAAGAAAGTTTTGCCGTCACGTCTAATCACGAACACGACTGAGTTTCTTATCAATCCAACCGGTCGTTTCGTGGTCGGTGGACCGCAGGGCGATACTGGCCTCACCGGCCGCAAGATCATCGTGGACAGTTACGGCGGCATGGGCCGGCACGGCGGCGGCGCATTCAGCGGCAAGGACCCAACAAAGGTTGATCGTAGCGCTGCGTACATGGGCCGCTGGGTCGCCAAAAACATCGTGGCTGCCAAGCTTGCTGCAAAATGCGAAGTTCAATTTGCCTACGCCATCGGTCATCCTGACCCGGTCAGCGTTCATGTTGACACATTTGGGACCGGTACAGTTCCAGCCGAAAAGATCACGCGCGCCGTCAATCGCGTATTCAGCTTCCAACCGGCGGACATTATCGACCAACTCAATCTCCGTCGTCCCATCTACTCCAAGACAACCAACTATGGCCACTTCGGTAAGAACGACAAAGACTTGACGTGGGAACGGACCGATAAAGTTGGCGCGTTGAAAAAAGCGCTTCGTTAAGTCATCTCATTCGGCCGATTTTGCGACAGTAATCTGGGTGTTGGCATCGTGGAATTCACATTTCATGTGTTTACTCCAATTTGCGGACAAAGTTCGATGAGTTCGCAATTATCGCAATCTGGCTTTCTGGCAAAACATCGGTGGCGTCCATGCCAGATCAATAGATGTGAAAAATCGATCCAGTCAGTTTGCGAAACGATTTGCATCAAATCCTGCTCGATCTTTTCAGGTGTATCATGACGGGTAAAGCCGAGTCGGCGACTTAGCCGGTGGACGTGAGTATCCACAACAACGCCTTCGGCTTTATGGTAAGCGACGCCGAGTACAACGTTGGCTGTTTTGCGACCACAACCGGCAAGCTGGATTAGCTCAGCCATCGTATCCGGTACCTTACCAGCATGTTTTTCAACAATACTACGGCAACAGTTGTGAATGGATTTGGCTTTGTTGCGAAAAAAGCCGGTGGGTCTGATTAAGTTCTCTAATTCACTGATAGGCGCGGTGGCGAATGCAGTGGCGGTACGGTATTTGGCGAAGAGTACTGGCGTGACTTGGTTGACTCGTTTGTCAGTGCATTGGGCGCTAAGAATGGTGGCAACTAGAAGTTGGAGTGGATTGGCGTGGTTAAGCGCGCAGTGGAAGTCTGGGTAGGCAACTCGCAGGCTGGCAATAATCTTTTTAGCGTGGGCCTGTAATTTGGACTTGGCAGAATTCACAGGAACGTAGTATAGCATGAAGTTGAACGAACTTTAACCCAGAGGAATTCACGTCATGGCTCATATTGTTGCCGAACCTTGTGTCGGCTGTAAGTTTACAGATTGCGTCGAAGTTTGCCCGGTCAACTGTTTTTACGAAGTCGCAGACCGGTTATACATCAACCCGGATGAGTGCATTGATTGTACCGCTTGTGTACCGGTATGCCCGGTCGCGGCAATTTTTGCCGAAGCCGACTTGCCGGAAAAATGGAAAGGTTTCATTGACGAAAACCGCAACAACTGCGGAACCGGTGCGAACATCACGGTCAAGAAGGAAGCGCTCGGCAAAGACTTGCCGAAGTGTAAAAAATAACACGCAATTAATTTTGCTGCGGAGCAAAGGCGGGCTGAATTTCAGTCCGCCTTTGTGTTTTACTGGGCGTGGGATGACAAGCCAGATTTGTGCTCCATATCTTGGTAGATCGGTAGGTACCGGTAATAGACTTCAAGACTCAGGCAACACAATGCAGTCGGATAAGCTGGACCATATGCGTTTTCTGAACTCTTGGCACCACCGGGTCCATCCCAGTGGCCGTCGGGAGCTTGGGCTTTGACAAGTTTATCGCGGATCTCTTTGTTCCAATATTCCCAGTAGGCACCGCCGCCTTGAAACATGGCTTGAGTCATATAGTACCAACCATACAACGCATTACCGCTTGATGGTTTATCCCAATCCACCTTTTGTTGTTTAAGGTAGTCGAGGGCTTTTTTAATTTTAGGACTATCACCGTGCCCCAAAAAAACCTGACACAATACACCGACAGCAGTCATATTCGGCGTTCGGCTAGCGGCGTTGTAACCGAAGCCGCCTTGTGGGTCGTACACATTCCAAAGGTATTTTGAAGCATTTTGATATGCTTCATCTGGCGCCTGTATACCGGCAATGCGCGCCGATTTTAACCCCATAATGATCCAGCCGGAAACTGATGTGTCAGCTGTCGGATAATCCGGTCCATAGTGCCAGCCGCCTTGGTGAATTGGATTGGCCTTCTTAACTTTTTGCGCAGTCAGAGTACCCTTGATGAGTCGTTCGAGTGGTTCCTTAACTACTGGCGATTGTGTCATGCCATACGCCTCAGAAAGTGCCAGTGTAACAGCACCCTGCTCATACATTATTCCACTATTAACGTAACCATTGGCCCCGACTCTTGAAACCAAATATGAGATTGCCTTCGTTACAGTTACGCCAAATTCCTCGGAGTCCGGTGTCTCACCATGACCAAGGAATGACAATAAGCCGAGGGCGCCAATGGCTTCTGTGCGATCAGCACCCCAAGAACCATCCTTGTTTTGATGTTCCTTTAACCAGCGCAATGCGGCCACTACGGCTTTCTCCGTTTCACTGCTACCACCACCAGCTTGGATTTTACGCGTTCGGCTTGGACCAACGCGTTGACTGAACCCTGCGCTGCCTGGAGTTTTGATACCGGCTGTGCCAATCTTACCGTCGCCAAAACCGGTTGTGGGCGCCGCCATGCCGCCGAAGCCACTTTGCAATCGCGCTACGGCATTCGCAGATTCGCTGATTACTCCGAAGACTTCGGCTACTTGGGTGTCGGCAGCGCTTTTATCAGCAGAGGTGATTTTGGCTTTATATTCAGTCGGCGTTGTGCCAGCGGCAGTCTTAACACCAGCACCATTGCCGCCCAAGGTCGGACCGTTGTAATCGAAATCGCGTAACGCCGCGAACGGGTCTGCATCGATGTCCTTGACCGGCGGCGGCAAGGTCGCGGAATCAAATGCGGCAATGATTTTCGGCATCTCGGCGACGATCTTGACCGATCCCATGACAAATAAAATCAAAACGTGAAACATGACGGCGATAACGAGATACCGGATGAATGTCGTCAACCCCATCAACCACGCGATAAATTTGCCGGTAAGAACTTTCATGAACGGTTATTGTGATTTCACCGCGCAAAGCTTGGCAATATTGGCTTTGGCCTCATCCGCAAACTTACCGGACGGAAAGCGTTTGACATAGCTTTGGAAAGCCGTGCAGGCGCGTTCCGTTGCGCCTAATGCTGCGTGACATTCCGCGGATCGGTATGCGGCTTCTTCGGCCATTGGACCGGTCGCAAAGAGCAGCCGGGCGTAGTAGGCGAGCGCGAGTTTTTTATTGTCTTTCACCTTAACGGGGTCAGACACCATGTTGAAGAAAATGTTCCCTAACCGAAATGCCGCTTCGAATGTGACCTCGCCGCGGCCGGCCATGACGGTAGAATACAACTCGACTGCTTTCTCGGTCTTGCCAGTGGCTTCGAGTACTTTGGCGAGGGCGAGTTGGGCTTCGGCACGCGGGCAGTTTTGCGTGTCGGCAAGTGCTTTTTCCAACGGCGCCTGAGCGGCAGTAAATTGTTGGAGTCCGATTAGTGCTTGACCGATCCCGAGATTAGCGAGAGTGATAACCTTTTGATCGTTGCCGTCGACAACGAGGATTCGCTCATAGTTCTCCTTAGCCTGTGTGAATTTTTCGGTCTTGAGTGAAACATTGCCGATGGCTAGTAACCCTGAAGCCGGCAGCTTGTCTCGTTCCGGGTCAGCCAGCATCCGCACGACGGCGCCGTTGGCACGTGCGTAATCTTTCTCACTGACTGCGAGTTCAATCAGACTGATGACGCAGGCGTGCCGGATGGTGGTGTTAAGTTGGTATTGTTGTGAAAGTTGTTCAAGTTTGGCGTAAGCATCTGGGATGAGATGGGCTTTGCGGTAGATTAACGCAATTTGGCTAATCATCGCCCGCGCCGCAATCGTGTCACTGGCAAACTTAGTGAGGAATGTTTCGCAATCGGTTACAATAGTTTTGGGATCATTGCGTTCCTCAAGCAGGCTGGAAATATGGAGTTGGGCGCTGATGGCGGCATTACGTGCCTCGTCGGTGAGGGTGCCGGCGGCAATCGCACGGGTGATTATTTCCCGGTAAGCGATGATGGCTTCGTCCACGCGTTTTTCTTTTTCGAGCGTATCGGCAATGGCGTACAGCACGTCGCCGACCTTGGTGTGATTGGGGTATTTTTGGACGTAGTACCGGAACGCTTCCACCATTTTGGGTTTGTCGTTCATCGCAGCGTATGTGGTACCGATTTCAAGCGCGGCAAACGGAGCGAGGTCGTGGTCCGGGAACTTGTCAATTAACGCTTTGTAGGCGCTGATTGCTTGGTCATAGCGTGCTGCGGCTACGTGATTGCGGGCAATCTGGTACATCGCTTCAGGAGCTTCGGCTTGGGCTGGCCATTTACTGGTAAACTCTTGGAAGGTGGCAATGGCTTTGTCGAAATTCGCAGTGCTGGTCAGCTTGCCATCGGCATCCCGGTCGTAGGTGCCGGCAAAGCTGTAAAGGTAGCCAAGTCGGAATGTAACCAGCGGTAATTTGTCATACTGCAAATATTTAGCCCGGATTTCTTCGTAGGCCTTAATCGCGTCGGCAATATTCGGCTGGGCAACCTTAGGGTCGTTGGAGCGGTTGCCGATTTCATAAAGCGTGAGACCAAGAAAGAACAGCGCATCTGGTCGGATTTTTGAGTCGGTGTGCTTCTGGGCAAAACTTGCAAAAGCGGCGCGGGCTTTCTCAAAATCTTCGAGGTTGAAATAACAAGTGGCTATTCGGAATTCAATGGTCTCAACTGTGGCCGTGTCATTTGACGTTGCTAGCGTTTTTTCGTAGTTAATGAGCGCTTCTTTGTACTGCTTTTGACCAAACTTAGCTTCGGCTTGAATTAACGATGCATTGTTGAGCAATAGGCTTTTGGGATATTTTGCCTTAAATTTTTCGGTCTCGGTATTGGCTTTTTCCATCTGACCGCGTTGTGTAAGCGCTTGAATTAGCCCCAAATAGATTTGTTCGGCGGCTTTATCATCTGGATACCGGTCGCGGAGAAATTGATAAACCACGCTGGCTTCTTCCGGCATGTTCAGAGCTTGATAACAGTTGGCCACGCGGAACAACGCCAGCACGCGCAGGTCCGGCCGGTCCTTGACCTGCGCCATTTGCCGCCTTAAAGCATCATACCGGCTTTGCCACGCATCGATTGACCCAGTCTCAGCAACGATCCGTCCCTGATTAGCCTTCAGCTTATCAAGATCCTTCTGCACCAAGTCGATCAACGCTGATTTGGAGCGAACGCCGTTGTAATAGTTGATCGCGTCACGATACGCCTGCCGACCTTCATCAATCTTGCCATCTTTAAGAAATGCTTCACCACGGCTAAACATCGATTCTGCAGCCAGGTAAAGCGCCTCGGTCGTGCGCGGATTAGCGCGTTGCTGAGTGATTAGCCGATAGACTTTGTTGGCGGCAGCAAAATCTTTATCCTCAGTATAAATCTGGCCGAGAAGAAACAATGCGTCGAGTGCGGTTGTGGGATTATCGGCGAACCGTTGCCGAGCGGCGTTGATGATAGTCTTTGCCGCCGCCAAGTTGCCGTTTTTGAAATTGGCCCATGCCTCGCCAAGCATTGCTTGCGACGATAGTTCGTGGTTCGGAAAGCGAACTTGGAATGCCCGGTACAATTCGATGGCGTGCGTAGTGTCCTTCAATTCCCGGTAACATTCCGCCTGTTTGAGAATGGCCTCAGCAATCAAGACATTGTTGGTGTAGCCGGTAATCAATCGCTGAAAAACATTGACGGCTTCTTGATATCGAAATTCGGTTGCTAAACACCAGCCCTGATAAAAAATGGCGTCTGGTACGGCGAGACTAAACGGAAACTTCTTTTCAAAAGTCTGAAATGCCGTCAACGCCGCCGTCCAATTACCATCCTGATAGGACAACTGGGCTTTTTTGAATGCCTCCGCGGGACCTTCGGTGATTACCGGTGCCACAGGGGCCGGTGGTGTAGCTGGCGTGGCCGGTTTGGGAGCTTGGGAAAAGCCGCTTACGCCGGCCAGTACCAATGCGCCGCTGACCAGCCAACAAAATATTTTAGTCCGATGGTTCATTTAGTTGTGTTTGCCGTGGTGATCTTTTCTGCGAGTGGACGAAAGGCAACGTTGGTGAGGCGGGCTTGGGCGCAGGCATCGAGTGCGCTGATTACGGCTTGATAACTGGTGTCGGCTTCACCTTCGATGACAATGGTGGCTTCCTGACCAATCGAAGCTAGTTGCATCATCGCATCGCGCAAGCCAGTGGCTTCATATTCGGCACCGTTGACAGTGATGCGTTCCTTGTTAAAAACGTGGATCGCAAGGTCTAGCGGCACTTTCGTTGGTGCGATTGCTGCGCTGGGTTTGGCAATCAGCGGTAACCGTGAATCAATGCGTTTTTCCTTTGCAGTAAATGTTGAAAACGACATGTAAAAAATCAGCAAGATCAAAATCGTATCAATCATCGGGATGATTTCAACGCGGCCACGTTTTGGTGAGCGCCGCTGAATCTTCACTGAACCTCCGAGGTCGTGAATGTTACATCCACAATTTTTGATTTAGCGCAGGCTTTCATAAACGCGCTCAAATCAGCATAGGTCATCTCGCGGTTACCACGCAAAATAAGCGACATCTTTGCGTATCGGGGATCCTTTTCCCGAACACGTTGCAGAAATGGCGGCACCTCGTCCATCGTGTATTTCTGTTTATCGATGTACACCTCATCCTTGCTGAACATGTTAACAATGACTTGGTTTGGTAACTGTTTGAACTCATCGCCGGCACGCGAGTCCGGTAGTTTAAATCCGTTTTCCTTACCAGCCTCCGCGAAACGGGAAAACGTCATGTAGAAGATCAGCAGAATCACAATCGTGTCGATCATCGGGATGATCTCGATGCGACCGCGTTTGATTCGGCGGCGCTTCAGTTTCATAGCGGCGGTTAGCCTTCGGCAGATTGCTTAAGGATGACCATGACTTCGCTGAGGCCCTTTTCCATGTCCATCAAGATGGCCTCTTTTTTACCGGTAAAGTAATTGTAAGCAAACAACGCTGGAATCGCAACGGCCAGACCGGAGGCAGTATTGATCAATGCCTCGGAAATACCGCCGGCCAATTTGGTTGGATCGCTCATGCCAATTGCCGCAATGATGCTAAACGACCTGATCATGCCGACTGTGGTACCAAGCAAGCCGATTAGCGGACAAAGGGTGACCATCGAATCGAGCTGTGGCAGGAATTTTTCCATCGAAATTAATTCCTTCGTCACCGTGCCTTGGACAAGTTGCTCCACTTGTTCCGGCGTGTAACCGTCCCGCGATGCTGTCAGTGCCGCGCGCAAAACCGTTCCAGCAACACCTGGCGAATGCTCAATCGCCGTCAAGGCTTCAGAAAGAGTGCCCGCCTGTTTAATTTGGGCAACCATCTCTTCAGCGTTCCCGCCTGCTTTACGGTAATACATGAACCGCTCCGGAATCAGTGTAAACGTAAAGATAGAACATCCAATGAGTAGAAAGAAAACGTACGGCGGAGTCTTGGCGACGTCCCAAAGCATCGCGAAGGCAGTTTTTTCCTTCTTCTCGCCAGCGTCAACCGGCGCAGCTTCCTGTGCAAACACGCTGCTGACCAAGCCAAACACTAGAATGGCAAGGCAAAACACCGCAGTGAAACGAACGGCACGACGTGATGTTAAATGCATAACTCACCTCCGATAGTAGGCAATTGCCTACAACTTTCATTCCCTACATATATCATTGGTTGCAAACATCGCAACCAACTTTTCGCGCCGGCGGCATTGCGCTTGTTACTTGGCGGACGCGGCGTCTTTCTCAGCCATGGCCGCGCGGCGACTGAGTTTGATCTTGCCGCGGTCGTCAATGCCAAGCACCTTCACGTCTACCTCGTCGCCCAACTTCAACACGTCTTCGACTTTGTTGATGCGCCGATCCGCAATCTCGCTGATGTGCAGCAAGCCGTCCTGCCCCGGCAGAATCTCGACAAATGCGCCAAATTCTTTGATGCCGACCACTGTGCCGTGGTAAATCTTGCCGATCTCGGCTTCCGCCGTGATCGCCATGATTTGCTCGATTGCGCGTTGGGAACCTTCAGCATTCGTCGAGAAGATCCGAATCGTGCCGTCGTCTTCAATGTCAATCTGACAGCCAGTTGCTTCGACAATGCCTTTGATGACTTTGCCCTGCGTGCCGATGACGGCGCCAATCTTTTCAGGGTTGATCTTGAGCGACGCGATGCGCGGCGCGTACTTCGACATTTCGGCCCGTGGCCCGGCAATGGCTTGTGCCATTACTTCAAGAATTTTCAACCGGGCTTCGCGCGCCTGTTCAAACGCCTGCTTCGCGAGCGCGTGGCTGAGACCGGTCAGTTTCAAATCTGTTTGGAAGCCGGTGATGCCTTTCTTCGTGCCGGCGACTTTGAAATCCATATCTCCGAAATGATCCTCGGAACCGAGAATATCGGTAATCATTACCGACTGCTTGGTTTTCGCGTCGGTAACCAAACCAATCGAGATCCCAGCCACCGGATTCTTCAACGGCACGCCGGCATCCAACAACGCCAGTGTCGCGCCGCAAACCGATGCCATCGATGTTGAGCCGTTGGACTCCATGATTTCGGATGTGCAGCGGATGGTATAAGGGAAGTCATTCTCTTCCGGGATGACCGCCTCAATCGAACGCTCTGCCAACGCACCGTGGCCGATTTCGCGACGGCCCGGTGAGCCGGTTCGACCGGTTTCACCAACGCTGAATGGTGGGAAGTTGTAATGCAAGATGAACCGCTTGACGGTTGGGCCGCCGGTATAGCCGTCCATTTCCTGTTCGTCGGATTTCGAGCCGAGCGTGGTCAAGACCAACGCCATCGTCTCGCCGCGGGAGAACAAGCCAGTGCCGTGCGGCCGTGGCAACACGCCGACTTCCGCCGTGAGCTTGCGCAAATCGCGCGCACCGCGGCCATCGGGCCGCTTGTTATTCAGGATCGAACTGCGAATGGCGTCGTTTTCGATTCTGTGAAGTGATTCGCTGAGTTCAAACGGAGTCACATCCGGGAACTTCAGCTTGAGCGCATCCACCATCTTCGTCTTGAGCGCGTTGACCGCCGCTTGCCGTTCCAGTTTCTTCTCGGCGAGAATCGCGGACAAAATGTCCTTGCCGATGAGCGCCTGGGCTTCCGCCAAAACTGCTGGGCGGACAATCTTTAATTCGACCTTGCGTTTCGCTTTGCCAGCTTTCTGTTGCAACTCGCGGATGCCAGCGACGATCTTTTTGACTTCCAGATGGGCAAAGTCAATGGCCGCGTTCAAATCTGCTTCCGGAATTTCCTTGGCCGAACCTTCAATCATGACTAGGTCGTTTTCACTGCCGACGTACACGAGGTCGAGGTCGGTCTCTTTGCGTTGGGCGTTGGTGGGGTTCACGATCAACTTGCCGGCAACGCGGGCGACGCGCACCGCGCCAATCGGCCCGGCCCACGGAATGTCCGAGACGCTCAATGCGGCGGACGCGCCGTTAATGGCCAGCATGTCGGGATCGTTTTCGCCGTCGGCGGAAAGCAACGTCGCGATGATCTGCGTGTCGTTATAAAACCCTTCTGGGAACAATGGCCGGCAGGGCCGGTCAATCATCCGGCAGGTGAGAATTTCTTTTTCAGTCGGGCGGCCTTCCCGTTTGAAGTAGCCCCCCGGGAAGCGGCCAACTGCGGCGGCTTTTTCACGGTATTCCACGGTGAGTGGAAAAAAGTCGAGATGCTCCTTCGGAGCGGAGGCGACGACGGTGACGAGGATGACGGTTTCGCCGAGTTGCACAACGGCGGCGCCGTCGGCTTGCTTCGCGAGTTTACCAGTTTCAATAGAGAGTTGGCCTTCGCCAACATTAATCGTGCTGCGAGTCTGCATGTTACTTCCTTTTCTGTTTGACCGACGGGGTAGGATTTAATGGATGGAATGAAATCGGTCGCCACCCGTGGTAGCCAACGACTTCAATCCATCAATCCACCAACCCCGCGCCGGCCTTACTTTCTGAGTTTTAACTTCTTGATGAGTTCATGGTAGCGCTTGGTGTCAGTGCTGCTCAAGTAATCGAGCAACCGCCGGCGTTGGCCTACCATTTTCAACAACCCCCGTCGGGAACTATGGTCTTTGACGTGGGACTGGAGGTGCTCGGTCAATTCGTTGATGCGCGTGGTGAGCAGCGCAATCTGCACGTCGGCCGACCCAGTGTCCTTCGGATGGAGCTGAAATTGTTTCGTGACTTCGGTTTTTTTATCAACAGCAATCATAGTGTCTTTTGTTTACTTTCTTGGAACGACGCGGTCAGTTTATCGTGCTACACCGTGTCTGTAAAGGATTTTTTGCGGGCGGCTGCTGCGGTTCAGGGTGCGAGCTCCATTTCCTGAAGCTGATCCTCAATCGTCACCGCCGTGGACTGCACCCGGCACAGTTGGGCATACAACCCACCCTGCCCCATCAACTCCGCGTGCGTCCCGCGCTCGGTCACCTGCCCATCCTTGAGCACGAGAATCTGGTCGGCGTTGCGCACCGTGGACAACCGGTGGGCAATGACAAAGCTCGTCCGGTGCGCCATCAGGCGTTCCAAGGCTTGCTGGATCAACCGTTCCGTCGCCGTGTCGACGCTGGCGGTGGCTTCATCGAGAATGAGGATTGGCGGATCTTTCAGCAACGCCCGCGCAATGCTGACCCGTTGCTTCTCGCCGACGCTGAGCTTCACGCCACGCTCGCCCACGCGCGAATCGTACTTCTCCGGCAACCGGTCGATGAACTCGTGGCAATTCGCCGCCGTGGCGGCCGCGATCATCTCCGCGTCCGTCGCGTCGAGCTTGCCGTAACGGATGTTCTCGCGAATGGTGCCATTGAACAGAAACGCTTCCTGCGAGACGATGCCGATCTGCTGCCGCAACGATTCGAGTGTGACCTCGCGAATGTCATGACCGTCAATCAACACCGCGCCGCGCGTGACTTCATAGAAGCGCGGCAACAAATTCACCACTGTCGTCTTGCCGGCACCGGTCGGACCGACCAGCGCGATGGTCTGACCGGGCTGGGCGTGAAGATTGACTCCGTGCAGCACCGGTAAGTCGCTCCGGTATTCAAACGCGACTTCGCGGAACTCAACCTCGCCGCGCACCCGTGCCGGCAATTGCTTCGCGTTGGCGCGCTCGCCGATCTCGATGGGCGCATCGAGGATATCGAAGACCCGCTCGCCGGCCGCGCGGGCGGCTTGGAAGAGTTGGTTAAGGCCGTGGAACTGCCGGACGGGGCCGTAGAACATACCAATCAATGTGAGAAAGGCGACAAACCCGCCGGCCGTGATCTCACCGGCCAACACCGCCTTGCCCCCAATAAAAAACACCACCGCGCCGCCAATCCACGTGCTGAACTCCATCACTGGCGAATAGACCGACCACGCGTTCATGATCCGCATGGTGGCGAGGCGGAGTTCATCGGCTTTCTGCGTGAACCGCGCCAGCTCGTGCGATTCGCGGCCGTAGCCTTTGATCTGGCGGATGCCTTGCAGATTGTCGAGCAAGAGCGCGTTGAGGGCGGAGGCCGCCACGCGTTGCGGCCGGTACCGCTTGTGGGCGCTCATCGTGAAGATCAGCACGCCGGCCACCAAGAGCGGGAATGGTATGAGCATCCAGAGCAACAGCTTCAGGCTGATGTTGGCCATCATGATCCCCGCGCCAACGAGCATCAACACCGCCGTCGTCCCCTGCTCGATCCCGTCAATGAGGATGCGCTCCACGGCGTTCACGTCATCAATCACCCGCGTCATCAAATCGCCGCTGGCCCGCTGGTCGAAGTACTGCACGGACAAGCGCTGGAGTTTATCGTACAGATCCCGGCGCATATCGAAGATCACCTTCTGCTCAAACCGGTTATTGAGCTGGATGCGCAGGAAGTTAAAGAAATCCCGGAGCGCACACGCCGCCAACAGCGCGCCCGCCGACCAATACACCACCTCGAGCCGCTTCTGCGCATTGAACTCATCGATGATCTTCCGCACGAGCAAAGGAAACGCGAGGCTGGCCAACGTCGTCAACACCGCGCACGCCATCGTGCCGATGCCAAACCACGGATACCGGCGAACGTAGGCCGCGACGCGCGCGAACGTCTCGCGCACACTGCGCTTCTTCGCAATCATCGTCGGGTCGTTAACGGTATCGTGCCGGATCATTTAATCAATGATAGCTCAATGCGGCGGAATCAGCGACGGAAAACCGCCGGCTCAACCCCGGAAGATGAAATAGACCGCCCCCACCAGACACAGGCCCGCCCACAGAAAGTCCAGCTTCAACGGCTGGTGCATATATAATATGGCGAACGGCGCGAACACCGCCAGCGTGATGACTTCCTGAATCACCTTCAACTGCGCCAGGCTCAACTCCGAGTAGCCGATCCGATTGGCCGGCACCTGGAGCATGTACTCGAAGAACGCGATCCCCCAACTCAACAACGCCGCGATGTACCACTTCCGATCCTGCCAGTTCCGCAAATGGGCATACCACGCAAAAGTCATGAACGTGTTCGAACAAATCAACAAGATCACCGTCCGCGAAACAATGGGAAAATTCATGGCCCCGATTATACCGCAACCGCCCCACCCCGCAAAGCGTCGCGCGAGTGTACGCCCCTTACCCACCGAAAACAACGCGGCCGGGAAGTCGCCTTCCCGGCCGGGCTGGTTGAGAACGTTGACTGACCGCTTACGGCACGATGACAAAGGCCGGGTCGCTCCACGCGCCGGTGTTGTTGCTGCCTTTCGCCGCCGCGCGTACCATGATCCGCGTCAACGACGGCAAGCCGTTGATGTCGCCCTTGGATTTCTTGGTCGGTTCCTGCGGCGTCCAAACGGCTGGCGCTTCGGCGGGACTGGTCTGCACCAGAAACAGCGCGCCCGGTTGCGGGTCGCTCATCCAATGAATCTGACCCGCCACATCACCGGGCGTGGCAATCATCCCGGTGACTTGGCCGTAGGTGATCGGCCCGCCGGTGCTGACCACATCAAACCCGCGCGCCATAATAAAGGCCGGGTCGCCACTGCTGATGGTTTGCACCTTGCCGCCAACGGCGGCATACGCGGCTTCCAAGTCCGCACGTTTCTCATTCTTGAGAACCGTTGCGGCCTGCGCGGCGGAGACCTTGGTTACTTGATCGGCCACGGCGGACGCGAAGTCCTGCTGGGCTGCGTCCAACGCCGCGACTTCGGGTGGCGCTGGGGTTGCCAATTGTGTCCCGGCACAATTGGTGACTGCGTTTGCGGCCTTGGTGGACGCGTCGGCGTCCGGGATGCCCTTCATGTTCATTGCGACTTTCGCCATATGACGTTTTACTCCTGTGGATGGAACGACCGGGGTCTTGGCGTAGCGAATGCATCCGTAAACGGACGCAGGATCACCGTATGTGGGGAGTGTCATGGCAAGCGTGCGGCAAGTGGCAATTCCGATTAACAGACATTCGGCGTTTCGGATTCATTACGATGACTGCCATGACGGAGTGAGGTCTAAGCCCGACCGTGACAATGCACAAGGTATATATGTGTTTATCTTTCCGTTGGGTGCCGGCAGTTTTAACGTGGGCAAAGCCGACCGGGACGTGGGTGGCGGCATTTCACCCGTGGGATAAATGCAATCACCTGTGGGAAAACCCGTTCCACCCACGGGAGAAACGGATTCACCCACCAGTAAAACGGTTTTACCCGTGGGAAACGCGGCATCACCCACGGGAGAATTGATTTCACACAGGGGAGAAACGGTTTTACCCAAGGGAAAAATGGATTTACCCACAGGAGAAATGGTTTTACCCAAGGGAAAAACCATTTTACCCACAGCATTTACCGCATCACCCAAGGGTAGAACGATCACAATTACAGCAACTTAGGCAGATTTGACCTCAAAAACGGCTTGCCAGAGAGGAAGAGGTCGGCGGCTCAACCGGCCAAAGCCCATGGAGCGACCTCTCGCCTGCCCTGAGCAACGTCGAAGGAGACACCGCGCGCTGTAACAGCCCGGTCTTGGAATGTTTAATATTAACTTGTCGACAACATCAGATAGGATAAAATGACGATATATGAAACCATTTCTCTGGTTGACTCTCCTCTTCTGTGCCGCACGTTGCTTTGCCATGGACATCACCACTCTCGACGGGACGTTTTACCGCGACGTCAAAGTTACGCGCGTCGACGCCGACGGCCTCGTCATCACCCATGTGGGCGGAGCCGGTAAGATCGAGTTCCTTAACCTGCCTGAGGAAGTTCGTAAGAAATACGCCTTTGATCCCGCCAAGGCCGAAGCCGCCAAGAAAGCGGTTGAGGCTGCCAAGAAGGCGGCGGCCACCGGTTGGCAGGAGATGGATCAGCGAATGGTTTTCCTGACCGTGCAACT
>Ga0118677_10003513_pt1 | contig 29520 bp, 27 predicted proteins | sample AliMusrvi5mmetaG_FD_86154 | JGI IMG/M metagenome (GOLD analysis project Ga0118677, IMG submission 86154) | reverse complement strand
TTCTTCAGCTATCCAACCACTATAGTTTTTTATTGTTCTCATTTTAAAAGTTTGTTACGTAATTTGATTTAGAGTTTAATGGATTTAGTGAAGTCCAGAATGCTTCCACTTCATTTTTCAACAATATAAGATTACCTGGATTCAGCGGATATGTTATTTCCATACTACTTATTCCTTTAGTATAGTTTCCTCGAATTGTCCTTATGTAGCAAGCTGATAAAGGTGGATTTACTTTGTTATAATCTACTCCAATTAGGTATGTAGGAGCGTTAAAACTTGCAAGTTTGTTTAATTTGCTCTGTGGCGCTTGAACCTTTAATTTTCTAATTCCCTTTTTAGTATAACCCAGCTCAGTCGATTTAACTTGAAAAAAACAGAACATCCTTTGATTAGTAGTTGATAACATTTCTGCATATATGTCGATTGTCGGCCATGTACCTCCAATTGCTACTGTCTCAAATAATTGTCCGTTTTGTGTCCACTGACCTATTAAAGTATTTGCTAAACTTTCACCAAATGCTCCATTCATGATATTGCTGCCTGACTTTGTTTTATAATTACGCCTAACTTAGCAAATAGCAGAAAGTTCATAGTGCTTTTTCGATACTTCAACAATTTTCAATCCGCTAAATTCTAGCCTAACTGTTTGGTTTTTATATTGTGTTAAAAGTAAGCGGTTGTGTTATTAAATCAAAACTATTTATAGCTTTTTTTATTGAACAGAACCTTTTTTACTGGTTCTGGATGAATTTTTATATTGTCCGGATAGACAATTACACCACTTAATCCCCAGTTACGTATGACCGTTTATTAGGCCGCAGTGATTTTTATTTCCAGACTGTATTTAATAATCTCATTAATTCTATTTTAACAGATTCAGTTTGGAATCCTAAAAGCGTAAATCTCGTTTGATCTTTGCCATAAAGTATTAAATAAGATAGGTCAACGCCTTAGTTTAAGTACTCTTTTAGTACTTTATAAATATAAAGTGATGACTTTTTGTATTTAAAATATAGGTAAACTGTATTTTTTCTATGGAATTGGTATAGGCCAATGGTCTTGTTTTTAGATGAATGCATGTGACAACTTCCTGCGATTCCTATACTTCCTATGCTTCTCCTTATATAATTCTACTTTAATAGATTCAATAAAGGAACATTTGAGCTAATTGGGATTCTATAGTGAAACAGATGAGAATAGGGTTTATTTAAAGTATTACTTATAGGCTTCCTCAGAAGATCATCTGATTCCAAAATACTTTGAATTGTTCTCCAAACTGAATTTGTTAAAGTAAAATTAAAAACAAAAAAAATAAATTAAGACTTATTTCTTTAGATGAGATTTTGTTCTTTTTTCATTACCAGAGAAATGCTTAAAAGGTCTTTTTGCCTCGCAGGATTTCTTTTTTACCAGTTGGACCCGGAATCCGTTCCATATGAAATCCCACTGCAGTAAATGCCCTTCGTACTGCACCTTTTGCACAATAGGTGACCAGAATTCCATCTTTTTTAACGGTTGCCCCAACCCGATGTAGGATTTCATCCATCCACATCTCAGGTTGCTTCCCGGGTGCAAATGCATCGTAATAAACCAAATCAAATTGAGGAGTGGAATTAAACCGGAATGTCAATAAATCTGTATGAAGCTTTTGAAGCTTAAACTCAGGTGAAATCTCAACAACAGTATTCCATTCAGCACGATGCATCTGATGAAATACAAATGAAGATTCAGTGAAAATAGTATTTGGATAGTTTAATTGCTCATATTCGGCTTCTGATAACGGATACTTTTCCAAACTTGAGTAATTTACTGAGAGATTATTTTCCTTCGCATAACAATAAGTCAGGTAAGCATTTAATCCCGTTCCAAATCCGATTTCAAGGATTGAAACTGGATTTGCTATAGTCTTAAGTAATCCCTGTTCAATATAGATATGTTTAGATTCCTGAATAGCGCCATGTACCGAATGGTAATGTTCTTCAATTTCAGGAAGATAGATTGTATGTGAGCCATCGTCAGTAATGATAAACTCTTTGTTCATATTTTGTAAATTAGATAAAAACCGTGCCAAAATTACTAAATTTGCACTCGTACGAAAATGCAGTTCAAATGATAATAAAAATCTATCCGGAGAACCCAAATCCAAAAGATATCAGGCAGGTTGTTAATGTGCTGCAAAACGGAGGTATAATAGTCTATCCGACCGATACTGTATATGGATTGGGCTGTGATATTACAAATGCCAAAGCGGTTGAAAAAGTTGCCCGTTATAAAAATGTATCTGTTGAGAAATCAAACTTCTCATTTATTTGCAGTGACCTGAGTAATTTGTCAGACTATTCAAAACCTGTATCCAATCCGGTATTTAAGCTTTTAAAACATTATTTGCCGGGTCCTTTTACATTTATATTGAATGCAAATAGCAATGTGCCTAAATATTTTAAGGGTAAAAAGAAAACCATTGGTATTCGTATTCCCGACAATTCTATCATCATCGAGATCGTTCGTACACTTGGGAACCCCATCATGTCAACTTCTATTCATGATGAAGATGAGATTATCGAATATTCTACTGACCCGGAGTTGATTCATGAAAAGTTCATGGATATTGCTGATATCGTTATTGATGGAGGTTATGGAGATAACGTTCCCTCTACAATCATCGATTGTACCGATGAAATTCCGGTAGTTGTCCGCCAGGGAAAAGGGATCTTCGAAGATTGAGCTATTCTCTGGCTAGTATCGGTTCAGATTGGCATAAAATGCCTTCTCACGAATGAAGTCTGTAACTTTCCTTTTCCCCGGTCCTTTTCTCTCAATACAAATTGTTCGGTAAACGGGTTCAGTATTTGATCTTACAGGATAAATTGCAAGCTCAATCTGATCAGGCTTTGCTCTTTGTTTATTCGAGTAAATCAGGCTTATCCTGCTATTGGCGAATTGCAAACAATTATCTTTCAGAATTAAATCATGTAGTTTAATTGATCTTGAAGGCTCATAGGGGATAACTAATGGTTTATTCAATTTCAAATGACTGCATACTCTTTCTGACATTTTCAGTTCTGTTTCGGAAAGGTTTTCTGAGGCATTAATGATCAGGTAATTGTTCCTGCCATTAATTAAATGAATCATCAGATTTTTGGTGTTGTAAATCCACACCATATTTTGATTGAAAACTTTCCTTTTTTCCTGAAGTTCAAAAATCTGAAATAGGACAAAGAACAGGAGTGTGGCATAAAGCCATCCTTTTTTCTTCGAATAAAGGAAAATGATGACTGTCGAAATGCACCCAAATAAGACATATACCTGCAGCAAATTGATGACAAGTCCTTTAGTGACTGCAAGGGGAGAAGCATCTATTGCCTTTAGCAGGTATAGCATCACATAAGTAATCTTCTGGATGAGCATTCCAATAAATAGTGCAAAACCATGTATCGGACTGAAAACAAAGAAAGCCAGTGTCATCCAGATGATAAGCGTGGTTATCGGGATTACTGCAAACCCACTCAGCCAGAAGAAATTAGGGAATTGATTAAAATAGAATAAGCATAACGGAAAGGTAATGATCTGGGCCGCAACTGATACGGTAAACAGACTCCAGCACCATTTTAAAAAAGGATTTGTAATTACAAGCAGTCTATTCAGGGAAGGCTGTATGATTACAATCCCCAAAACGGCCAGGTATGAAAGTTGAAAGCCAATATCTAAGAGTACAATTGGATTCAGCAGGATCAGAAACAGAACGGAGGCAGTTAATGAGTTATAGATATTAACAGGCCTTCGCAAGCTGCTCCCTAATATTACGAAAGTGAACATGACGGTAGCCCTTTGAACAGCAGGTGAAAACCCGGTGAGAAATGCATAAATCCATAAAAACAATATCATTACGATATAGAAGATGACCGATCCGTATTTTCCTCTTTTCAGAAACGATAATATAAATCCAAGGATAATATAGATCAATGCAACTTGCAATCCAGAAACCGATAAAACATGCATCGCTCCGGTTGATGCAAAATAGTTCAGTGTGTCCTGATCAATTTCTGTCCGGTATCCTAATGTTAATGCCGAAACTACCGAACGCTCTTCCGGATGGGGTATTGCGGTTGTTAACAGCGAAATAAGCCTGTCCCTGGTCCGTTCTGCCAGATAGTTCAAACTATGGGAGTGATTGCCTGTTTTAAAATAGGTTCCTTTGTCCAGGTATACAGAGAACCATATACCATTCTGGTGCATCAACTCCCGGTAATCGATCTCAAATGGATTTCCTGGATTACTGATTTCCTGAGGCTTTACTAAAAGCATTAATTGATCACCTGTTGTAATGGTAGAGTCGAAATTTTCTTTATTGAAAAAGGCAGTGACAATTTCAGGCTTTAGCAGTGTTTTATTCCGTATCTGAAGTACGGTTTGATAGGTTTTTGCTTTCTCAGCCGGTTTCTGGCATACATCTGCTAAAAAATAATCCTTCTTCTCAAACAGGGCTAATTTCTTTTCATGGGATGATTGGGGATAAAAGACTCCGGAAAGGAGAATGCAGACAGAAATAAGTACATTTTGGATTCGATGAATGGAATAATTGCTGTTGTGCCATTCAATAATCAAGACTGAAATCAGGAGGAATAACAGAACTCCAATCCACAATGAAGCAAAACTCAGGATATCGCTTAAGAGTATTCCAGCCAGAAATAGACTGGTAATCCGTATAAATGGTATTTTTTGGAAGACGTTACCCGAAACCGGCATTTTTTGATTTTCTGCCAGATACGTGAATAACTTATGTATGGTTTTAGTTGTATCCCTGAATTTTTATATAGGACCGATTTTTTATAACCAAGCGATCTTCAAGGCCTAAAATGATCAGTATTATTTGCCGGGAACTTTTATCCGGTACTTGGGAATAACCTTTCCTTTTGAAATAGCTGTTAATTTAGTCTTAAGTATCCTTTTTCTCAAAGGATTCAGGTAATCAACAAATAAAATGCCATCCAAATGGTCGTATTCATGCTGAATAACCCTCGAATTAAACCCGCTGTATGTCTCGTCATATTCATTAAAATCTTCATCCATGTATTTAATCCTGATCGATTCAGGTCGTTGCACATCTTCGCGTATCTCGGGTAAGCTCAGGCAACCTTCATTCATAATCCATTCATCACCAAATTTTTCAAGAATCTGAGGATTAATGAATGCCTTTTTCATTCCTTCAGGCTCTTCATCATCGGTGGAAGTTGAATCGATTATAAAAATGCGGATAGCATGGCCAACCTGGGGTGCAGCCAATCCAACACCGTCAGAGCTATACATGGTATCGAACATGTTCTGAATAAAACCTTTCAGATCCTTAAAATCTTTTGTAATCGGTTCTGTTTTTTTTCTGAGTATAGGATCGCCATATACGGTAACCGGGTAAATCATCGACTGTATTTTTTTTGTTCTAAATAACTTTGTAATATGATGGTTGCACTTACACCATCAATCGTTCCTTTATTCTGCCGGTCTTTTTTCTTTAAGCCGGCATCAATCATTGTTTGAAACGCCATCTTCGAGGTAAATCGTTCATCAACCTGCTCTAAAGGCATGTCCGGAAAATCCTTCTGAAACTTTTTCAGAAACGGATTAATGTAAATAACCGCTTCTGATGGCAGATTGTTCATTTGCATCGGATATCCCACAATAACTTTCTCAACCTCTTCCTTTGCGAAATACTCTTTCAGGAAAATCCAGATTTCATGGCTCGCCACTGTCACCAAGCGTGTAGCAATCATCTGAAGCGGATCAGTTACAGCAATTCCAACGCGTTTTTTCCCGTAATCAATAGCTAAGATTCGTCCCACAACTAACAATTTGAGGCAAAAATAACAATAATTAGTCTATAAATCTCCGGGCCTAAAATTGTTTTCCTTGCCGGTTAGCACTTTATGGTTTTCAGAGTAATCGAAATCCTACCGCTAAACCTTCCCAATTTGGTATGATGACCACATTGAACTTAAAATAAGTGTAAGGGAATTTGAATTGAAACTACAATATCCCTGCATCAACTTCGTGTTGTGTATTATGCCAAAATACTTTTTACCAAAAATGTGAAGCGCTTCCGCCCTGTTGTATTGCTTTCATTGAGCATTTGCCCCTTTAAATTATTAGAAGATTATTAGAAGGTTATTCGAATATTATTCGAAGATAGTTCAATTATATTCTAATAATCATCGAATAAGTTTCAAATAACTTATGAATAAGTTTCAAATAATTTTAAAACCTGTTAGATGTCTGGTAAAGGGGAAAACCAATCAACACTTTAACCTTGAACAGACAATTGTTTTTAGAATCAATACAAGGACAAGATAGAATCTCATCCATCATTTCCTAAGTTTTAATGCCGTTTCAATTGGTATAACTATTTAAATTCATCTGGTTTTTCAGCAGACCCTAATTAATTTCTCATTGTTTTTCCTGTGGGCCTTATTTAGTTCAAATTAGATACGCACATTCATCATGTCAGGGGATTTAATTAGGTTGTTATTCAGTTATTTGCTGAAGTAAGGGAAGGTTTGATTCAAAGTTCCGATCAGCGTATTCGAATTTTAACATCTTGTTAGCATTTTTTGGCACAGGCTTTGTTTTATACCATCACACTACCGGTAAAGTTCTTATAAAGATTGAAACAAACTAAAAATTAAAGCCATGAAAACGCTAAATAGAATTAAGGGATTTTTCCCCGCTGCAATACTTTCATTGATACTTCTTTTTGCAGCAATTGGAACAAATGCCGGGGAACGTCATAATGAAGGCAGAAGAGGTAACAGTCACAAACAATCAAGAAATGAATATCGGACATCAGGCCGGAATGAAAGAAGAACCGTTCAGAATAATTCAAGAGTTGGAGGGGAAAGAAATTATCAACGGCAGAACTGGAATGGTAACAATGCGCGATATGGAAACAGACCGCAGTATTCAAGGAACTATAGTCGCGGAAATATGAACTATTACGATCATCCTAGATATGGCAGGGTATACCAAAGGTTTGATCATAACCCTTTTGTATTTAATTCCAATCGCGGTAATTACTACTATTATGGAAACCATTTCTATAACTACCGTCAGGGTATAGGGTATTGTATGATTGAGCCGCCATTAAACATCTTCTTCAGGCGTCTTCCTTTTGAATGCGAACGGATATTTCTAAATGGAGCGGAGTTTTTTAGAAACGGAGACCTATTCTTCCAGCTTTCACCAAGAGGATACGTGATTGTACCATCACCAATAGGACTAAATATTTCAGCAGGGTTTTAAAAGTATTCAAGTAAAAAAAAAGAAGGCTGCCATTCAGAATTTTGGCAGCCTTTCTTTTTATAAGGTTTTCAGGAAGTTTTGAATATTGGTTTCAATTCTTTCCTGAATGTTGGATAAGTCTGATTTAATAAACTTATCCCCGGTAATATTTTCGTACAGTTCAATGTATCGCTCCGAAACAGACAATACAAGGGCTTCATTCATTTCAGGCACAACCTGTCCTTCATGTCCCTGAAAGTTGTTTTGGATAAGCCACTGACGTACAAATTCTTTCGAGAGTTGTTTCTGGTTCTCACCTTTGGCCAGGCGTTCTTCATAGCCTTTGGCATAAAAGTAGCGTGATGAATCAGGTGTGTGAATTTCGTCAATCAGATAGATCTGTCCGTCCTTTTTACCAAATTCATACTTGGTGTCGACCAGTATCAACCCTTTTTCTGCTGCAATCACAGTTCCACGACGGTAAATTTCGCGGGTATAATGTTCGAGCAATTCATAATCTTCCTTATCCACAATATCCTGTATAATAATCTCTTCCCTGGAAATATCTTCATCATGTCCTTCGTAGGCCTTTGTGGTCGGTGTTAGGATTGGTTCCGGGAACTTCTGGTTTTCGACCATCCCATCAGGCATAGGCACTCCGCAAAGAATTCGTTTTCCGCTTCGGTATTCGCGCCAGGCATGACCAGTAAGATAGCCACGGATAACCATTTCAACCTTAAACGGCTCGCAATGAATACCGACTGTCACATTCGGATCGGGAGTTGCCACCTTCCAATTGGGTACGATATCGCTGGTTGCATCCAGAAATTTAGCGGCAATCTGATTTAATACCTGTCCTTTATAAGGTATACCTTCGGGTAAAACCACATCGAAAGCTGAAATACGGTCAGTGACTACCATCATGAGGTATTCATTGTCGATGTTGTAAACATCCCTTACTTTCCCATGATAGACACTTTTTTGTCCCGGGAAATTAAAATCGGTTCGTGTTAATGCTTTGTTCATTTTTCTTCGGGTTTATCTGTTTTTATATTTTCTTTATCTTTTTCACGCCGGACAAGTTCGTGTGCATGGTGCTTTTCATAGGCCATTACAATATCACGAACCAGACGGTGTCTTACAATGTCAATAATATCAAACTGAACAAATGAAATGTTCTTAATGTTTTTCAGTATTTTTTTTGCGAGGATCAATCCGGAAGGACTCTGTGAGGGTAAATCAATCTGAGTTTCATCACCGGTAATAACAAACTTGGTATTGAGACCCATACGGGTCAGGAACATTTTTAACTGATTGATAGTCGTATTTTGAGCCTCGTCGAGTATGACGAATGCATTGCTAAGTGTACGCCCACGCATAAATGCCAAAGGAGCAATCTGAATTGTACCGTCCTTCATAAAATCATCCAGTTTTTTCGCCGGAATCATATCCAGGAGCGCATCATATAAAGGTTGAAGATACGGATCAATTTTATCCTTTATATCACCCGGGAGAAATCCAAGCCGTTCACCAGCTTCAACAGCAGGACGACTTAAAATAATCCGTTTGATTTCCCTGTTTTTTAATGCCCTTACGGCCAGGGCAATTGCAGTATATGTTTTTCCGGTACCGGCAGGGCCAATCGCAAAGATTAGGTCTGAATTCCGGCAGGCTTCAACCAGTAGTTTCTGATTTGGGGTTCTGGCCCTGATAGCCTTGCCGTTTATACCAAAAACAAGGACATCCTTTTCTTCATCCTGTCCATCGGTTATGTCTTCTGATTCATTCAAAAAAACCTGATTGATCACATCATCGGGCAATACATTGAATTGATTGTAATGATCGATGATGAGATGAAACTTAGATTCGAAACGGAGGATTTCTTCATCATCACCCTTAACAATCACATCATTACCACGATATACAATGATTAGTTTGGGGAAGTAAGACTTGATCAGGTTCATTTTGGCATTGTTCACACCGAAAAATTCCAATGGATCAATCCCTTCAAGATGTAATAGCTTTTCGAACATAGATGAATATCGCATTTAATGCCTTGCAAAAATAAGCACTTTTTCGATCTTTTATATACCTTTGCAGACGAATAGGTTCCTAATATTTTGGATTAAAAGGGAAACAGGTTAAACGGGTCAATCCGATATTCCTGTACAGTTCCCGCTGCTGTATTTCCTGTGTAACTCTTTAACAATGAACCACTGAAAGCTGAAAGGCTTACGGGAAGGCGTTAAAGGGGGGATTAGTCAGAAGACCTGCCTGTTCAAATCTGGATTTTGAAGCTTTCGGAGAAAAAGCAAAAAACCGCATACTCTTTTCATCTTTCATTCCTGAAAAGCTGCAAAATCCAACCGGTCACATTGATTTTACAGTTTATGTTTCAACTTAAGAACACTTACAGGTTATTTATCATCAGCATGCTGATTTTGTTATCGGGGACTACGGAGGCTCAGTTTATTTCCAAAGTACTTGATTACACTCCGGCACCCGGTCAATACACCAATGCCGATAATGTTGGTACGCCGGTAGCTGCAAATTCAATAGTCGGAACGAACAAAGGAATGGTCTCGCTGGGAGCTTATGGCGGATCAATTACAGTTTATTTTCCACAGGGTATTCAAAATGATCCTGCCAATCCTTACGGTGTTGACTTTACGGTCTATGGAAATCCAACGCTTACATGGTCAGAACCGGGAATCATCCAGGTCATGAAAGATGAAAACAACAATGGACTGCCTGATGACACCTGGTATGAAATTGCAGGAAGCGATCACTTCTGGAATACGACCATATCAAATTATGCGGTTACTTATAAGAATAGCGGACTAAATACAGCAAGCGACATTCCATGGTCGGATAATCTGGGGGCAACGGGTGTAATTCCAGAGAATAGTTTTCACCTGCAATCGTATTATCCAAGGGTTGATTTGTTTCCTCAGGTCGCAAAAGACCAGTATACTTTAACGGGTACCAGAATCACCGGCCAGATTGATTTATCGAATACCGGCAATATTATTTCGTATCACAGGGCATTTGGGTATGCTGATAATACTCCGGTATTGTCATATACAGAGAAGTTGCCGGACAATCCATACACCCCGGAAATTGAAGGAAGTGGTGGTGATGCCATCGATATTGACTGGGCCGTGGATAAGGATATGAAACCTGTGCATCTTGATGTAATCCATTTTATACGCATTTATACCGGAATGAACGCTATTGCAGGCTGGTTAGGCGAAATATCAACTGATATTACGGGCATTCGTGTTGTGGAACCTGCAACAGTTAGTGGAATGCGTTCGATGATTGTCATTCAGGATTTGCCGGGAAAAATCAGGGTGGGAGAGATCTTGAATTTAAATGCTATCCGGTTTGAGAGTGGTATCCCTCAGGAAAATTCACCAATTGTCTGGACCGTCAGTAATACGGATTTGGCAAGTATTGTAAACGGACAGCTTATTGCAAAAAACTTCGGGACGTTCCTTCTCAGGGCAGCCTCAGTTGCAAATCCTGATGTATATGAAGAGAAAGAAATCAATGTATTTTCAGTTGGAAAGGTTCAGATTACCTTACAATCAAATACATTGAAAGTAAACGACAAACTACCCTTGACAGGAGAACTAACAGACCAGAATGGTAACCTGCTATCAGGAATCACAACTACCTGGCGAATTGATAATGAGCAGATTGCAAATATAGTTACTGTTGATGGTCAATATTTTCTGAAGGGTAATCAGGTTGGAAAGAGTTGGCTGCATTTGGAAGTCGCTGATATGAAGTCTATTCGTGATTCAATACTCATTGAAGTAATCCCTGAGTCCGTTCTTAAAAAGGTATATCTGACTATAAAAACCAATCAAAACACAATCATTCCAAGACATTCTGTTTGGGTGGAACAGGTAGATCTGACTGCCAGGGTTGACCGTAATCAAAAACTATACGGCTTAAATGAAATTAGCTTTGTTTCACTGGCCCATGCTGTTGCATCAGCATTTAAAAATACCGAACTGGACAGCGAATGGGCATTCAGAGATGATGCTGTTGGCGGATCGTCGCTTTATTTATATAAGGTTCCTGAAATACAGGATGGCTCAATAATTTATAATTTTGGCTACGGAGGATCACGGACTTCTGCAACATATCGGAAAACCTGGATAGTGATGCTGAATCAACAGTCATTTGTTTCAGGATTCGATAAGATAAAAGTGAACAACGATGATGAGATTCTTATTTATCAGGTTATTGACAATAGTTTACCCTGGACATTAACCCAGCTGACCTCAGGAACAGATACTGTAAAAACAAACCAAAGTATTGATATCCAGCTAAAACAATATTCCTGTACGATGGATAGCAGCCGGACAGTAGCAATTAATTCCTCGGATGTTATTGCCGGTCAGTCCATACAGGTTGTGCAGGAGAATACGACAAATCCGGGAATAAATCTGACTACCGATGAGTTGGGAAAAGCCTCCTTTTCTGCTGTAGCCTCCGGCGATTATTTGATTACTTCAGGGATAGATGAATCATTGTTAGCAGCCCAATCAACTACTGCAAATGCCCAATTGTTGAATAAGTCCTTGAACTGCAGGATATACCCTAATCCTTTCTCCGAAACTATCAGGATTGACTGTGCTTCAAGGATAGAAACCATTCAGATTGTTAATGTGGAAGGCAAATTAGTATACAACCAAAGCAATCCCTCAACTGAATTAAATCTGTCAGCAATTCCACAAGGCATATATATTGTACGCGTGATTTCAGGAGCAAAGTTATTCATACAGAAGATTGTAAAAAACTAGTCCGGTGAGATCAAAACAAAGTAATCACATCAGTCTGATATACAAAGTTATTCTTTGTGGATTAATGCTTTTATTTTTTACAGGTAATATTATTGCACAACAACTTAAAGATACGATTGCCATTCAGGAGGTGAAAATTATCGGAAAAAGAAAGCTGGAGGAGGCCGGTCTAATAATTACACATATCGACACTTTGGCCATGCAAATGATGAAAACACAAAATTTAACAGAGCTATTGTCATCCTATTCGCCTGTTTTCATGAAATCTTACGGAAGAGGATCGACAGCAACGGCCTCCTTCAGGGGAACCGCTCCATCACATACACAGCTATACTGGAATGGCATCAAACTGAACTCACCCATGAGGGGAGATGTCGACTTTTCATTGTTCCCTATATATTTCATCGACGATATCAGCCTGCTGCAAGGGGGAAGTTCCTTACAGGCCGGATCGGGTGCATTAGGAGGAAGTATTTTGATCAACAATAAGCCTGACTGGACTGATCAGCTTAGTATCAGGTATATTCAAACTGTAGAAAGCTTTTCAACTGCCAAGGAATACCTTAATGTCGGATTTGGAAACGGCAGGATTCAATTTAAGACACGATTATTCACTGATCGGAGTACGAATGATTTTCCCTATTTTAATTACGGTGTATTACCGATGCATGAAACCGTTCAGAAAAATGCTGATTATTCCAAAATGGGTTTGCTTCAGGAAGTTTATTCCAGAATGGGAAAACAGACTCTATCTGCAAAGATCTGGGTCTACCAGAGCAACCGCGATTTACCTCAATTGATGTCTTTCGAGGGCGATGCACGTAAAGAAACGCAAAATGATCAAAACCTTCGGGCAGTCTTTAACTGGAAATACCTGACTGAGAAAAGCAAACTGGAGTGGGTTGGGGGAGTGAACCTGAATAATTTAAACTACTTCAGATCGAGTACCGAAGCTAATTTTGTGAATTTCGACAGCCACAGCAAGGAACAGAGCTACACGAGTCAATTCAGTTATGACTGGAACCCAAAAGAGAACTTGTGCTTCAACGGGTCATTCAATTCAACTTATAACACAGTTTCGGTTTATGACCGGGCACAGAAACTGGGATACGACAAGGATCTGATTGAATTGTCTCTAATGTATGCAGCCCACTATCAGCCGTTACCTAAAGTATCACTTTCACTGCTATGCAGAAGTGATCTGTATAATAACCGATTGATTGGTTTAATTCCATCTTTGGGAGCTGAATATTTCACGGATATAAAGCAGGAAAGTTCAGTAAAACTTAATCTCTCAAGAAACTATCACCAACCCGGATTGAACGATTTGTACTGGCTTCCGGGAGGTAATCCAAATCTAAAACCTGAAGACGGTTTTTCAGGTGATCTGTCATATATCTGCATCAAAAAACACGAACAGATCACTTTTTCAGGCCAGATAACCGGTTTTGCTTCATTAATCAATAACTGGATTGTATGGCAGCCTTCAGCAAGCGGAGCTTATTTCTGGGAGGCCAGTAATCTTCGCAAAGTCTTTGCCCGTGGGGCCGAAATTCAGACTTCACTGCATACAATGATTGCGAATGGGATTTCATTTGACCTGAGAGGTAATTATTCGTACTCGGCAACATCCAATATTGATGCTGTTCCATCGGTCGATGAATCGCGGGGTAAACAATTGATTTACATACCAAAACATAAAGCTAATCTGTTTGCTGAACTTGATTTCAGTGAGTATTACCTTAAACTGAATGCTCCTTTTACAGGAAAAAGATATACTACGAGTAACAATGTGGAATCAGACTATGAAAAGGTGCTGAATCCTTATTGGATTCTGAATATGAACTGTGGACGGAAGTTTGCATTAAGACCATTCCTGATGGATATTTCGGCTGGTGTTGAAAATCTGACCAATCAGGATTATATGGCTATTTTATGGAGGGCAATGCCAGGCCGGTACTATTCGATAACCATTCAAATCAGTTATAAAAAATGAAGCTAAAGCCCCCTCTAAAGACTCCCCCAACCCCTCCACAGGAGGGGATAAAGAAGCTTCGCAAACAAACATTAATCAAGGTTTCTCTTTCTCCCCTCCTTTGGAAGGATTGGGGGAGGCTTTGGCTTGCCTTAGTCGGGTTACTGCTTTTCTCATGTTCGAAAAGTCCTGTAGATACCGTATTCTTTAACTTTACCGGCAATAAGGGTGTTTATATCGTAAATGAAGGAAATTTCATGTTTGGCAACTCATCCTTATCCTTCTATGATCCTCAGACTAAAAAGGTCCGTAATGATGTATTTCAGGCCCGAAATGGCGCACCGCTTGGCGATGTCGCCCAATCGATGAGCATCCTTGGAGATCTGGGCTTTATTGTTGTAAATAATTCAGGGAAAATATATGTCATTGACAGCCGGACTGCCGGATTTAAGGGAAGTATTTCCGGTTTAAGTTCGCCCAGGTATATTCATTTTGTAAATGCTCAGAAAGCCTATGTTACTGATCTCTATGCAAGAAAGATCACGATATTTAATCCACAGAGCTTTCAGATCACAGGACAAATCCCGGTTGGCAATTCTAAATCAGAATTTGATCAACATGATACCGAACAGATGGTTCAATATGGGAATCTGGTATTTACCAACTGCTGGTCGTATGACAATAAAATACTTATAATTAACTCGGATACAGATCAATTGATTGATTCAATTGAAGTATATAAGCAGCCAAATAGTATGGTTATTGACAAGGACAATAAGATATGGGTCCTATCCGATGGCGGTTTTGTGGGAAGTCCTTATGGTTACGAACGTCCGGGATTGATGAAAATAGATGCTGAAACCCGTGAAATTGAGCGGTCGTTTCGATTTGCCCAGGGAGATCATCCACAAAGTCTTTGTATTAATCCAACCAAAGACACCATATATTATTTAAACAGGCATGTATGGAAAATGGCAGTTTCTGAAACACACCTTCCCATCCTGCCATTGATTAGTTCAAAATATACCAGTGTATATGGAGGTTATTATAGTCTGGCTATTAATCCTGTGAATTCTGAAATCTATTTAGGTGATGCGATCGACCACAGCCAAAATGGGATTGTATCACGGTACACTCCATCAGGAACACTAATCGATGAATTCAAGGTTGGTATTTCTCCGGGTAATTTTGCTTTTAAAACGGAATGAGAAAAAGGGAAAGAGGAAAGAGAAAAGACCGCCAGATGAAGTTGGAATTTTAAGCCTTCCCGGTAAAACCGGGAGGAGGTTTAGAGGGGGCTAATAGATCGGGACTTCACGTTTGAAGGTTTCATCGAGTGAAATAAAAGTCTCTGTACTGGCAATTCCAACGATCTTTTGTATTTTATCACTCAAGACATCCCGCAGATGCTCATTATCTTTGGCATAAACCTTTGCAAAAATGGCATACTGTCCGGTGGTATAATGACATTCTACGATTTCATGGATTTGCTTAAGCTGTTCTGCTACTGTGGAATACAAACTGCCTTTTTCAAGAAAAATGCCAATATAGGTACAAGTCTTATAATCAATTTTCTTCGGATCAATATGGTAACCCGAACCGGTAATTACACTCAGATCAATCATTCGATTCACACGCTGATGGACAGCTGCCCTGGAAACACCAACTTCCGAAGCAACATCCTTAAATGGAATACGGGCATTTTTCGATATGATATCCAGAATCTTCATATCAATATCGTCAAGCTGATTTCTTAGTGTCATGATTGAATTTTGAATGAATAAAATTATAATGATTCAAAACTAGCTAAAAATCTGTGATTTTGATTATAAATGCAGCTAATTATTTCAAAATGTAAGAGAATCAAAAATTGTGCACTTTATTTAAGTTCAGTAAAATATAGGCTAGATTTTCAATACCTGTCAGCGAGGTCAGCGAAATGAATTAAAATAACAGGTACAAATGAGATTTATAAAACAGGAATGGGTGCCATTTTTTTATGACACCCATTCCCTTGAATATTTTTTATCCTTTATTTAATTGGAACCTGGCGTTTAAACTCCATTTCAAGTGAAATAAATGTCTCTGTCCTGGCTATTCCTTCGATTTCCTGAAGATCTTCGTCAATCAGTTTTTTCAGATGTTTATTGGTCTTGGTTTGAACCTTGATGAAGATAGCATACGAACCTGTAGTATAATGACATTCGATGATTTCGGGGATATCGATCAGCTTATCAACAACCTGTTGATGGTATTTTGCCTTTTCAAGATAAATGCCCATGTAAGCGCAGGTAAAGTACCCTAATTTCTGGGGATTTACAACAAATTCACTCCCTGAAACTACACCAAGATTGAGTAATCGCTGAACCCGCTGATGAATGGCAGCACCGGAAACTCCACATTCGCGGGCGACTTCCAGAAATGGGATTCTTGCATTCTTGGTAATAAGTTTTAATATTTTTTCATCCAGTTCGTCGATATTGGGAAGTGGTTCGATATGCAGATCATTCATAATATACAGTTATAATAGTAGTTTGTAAATTTGAAACGTAAAAGTATAAAAAAATGACAAATTTTAAATATTCTTGTTGAAAAACATCATGTTTGTAATGATCTGAAAGTAAAACCTGCAAATACCATATAAAATGAAAATTAACCACACAGGACACATAGATAAAAAAACTTATAATTACCTCTTTAACTATGTAACCTATGTGTCTGTGTGGTTACTTTTCATTTTCCTATTTTTCTGCTTCTTTCACCGGATTAATGCCAGTTGAAATCTTATCAGTAAGATCACTAACATCATGTCCTGATGGTAACTGGAATATCTGCAGTCCAAATACAGGGATTACAGCCAGTATATGTTCGAAAATACTATCCTGAATTGCTTCATATTCAATCCATCTTTTCTCCTTGCTAAAAGCGTATATTTCAATGGGAATGCCGGTTTCTTTTGACTGCAATTGCCTGACCAGGATAGTCATATCTTTATTGATGCTCGAATAATTCTTCAGGTATTCCTCCAGATACTTCCTGAATATTCCCAGATTAGTCGGACGGTATTCTTCTGAAATCAACTCTGTTTCAAGCCCGGCTTTATTATTCTTATTTGTGAAAATATATTGCTGTTCAATCACAATATTTTTGATTAACTTAAGATTTTTAAGTCTGTCAAGCATCGGCTCCTCACAAAATCGGACACTTTTCATATCGATATTGATGGATCGTTTTATTCTTCGCCCGTCAGATTCTTCCATTCCCGACCAGTTCACGAATGAATCGGAAACAAGTGAATAGGTTGGAATAGTTGAAATTGTGTTATCAAAATTCTGAACTTTTACTGTATTCAGCGAAATATCAATGACTGTTCCGTTTGTATTGAGTTTTGGGATCTCAATCCAATCACCCGGTTTCAGCATTTTATTGGCCGACAGCTGAATACTGGCCACCAAACCCAAAATGGTATCTTTAAATACAATTAAGAGAACAGCCGCAACGGCGCTTAGTCCGCCAAACAATACCAATGGCGATTTATCGAAAATGAAAGCAATAATGAATATCCCGGAAATAAAATAGACCAGAATCATCAGCAGTTGTATATATCCCTTTATGGAACGGGTTGCGGCGTATGGAGTTGTCAGATAAATGTCGTTTGATGCCCTTAATGCTCCGGAAGCAACCTTTATAAATATAATTACAAAATAGATATTGGTGAATATAGAAATAAAACGGGTTACTTCAGGGTATCCTGAAAAACCGGAAGAATAATAAAAAACCATGGCCGAAGTAATGTGTGACATAGCTTGAAACACTTTTCGCTTCATCAGATAGTCGTCCCATTCAGTCTTTGTTTTTTCGACAAAGCGGTGAACGACTTTAACTACAATTAATTTAGTAATCCAATGGACAAATATTGCCACCACAACAATTGCAAGAAAAGTCACCAGTACTGCCAGGATTCTGGCGTACAATTCCTGAAAATCTAAATTCAGAAATGTTTGAATCAGAAATGTATATAGTGCCCGCATGAAATAATTATAAAATTCAGTTTACTAATGATTTGTGTCTGCAAAATTATAAAAAGCATAACATCTAAGTGAATTATTGGACTCTCAAAAGGAAAGCTTGATGTTAAAAATTTAAATGGTAACTAATTAGCATGGTTATTACATAGATTAGGACTTACTTTAAAATTACACCGAGTTACACTGAGAAGTCACAGAGAGATACAGAGCGTTGAAGTTTAATTAATTATCTCTGTTTCACTCTGTTTAAAACTCTGTGAATCTCTGTGTGACAAAAGTATATAGCATTGATTTATAAGAAACAAAATAACCTAAATAGTTACATTGAATTGATATACAACCTCATATATTCTATTCTGAATAGTTGCAAAGTCTTCCTGAATTATCCCTTCCGGACTGCTCATTAACTTCATTCTTACTTTACTTTTCCCTTCTGCATAGGGTGGCTGGTAATAAACACCATCTGAAATCATAAAATTCATCCTCTCATAAAACGCTATTCGTTTTAGACCTAACTGTGTTTCCGAGGTCTCAACTTCAAGAATTAACGGAGTTGAAATATTTATTAATATTTGTTGAAGCACTTGAGAACCATATCCTTTTCCACGCTCAGAATCACCTATCGCAAAATGCTCCATAAAACAGAATTCACCAAGGTGCCAGAGTGTATAAAAGCCAACGACCTTTTGTTCATTGTAAATCCCGTTAAAACAAAAAGAAGGATTTGCCAATAATTCAACCAGTTGCTTCCAATCTCTGCGTTCATCCGGAGGAAAGGCTTCTTCGTAGATCTGTCTGAATATTGAATTCAAATCGTCCGAATGATTCAGCGTAATAATTTCAATCATATTAAGTTAATGCAAATCAAAGATACGGCCCGGATTTAGTCATCAATCTTTGAACGGTTTTGTTTGATTTCAGCCTTAATCCTCTTACCGGTTAATCTTTTTTCGACTGAGCCTTTTGTGGGTCTGGTACTTTTACGGTGTTTCACAGGCTTTAAGGCTTTTGATATGAGCACATAGAACTTGCTGATCGCATCTTCTTTATTGGTAAGCTGAGAACGATCCCGTTGAGAAACAATACTTAAAATACCCTCCGAACTGATTTTGGCGGATAGTTTTACCAAAAGTATTTCCTTTTGTTCTTCTGAAAGTAAGGAGGAGTTTTGTATGTCAAATCTTAACTCTACTTTCGAATTTACCTTGTTAACATTCTGACCACCCGGACCACTGCTCCTTGAGGTAAGAAATTGAAATTCGCCTGATAAATCAGGGATATTTAAAATAAAGTCTGTCATCTATACTTCATTCTGCTGTTAAAGATTCTGCTTTGCTTTTGGTTTCCTGACCGGTTTATTGGCATAATAATAGGCTACCTTTTCGATTGCTTTTCGGATACTTACGTTAATCGGGTTATAATCGTTAGCCATCTGTGGGTCGATATAATAGATCTGATAATAGAAATCTGTGACGACAGGGATGTTCATGCCCGAATTAATCCGTTCCATTGTTTGCTTAAATTCTTCTGGAAATTCAGCTTTCATATGTGTACAGGTATAAACGGACAGATTTGAATGTTTATCCCGAACACCTGAAGAACCAAAAAGCCTGCAAATAAGTCCCCGGTGATCGTATATCGAGCAGCCTTCAGTAATGCCCAGTATCTGTGTTTTTGCCAGATTAATACAATGCTCCGGGTTCGTATCCAAAAGATCGAGTGCTGTCTCGTGCAGATTGTTTTTAACAAGGTACAATGCAAGGGGTAGAAATTCCAGAACATTGGCTTCCAATCCTTTCTTCATGCAACACAAATTACAATTAGTCAAACATTTAAGTGATGATTGTTTACTGAATTTTTTAGTTTCCTTGTCCAATTGTTTAAAAACACGTTCTACTTGTCTTATCTTTTCCAGCATAAATGTACCTCATGTAAAAGTGGCCCAAAATTAGTCCAAATGTCGAATAAATATTCCTTTCAATGAAAAGATTGGCAGGTGTATCCAAAGTCTTAATAAACTGAACAGCTTCAATTGCCATGCCACAAAACCGCAAAGATCCGTTTATGGTTCCCATGGCGACTGGTGAGTAGAAATACTGACCCTGGTTTCTATTTTTACTTTATCTGAAACTTTATACTGCAAAATCATGGAAGCTCCCTTAATACTCATATCCTGAATGGAAGGATTCAATTTTGGCTGATCAAACACCGATTGTGCACCGAAGCTGTTTCCTCCAAACGAAAATTGGTCATTCAACTTAACCATGCTTTGATTAAATACCCGTATCGATGAAAGATAAGGATTGAAAATTGATCCAGTTGAATAATACGAATAGCTGGTATCCATTGATTTACCCAGGTACTTTTTGAAATCAAGATATTTAGTGTAGTCGGGGAGAAGTGGCTGATTAAACATCGATTTATCAGTCAAATGGATAGTGTTTATCGAAAATGAATCATCAAAAAGCAATGGTTTCTCCGGAATGGGCAGTTTTGAATCTGCTTCATTGATTGCTTCAGGAGCCTTATTTAAATGAATTTCCTCCTGTGCAGATGCCAAAAGCACAACACAAGAGGAAATCAATAACAATAAAAACCTTTTCATAAGGTCTCGTTCATTTTATAGTTGATCTAAAATAACTTCACTCCAAGGCTGATAACAAAATTACCATTACTGGTGTTGAAAGTTGGGCTGTCATAAAAGTTGCTGCTATGTGACTCCATCCTGGCATCTAAAGTCAGGAATAGAAAATCAACACCTGCACCGTATTGCCATGCAAATACGCTGTTTTTCAGATTATCCTCAGTAAACTGTCCTTTCACGCTTTTGTCAGTTAAAATAGACAAAACCGGTCCTGTCATTATGCGTACGTTTAATGCTTTTTGATTGATAATTTTAAATCCGAGTAAGGCGGGGACATCAACACTATGAAGATTAAACGAATTAATCGTTGATGCATTAACATTGTCAATATATTCACCGCTCTTTGTATTATAATAAGCTTCGGGCTGAATATAAAAACGCCCCAGGTTAATTCTTGCAAATGCTCCAACCTGAAAGTTACTAATCGTTTGTGGATTATAATCAGAAACATTGGTTGACATTTTTGATGTATTAATCCCAATCTTGGGACCGAAGTCGAAGAATCCCTGTGCATTACAAGTTAAAGTAAATACAGCTAAAATGATAATAATTGTAAGTTTTCTCATGACATGTTTTTTAAATAAACGTTCATACTGATTTTCTATTGTTATCAGAATCCATTTGCATTTCAAATTTCTGATTATCAAAGATCATATGCAAGCATTTTGATGTTTTTAAATAGAAAATTCCATAGTATAAAGTTAGGTGTACGATTGTCGTAAAAGTTACACAACTCTTTAAAAGAGTTACATTATTCACACTTTACAAAACACATTCAGCAGTGACTTTCTTATTCAGGATCGCCATAAGTATACGACACAAAGGCAACTTTTTTACTGTCAGGGCTCCATGCCGGTACATTACCCGTTCCCTGTCCTCCATAAATATGCGCCATGACTTTCGCTTCTTTCCCGTTTACAGACTGAATACGAAGCATAACCCTCTGGTTGTGCGGGTGACTGGTTGCAGGCACTTCAGTTGAATAGGAAATATAAATCAACGACTTGCCATCAGGTGAAGGATGTGCAAACCAATTATTGTGAGCATCGAAAGTCACTTGTTCCTGATCAGAACCATCAGGTTTCATTCTCCAGATCTGCATGGTCCCGGTACGCGTTGAGTTAAAATAAATGAATTTTCCATCAGGCGAATATTCAGGACCATCATCCAAACCGGGAGTTTTTGTAAGCTGTTTTTCCGCACCACCCTTGGCAGGACACTGGTAAACATCGTAATCACCATTGCGCTCTGCACAATAAACAAGGGTTGTTCCATCAGGTGACCAGCCATGCCAGTATGACGGTCCTATTGGGGTTACCCTGAATGGTTTGCCTCCTTCAATCGGAAGGGTAAATACATTCGAATTGCTTTTCCCATTTTCTTCAACTGCATTACTAACTGCCAGCATTTTTCCGTCAAAAGAAATGCCATGATCATTATTGTTGTTTATGGCGATACCTGATTCAATGACTTCCGGTTTGCCTTTCGCAAGGTCAAATTTATAAAGTTTACCTCCTGAATTGTAAATCAGGAATTTCCCATCACGTGACCAGTTTGGCGCTTCAATATGGGTAGTTGTTGAGTAGATTATCTTTCGGAGACCGGTCTCAGTATCCAGAATTTCGAGCCGGCTGGCTGATGGTGATTTATATCCATCGACACCTTCTGCGGCAGGAACATCAAAACGAACATTGGAGAATAAACCGGTAACAGTATTTTCAGGATTATGTGAACAGGCCGCTAATCCGACAAAGAATGGTGCTTCAAACGGAAGTTCTATCTCGTTGGCCGCAGTCAGTTCTTTTTCGGTCTGAGCAATCCGTGCAAGTATCTTCGATCCTTTTTTCTCGAGTTGAATATATTGGGCACCTACTTCCTTAAACTTCAATTCTTCGGTAGTCCCGCCTTGTTTGGTGCGATACTGCAGTGAAAGCAAACCATCAGCGTGATGAAGTATATCGGCATAAGGAGAATTGGTATCCACCGACTGGCGGATCATTAACCCAATCTTTCGGTGTGGGTCTCCTGTTTTAGTTAATATCTCGATTTTAGCAGTTAAAATGAAATCACCGCTTACTTTTCTTGCTGCGAAGAAAAACTCATCCTTTTCAGCCCATATATTGGTACCTGAACCTGAGATTTCGTAAACTTGATTGATCTTGTCATAGGTCAATTTGCCTGAGTTCTTTGGATCACCAATATTTTTGGTCTCCGGAAAGAAGGATTGTTGTGATTGTGCCATTAGATTTATGCTTAAGGCAGCGAATAAGATGATAAATTTTTTACTGTTGATTATCATGATTTGTAGTTTAGGAATTAGGCTCCTAAAATACAAATTTGTTTCTATAATGAGCCCCTGATAATTAATTGGGTAGGTATTATTTCGGTGACTTTGCCTTTGTTTACTATGAAATTGGCACAATCTTTACCCATTCTGACAAAATCAGTTGAAATCACTGTAATTCCTGAACCAACAATCTCTTTCATAGGCGCGTCGTTATAGGAGATGATGCCGACATCAGTTCCTATTTTAAGCGATTTCCTTTTGCAGTCTTTGATGATTTTCACCAAATCTGAATCTTTTACAACCAGGTATGCTTGTCCATGCTGAACTTCCCGATTCTCAATCTCTTCCAGAACCGTATGACTGATCCTGTTGTCATCACAGAAAAGATTAAACGCATCAATAGTTTCAACAGGATGTGGCGTATTCTTTGGAAACACAAGTATAAACTCTTTGTACTTTTGAAGCAATCCCAGGCCTGAATTGAGGCAATCGTAAACGGCCTGATTAAAATCCTGGGTCAATGACGAAACTTCATTCCTGGGATCGAATCCCATATCCAGGATAAGAAGCTTTTTGGGATCAATTTTACGTACCACATCTTCCATGTTTTTATTATCAATATTCATGACAATATACATGCTGTAGCGCCCAAGACTATTCAATATCAGCTGGTTAAATACCTCTTTGTTGTAATGATGGAACAGAAGGTCAACAGAATAACTGTCCGGAAGATTTGCCCGCAACGATTTATACAATTGCTCTTTAAATGCGCTGAAATCGTCAAGTAAAACAAATACCCTGAATGATTCAGAAGCCACAAAATAGCCTTTGGTGGGAGTGGATGAAATAATAGAACGTTGCTTTAGAATCGAATAAGCTTTAAAGATTGTGTCACGTGACAGACCACTTTCCTTGTTCATCTGGTTTACCGATGGCAAAAAATCACCTTCCTTTAGAATTCCAAGATTAATAGCTTCGTTAACTGAATGAATTAATTGTTGCAGCTTGGTTTGTGACGAACCTTTATCCAGTTTAAATACAAATTTTCCCATCCGGCTTTCTTTTTGAAAAAGCCTGAATTGAAATTACAATCCAGGCTTTTTATGATTTACTATTCAATGTAGTTTAGTTAGTGTCGTCATTGCGAACGAAGTAAAGCAATCCATTGATTTATAGATTACTTCCTTCCTTGCAATGACGAACTTTCTTAAGTTGCTTTCTTAACTAAACGATATTAATTTACTTTTGCTTATCTTTCAATCTTTTAACTTTGGACACTGCTATCATTAGTGCACTTTAGGCACTTTTATTTATATAATGGTCCGTAAGTTGTGCAGGCACGATAGTCGGCTCCTTCTTTTTCACTTCCGAATGCTGACCATGCACTTGGCCTGAAAATTTGGTCCTCACTCACATTATGCATGTTCACCGGAATCCTCAAAATCGATGCAAGGGTGATCAGGTCTGCGCCAATGTGGCCATAGGAAATTGCTCCATGATTGGCACCCCAGTTAGCCATTACACTGTAAACATCTTTAAAGGCATCATTATCTGCCAGACGTGGAACAAACCATGTGGTCGGCCAGGTCGGATCAGTACGCTGATCCAAGGTATGGTGAATATCTTCAGAAAGTTCAACCGTCCAGCCTTCTGCAATCTGTAGAACCGGTCCAATCCCTTTGACAAGGTTTAAGCGTGACATAGTAACCGGCATTTCACCTGCTGTCCTGAAGAGAGACGAGTAACCGCCGCCTCTGAAATAGCCTTTGTTTGCTGGTGGCCATTGTGTATGCTCAAGACAAGCATTCATATCTTTCTCCGTAATATCCCAGAATGCTTTCATCACTGGATTGCCTTCAGCATCTTTTTGCTGTGCGGTTGCATCCAGTGTCGTTGAACCTGAATTGATCAGGTGAATGATACCGCCACTGGCTTTGCCTGTTAATGCTTTGCCTGTTACCCGTTTCACTGCATCTGCGCTCCAGAAGGTACGCACATCAGAGAAGATCTGTGGAGTATTAGTCAGCAAATGTCCAAACAACATGGAAACACCATTCAGACTGTCGTTTTCTGTGGCAAATACAAATGCTTCACGAATTCCATTCCAGTCAAACGAACTATTAAGAATAGCTTCGGTGAAATCAGCATTAGGATAAAAATCAGTCCATTGGCGCTGACCCTGGAAACCGCCCAATATTGCATTCCGGCCTTTGGCTTCTTCTCCAAATCCCAGTTCTTTCAGCCTTGGATTGCCAATCATTAAATCACGGGCAATAAGGGTCATTTTTACCACAATTTCCCATTCCCAATCTTTTCGTTCACGGGTTGACTGGTTCTCAGGTGAGTTCACATCAGCCCCTTCTTTACAATTAGCTTTGGTCCATGCCATTGCCTTTTTATATTCTTCAGGATCAAATATACCCTGTTCGATCCTGCGTAAAAACTCAACCGATTCAACAAACTCGGTACGTATTCCAAGGTATTCCTGGAAGAATTCAGGATTAACCATTGATCCCGCTATACCCATCGAAGCATACCCGATCGATAAATAAGATTTTCCCTTCATTTGTGCAGAGGCCAGAGCAGCTTTTACGAAACGCAGAAGTTTTTCCTGAACATCGGCAGGAATGCTTGTGTCACCTGAATCCTGGACATCACGTCCATAAATACCAAATGCTGGAAGACCTTTTTGTGAATACCCTGCCAATGCCGATGCCAGATAAACTGCTCCCGGACGTTCGGTTCCGTTAAATCCCCATACAGCCTTTGGCATCGTGGGATGAGTATCCATTACTTCAGCGCCATAGCACCAGCATGGAGTAACAGTAAGCGAAACGCCAACCCCCTCGCGTTCAAATAAATCAGCACAAAAGGCAGCATCGGCAATTCCACCTATAGTAGTTTCGGCAATTACACATTCTACTTTTTGTCCTCCAGGGAAACGAAGGTTCTCTTCAATAAACCTGGCAGCTGATTTAGCCATATTCATAGTCTGCACTTCGAGCGATTCGCGTACGCCCCGCTCTCTTCCATCAATAACCGGACGTATACCTATTTTTGGTAGACGACCTATAAGTCTGTTGTTTACAGTCATTTTATAAGGATTTTATAGTATAATTTGAAACGTTTAGAACAGAACGTTTTGTTGTCCTGTACTGTGCTGCTAAGTAAATGCTTTTTTTAATAAATAGAAATGTTGGGGAACATATTTGAGGATATTTTCTTTGGAATATCAAAGTAAATCTCATACTCCATAAACCACACCTGTATAGAGTTTGGTCTTAAGATTAAATAAATCGAATTGATGCTTATGACACGATAATTCCGTCTATAAAGCGTTCGTTGATTAATCCTTTCACTTTCGCATTTTTGTCTATAAACCCTAATTCGACATTTATCACATAAATGTAACTGCAATAGTGCAGCAAAACAAGATAATGGTGAATTTTGCGTTCGTATTGTATGTTTTGCGTAACTTAGGCTATTCAATAGATGACATCGAACACTGCTGAATAGTAAATATAATGCCTTATTTATACACTGCGAGGTGTAATGGCGATTCTTTTTGATTTCTTTTTAATTTCAAGTTTTCTTTTGGATATAAACTCACTAAGTTCACGCTCCTGTTTCTCGTTCAAAGGCTTACTCTGAATGACAAAATCAACTCCTTCTGGTTCTCGTATGAATCCCATGATTTCTTGATTTAAAATATTTATCAACTAATCTTTTTGCAGCAATTGTATCAATTACCATTAAGTGACCACCAGCATGAATGGCACCAAGAGAATTCATATAATGTTCAATGAGTTTTGTCTTTGACTCAAAAGAAACGAATCCTTCTCCACCTCTCTGAAATGATAATTTACATGCATAGGCAACTAAGTTACCCGGAACTCCAACATACAATTTGTTTTTTCCAATATTAAAGGGCGCACTCTCTAATAAAAACATATAAACATGGTCAGGTCTAACAATCAGACTTATTAATCCCTGAACAATCTCAGTATTACCATCTATGGTCAACTTAAATACTTCTCTGTCTGTTTGGTTAAATTCATATTTCCAGTTAAATAACCAGCCTTTCCCTTTTGTAATTGATTTTAAATCCGATTTTGTAACTATTGAGATTTCAGTACGAAAACTGTCGCCACTAATTGTATTTAGAATCGAATCCGTCAATTGATCAACCTCAAAGTCAAGTCTATATGAATTTGAAATATCCATCTGTAAATATACTATTTATTTGAGAATTTATATCAGAATTCGGAAGACAGGGGTTAATGTCTCAATTAAGTCTCAGCAATTTGAGTGTTTACCTTATTAGTTATTATATGATCAGAGCGATGATAGACTTTGAAGCTATTCTTTAAAGTAATCTCCTGCGCTTATGATCGCTAATTTATCCATAAAGGTTAACGTTTCGATTCAGAACAGGTAATTCCAATGCACCAAACCCGTCAAATTCAATTTAATAGATTTCATTTCTTCAAACCTTCTCCCGTAGATGTTTTGATAGCCTTAGAATGAGTCTGCTATTCCAAAATTGGTGTAAATTCTACTGTATCCCAAAACAATCTGCCTGGGTAAGTTATTACCAATTTTATTTTGTGTTCTTCAGATTTTGTCCAATTGATTTCGTCGAATACCATGTTGGTTAATATTGGAGTCTTAATCCTGGCATCGATTTCATTCACTTTTACCCCATCAATATAGACATCAAAAATGGGGTAATCCATATCACCATTCCAAATGTTAGCTCCAATTTTCCATCGTCCTTTCGTTACTTTTGGTGTTGTTATTTCTATAAACCCAAGACCGCCTAACACTAAACAATCACTATTTGATAGACCACCATTATAATTAGATCCATTTGTACTAAAAAAATAAAGCAGATAATCCCCTTTGAATTTAATTTTTTCAAATGAATTCTGTCCGTCAAACCATCTCTGGTAGCTATTCAAATAGCAGTCTTGCTGTTTAAGATCGGGATAATCGGTGGTCTCAAACTGAAAATATTCAGGTATGGGAGTAAATACCGGCAACAAGTTATTGACGGTATGAATGACCCCATTCTTTACTGAAAGATTACTTTCCGAGAGAATGAACGCGGTATATTTATTAGTTGTTGCGTCCAAATTAATTTTGTAATCCACATTGTCGAGGAGCATCGAGATATTATTTTCAGCAGATAAGACTGGAAAATTCCCTGTATGTAATAGATTAAGATAATAGGTACCCGAAAGGCAATGATATTCGATATACCTGTAAAATGGGTTTTCTTTTGAGGTCAGATTATTTGGTGAAGCGCCACACCAACTGATCAGATCGCTCACATTCAGGATACCAAACTGGTGATAAATGGAGTCAGGCGTTGCATAAACAGTAAAACGGTTTCGTGCGGTGGTTTTCCCATACGGGATGGAAATGAGTTGTAGGGTATCTTTTATTCCGGTTAAACGAAGTCCGTCAGAAAAGATCCGATAAACAGGATTCTCCATTAAAACAGTATAAACATCTTTGATCAATGGGTCCAATACTTTGTCGATCACATGAATGTAGCCATTATGAACATGGATGTCGCGTTTGATTATTTTGGAGGTTTTGTTCAGATAGATATCCGAACCATGGAATTCAGAGGCTAGATAATCGTCAATCGCGTTAGTATTATGAAATAGAGCGCCCAAATCTATATCATCAGTAGAATAATCAATAGTAAATACATGATTCAGAAGCAACTGTCTTTGAAAGTCTCCGGTGAAATCCATCAGTGAACTCACATTCTTTTCTTTGTAATAGGCAAACATGGCCTCATTGGTAGGCAGAAGGATGGTGTAAGGGCCCCTAAGACTTAAGGTACTGTATAGGTTTGTCAAGTTTATTAGTTTGGCAAACTCAGAATACTGATCAGGATTACTGGCAATATACTCCGTGGCAAGTTGATCTTTGGGAAATTCTTTCCACATCAGAGGGTCCCTTGCACACTGACTAAACAGCAAACCGGTAATCAGCGAAAAGAAGACTATTGATTTATAACTTATGTGCAGAATATCTGATGAATGATTTATCATTCTGATCAACTTTAATGTTGTTCAAATCGAATTAAATGAAAAGAATACTTTTATACAATTGGGCTAATAAAGATAATAAACATTTTCATTAAAGTTATGATTGACTAAAATTATTACCAATTTAATTCTATTTTAACAGATTCAGTAAGAGGGACTGGTGGCTATTGACTTTTTTACGAAGAATACTAAGGTCAGGGGACTGGGGTGTATTTTGGTTACTAAAGTTAATAATGTAAGGAAATTGAGGTGTGATTCTGGCTAATAAAATACTGTCTTTCAAATTCGTAACCTTAGTAACAAGGATAGTCCCCCAGAACCCAGACCTTAGTCCCTATGTTTGTAATAAATGCTTCGCAATAAAAGCATAAGCCAAAAGAGTATTATTTTTGATTTTAGGATTCACCAATAAAACTCAAAGACTTATGCAAACAC
>Ga0118677_10003512_pt1 | contig 29527 bp, 24 predicted proteins | sample AliMusrvi5mmetaG_FD_86154 | JGI IMG/M metagenome (GOLD analysis project Ga0118677, IMG submission 86154) | reverse complement strand
ATAAGGGCGGGTTTGGAACCCGCCCCTACGCAAGAAATTTATTTTCATATTATCAATGAATTATAAACGGGATACGGAACAACGATTCGTAGGGGCGGGTTCCAAACCCGCCCGGTTCTGTTCAAAATGAGAATTGCTGCTAAGATAGCGTACATTTAAATGTGCATCAAACTGTCAAGAAGGAACCTCAATGAAACAAGCGTCATTCACTGAATTGCGCAACAATGCCCGACATTTCTTCGATCTGATTGAGTCTGGCGAGCCAGTGCGTATTTTGCGTAACGGGAAACCCATTGCCGACATTGTGCCGGTGCCTACCGACATTCCCTCATGGAAATGTCGCAAAGCCCAGCCTCTAGTGTTGGATGGTGTTTCGCTTAGCCGTTTGATTCTTGATGAACGAGACGTAGGCTTGTGATGCGGGTTTTTTTCGATTCTTCAGCCTTTGCATCACTTCAGACCGAAAGCAATGCATTGCCGCGCAAGCGGCTGGATTAAGGGTGATTGAGTTGTGAGGGTTTAATGCACCGCCTAATAGAAATCGAAACCAAACTGGCTTTCCAAGAAGATGCCATCCAAACGCTTAACGACGTGGTATGCCGACAACAACGGCAGATCGAACAATTGGAGGCAACCCTAACGTTGTTGATTGATCGTTACCGGCAAATATCGGAGACTCAGGAGTCAGGTAATAAGCCAGTTGACGAGAAGCCGCCGCATTATTGATACAGCGTTTTCAACATCAAAGAGTTACTTGATAACTTGCATGAAAGGGCAAGACATTCAGTTAACTTGCAGAGTTAACTGAATATCCTTTATTAGGGATATTTTAAAGATGAAAACGCTGTATATCAAGATTTATCTATGCTTCACATACCTTTTGCAGAAATGTATGCCAACCAATCATTTAAACGCGTATAATAATGGTAAGCGTTCACCCCCCCCCGCTTTTTCCCGGCAGCGCGGCCATCTTGGCCTCCATTTCAGCGGGCGAGACGCCCACGCTCCCAGGGGGGGGTGAACGCTTACTAATAATGCACCTATGGGCTTCCCTCAACGCAAGGGCGCAACAGGCGTGTTCCGTCGTTTTGGCAACGTCTTTTGTTGACCGTCAAAACGGCCTATGTGCCATTTTTTTCACCGCTAGGAGTCCCGATTTGCATTCATGTAAAGCGTTTTTTCTTAACAAAGGAAAATAATAAAGGACACTCATTCAAACTATCCTGTGTGCCTGTGCTTTGCAAAATGGTAACCCAACAAGTAACTATTCGATATTAAAAACGCTGTATGTACAGCATTTTTTCTTAACAAAGGGTAATAATAAAGGACGCTCAATCAAATCATCTCGCGTGTATGTGCCTTGCAAAATAATATGACCTAAAAGTAACTCTCTGATATTAAAAATGCTGTAAGTATGGAAAACAATTCTATTAAATCCCAATCGACATTGACCTGCCCTGTTTGTGGTCAAGCCAGCTTGGAAACCATGCCCGTGGATGCCTGCTTGTATTTTTGGGAATGTCCGGCCTGTAAAACATTACTCAAACCCCAACCAGGGGATTGCTGCGTGTTTTGTTCCTATGGAGACATTCCCTGTCCGCCGGTGCAAACTGTTACAATGCATGGTCGTTGCTGTTGTCCGCCGCAATAGACAGTTGTCATTCAGCCTTAGACCTGATGCTGTAAATTTGTGTTCCCCCGTCGCTCCAACATGAACCGCCGGAATACAGATTACAGGTATATGATAGTCAACTGGAATGCATCTATAGATCATACACCGCTGTGTTTGATAGTTTGCCATCCATGGACGCTGGATTCCTGCATCCCTGCCGGAATGACGATAAACATTTAATTCAACAGCATGGGTATCTTTACCCCAAGGCAGGCATCGACATGAACATGAACCCGCTTCGCTTGGCAAAAAACGAGGAAAAGCGCCTGCGTGCCGGGCATCTTTGGATTTTCAGCAATGAGGTTGACAACGGGCAGACACCGGTCAAGGGTTTCCAGCCCGGCGAACTGGTTAAGGTGGAAGATTCAAAAGGACAGGCATTGGGTGTTGCCTATGTCAATCCGGACACGCTGATTTGCGCCCGTATCCTAAGCCGCGACCCGCGGGTGAACATCAATGAAAAATTCTTCATGCACCGATGCCAGATGGCCTTAGGTCTGCGCCAAAGGCTGTTCGACCAACCTTACTATCGGCTTGTGCATGGGGAAAGCGATGGCTTGCCCGGTCTGGTGGTAGACCGCTTCGGCGATGTGTTGTCGGTGCAGACCAACACCGCCGGTATGGAGAACCTGCAACCGCAAATTATCTCTGCTTTGGAGAAACTCCTGTCGCCCCGCGCCATCGTTTTGAAAAACACCTCTAGCTTGCGCCAACTGGAAGGTTTAGAACAATATACCAAACTGGTTGTCGGTGAATTGACCGGCTCGGTTGAGATCGAGGAAAACGGCGTAAAATTTCATATTGATGTCATGGGTGGGCAGAAGACGGGTTGGTTTTTCGACCATCGCTGCAACCGGGCGCTGGCATCCAAACTGGCGAAAGGCCAAGCAGTGCTGGACTTGTTTTCCTACGCCGGAGGATGGGGCATACAAGCGGCCGCAGCGGGGGCGGAAGCGGTTGATTGCGTGGACGGCTCGGAGGCGGCGATTAGCCTTGCACGAGAAAATGCCAAATTAAACGGGGTGGCGGACAAGGTCAGTTATGAGCGGGGCGATGTGTTTGAGTTTCTGAAGCTGGCTCGTGAGGAAAGGCGCAAATACGGGCTGGTCATCCTCGACCCGCCGGCCCTAATCAAGCGCAAAAAGGATGTCAAAGCCGGCATGGAAGCTTACCGACGGCTGAACCAAGGTGCGCTGCAACTGCTAGTACCGGGGGGGGTTTTGGTTTCGGCTTCCTGCTCCCACCATCTGTACCGGGAAGTGCTGCACGATATCCTTCGTGCAGCCGCCCGTCACGGCGACCGCCATATGGCATTCATCGCCCAAGGTGGCCCTGGGCCGGACCATCCCATCCACCCGGCCATCCCCGAAACCGATTACCTGAAGGCATTTTTTTGCAGTGTGACGGAAAGTTTGTAGGGAATGGAAGGTTCGGGCATCAGCATTGTAAAATAGGGTCTGCACTGAAACATCCTGGAGAAAACCGTGAGCACCATACCGCAAGCCTACTTGGATACCTTGGACCCATTGATTGCCACGGCAAGAAAGTTTATGGAAGAGGGACAGTCGCTACATCCTGTGGCATTTGTTGGAAACTTCACAACCGGCATTACCGTGCCAGTCTTGTTTGACACGTCTTCAGCCGCTGCCAAAGATGGTTCGTCAAAAGGTATCCGGCAGGCAGCCAAGGAGTTGGATGCCGATTTTGTGGCTGTCATCATGGAGGCATGGTCCCTGCCGGAGGACAAGGCGAGAAATTACCAAGCTATCTTGGAACGTTACGGTTCAATAGCGGCTTCGCCCTACAGAGTCGATATTGTCACCATCTCTGTCGAGACTCGCCACGGGCTATGGCTTGCGCAAATGCCCATCAAACCCAAGGGAGTGTCCAAAAAGCTACGAACCTTCGGCGAACCGAAGTACCGCCTTTTTTCCGAGGCCGAGGGAAGATTCGTCGGTTTGCTGCCATTAAAAGATGATGCGATGCCAGTACCCGGCGGGCTTCATTAATCAAGACCGACTCGGTTTTAAAACCCGAGTCGGTCTGGCACGGGAGCCTGCCCCCGTGTTCAATACGGTTGAATTAAGGGGTAGGTCGGCATCCCTATGCCGACTGGGCACACGGTTAGTCTCGGCGGCAAAGGATTGCCGCCCTACGATTTGGTTCGTGAGTGTGCTTAATTCAACAGTATTGGCCCCCGTTTTGGATTTGATGGATTTTAGAAGCTGATGTTACGCACCGTAGGCCGGAATAAGCCCGTTTACGGGCGTTTCCGGCAAGAGCATCACCCGGACAAGTGCTGCTTACTTCGCCGGAAACGCCCACCGGGGCGGGCTTATTCCGGCCTACGTCTGGCGGCATGCCTAACATCAGTTAGAAGCTGTGTTCCTTTGCCGGGAAGCTTCCGTTGCGGACGGCTTGGGCATATGCCAGGATGGCAGAGGGAATGTCACCGGCACCGGCCATGAAATCCTTCACGAAGCGTGGCCGTTTTCCAGAGCCTAAGCCCAAAAGATCATGCAGCACCAAGACCTGTCCGTCGCAACCCGCTCCCGCACCGATGCCGATCACGGGAATGTCAAGCGCACGGGTAATTTCCTCGCCCAAGGTGGCCGGCACACATTCAAGGACCAGCAACCCAACCCCTGCTTCTTGCAAAAGCAAAGCGTCTTCTAGAAGCGTTTGGGCGGAGCGGTCTTCCCTGCCTTGCACTAGGTAGCCTCCCATTTGATAGACGGATTGGGGCAACAGCCCAAGATGACCGCATACCGGGATGCCCTGTCCAACCAGAAAGCGCACGGTTTCTGTCCTGCTGCGCCCACCCTCCAATTTGACCATTTGCGCATGGCCCTCGCGGATCAACCGTGCGGCGCTTTCGGCGGCTCGTTCCGGCGTGGGATAGCTCATAAAAGGCAAGTCGGCTAGCAGCAACGCCCGCTTGGCTCCGCGCGCCACGCAGCGAGTGTGATAGACCATGTCGTCTAGTGTCGTAGTCAAAGTGGTTTCATGGCCCTGAATCACCATGCCTAGCGAGTCGCCGACCAGAATGACATCAACCCCGCTTTCGTCCAGTAATTGGGCGAAGGTTGCGTCATAGGCGGTCAACGCGACGATTTTTTCATCCCTTGCCTTCATGGCTGCAAGTTCTGGGATTGTGATGGCAGAATTAATCATGTCTGATGACCTCCAAGCCACGCAACGGACAGGCTGCGACAAGGTCGCACAATAGGCCCATGCCGGGAATTTCTAAATTGGGCTGAGCGATTTCCGCCAACGGATAAAGAACAAACTCACGGTCGGCGATGCCTGTGTGGGGTATGGTCAGGCTCTCGTCGGCGATGTTTCCATTGCCGTAGAGTAATATGTCCAAATCCAAGATTCGTGGTCCCCAACGCTGACCGGTGCGGACTCTTCCGTGAGACAATTCGATCATTAGCAAGGCCCTTAACAAGCCGTGGGGAGGTAGTGTGGTTTCCACCGCCATGACCGCGTTGATATAATCAGGCTGGTCGGTTGGACCCATTGGTTTGCTGGCATAAAAACTGGAAAAGGCTATTTCGCGGATTCCAGGCACGGCGGCAATCGCCTTGCGCGCCGAAGCAAGCAGGTCCAGCGGGTTGTCGAGGTTTCCGCCCAAACCGAGGTAGGCTATGACGGGTTTAAGGGGTTCATGTGTCATGGGTGATTTTCGGTTTTCTCGGACCGCGCTTGCGTACCCGTGTCTTGCGTGTACCCGTGCGTGCGCCTCCTTCGCGTGTCATGGCTCGCTGTTGGGCCTCGTCGGCACTTTGGAAATGCGTCCACCATTCGGCAAGTTCTTGGTCGGCTTCGCCGGTTTCGGCGCGCAGTACAAGAAAATCGTAAGCTGCGCGAAATCGTGGGTGTCCGAGCAGCTTATAGGGCCTGACCCCCGTGGTTCGCTCCAAACGGGGTTGAAGTGCCCAAACTTCACGCATGATAAGGCTGATCGCTCGCGGAATGGCGACACTTCGGACTTGCCGGGTGAGCACCTCGCTGGCAGCTTCCTGGTAAGCAAATACATCGTTGTCGCCCGATTTTATCTTGGCATTGGCAAGAATGCGCACTGGTTCCCAAAGTAAGGCGGCAAACAGAAAAAAAGGCGCGACCCCCTTATTTTGCTGTATCCGTTCGTCTGTCCGTTCCAGAACCTTGGCAAGAAAAACCAATGGATAGCCTTCGGGTTGTCTTGCCAGGCAATGCTCGGTCTCTGGAAATAAACGGCCAAACAGATTGAAATGGCGCAATTCCTCAAATGTTTGCACCGAATATCCCGAAAGCAGTAGTTTAATCACTTCATCGTAAAGGCGGGCAGAAGGAATTCCTTCTAGCAGGGGGGCCAGACGGTGTATGGGTTCTGCGCAAGTGGGGTGGATGGTAAAGCCAAGTTTTACCGCGAAGCGTACTGCCCGCAGCATACGCACCGGGTCTTCGCGGTAGCGCTGTTCGGGCTCTCCGATCAGGCGGAGAATTCCGGCTTTATGATCGTCCATCCCACCAACGAAATCCACTACGGAAAAATCGCGGATGTTGTAATACAAAGCATTTACGGTGAAGTCCCTACGCCAAGCGTCTTCTTCAATTGTGCCGTATATATTGTCTCGGAGGATGCGTCCGTCCCGGCTGTGCTGCCTGTCGCCTTCGCCGTCTTCATTGTTCAGTGCGCGGAAAGTCGCCACTTCCACGACCTCGTTTCCGAAGTGGACATGAGCAAGGCGAAAACGCCTGCCAATCAAGCGGCAATTGCGGAAAACAGCCCGAATCTCCTCAGGGTGGGCATCGGTTACGACATCAAAGTCTTTGGGTTCCCGCCCTAGCAGCAGATCGCGCACACATCCGCCAACCAGATAAGCCTGATAATTTTCTTTGCGTAACCGATAGAGCACTTTCAGCGCATGATCGCTGATTAGGGTTCGCGAGATGTTATGTTCTGATCTTGGGTAGATGCTGGTCTTCGGCGAGGTGGGCTCTTTAGGTTTAAAGGGCTGCGGTTGCCGAGACGTGAACAAGTTTTGGACAAAGTCGAGTATGGACAGGGGCGTTTTCTAAGTAGGTTGGTTAGTGAGGCAGTAAAATATTACTCTACACGGACGATAGTCACAAATCCGCATTAGGCAACACAGCCCAAAAGCATAGACACAGTCCATGCCAAAGGCAAAAGAAAACAAGTGAAATGCTTCAATGCTTTGTTTTGGTATTTAGCCATTCCAGCCGGGTTCAAATGCAGTTATAATTGATGGTCGATTAGAAATCCGTTTACGCAAGCAAATCCGGGGGTGGGATGTGTGGGCTTTCAATCAATTGATGGCATTATACACTATCAAGCATATATCGTATCTGGCAAGTGAATCGGTGTCAGCGTAGAAGTTTTCACAAGGCGAAAACCTACGATGGATAGGCCGTTTAAGCCTTGTGAGAATTGCTGTTGCCAGCAATTCCCGTTGTTTTCAAACTTGGCGCAACCTAAGTCAATCCTATATCAAAATGAATCAAGAAGATCAGCAATCTGAGTTCAAAGAACTTATCGCCAAAGGCAAAATGCAAGGCTTCCTCACTTATGCGGAAGTCAATGACCACCTGCCGACTTATTTTGATGATCCTGACCAGATGGAAGATATCATCAGTCTGATCAGCGGTATGGGCATCCAAGTACACGAGGAGGCACCCGATCTTGGGCTTATCCCTGTTACAGCCGTGGTTTCTGACGATGATGAAGAAGCCGCTGAAATGGCGGCGGCACTTGCCACGGTGGGTTCCGAATTGGGCAGAACCACCGATCCTGTGCGTATGTATATGCGCGAAATGGGATCGGTTGATTTGTTGACACGCGACCGTGAGTTGAGCATTGCCAAACGCATTGAGGAAGGCATCAATCAGTCTGCCCGTGAATTGGTGCGTTTTTCAGCTTCGATGGACCATTTCATCAAGGCATTTGACCATCTGGAAAGTGGTGAAACGCGCCTTGCCGATCTGATTCTGGACATTTTTGATCCCAACTTGCCTGAGCCGGTCTTACTTGACGACTCGGCAGACCCGGATATTGTTGAAGAAGCTGAAAGTGGGCCTGCTCCTGAATTAGTCAAAGAGAAGTTGGAAAATTTCAAAAAACAGTACAAAATCGCTCACAACGCACGTAATAAATACGGGCATGAACACCTGAAGACCCAAGAGGCGTTCAACGTGCTTGCGACGAGTTTCCTTGAATTCAAAATGACTCCGCCTTTCTTTAAGGAACTGACGGATATTTTGCATTCGGCCATCGAAAAAATCCGGGAACAAGAGCGTAATATCCTTAGCCTGTCGGTGACTGTATCGAAAATGCCCAAGACGGAATTCCTTGCATCGTTCGTTGGTAACGAAACCAACCCGGAATGGCTTATCAGTCATATTGAATCGGGTAGACCCTACGTCAAGGATTTGTCTACCCACGCTGATGAAATTAGGCGTATGCAAAAGAAACTTTTGCACATTGCCAAAGAAAATCGGCTAGGCATCCGCGAAATCAAAGAAATACACCATCGCATGGCCGATGGGGAAAATCTGGCAAGGCAGGCTAAAAGCGAAATGATCCAAGCCAATCTGCGTTTGGTCATTTCCATAGCGAAAAAATATACCAACCGTGGCATGCAGTTTCTTGACTTGATTCAAGAGGGCAACATAGGGCTTATGAAGGCGGTAGACAAATTTGATTACCGCCGTGGTTTCAAATTTTCCACCTATGCCACTTGGTGGGTTCGTCAGGCGGTGACTCGTGCCATTGCCGATCAAGCGCGCACGATCCGTATCCCTGTGCATATGATCGAGACGATCAACAAACTAAACCGGGTTACCCGGCAAATGCGCCAGGAAATGGGTCGCGAGGCGACATTGGAAGAACTGGCCCCGCGCATGGAGATGACGGAAGATAAAGTCCTCAAAGTGCTAAAGATAGCCAAAGAGCCTATTTCAATGGCATCCCCGGTTGGGGATGACGAGGATTCCCACTTAGGGGATTTTATCGAGGACGAGGGCATCATGTCGCCTGTGGAATGGGCGACGGTGGCGGGTTTGCGCGAAACCACCGAACAAATCCTCGCCGGTCTAAGTGAGCGGGAAGCCAAGGTTTTGCGTATGCGCTTCGGCATCGACATGCACACCGATTACACCTTGGAAGAGGTTGGCAAGCAGTTTGATGTCACTCGCGAACGCATCCGGCAGATTGAGGCCAAAGCCTTGCGCAAACTCAGGCATCCCGCACGTTCAGAGGTACTGAAAAGCTTCCTTGACCTAGACTGATGGTTTGAGTTTTGCGGGAGGTCAACATACGGCAGGAGTCATGGCCATTGCACGGGGTGTTTCGCATCTCGCGCAGTGCTTGCACTGAAGTTGCATTGGTGGTGGTCGAGATATCGGAAGAGGGCGTAGTCGGACGTGGGGAATGCCGCCCTTATGTTCGCTACGGCGAGACACCGGAGGGTGTTGCCTCCGACATAAAAGCCATAATCCCTGCACTGGAAGCAGGCATGGAACGGGAAGAATTAAACGCCAAGTTCCGCCCCGGCGCAGTGCGCAATGCCATAGACTGCGCTCTTTGGGACCTGTCCTCCAAACGTTCAGGCCAGCCAGTTTGGCAACTGGCTGGCTTGCCTGCTCCAACCTCCTTGACCACCGCCTATACCCTCAGCGTCGATACCCCTGCCAATTTGGCGCACACAGCTAGAAGTGAAGCTTGGCGTCCCTTGTTGAAGTTGAAATTGCAAGGTGCCGGTGACTTGGACAGGGTGGTTGCGGTGAGGCGTAATGCCCCGAACGCCCGATTGATAGTCGATGCCAATGAAGCATGGACTGCCGACGATTACCAAATACTTTCCCCTGAGCTTGCTCGTTTAGGGGTGGAAATGCTTGAGCAACCCTTTCCATCAGGCTGTGACCATTGGCTTGCCACGCTGGGTAGGCCGTTGCCGGTCTGTGCGGATGAATCCTGCCACGCTGCCGCCAGTCTGATGGAATTGGCCGGCCTATATGATGTCGTCAATATCAAACTGGACAAGACCGGCGGGTTGACTGAAGCCTTGCGGATGAAATCGCTGGCCGAGGCGAGTGGATTCAAGGTTATGGTAGGCTGTATGGTGGCGACCTCTTTGTCTATGGCCCCGGCTTTCTTGCTGGCCCAAGGTGCCAGCTATGTCGATATTGACGGTCCCTTGTTACTGCAAAATGATCGCCAACCGGGACTACGGTACGAAGGCAGCCGGGTTTTCCCGCCGAGCCGGGAACTCTGGGGTTAGTCAGAAATTCTCATTTTGAACAAAACCGGGCGGGTTCCAAACCCGCCCTTATTAATCTTTGCCAAAATGAGAATTGCTGCTGCGGACGGGATTATAAATCCCGTCCGGCAATGTTTTCACTCTCTGTCCCTCGCACGGGTAATCCCTAAAAACTCTTTCCCTATGGTTACTTGGTTATCGGGTTCGGTGATAAAAGCGAATAGATCGTCATAAAAAAAATAATAAAATACGGCGACCAATGCCGTTATCATCAAGCCATAAATTATTTTTTCGGGCATAAAACAACCTTGAGTTTAAGCGTTTTCAAAATCAAATCGTTACTATAAAAACTTGCCTGATTAGGAAGATGTTTCAGCTAAACCCATAACGCCGTCATTCCGGCAGGGATTGCCGTGCAAATCGGCAGGATAGCCGATTTGCACGGCTCCGCCGCCCGAATGCATCCAGTAGCCATGGAGGGCAATCCAGATTCACCTCCCTGTGTTCTGGATACCGGCAATCCCTGCCGGTATGACGTACAAGTCGGTTTGGCTGAAGAATCTTCCTAATCAGGAACGCCTTTGCTTCATTTTACGCTGTTTGGCTTGTTTGATGACAGGTTCCAAGCTTTTGGCAAGCTCTGTCCAAGCTTTGTCTTTGTCTGATGCCGAGGCAATCCAGTTTACAGGAAAGCCTTGAATCTTTGCCAAGGGCAGGTCTTCCCAATGGCATTCTCGCAAACGAATCGGTACGAGGGTTTTCTCGGATTTTTGATGGGCTTCCAAGGCGGTTTTAAGTTCTTGGGTGTAGCAGAAATCCGACTGGATAAAGTCTGCGCTGACCAAGCACAGCACCACATCGGCCTCGGCGAGTTGCTGGAAAATCACCTTGTTCCAATCCTCCCCGGCATCAATGGCGCGGTCATCCCAAAGGGACAGTTTGTCCAAACGCACTAAGGGCGACAGCGCAGCCCGAAGGTCGAGCCGATGTTCCTTGTCCTTGCGGCAATAGGACACGAACGCCTTGACCGGGGTTTGCGCCAGTTCGTCGCGCATGGCCGGTTCTTCCACACCGTCCAGCAAATCCGCCACGGCGATGCGCTTTTTCAACTGTCTGACGAATACCTCTTTCTCCCCGGCCTTCTCCGCATCCACCAGATACGCATATTCAAATAATTCCTCGCAACCGGGAACTGGCACCCATTCGGTAATCGGCAAATTGGCGAAGCTGGCGACAATCTCTTTGACTGTCTCGCGGATGAAGCTCAACAAGCGGCGAGGTTCCTGACCGCAGATGTCGATTTGAATTTCCCGCTCTTCTTTGTCTTCGCGCACCCGCGCCATGGCATCGAACACGCTGGGTTTGTGCAACACCATGCCGGTGCGCCAGCGCAACTCGCCTAGAATGAAGCTATGCAACTTCACCATCAAACGCGGGAAAATGCTATCCGGCAATAACTCAGGAAAGCGTACTGTGAAACGCAAGGCTTTGCCATGGACAGCGAAATACGGCTCTGACACCGGCAATAATTGCGGCACGACATAGCACCACTCGTCCCACTGGTAGCACAGTTCAAATTCCTGCATCACGCGGACGATGTAATTCAACTTGTCCAGCGGATAGTGCAACACCGGTTCGCCGCCCTTGGCGCAACGCGGGTCGTTGATGATCGCATCGAAATCCGCCTCATGCAATAAGCCGCCCGCGTTTGCCACTCGTTCGGAATTGATGATGCGGTACACCCCGTTGGTCAGCCACAGCGGGTTGAGGATTTGCGTATCGAAGTTTTTCAAGTTGCGGAAGTTGATGACGATGCCTAAATCATGCAGGAATTGCAGCAGCACATCTTGGCTAAATCGCCGCGTCACACCGTTCATTTCACATACCGCCCGGTAATGCGCCGAATCGATGTAATCCTGGGTCATATTGGCAAAATGATCCTTCACCGCCAGCCACGCGGCGGGAAATGGGGTACGCCGTGCATCGGCTTGTTCAATTTGACTGGTCAAAGCTAGACGGAATTCTTCCACCCCTTGGCCAGTTCCACAGGACAGCCGATGAAATCCAAGGATATTCGGGTATTTTTCACTCAATAGTTTTTGGTTGACTTGGAAGGAGGGGTTCTCGTCGATCTTGTTCAACACCACCAACACCGGCGAACGACCGCCGAAGCTAGCGGCATGTTTCAGCCATTTCTCCGCTTTATCATCGCTACGGCTATTCAGCACAGCTACATAAATGCAGCGTTGCGATAGGAAAAACTGGTGCGTGGCATGGTTCACCTCTTGTCCGCCAAAATCCCAGCAATGCGCAGTAATCGTTTCGCCGTCGAAGTTGAACGGGGTTTTCTGGATGCGGATGCCATGGGTTTGGCTTTCTTCGGGGTCAAAGCCTTCACCGCGCAAGCGTTTAATCAGCGAAGTCTTGCCCGCCGCGCCTTCGCCTAAGAAAATCACTTTGACCTCGTTCAAAGGCCGTGAGTCCTCGCCTAGTTGCTCAAAATATTCCACGACGGCTTCCGGTCCTTCGATGGCGAATTCAACCGGGGGGATGATGAGGGGGCAGTCCGTGACGTCAATGCCAGTTTCAAGGATATAGTCTTCCCATATTTCAGGCCAACCCGCTCGAATTTTGTGACAGAATGGCGACAAGTCGGCTATGTGGGTATCTGAGCAATAAAGCCTTTGTAGCCCGCCCATTCTAGTAAGTGGTGACAAATCAGCCACTAGGGTGTTGGAACAATTGAGCGTGTGTAGCTCGATCAAACCAGCCAACGGGGATAAATCTGCTATTTGGGTGTTGGAAAAATCGAGCGTGTATAGCTCGGTCAAACCAGCCAACGGGGATAAATCTGCTACTTGGGTGTTGGAGCAATTAAGCGTGTGTAGTCCGGTCAAACCCGCCAACGGGGATAAATCTGTCACTTGGGTATATGGGCAATAGAATTGTTGAAGACTGGACAACTCCGACAAAGGAGACAAGTTAGCTATAGGGTTACTGTAGCAATAGAGCGTATACAATCCAGTTAACATTCATGCAAATTGGTTTGCACCCCCGAAGATGAAAGCCATACCAAGTAGGGTACGCTGTGCGTACCTTCAAGGGCTTACAATGGTACTACTTGGATACCGTACTTTCATGGCAACCCGGCTAATGGAGATAAATCGGACACTTGATTGTTGTGGCAAGAAAATGTGTCCAGGCTAGCCATTCCGATGATCGGCGACAAGTCAACCACACCGATATCATTCAAGAAAAGTTCTTGCAGGCTGCATAATTCCGATAACCATTCAGGCAATCTTGCGATGGTATTGACTTCACCAATATTAGAAGATGTCTGCCATTTGTTTGTGTGCAGGTAATATCCATTCCCAAAAAAAAGCCCCTTCAACCAAACCAACTCCCTTAACTCTTCCGGCACTTCGGTAAGTCCACAGTTACCCAAATCCAGAAACCCGGTTTTCTCCTGTTTTTCTTTTTCTATCAGTGCTAGGGCTAGGTTTTCCGGTTGCGACATGGGGCTGGTTCCTGAATGCATAGGGTCATGGGATGGAGGAGGATTTTACCAGCCCCGCACCACGGGCGCATAGGTTAAACAGGTTCGTAGTCCCGGCTTCAGCCGGTCCTTTGCTGCTGTTTTCAGCCTGAAGGCGGGACAACTAACTGTTAACTTAATGGCATTGCCCCCAACATTCATGTCGGTACGTATCGACGCCCCTGACGATGAATTGCCATACGGCAACCCACGGATAACATCCCTCCTAGGGATGTTATCCGTACTTTCATGGCAACCGGGTCAATACTGTTGACACAGCCGTCATACCGGCAGGGAGAGCAAAGCGAGGGTTCGCCGGTATCCAGAACACAGGGAGGTGAATCTGGATTGCCCTCCATGGCGACTGGATTCCGGCAATCCCTGCCGGAATGACGAATACGGCTAGTAGTTATGAATTGGCTGAACAATCTTGCTAATCAGGTTTCACGTTGCGCCGTTGCGTGAAACTTGCTCTTTGGAATTGTCGAACATTCATGTGTTCTGACAGGTATCGCCACACTTGTGTATAACGGCGAGAGTGGGAGCTTAGGAACGAGCAACAAGGAAGTTATTTTCAGCCACTCCTACCGCTTGCGCATCCACCCATGATCCCCGCCGTGCCGGTAAACCCAAGGCGGAATCGCGTCCGCCCTCGACCACAAGCCTATCTTGGCGGCTTTCGCGGCGGACTCGGCGGCAAAGTAGGCCGGTTCATGGGCGTATTGACGATACACCCAAGCCATGCCGCTTCTGATTTGGGCTAGATTCACATCCTGCCCGTTGACAAGCACCTTCCCGACGATGCGCCCATACTGGTCGGTTGTTTCCACATTGATTTCAACTTGTTTTTTAAAGACAAGATCGGAAAGTGACTTTTTAGATACCCGTCCAAAGTCTTGGTCAAACTCGGGTGCGTCGATCTGCCCAAGCCTTATCTTGTACTGCCTATTGTTGGCATCCAGCACGGTGATGGTGTCGCCGTCATTGACCCTGACGACACGTCCGGCCAGGGTTTGTGCGCAGGCTGACTGGGTGCATAGCACGAAAACCAGTACGGCACGGGCAAGGATATTCCTGAATTTCATGAGTTTTCCATCTATTGTTATTAAAAGTTTACCGCATCCTTGGGTTTGTTTAACCATTTGGCAAGCATAGTCTTCAAGATATTCAAACCAATCGGTTTGGTCATGAAATCATCCATTCCCGCAGCGATGCAGTTTTCCCGATCATCCTCAAAGGCACCAGCAGTCAAGGCAATGATTGGCAGGTGTGGCAGGCTTGCATCCTTTTCCATCTGGCGGATGCGTTGCGTAGCTTGGATTCCGTCCAGCACCGGCATCTGCATGTCCATTAGCAACAGATCAGGTCGCATGCCACCGGTTATCGCATCAACCGCTTCTTGGCCGTTGTCTACGATATTAACCTGTACGTGCAATTTTTTAAGCAAATACCCGATTACTTTCTGATTCGTCAAGTTGTCCTCGGCCACTAGTACGTGTCCGTAAACTTTCTCCGTGATGTCGGAATCCGGTCCGAACTGATTGCCATGGTCCAATTGACGTTTCTGCTCCTCAGCCGCGAGGACATCAGCTCGGACGTGGAACCAAAAGCGCGCACCTTTTCCTGCTTCGCTCTCCACACCGACATCCCCCCCCATCAATTTTGCCAAGCTGCTAATAATGGAAAGTCCCAGCCCCGTCCCCCCGTATTTCCGTGTGGTCGAACTGTCTGCTTGGGAAAAACGCTTGAAAAGCAGAGCTTGCTTGTCCTTCGGGATGCCAATGCCGCTGTCCGTGACGGAAAATTCCAAGACGGCTTTATTTTCAATACGTTCAAGCTCGGTGGCTTCTAGCCGAACAAATCCGTTTGCGGTGAATTTGATGGCATTGCTGGTCAGGTTGCTCAGCATTTGCCTTAGTCTTACAGGATCGGCCTCATAAAGTTGGCCTTCCGGGCCAAGCCAGACGGACTCGATTTTCAGTCCTTTGGAATGCCCCAATTCGGCAAAGAGAGCCTTCGTTTCTGTGACAATTTGCCGTGGATCAACGGCTGCTCGTGACAATTCAAACTTGCCGGCTTCAATCTTGGAAAAATCAAGAATGTCGTTGAGCAAAGTCAGTAAGGTATGGCCCGAGGTAATGATAGTCTTTGCGTATTCGCATCGCTCCTCCTCGGTCACGTTGGGCATCAGGAGCAACTGAGCCATGCCTAGGACACCATTCATCGGTGTACGGATTTCATGCGACATTGTGGCAAGAAATTCGCTTTTGGCGAAGTTGGCCACCTCTGCAGCGATGCGGGCATCCTGCAACGATATCTCATAGCTGCGCACGGCATCACGCATGGAGGCAAAGCTGCGCACCAAACCGCCGATCTCGTCCGTACCCGCTTTGGGTAGCTCGGCAGCATAATCACGGTGAGCAAGGCGATCAGCCGCACGGCTGAGTTCTCTTGCGCGACGACCGACGGTAAAATCTAGAAAGACGGCGACAAGCAGCATCGCAATAGTAAAGACACCGGCAAAAATCAAGAAAAAGCTTAGCGCTAGAGTCTGGATGTCGGCACGGTCATTGGTGAAATCGACATCAACCGTGATTTTTGCTTGGGTGATATCGCGAAAGCGTATGGTATGGGTAAAGTGTTCAATGTTAGGTAGTTCAAGCAAAGGCTCAGGACGCAGAGGGTAAAGGCGAAGACCCTTTTCCCCGATAAGTTCCACATGCACCCAAGTAGGTTGGCGTTTACGCAATTCGTTAAGATTCTCGTAGATGCCTGCAAACTGGTTTTGGATCAGGAAGGGTTGCAGGCCGTCCGCCACCGTTTCAAGCTCCTGTTGTGTTTCCCGGATAAGCATTCGATCAACCGATGCGAGTAATTTGGGCTGCACCAACAAGAAAAAAGCACCAAGGGTCGCCAATTCGATGATTAGTAGGAAACCGAGAATCTTGCTGCGTAGCATCAAGCCTGGCCGATTGTTGGCTTCTGCTGAAGCACTTGCTGCCACAGTTAGTCGCCAGATTTCACATAGTACTTTTCTAGCTTAAAACTCTTAAGAGCCGCAAACTCTGCAGGGGTGGCAGGAATGGCTTTGAGCATCGGTATCTTGGCGAGTAACGCGGCACCATCGGGGGTGTTAGCCATATCCAGTATGGCGTTTTTAACAAGTGCACGATGAGCTATAGGAACACGCGGGTGTGCTAGAATCGGGTGGGATGGTACTTTACGGGTTTCGTAAAGTATACGCAGGCTGTCGCGGATGTCCGGCGCTTGTTGTTCAAACGTTGCCTTGATGCCGCCTGTCGCGTCGCTGATGCCCAGCGCAGTATTGAGGTAGGCCGAGGTGTGTGTCTGCGCATAGAGAGCCACTACCTTGGTATGGAAAACTTCGTCCAAGTCGGCGCGAATCAGTAGTGATGCGCCGAATGCGTTAGGGGCTGGAAAGGAAACCTTTTTTCCTGTAAGTTCCTTGACATCTTTATAAGGGCTGTCCTTGCGAACGGCTATCACACCGTATAAAGGTTTGGCATCCCGAACCAATGGAATGTAACCCTGCTTGCGTGCGGCAACCAGGGCATGATAGGGGTTCATGTAAGCAAAATCGAATTCGCCTGCCTCGAAAGCAACTTCGAATTCAGGGATGCGCGGAGAACCCTTCATGGACAGATTTAGACCCGTGCGCTTCGAAAGTTCAGCTAGGATAGGTACCCAAATTGAGGCGAGTTCACGCGCTTCAAATTGGGGGACTACACCAAAGCTGTATTCGTTGTCGGCATGGACCAACCCAGGTAGGCAAAAAAGCGCAAAGAACGCAATAGCATGCACGAAGTTCATGGCAGAATGAGTTGACGGGGTTTGAAGTTGGGAAATTTTGCCATGCAAGGGCTTGGTGTTCCAATAACACATTGTACGCATATTTTTGAGCTTTGCCAGAGACGCAAATCAAGGAGTTGACTAATATTAACATCAATCAACAGCATCATGAAGTTGAATGGGGATACATTTTGTTGTAACATACACCCATTGCGTCCCCATCGTCTAGGGGCTTAGGACACCGCCCTCTCACGGCGGCGACGGGGGTTCGAATCCCCCTGGGGACGCCACTCAACAAGGTTGGGACTCAAGTAGACATTGCTACTAATGCAATCAGTCTGGTCTAAACTATGCTATATCTGTCAAGGCAATATCATCCACTGTTATATGGAACAGGCAAAGATCGACTTGCGTGGACTGTTTCGCCTATGCTTTTCAATTCATATAATGTTATATTATTCCGATTAAGCTATGCTTTTTAATTCTTTTGAATTTATTTTTTTCTTCCTGCCATTAACAGTTTTTATTTTTTTTTGGTTCGGGAAATATAATACCCAACTTTCTTGTGCTTGGCTAAGTGCAGCTTCCTTATTCTTTTATGCATGGTGGAATCCAATATATGTATTATTGTTATTATTTTCAATAGCATTCAATTATACCATGGGAATTTGTATAACTAAACTACTTGTTTTGAAAAACAGTAGGCTGGTTAATTTAACATTGTTTATAAGTGTTTTTTTAAATATTATTTTATTAGGTTATTTTAAGTATTTTAATTTTTTTGTTGATGTATTTAATTCAAGTTTAGGTTTTAGCTATCAGATCAACACAATCATTCTTCCGCTAGGTATTTCTTTTTTTACGTTCACCCAGATAGCTTTTTTAGTAGATACATCCCGCAGATTAGCAAGTGAATATAATTTTCTTCACTATGTTTTATTTGTGACATATTTTCCACATTTGATAGCAGGTCCAGTATTGCACCATAGGGAGATGATGCCGCAATTTAAAAAAAAGGAAACGTACCGTTTAAGTTACCAGTGTATCGCTGTTGGCTTGACAATATTTATAATTGGATTATATAAAAAGGTTATGCTTGCAGATGAAATTTCTAAGTACGTTAAACCTGTTTTTGATGCTGCACAAAGAGGGGAATTAGTCTCTTTTAAGGAAAGTTGGGGGGCAGCTTTATCGTATTCCCTTCAACTTTATTTTGACTTTTCTGGATATTCGGATATGGCAATAGGAATATCTAGAATGTTTGGTATTTTACTTCCGCTAAATTTTAACTCCCCTTATAAGGCAACCAATATCATTGATTTTTGGCGTCGTTGGCATATGACACTTTCTCGTTTTCTACGAGATTACCTTTACATTCCACTTGGAGGAAATAGAAAGGGAGTTGTAAGAAAGCACTTAAATCTAATGATGACAATGATTCTTGGTGGTTTATGGCATGGGTCTGGATGGACTTTCATAGTCTGGGGTGGTTTGCATGGTATTTACCTTATCATTAATCATCTTTGGCATGGAATAAGAAAAAAATTAGGTCAAGATATATCAAAATCAACAATTGTGGGCAGGATGTCGGGTTGCTTTATAACATTCATAGCAGTTGTTTTTGCTTGGGTTTTTTTTCGTGCAGAAAGTTTGCACTCAGGGTTGTCAATCACTCAATCCATGCTTGGATTAAATGGGTTTGGTTTCACAGGGCGTTTTCAATTATCTATGATCGGTAAACTTTTATTAATTGCATGGTTATTGCCTAACACTCAACAAATTATGGTCAAGAATAATCCTGCTTTGTCATTTTATGAAAAGGATATAAAATCGACTTTTAAATGGTTTCAATGGCAGCCAAACTTGGTTTGGATGTTTATAATATTTCTTTTTGCTTTCCATGTGATAATGAAGGGAATGAAGGGTGAGAATGCCAGCGAGTTTTTATATTTTCAATTCTGATTATGGACAAGTTTAAGTTCTATTCATTAGGGTTGGTTTTTCTTGTTGTTACAGAATTGTTAATTGCAATAATTTTCAGCCTATACCTCGATCCACCCATGGGCGATATAACCAGATTGAGCGGCTATTCTGAAAATGATTTTGGATGGAACGCTGCCCAAAAAGTTTTTGATAAACAGGCCAAGCCTTTACAAGATGTTTATGATCACTACGTTGATGTGTTTGTAGTGGGTGATTCATTTTCATTTGGAGGGGTTCTTCAGATGATGAATTACCCATGGCAAAGTTATTTCACTGCTAATAGTGGTTTGACAGTCTCAACTCTAAGTCATTACACGACAAAAACTAATCCACCGAGCTATGATCGAACATATATACCTAATATAGTTAATAGCGAAACATTTAAAAAATCACCGCCAAAGGTTTTTATTTTAGAAGTTGTTGAACGTCAATTAAATATGTTACCAAAAATAAGTGGAGATTGTAGGGTACATAATGAGATAAATACTAGTTTGAATCTTGTGTTAAAAAAAATTCCTGAAATGAATCGAACAAATAATATCTTTAGGGATAGGCAGCGTCCACCCTTTACTAAAAGATTTCCTTATGTGGTTAAATATATAGAAACATTCTATTCAAATTCTGGCGGCACTGGGGCTTTTGTTTTTGACTTAATCACTGATAAACTTTTCTCAAGCAAAAGCAGTGATAAGTTATTGGTTTATGGAGGGGATGTAGAAAAGAAAAATTGGGATGACAATTTGGTTGAGAATATAAAATGCAGGTTAATTAATTTTCAAAACCTTGTTCAAGCAAATGGAAAAACCTTATTTATAACAATGATTGCACCTGACAAATTAACTATTTATTCTCGATATCTCAAAGATTCATCTTTTGCAAAATATAGTCCTATTGCACGATTTTCGTCAGAACCTTCTTTACATTTGCCACGGTTAGATTTAGCATTACAATCGGCATTAGATGAAGGTGTTGTAGATTTATATTTGCCTAATGACACACATTGGGCGAGTAGAGGTCAGGAAATAGCGGCCCAAGCATTACAAAAATATCTTACTGAATTTTCAGAGGATTGATGTTATTTAATTCCTATAGTTTTATTTTCGCCTATTTGCCAACGACATTGCTAGTTTTCTTTGCCATAGGAAGACAAAGCACCCGACTTGCATCATTGTGGCTGACTATGGCATCATTCGTGTTTTATGGCTGGTGGAATCCTAGATTTATTATTCTACTTATGCTGTCAATCGTATTCAATTTTTACATTGGTAAAAAACTTGTCGAGCTTAACCTAGAGTGTCAAATTTATAAAAAAAACAGGGTTCTATCTTTAGGCGTAACGATCAATCTATTGCTTTTGGTTTACTATAAATACGCAAACTTTTTTATTTCTAATTTAAATGAAGTGTTAGGAACAGGCTATAGCACAGCAGAAATTATATTACCGATAGGAATTTCTTTTTTTACATTCACGCAAATAGCGTTTCTAGTTGATGCTTCGCGTGGTTTGGTTAAGGAATATGATTTTGTCCATTATTGTCTTTTTGTTACATATTTTCCACATTTAATTGCCGGTCCGGTTCTTCATCACAAGGAAATGATGCCCCAATTCTCTGACTTAAAAATCTATAAGTTAAATTTCGATAATATTGCCATAGGTCTAAGCATATTTGTAATTGGATTATTTAAAAAGTTGGTTTTGGCAGACAACGCTTCCACCTATGCAACACCTGTATTTGAAGCTGCTGAAAATGGTGTGAATGTCACTACCCTAGAAGCTTGGGGTGGCGCATTGTCCTATACTTTGCAACTTTACTTCGATTTCTCAGGCTATACAGACATGGCGATAGGATCATCTAGGATGTTTGGTATAAAATTGCCCATCAATTTTTTTTCGCCCTACAAGGCAACTAATATAATTGATTTCTGGCGGCGCTGGCACATATCCCTTTCTCGGTTTCTTAGGGATTATTTATATATTACATTAGGTGGAAACCGCCGTGGGAAAATACGGCGTTACATAAATCTTATGATTACAATGTTCTTAGGCGGACTTTGGCATGGTGCAAACTGGACATTTGTAATATGGGGATGTCTTCATGGTTTTTATTTAATAATAAATTATTTTTGGCAAAGCTTCATTGGATGGTTAGGTTTAGATTCCAAAAACCATTCAATTATTTATCGTATTTGTTCTCGCTTAATTACTTTCGTTGCAGTGGTATTTGCTTGGGTTTATTTTAGATCCAACTCCCTACTAACAGCGAATGTTGTCATCAAAGGGATGCTCGGAATCAATGGTACTTTATTACCCATAAAGTGGGTAGAAGATTCTGACAACTTCATCATTCGATGGTTTTTATCCCAAGGTTTTAGACCGACTATTACTGATACATTATTTGATGGTGGTTCAGAGTTAAGGTTGATCGTTATTCTGCTGTCTATTTGTTTGTTTTTGCCAAATACTGATGAGGTTTTTTCAAGCAATCGGGCTAATTTTAATGTTTTATGGATTTGGAAACCTAATAAGTGTTGGCTTTTTATCACAATAGTAATGGGTTTTTTTGCAATTCTTTCAATATCTGATATGAGTGAGTTTATTTATTTCCAGTTCTAGTAAAGATGAATACAAAAAAATATACAAAGTATTGTATTTTTGGCTGGATTTTGCTTTTATTCTTAACCGTTTTATTTAATCGACTAGTTGACCCGTTTTGGTATTATAGGGATATATCCATCGATGGATTTAATGCCATAAAAACCGAATACCATTCTTATGAAGATCAAATTAAACCAATTTTAATCAAAGAAACTCGTCCTGAAGTTTTAATTATCAGCAATTCATATTTGGAGGTTGGATTTAATCCGTTACATCCAAGATTGACAGAAAATGGAAAATATCGAAGTTACAATTATGGGATTGGTGGTGCTGTTTGGGGTAAAGTTTATTGTAATGTGCTTTATGCTTTAGACCACACCGCCCTAAAAACAGTTGTAATTGGCATTCAACCCGGACCATTGCCACTGTTTGATTGCAATGATCAAAATGAATCTATTAACAAGCTTCAACAAAAGACTTTATTACTCTCTTTTGACGCTTTGCGTGCTTCTTTTAATACAGTAAGACGTCAACATAGAGCCCCTACACATAACATTAATGGCATGTCGTATTTTCACCGGAACAATGGTGCGCAGATTGAACAGGTTTTTAAAAACAATTTCGACAGATACGTTAAATATCCAGTTAAAGAGAACTGTAAACCGCCAAGCTTCCTTAAAATCCCTTCTTGGTCATATCCAAGTTCGGGTATTGATACTGATGGGTTAAAAAGAATATTAGATTTACTCATCGCTCGCGACATTAAAGTCAAGCTTGTTGTTTATCCAAATCATGCCCTATGGATGGAGTTATTGATGGGTTGTGGTGACATTAAAGAAAGATGGCAGTATTTATATCAAATAGCTAATGTAGCTGATAGCGTTAATAAAAATAGTGGTCTTATAGAACTATGGGATTTCCAAGGTACTTCTGAAATGCTTACAGAAAGGATTGTTAATGGTCATGTCAAGTATTGGCAGGATATTGGACATTTCAACTATGAGATGGGTGATGCAATGCTCGATATGATTTATGAAGGCAAAACCGCAAATTTATCTCACTTTAGCGATAATTTTGGTGTAATATTAACACCTGCTTCAATTATTGACCGTTTTTATAGTTTTTTTAAGAATAGAAAGGTTTTTCTTGAACAAAATCCTTGGTTTCTTGAAGATTTTAATAAATTTGTCAAATAAAACTATACGCATACAGCGTTTTCAACATCAAAGAGTTACTTGATAACTTGCATGAGCTGAAACATCTTCCTAATCTGGACGGCCTAGATGCTAATACATCAAAAGGAGTCCCGGTTTGTCTTTATGTACAGTATTTTTTCTTAACAAAGGGTAATAATAAAGGACGCTCAATCAAACCAACTTGCGTGTATGTGCCTTGCAAAATAATATGACCTAAAAGTAACTCTTTGATATAAAAAATGCTGTATCAATTAAATGGTAAATAATGAAGAATATGGTTTTTGATGATCGTCGCGGCAAACTGATTGCCAGCGATGTTCCAGTGCGTATCCCGTGGCCTATACAGTTGACGCTTGTGCGCTTCTTCCGAAAAATATGGATAGAGATCAAGGTAATCAATGTTCATGGCTTTAATTTTTTCAGCAAGTTTTTCGTTTGGCTGAGTAGTATTCCATCCTTTGCCTTCTGTAGCCAGTTGCTGCCGCACCTCTGATTGTAACTGCGGATTGATTTGAACTTCATCAGGGATAATCAACACAACCAGCTTAATGCCATTTTTATTGCATATTTCTTGAATTTTGACCAATGCCTCGACGACCCGATCAAGTGCCAAATGAAAAAGAGGTGACTCTGGCACAAAAATAAAACTTCGCTCTTGTTCGAGTTTGATATAGGCATCTTCAGTGAAATTAGCACAATCATCACAATACTGAGCTTCGCCATGGATGGCATGGTGCTCATATTTCCTTTGCAAAGCTATGGCATAATGAAAAAATGATGTCACATAAGAATAGGTGTACCATTTTCTCGCTTTTATGTTTTCGAGAAAGTCATTGCCAACAAACAAAGAAACCAACACCATATCAGGATGATAATCTAAGCCTTCCCTTACTAGCAGCGAAAGATACTCTTTAGGCCCCGTGGAAGGTATTCCCATATTGAAAACCTCCACATTGGCTGGTTTCTGCTGTAGCCCCGATTCGAGCAGGGTTAGATAGTTGTTATCATATGGCACAACGCCAAAGGCAAATGAATCGCCAAGACCGAGAATACGATAGGCCTGGCCTTTCTCATGGGAAAATTCAACGTCCTTGAACCCAAGGGAGTTAAGTTTGAACCCAAAGTCATTTGCAAATGGCTTTCCCCTAAACCTGTTGTATGAGTTATCATAAAAAATCATTAGCGGATTAAAATAATTGTAAACCCGCAGAGCCAATTCCAGTAATGAAAATGTTATTAATAATATTATGATGACTGTTCTGATCGAAGTAATTATACTATGTAAATAGGGATTATTAGACATTTTAAAAGCCATTAATAGCGTTATTAATATTTGCTAGTTACTTTGTTTATGTTATTAAATAGTTGGCGGCAAAGGGTTGCCGCCCTACAGTCCTTGATACGCAGTAGGTCGGCAACCCTTTGCCGACATGGAGCCTAATAGATATAGAAAATGCTATATAATTCTTTAATTATGCCTAACATATACACTTTAAAATAAACAGCCCAACCTAGCGTTCAGAGACATATTACAATTTATCTATCGATTTGTCTACGCTGGCGTAACTTAGGAGACTGAAATGAGCGCACTCCACAAACTCACCCATCGGGCTGAACGATGACCAAGTCCGGAAATTCTATCCTTGCAACGGGCCGTATCTTGCAGATTGACAAACATATTCCGTTCTCCATCAGTGACCAATTGCCCGAATACGATGATGCGCTGTTGCATGCCTATGGAGTCTGGGTCCGGCCTGAAAGGGAGGGGAACCGGGGTCGATAACCACTGCCCCGGTTGGTGCCTGCCGTCCACCTGTTGTACGCCCAGGTTGTCAAAGTGCGGGAAAATGGGCGGCTTACCGAATCACAGAAGGTCAGGTCCTTGTTTGCCTTGCCAGATGAAGTTCATCAAGGCAACTAAGGGACACCACCGATGATTTTGTGATGCCATACAAGTAAGTATAGACTTCGGCACGCTGGCAGTGATAAAATGAAAAAATTACGTCAGTGCGCTGGTGTCACTGGGCCATTGTACCTAGTGCATGCTGAACTGTTGTATCAACCTCTTTGCATGCATTTGGCAAATTAGCCTTGATGTTTTTGTTTGCAGGTTGTAAATTTAGGCTTATTGCCCATTCGCACGAATCCTTACCTTGGCCTAATAGTGGTCATTCATGCGTCAGGATGAGCAAAGCCCCATCTGTATAGACCGTAGGGCGACCCAACTGAGGACTCGACCCGCAACGGGTCCGGCGTGGTAAGGACGAGCATCTTGGGTTTGACTTGTTGGTTCATGCCCTGCCGCTGTATATTCTGCCGTAAGACAACCACAGATAAATATGCTTTTTAATTCATATCCCTTTATTTTTTTATTTCTCCCTGTCACTTTAGCTGGTTTTTTCACCCTCGGGAGATATAGCCATCGTTTGGCTTCTTCTTGGCTTGTAGTCGCTTCAATATTTTTCTATGGCTGGTGGAATCTACATTATATTCCATTGCTGATAGGCTCAATCTTATTTAATTATGCCATAGGAACTGGAATAGTCAAAGCAAAACAACAAAGTGCTAACATTGGTCATTGTAGAACTTTGCTAATTATAGGTTTGATAGTTGACTTGTCCCTACTTGGCTATTACAAATATGCCAATTTTTTCATGGAAAACGTTAATACGCTAATTGGAACCCATTGGAGTTTAGGCGATATTATTCTTCCCCTTGGCATTTCATTCTTTACCTTCACGCAAATAGCTTTTTTGGTTGATGCATATAAAGGTGAAGTAAAAGATTATAACTTTACTCATTATGCCCTTTTTATCACATATTTCCCACATTTGATTGCCGGTCCCATTTTACATCATAAAGAAATAATTCCACAGTTCTCCCAATCATCAGTCTATAAACCAAACCTTGATTATATTGCCGCTGGAATCACTGTTTTTTTCATCGGTTTATTCAAAAAAACAGTTTTGGCTGATGGCATAGCTCCTTATGCAATAACATTCTTTGCATTTGTGGCGAAAGGTCAGGAATTAACCTTTTTTGAGGCATGGCTAGGGGGAATCTGTTATGTTTTCCAGTTATATTTCGACTTCTCTGGTTATTCGGACATGGCTATTGGAGGTTCTCTTGTATTTGGAATTAAGCTGCCACTAAATTTTCATTCGCCATATAAAGCTGTTAATATATTTGAATTCTGGCGGCGTTGGCATATGACATTATCGCGTTTTTTGCGCGACTATATTTATACCCCGTTAAGCCATGGCAGGCAAACCTCATGGCGGCTCATGTTGAATCTTACCATAACCATGTTGGTCGGTGGTCTTTGGCATGGTGCCGGATGGAATTATTTGATTTGGGGTGGGCTCCATGGTTTATATCTGACGGTCAACCATGTTTGGCGTAATCTACGCCGCAGTCTGGGGCAGGATATTAGGCAGTCAACCTGGCTTGGCCGTTTTATGGGTTGTGTATTGACTATGGCTGCGTTTATTTTTTCAATCGCCTTTTTTAGGACACAAGACCTTAATGGGGCAATCCTTATGGCTAAGGGAATGTTAGGATTAAATGGCATTGCGTTACCTATGGAATGGCAAGACCAGCTTGGTTATCTTAAACCAGTTATTTCTGCCTTTGGAATTCCATTCAAAAATCTAAAGTCTAGGGTGTCAGACACTGGATTTACTCAAGAAGCGATTAAAATGGTATTATATCTTGGATTCCTGATATGGTTCATGCCAAACACACAGCAAATTATGGGTAAATATTTTCCGGCGTTAAATTCATATCTTGGAGATAGAATAAAAACGATAACAATACTCTGGGAACCTAACCTAGTTTGGTCTGTGGGGATAGCGGTGATTGCACTTATAGGCTTGTTATCCATTACAAAGGCTAGCGAGTTTTTGTACTATCAATTTTAAACTTGTATAGCCTATAAGCTTATGAAGATAGAAACATCTGTATCAAGGAATTATTTATTATTATTGATAATATTGATTTTATCAGGTATGGCTATATTGGGATTTACTGCACTATACATCCAACCGATAGATGGCAATTTGACAAGGATGGGAGGTTACTCTGAACGCGACTTCGGGTGGAACAAACCCCGCAAAATATTGGGTAATGCACCTACGAATAATAAAATTTATGATCAATATTATGACATCGTAGTTTATGGCGATTCCTTCTCCAAAGCTGAATTATGGCAATCATTCTTATCTGAAAAGACTGGCTTGTCTTTTCTCACGTTATACTGGGACGAAACTCCTATTAATGAGGTTTTTAATAATCCTATATTTAAGAAAAACCCTCCAAAAATATTTATTTTTGAAACGGGTGAGGGTGCCTTCCAAAACAGATTATTAATGTCAGACTTTGTTTTCGATGACAAAGGAATAAAAAAATCAAAATTTGATTGGCGTATTAAGTTTATTGAAAAGCCTATAGCTTTCTTAGAGTACACCCGCACTATAAATTCTTCTTTTTCAGATATAAATTTTCAATATGCTTTTGTTTATCTCAAAAATAGTTTTTTGCGAAATTTATTTAATTATGATTTTTCAAAAGTCAAGCGATTTTCATTAACTAGAGACGACCTTTTTTCTAACAAAAAAAGTGATCAGATTCTATTATTGCGCACTTGGTTTGATGCTAAATTATGGAATAACGGTAACTTAGATAAATCCTTAAACTCTGCATCGACTTTGCAAAAGCTGATACAATCCAATGGTAACACACTGTTTATTTTGCTGTTAATCCCTGATAAAAGTACTGCTTATAGGCAATACATGGCTAATCCGGATATTCCTGAATTGGAGAATATTACTCGGAAGTTGATTGATAAGAATATCAATTCTCCAAGACTTGACATTTTAGTGAAGAATAGTATTTCTGTCGGGGATAAAGATGTCTATCTCCCCAACGATACTCACTTTGGAACCAAGGGTTACGAACTAGCCGCAAAGTCGATTCTTGACTTACTTAGAGACACTGGTCTCGAAGACAGGTAAGCGTTCACACCCCTGCTTTTACTTGGGAGTGCGGCCATCTTGGCCACCAATTAGGGGGCGAGACACCCGCGCTCCCACGGTGGGGGGTGAACGCTTACGGTTGTGGTTGTTTACAGAAATAAATAATGTGTTCTAGAATTACAGCATTCTCAACATCAGAGAGTTACTTGATAGCTGGAGTGAAAGGGCAAGATATTCAGTTAACCTGAAACGTTAGCTGAATATCCTTTATTAGGTATATATTAAAGATGAAAATGCTGTGCATAAATATATCACCATGCTTAACATCCCCTTTTTCATAAATGTATGCCAACCAATCATTTAATCGCTTATAATAATGTACTTATGGGCTTTACTCAACGCGGCAAGGTGCAACAGGCGTGTTCCGTCGTTTTGGCAATGTCTTTTGTTGATTGTCAAAACGGCCTATGTGCCATATTTTTCAACGTCAGGTGTCCCGATTTGCATTCATGTACAGTGTTTTTTTTACCAAAGAAAAATAATAAAAGACACACATTCAAACTATCCTGTGTGTCTGTGCTTTGCAAAATGATATAGCTCAACAAGTAACTCTTCGATGTTAAAAACGCTGTAGGAGTTGGAAATTTCAAAATGGAAGCAATTCAATTGCAAGACCTTATGATAGATCACTTATCCGCTTTATACTCCTTTTATGGAGAATATGCAGAGGTACGGTTAGCTCGAAATCATATCGGAGGGTATTTAAAAAATATGGGGACTTTTGCAATTAAAAGCTTTGATTCTATATTATCAGCGGAAATTTCTGAGAGCCAAGCTACCCTATTATATTATTTCTTTAAATTTAATTATGGAGAAAATAGGCATGAATATAATTGACGAGTATAGTCATAATGTTGATATGGAATATTCTGCACCATCAGAAAGTCCACTTTTGCTTAGCGATCATGTTCGTCTTGCTGTTAAGGATTATGTAACGCGCCTTGATGGGGAAGAAATTAGCAATCTTTATAATATCGTACTCAACGAGGTTGAACGTCCACTGATACAGACGGTGCTGGAGCTATGCGGTCAAAACCAGAGCAAGTCTGCGCAAATATTAGGATTGAGCCGCAGCACCTTGCGAAAGAAAATTGCTAGTTACAGCGTTTTCAAAATCAAATAATTTCTTCATAGGGCGTATGGTCGTGCTAGATATTTTTTCAATTAGAGATTGTTTGAATATTCATTTTTAGGTCTATTTTAAAGATGAAAACGCTGTAATACCCAAAGTTGGAGCTTCCAAGATGTGACTATCCACTGCAAAGATGTTGTTCCACAGGGATTGCAGTAGCTAGGAGCCATGGACGGTTTCTATATACAGCGTTTTTATCTTAAAAAACAAAAATAATAAATGACACTACAGCGTTTTTAATATCGAATAGTTACTTGTTGGGTTATACCATTTTGCAAAGCACAGACACACAGGATAGTTTGAATG
>Ga0118677_10003511_pt1 | contig 29530 bp, 15 predicted proteins | sample AliMusrvi5mmetaG_FD_86154 | JGI IMG/M metagenome (GOLD analysis project Ga0118677, IMG submission 86154) | reverse complement strand
ATATGGGATCTGTTAGATCTAAAGGTATTGAATTAGGTATTACGGTAGTACCAGTTAAAAACAAAGATTGGGAATGGTCTGTGACTGCCAATTATTCGACCTTTAATTCTGTAATTCAAACACTGGATACCCGTTTTAGTAAATCTTTAATCGGATATGCAACCAACACCTATTTCCTGCTTCAGAAAGGGCAAAGAGTTGGCGATATGTATGCCAGTCAGCCTACTCCAATCATTCAGTCAGGTGCATATAAAGGGATGAATTTAATTGATCCTTCCAACGGATTTCAGGGTGTAACACAAGGTTTGAGCCCCGATATGATTAAGAAGATTGGTTTTATTGGAAACATTAATCCTAAAGCTGTCTGGAGTTTCAACACGAATGTAAAATATAAAAACTGGAATCTAGGCATTGTTACCAGCTTTAAAGTTGGTGGTTCATTTGTATCGGGAACTGCACGACGTTTGGGTGATGACGGAATGTTGGATATGGTTAAGTATTTTGGAAAGAATTACAGCAAATATTATGTTGGGGGACGTTCTGCAGGTGGTTTGCCATCTTTACCTGATCCAAATGCCGTTTTCGCAGGCGATGCCTATAGCGGTTATCGTGATATTGCACAGTACTTCCTGGGTGCTTACAACACTGACCCAAGATATTTCGGCTATATGAAAGCTGTGTTCATTGACCCTGCTAAATTACCTGATTCATCAGGATTCAGTCCTGACCAGCTTTTAAGCTTACCAGGAGATCCTTACATGGTAAATGGTGCAGATCCACTTAAAACATTCTACTATGAACCATATTATATGGAAGGTCAAAATTTCTGGAACAATTCACAAATGCTCGCACAAGACGCTACTTTCTTTAAAATTAAAGAAATTAATTTAAGCTATCATGTGAGCAAAGCAACCGCCAGCAAATTATTATGCCAGAATATTACTTTTACCGCCTTTGCAAAAAACGTATGGTATTTTGCAAAAAACAGGACGAACGAAGATCCTGAAACGGCCTTCAATGGTGGGGTATCAGGACTTGGAGTTTCAAACTACGGTTTGCCACCAGTTCGGATTATGGGTTTAAAAGTTACTTTAGGCTTTTAAATAATATTATAATTTTAAATATAGAAGATTATGAAAAGAATCATATTATTTCCAATGATTTGTTTGTTCGCGGTTTTGTTATCGTCTTGCCATAATGAGCTAAGAATAGGGGAGCAGCAACAAAACTTCAACAACCAATATTTTAGCTACTCAAGATACCAATTGACGACTGCTATAGTAAATACTGCAGTTCCTTATGGTAAGGGAGTGGTCCTTCAGGAACAAGCTCAGGCAGACTGGTATTCCATAAATTGCTATTCAGGTGATAATTTTCCAACTTTCTTTAAAGTCAGGACTCCAAACTGGTCGCTAAATGATGGTTCCAATCCTTATACAGGTATATTCCGTACGTGTATTGCATTGGAAACTTTAGCTGCAAGTGAAGGTAATAATTCAACTATTGCTGTTTCTCAAATCTTAAGGGCAGTCAATTTAGCCTATTTAACTGAAAAGTATGGTGATGTTCCTTATTCAAAAGCAGATTTGGGACGTACCGGTAATATTTTTCCGACTTATGATTCGCAGAAACTGGTTTATACCGAACTGTTCAACCTTCTTGGCAGTGCTGTTAAAACCTTGAGCTCTCCGGGTGCTTCAGCATTACCTGCTACGCAGGATGTTTTATATTCCGGGAATGCAGCACAGTGGATTAAGTTTGCCAATTCTTTGAAATTCAGGCTAATTATGCACTCGTATAATGCGTTTAAGAATTCTGGAGTTGACTATGCTGATACCTTAAAAGCGATTGTTGCAAGTGGCAATTACATGCAATCAAATGCCGATAACGCATCACTGCCCTTTGTTGGAACAAATGGTTCAGATTCATGGTATACCAATACAGCGACCTGGGGTAGTATCAACAGTTTCACCGAATTAAAACCTACAAATTCTATGGTGCAAAAATTGTTAGCACTTAACGACCCTCGTTTATATGTATGGTTTGCTCCGGCTCAGATGCCTATATCGGCCTCTCCTACAACGACTCAGGAATCTGTAACAATTAATGGTTTTAATTATTCCATTACCCATGATCCTTCCAATAATCCGCTATTTGGAAATCGCCCGGTCAATAGTTTCGATGATAACGGGAATCCAATAGTAGTGCCTTATCCTTTGGATGCTCGTTGGATTGGTGCGCCAACTATCTTTGAGATAAATGTTATCTATGATGGAACTTTTACTGCCGCGGGTAATAACGATAACCGCAGGGTAACCGGATTGTCTAACCTGTTCCAAAAGCCTGGTAAGGACTCCAGATTAAAAGCAGTTATGATGGAATCCAGCGAAATGCAGTTCTTATTGGCTGAAGCCCGTGCTAAAGGGTTAATTACCTCCGGAACTGCTAGTGGTTATTACAACGCCGGGATTACACTCTCTTTCGACAGATGGCAAATTGCTGACGGTATTACTCCTGCTTCATATGATGGCAGTAGCAGTATTAACCATAGCTACTCAGACTATCTTTCTAATCCTGCCGTTACATTGGCTGGTGATGCTACTGATTTATCTAAAATTTACTTTCAGAAATGGCTTGCTAACTTCTTAACAAACCATACAGAAGAATATACCGAAATTCGCAGAACAGGGAATCCGACTTTTGCTCAAATTATTTCTATTGCATTTGCCGGTGATAGCTATCCTTACAGGAATTTGTATCCGTTTGATGAGTTAAATAACAACAATGCCAATAATACAGCTGCACTCGCTGGAATTGGTGGAACTGACGCTGGTGGTGCTAAAATGTGGATTTTTAAATAAGCTTAGAACAATTAATTTTGACAAAACAGAGAGGGTGCCCCAAAGGCATCCTCTCTTGCTTTTATAAAACCTTTCATCCGGTTATAATACTTTTTTGAGAAAATCGCTATACCTCTTAGGATTCTAATTCCTGGACAGCCATGGCCAATAAGCACATAGGATATAAACTTCGATGTTTGTTTATGCATTTTAATTTTTTTAATTTTTTTTAACTAAATTTGAGCTGTAAAAAGGATAAAAGGTCATTCAAATGTTAATTTAATGTGATGTTTGTTAATATTTGATGCATAATTATTAATATATAATGTGTATACTCCCGTTTTTTTATGAAATCTTTGCTCTACATGGTACCACTTAAACAGGCTTCCCCAGGGCGGTGAGTTTAGTGCTGGGATTTTAATCAAAATTAAATTAATTAACTATGAAAAGAAAAATCTTTCAAATCCTCCTGCTTGGGATGTGTGTTCTTTTTACAAGCGCCACTTTTGCTCAGGTCAAGGTGAGTGGTGTTGTTAAAGGCTCTTCCGGAGAAGCACTTCCGGGGGCAACTGTTGTGGTTAAAGGAACCACAAATGGTGTCGTGACCAATACTGATGGTCAATTCACTATTACAGCGCCTAATGCCCAATCCACGCTGGAGATCTCGTTTATCGGGATGCAAACTCAACAGGTAGTGGTTAATGGCAAGAGTACCATTAATATCACCCTGGCCCCCTCAACAGTTACTGTTGATGAGGTGGTTGTAACTGCGTTAGGTATATCCAGGGAGAAAAAATCACTGGGATATGCGGTTTCAAGTGTTTCAAGTGAAAAGCTTCCGCAGGCAGGGACCTTAAATGTATTAAAAGCTCTCGATGGAAAAGTTACAGGGGTTAACATAGTTAGCTTAAGTTCTGATCCAACTTCATCGGCCTACATTACAATTCGAGGTGCCACTTCAATCGCAGGTATTGCAGGACAAAATGAAGCCAATGTATCTCAGCCACTTTATGTTATCGATGGCGTTCCTGTTGGGAGCGGCGCTTTGACAAAACTTGGAGGGGTTGACGTTGGAAATAAGTTGTCGCAACTTAATCCGAGTGATATTGCCTCTATCACCGTACTGAAAGGTGCAAGTGCAGGCGCTCTTTATGGTTCAGAGGCAGGAAATGGTGTTATCTTAATAACAACAAAATCTGGTGCATCGGGTGCAAAAGGGATTGGTGTAAGCATCACTTCATCATTGGTTTTTGACAATGTATATAAATCATTACCGGTTCAGCAGGATTATTTCCAGGGTGACCGTTTTAGCAGCGATTATTATTCCATGGAAGCTACCGAAACCTGGGGCGCCCGCGCCGGGAGCGCTGAAGCCGCAAAGAGCTATACCCAATGGGATATTAAAAATCAGAAATATTATGATGGACCGCTTGTAAAAACAACAAGCGAGGATCGCATTAAAGCGTTTATGAATGTCGGTACAACGATGACAAATAACGTTAGTGTAACAGGAAATTATGACAAAGGTAACTACAGAATCTCCTTAACAAATCTTAAAAACACCAATGTCATTCCGAATAATGCAACAACCAGAAATACACTCGCATTTTCGGGCCTTTATAAACTAACTGACAGACTTTCTGTAAGTTCTTCTTTTTCATATACAAGAAGCTATACCCCTAATAAATCGGTTGTAGCAGGTCGTGATTACGCTTCAGGTTTTATGGAGCAATTGTATGATATGGCGCCCAATATGCCAGCCATGAGTGTTTGGCGCAATTCCAATACCTGGATTAATGGTTATGAAGGGATCTACCAAAATACCCCATGGATGCAGCAGAAAGGTGATCCTGCTTCCCGTATTGACGGTGATAAGGTAAAATCAAATAACCCTTATTGGACAGTTTACAACAATATCAGGGAATTTACAATGAACGAATTGTTCGCAAAAGTTGAAGTAAATTATAAAATATCAGACCCGCTTAATTTCATGCTTCGCACCGGTGGTGATATAAATACCCTTGTGTTTGAAAACAGGATTCCATACGACAATAAAGATTATGCCAAAGGTGATTTTGGCGCATCAAACACTCAGGATCAACGCATTAATACTGACTTGATTTTGACCTATACCAAAGCATTCGGGAAATTCGATATCAAAGCCAATGCTGGTTATAACTTTAGATTTACAAACAGCACAAGCATGAGTTTTGAATCGGCAAATCTGTTAAAACCTAATTTCTTCAGCCTCTCAGCACTGAATACTGGAGCCCTGAACAGTTTATCCTATGGCGGACTGGGAACAGGACGTTATCAGAGTGTATACGGCACAGCTTCAGTAGGTTTTGACAAATCCATTTTCCTTGATGTTACCGGTCGTAACGACTGGTCAGGAATCACGCAGTCAGAAATTCAACACCATTTCTATCCATCTGCTTCATTAAGCTGGTTGGCATCGGAAACATTAAAATTACCTGAATTTGTATCGCTACTTAAACTTCGTGCTGGTTGGGCACAGGTAGGTTATGGTTTAGGTGTACAGCAAAATAGGAATACCTACGGTTTCCAGGGGTACGCTTGGAATGGCGCCAGTTTGGGTACTGTTGGCGGAAGTTTGGTTGACCCCCATATTCAGCCTGAAATTAACGAATCTATCGAATATGGTTTCGAAACTTCGTTATTTAAAAACAGGGTGATGTTTGATTTTACGGTTTTCCAGACCGATCACAAGAATCAGATCAATACAATTCCTGTTGTTACTTCAACCGGTTATCCAAGTTTAACTACAAATGTTGGAACGGTTCAGGCAAAAGGTATCGAAGCATCGTTGACGGTTGTTCCTGTTCAAAATAAGGATTGGAACTGGAGCCTCACCGGAAATATTTCAACGGCAACCTCTACAATTACCTATATGCGCGATGGGTTCTCCTCTGCATGGTATGATTACGGATCCAACTCCATGCAGAAACTCGCTGTTGGTGAAAAAATCGGTAATTTATGGGTAAAAGATGGCTGGTTTACCGTTCAGAGCGGATCTTTAAAAGGTCAGAAATTAATTTACCAGGATGCAAGCGGACCTATTGAAGAGTCGAACGTCGAATTACGTACCAAGCTTGGAAACTGGAATCCCGATTATATCCTGGGAATAAATACAACCCTGAAATACAAAAGGTTTGGTCTTACCATAGTTGGAAGTCTTAGAAAAGGTGGTATTTATCATTCAGAAACTCAGAAAATCCTGATTGACGATGGTAAATCTCCTCTAACGGTATCAGGAGATCATACTTATTGGGAAGGTGGACGTGTTGGTGCGGGCGGTTTTGCTTGGCCTGATCCGGCAAACAGCTTAAATGATGCAGCAAAACAAAACAATACGGATAATGGCGCTCCATATAACGATGCCAGTTACGTGAAGGGTGTTTATGTGGATCCACGCAGTGGCGCTGATGAAAAAGATATGACTTTAGGTGATAAAACCTGGACAGATGCAAACGGTCAGAGCCATCCTTACTATATCGTTCAAGGGGCGGATGTCAATTCAACGCTTTACAAAGATCCGTATAGTGTAAACGGAGGCAGATGGGACAAGCCACAAACGCGTACATTTGATGCAACCAACTTTAAATTAAAAGAGCTTATTGTTTCATACGCTCTTCCTTCAACATTTACACGAAAATTCAAGTGTCAGAGTGGAACATTCTCCCTTGTCGGGAAGAATTTATGGTTCTGGACAAAGAGCGGTTTTAACGAAGATCCTGAATCTGCATTTACCGGAGCAGGTAATACACAAGGTCTCGCTCGCTTTATTATGCCTTCTGTTCGTTCGATGGGTTTTGAACTTAATTTAAACTTTTAATCAAAAACGATAATAGGTTATGGTTATGAAAAAAATAATAATAGCGTGTTTAGGAATCTTATTCCTGGCATCATGCAAAAATCAATTACGGATTGAGCAAAAACAAATGGCAGAAAATGTTACGTATAGTACCTCTTCTAAATACCTGCTCTCCGGATCAATCAATGGAATCGGTCAATTTTATCAGGCTGCAGGTTTTCAGGAAGACCGTTATTGTGCGGTTGCCCAATATTATCAACAGCTATTCTCAAGTAAGCCTCAAACTTATGATGATTTCAACCAGGCTCCTGATAGCTGGGATACTCAACTGCTGCTTTTGAAACCGGTTGAATCCGGAATCACGATGGCTATCGACGAAAAAGAACCTTTTATTCAGGCATCTTTATTGGTGATGAAATCATTTATGTTTGCCCATATTACCGATACCTGGGGTGACGTCCCTTACTCAGAAGCCCTTCAGGGTCGCGCTGGGATCTTCTTTCCAAAGTATGACGCTCAAAAGGATATCTACGATGGTTTATTAGCCGATCTTGATGCAGCAGTTACCCTTTTTGAGGCGGGTGCAACTTTAAAAGAACCCATGTATGATCTTATTTATGCCGGTGATGCTTCCAAATGGATAAAATTTGCAAACTCCCTGAAAATTCGCCTGCTGGTTAGATCTTATGATGCCTATAAAAAAGGAGGCATTGATAATGGAACAAAGCTCTCAGCAATTGTCAGCGGGGGTAAGTATTTCACAAGCATCAGTGATAATGCCAGTTACAATTATATGGGAACTGGTTCATTTAACTCCTGGCCTCTTGGAAAATCCTATAATGATCCAAGCGGAGATAACCTCACCCGCAGAAAACCGGCTGTTACATTTGTGAACACTCTAAAATCACTTAATGATCCACGTTTAACAGCCTGGATTGCTCCTGCTTTAATTCCATGGGCACCTGAAGCAGCTAGTTTTACCGTAACAGACAGGTATAATTACACTTATGACGTTCAGCAAGAAGCTGTCGCCGATACTGCAGTGAATAATAAAGGGGTTAACTTAGTTGGATATCCTACCGGTGAACTCTATATTGGTATGATTTGTGGAAGAATCTCAGGAAATCCTCAACGCTATGGTGGTACTACCCCTCCATATCCTGTTGCAGGCCCTTACGACAATTTCAGGGTATCAAGTTTTACGCAGTTATTCAGAGAAGACGCCTCTCCGCTTATGCCTATTACGTTACTTCAGGCATGCGAAGTAAACCTGTGCCTTGCTGAAGCAGCCAAAAAAGGGTGGATATCGGGCAATGCCTCTACATTCTATACTGCCGGAATAACACTGAATATGCAACGCTGGCAAATCCCGAATGATGAAATTGCAACTTACCTCGCAAATCCGTCGGTAAGCTTAAATGGCACTAATGATATTGAGAAAATTGCTACACAAAAATGGCTGGCTTTGTTCACCGTCGGTGTGGAAGGATATCTTGATTTCAGAAGAACCAGATTACCCGCTTTACGGGATGCAGCTATGCCTGCGCTGATTGCCAACAATTTCCCGCTGAGATGGCGTTATCCTACCCCTGAGGTAAGTAACAACGCAGCACAGGTTGCCGCAGCAGTTGCCCGTCAGGGAGCAGATGACCAGTTTACAAAAATGTGGTTACTGAAATAACCGGAAAACAAATAAGATTTTGCAGATAAGAGTGCCTCCCAACCTTTTTTGGGTGGCACTCTTTTGTGTTAGAATAAAGAATCGTAACTTGGCATCACCTTTATAAGTCTCAAATTCAGGAGCCAATTCGATCTGTTTTAGTGTTTTGACGACAAAGTTTTTGATCATTTTAACCGATTATAAAATGAAAATTTATTTCTTAGGATCGTTATTGCTTTGGAGTAGCAGTTTGGTTGCCCAAAATACAAAAACACATCTAAAACCTAATGAAAAAACGGGTGCAGACACCGAATGGAACAACCAGGTTGAACTGAAAAATATATCGATTGAAGGTGCCAAAAATGTCGTCATCGTTTACCCGTTTAACGGGTCAACATTTCCTGCAGATATCTCCCCCGCTTCCTTCAGGTGGAAAAGCTTAAATCCGGCGATTAAGAGCTGGAATCTTACTTTTAAGACCACCGAACGTACATTTAAGAAGACAAGCGATACAACCTATTTAAAACCGGAGATTGCATTCTGGGAGGAATTAAAAAAGACATCTCACTTCCAACCCATCAGGCTCTTGCTTGAAAGCGGTGATAAAAAAGAAGCGGCAACCATTGAGATCCGGTTCTCGAAAGATTCCGTTAAAGCTCCAATATTTTACAGGGCAGTGGAATTGCCATTCCGACACGCGGATAAATTCAGAGACAGGCTGGAATGGTACCTGGGTGACGTAGTTACCAACCAAAAACACAAAATGCTTGATAAAATGCCCGTTTGTGCAAACTGTCACTCATTTACCCGGGATGGCTCAACCTTCGGCATGGATGTTGATTATGCCAACGATAAAGGTAATTATACGATTTCTGCAATCAGGAAGCAATCAGTTATCAATTTAACCGATATTATTTCATGGTCAGATTATAAAAAAGAAGACAGCGTTAAAACCTTCGGATTACTGGCTCAACTGTCACCGGATGGCAAGTTTGCCGTAAGTACGGTGAAAGACCGTTCTATCTTTGTCCCAATTGATAATAACTTCTGGTACTCTCAGTTGTTCTTCCCGGTTAAGGGAATTTTGGCTTATTATAACCGTACAACAGGGCAGATTAAATCCTTGAAAGGGGCAGATGATCCTGCATTTGTTCAAAGCGCACCGGTATGGGAACCTGGCAATAAAGAAATTATGTTTTGCAGGGCCAGGTGTTCTGTCGATACAACAATCGACAAAAGCACCAATTTAGTGCTGGACTTAAAATATGCAGCTGACTATATCAGCGGTAAAAAAGACTTTAAATTTGATCTTTACCGGATTCCCTGGAACGACGGGGAGGGAGGAAGTGCCCTTCCCGTAGCGGGTGCCTCGGGGAATAACAAGAGTAACTATTTCGCCAAATACTCACCCGATGGTAAATGGATTGTTTTTTGCCAGGCTAAGAACTTCATGCTGCTGCAACCCGACAGCCGCCTGTACATTATGCCCGCCGCGGGTGGAAAGCCCCGGTTAATGAATTGTAATCAGGATGAGATGAACTCCTGGCACTCCTTTTCACCCAATGGGAAGTGGATGGTCTTCTCAACAAAGCATTTTGGTGCCTATACACAACTTTTCCTCACCCATATCGATGAAAATGGAATCGATACACCTCCTGTCTGGCTGGAGCAGTTAACGGTGGATAAAAAGGCCGCCAATATCCCCGAATTTGTAAACGTTGATTACAATCAATGGGGAGGTATTAGTGACGGCTTCTCTGATACGGACCTCTATCGTGAAGACCTCATGACTACCACCCTCACATCCGGAAATTTTACCGCCTCACTTCTCCTTGCAGAAAAAGAGATTAAGAAAAATCCCGAAAACTTCTATGGGTATTATGCCAGAGGAAGAACAATGTTTAATTCCAACAGTCAGAAAATCCAGTTTACACATATTCAGATTATGGCTGACTTTAATAAAGCTATTGAATTATTAAACAAGGAGATTGCAAAGGATGGTAGTAAACCTGTCCCTTACGCTTATATCGCTGCGTCTTATTTCTTCACCAAACAATATGATAAATCGTTGGCCAATTGCCAGAAGTCATTGGAAATTAAGCCAAACGATGCTTTTGTTTGGCAAACTCTCGCAGGAATTTACTACGAGCTCTCTGATCTTCCCAATACACTTAAAGCCAATAGAAAATTGTTTGACATTACGAGAAATTCAGACTATATCTACCGATGCGCCCAAATAAAATTTGTAAGGAAAATGTATCCTGAGGCTATTGAAGATGCAAATCTGGCACTCTCCGTTGAGCGTTGTGATAATATGGCACTTGAAGTTCTTGGGAATTGCTATTTGGCGCTGGGGGATAAAGCCAGGGCTGAGAAATATTACAGTGATATTATTGGATGTAATCCGACAGATGCAAAATCCTATTTCCCACGCGGCAATTATTATCTGGGTCAACGGGAGTATCATAGAGCTATTGAAGATCTTTCAAAATATATTGAACTGGATGGATCAAACTTAACGGTTCTTACGATGCGCGCATCCGCATTTATCTCCCTTAACACTATCGACAAGGCTATTCCCGATTTATCTAATGCCGCAACCCTTGGCGGAGATAATGATGTTTACTTTATGCTGGCGAAGTGTTACATGGAGAAAAAAGAGTTTTCAAAGGCTTTGGATAGTGCAAAAAAGTCTAAGGATCTGATTTTTAATTCAAAAACATTTGGGTCCGATTCATTTAAAAATCTTTCCGATATCAATAAAATTATCGATGATTGTAAGGATAAACTAAAATAGCTTCCTGACTATTATGCTGCAAAAAAAATATTCCCTATTTACTACTGAAGAATCTCAGTTTGATCAGATGTGCCAATCGCTACTTTCGCAGATTGTGACTGAAACAGCTGTAATAAAAATCGTGTTTTTTGGCTTAACAAAGAACAATAAAGAATACCTTGTTCAGATTCAAACACTGACCCACCGGGTTGGCGAATATTTTCCTTTAAATCCCCCTCTTGTCAGCTATGTCGCACAAGCGCCGTATAAGAGCAAATTAGTTGCCGAAGTTGTCAGTATCCCGTTGTCCGTACAAAATTTCAGCATACGCTATGGCACAAATTATATCGTTTTGGACAATGGCCTTTGCCGTGAATTGATATCCGGTGGGATTCTTCCACCAGATCTTTCGTCATCATACGAAATCCAATCGGATGCTACATTTGCTCAGATTAAGGGGATATTGTCACACGAGAATTTTCCGTTAAACAGTATCGTACGCCAGTGGAATTATATTGAGAAGATCTCCATGTTTAAGGATGGGGAGCAAAATTACCAGGAATTCAACGATTCCAGGAGTAAATTCTATGCAGAGACGACCTGGGAAGGTGGATATCCGGCTGCAACAGGAATAGGTACCGATGCGGGAGGAGTAATGATAGAATTTATCGCTTTTACAGGAATAAACATCGTTAATAAGCCTCTTGATAACCCCTTACAGATTGCAGCACACAATTACTCCCAAAGCGTACTTCATGGAAGTTCCGATTTATACTATAACCCTCATTCAACACCAAAATTCGAACGGGCGCGCATAGTCGGTTTTAATAATTTAAGAACGATTTATATCTCAGGTACTGCGGCTATCCGTGGAGAGGCCAGCGTATTCGAAGATAGCATTACAGATCAGGCATGGATCACTATGGAGAATATAGAGAATCTTCTTTCAGCTGCAAATTGTCCGGTAGAGGAAATTCAGATGTGCCGCATCTATGTTAAAAATATCGCTCAAATGGAGGAAGTAAGCGCTTATATGACAGAGAACTTTCCCGGAATAAAGCCCTTATTGGTCAACGCAGATATTTGCAGGGATGAATTATTACTTGAAATTGAGGGAGTTGCAATGATGATTCACTAATTCCCAAATAAATTTAAACTGTTCCGGGTGCGCACACGTTATATATTTGGCAATTCGAATTAAGAGAATCCGATTTGCTGCATAATACCGCAGGTTAGACTGTCTGACAGATTAGAATATTAGTTTAAATAATGATCAAAATAATTTAATATGACAAAATTTTTCCACTTAATTGCTCTTTTCATCTTTCTATACATGAGCCCTGCATGGGGAGAACCTGAAAAAAATCAGAAGCCAGTTTTCAGGGATCTCCCTTTTACCCAAAACTACAGTATTAAATTTTACACTTCGGGCGATACCCCTCAATTGGAAAAAGTCTTTGCTGATCGGAATGGAAATATTCAGGTTCTCACCACAAAAGGATTGTTTAAGCCTTTTGCCGGGGCATTTCTCTATCCCGGAACGTTGGTTCCGGATGGATCATACCGCCCGCTGGGAGATAAAAAAATTGCAGATCTTGGCAACTTTGAACATCAGTTTGTTTACCTCGACGACAAGGCAGTTTTTAGCAATGCCTGGGGCGGAGGGTTCTTTTCGAAGCACGAAATGCCGGAAGCCACCGTTTTTTGCGTCGGTACCGGCTTTACCACCCTTGTAGCTAACGGAATTAATCTTAAAAACATTAAAGATTCAAAGGCGCTTTGGTCAGGAAAATTACCTTTCGATGTAATTGATATCCGGTTTTCTAAGGAGCGGGAATTGTTCTGGATCCTTACCGGCAAATCCTTAAGTACTTTTTCACCAGCCGATCAAAAATTAACTCCTGTATTTGAAGGAGCCGATTTTACCTCGTTCGATCTTTCAGACAATGGTTCTAAAACCTATATTGGGACAAAAAATGGTTATCTGGTTATCGATAACGCTACCGGAAAACAACTCGGAGCAATTCAACGTACAATACCTGTAACAAACATTACTTCTGTCAGTATGATCAAAAATCATGTTTGGTTTGGAACAGGTTTTGGCGCCTTTATGCTACGTGCCGATGGCAAATATGATTATTATAATGGCGAACGATGGCTGCCGGGTGATGAGGTAAAACATATCGCTGAAGGTCCTGAGAATTCCGTATTAATCCTCACAAACAAAGGGTTAGGTCAGATCTGTTTCAAACAGATGACACTCGAAGATAAGGCAATATACTTTGAGAAGCAGGTTCGTGAGCGCCACATCCGCAACGGATTTAACTCCTCCATCGAAGGAATGAAGGATGGAAATTTAGGTACAGGCTATGTTCAGAACTCAGATAATGATGGTTTATGGACCTCGATGTACCTGGGGGGTGAAGTTTTCAGGTATGCCGTAACCAAATCGGATGAGGCGCTTCAGAATTGTTACGAATCCCTCGATGCCATGGAACGGCTTTATTCAATCAACTCGAACCTCCCTGGTTTCCCTGCGCGATCTTTTGAACGTCGTGGCGATGTGAATCGCCTCTCTGATCACGACCGATGGCGCCATGCGAACGACCCGGAGTGGGATTGGAAGGCAACAACAAGCAGCGATGAGGCAATCGGTCATATTTTCGCATTGGGAGCAATGGCTGAACTAATAAATGTTGAGCCCATGAGATCCCGGGCAATCCACCTGATTGATATTCTGATGACCCATATTGTGGAACACGATATGTACCTCATTGATTTTAATGGTAAGCCTACCACCTGGGGGCGATGGAATCCTGAATATGTGAATGCACGTCCCATCATGGTGGGTGACCGGAAGATCTGCTCCTCAAACATCACCGCCATGCTTCAGACTGCCTACCATTTTACCCACAAGGAGATCTTTAAGAAAAAAGCGCTTGAGTTATTATATAAAAATGGATTCCTCGAAAATCTGATGCGCCCCATGAAATCGATCGCAATGGCTCCAGCAGATGCTGATGAGCTTAGCAAAGACCTCTCCAATGGCTGGAATCATTCCGACGATGAGATGTACTTCCTGGGCTACTGGGGTCTGTACCGGTATGCGCTGAACGCAGATTTAAAAGCCAAATTCAAAGAATCGATCATTGACCACTGGGAGATTGAACGTCCGGAAAAAGAGGGTGCCTGGGATATCTTTACAGCCATGACTACCAATGAGTTTGACCTTAATGAAGCAGCATGGTACCTTCAACGCCATCCGCTCGATCTTATTAACTGGGATATCATGAACAGTCACCGTAAGGATATTGAACCAATTGCTCCTAATTTCAGACAGCAGACCCTTAAAGAGGTTCTTCCACCCGATGAACGACCGGTTCAACGTCATAATGGCAATATGTTCAACAACGATAAAAAAGGGGGTAATGGGACCGGTGAAGAGAGTGCCGGAGATATTTGGTTATTGCCTTATTGGATGGGACGGTATCTGGGAGTGATTAGTTCACCTGTGAATAAATAAATTATAAAATGAAGAAAATATTTCACCATAACGCCCTCCTGGTTATAGGTTTGGTCCTGATAGCCGGTTCATCAAAGGTGTTGGCCCAGGCTTCTGTAAAGCATCCGGACAAACCGTTTATCCAGGATTTCAGCATTAAATACACACTTGCCGACAAAACCATCAAGCTGCAAAATGTTGCAACAGACCGAAACGGCTATATCCAGATTTTATCCTCCCAGGGACTGCTCCGGCCACGTAACGGACAGTTTCTATTCCCGGGAACCCTGGTTACTGACAGGCAAGACCGGCCGACATCCGATAAAAAAATTAGCGCAATTGGTACCTACGAGAATCAACTTGTTTATCTCGATGATAAGGCAGTATTAAGCAATGCCTGGGGGGGAAAATTATACGCAAGGCATACCCTTCCCAAAGCAAATATTTTCGCCGGGGGTAAAGATTTTACTTTCCTGATATCGGATAGCAGATCACTGATGCTGCTCAGAAATTCACAAAAATTGTGGGAAGGTACCCTTGCTGGTGAAGAGGTAAAAGAGATTAAGTTTGATGCAACGAATAATCTTTTCTGGATCTTGAGTAAAGGATCAATAAGCACATTTTCCCCAGATAACAAGGAACTTGTAAAAATCATTGATGGAAAGAACCTTACCTGTCTTACCCCAGCCTCTGACAGGATTATTGTCGGCACGTCGGAGGGTTACTTCGAAATTGATGCCAAAACGAAAAAACAGAAGGGGGAGGTTCACAAAAAAATGCCCTGGACCGACTTAACCTCTGTTACTGAAATTGATGGAAAGATCTGGTTCGGATCCACCTGGGGTGCTATGATGTTACGCGAAGACGGAAAGTTTAATTATTACGATTCAAAGCGGTGGATACCATCAGATACGATTGTAAATATTGCCAAAGGACCCGAAGGTTCGGTCCTTATCCTGACCACCAAAGGGCTTGCAAAGATCAATTTCAGCGCGATGACCCTGTACGACAAAGCGATGTTCTTCGAAAAGCAGGTTCGTGAACGTCATATCCGTTTGGGATTTAACGCTAATATCTCCGGAATGACCGATGGGGATATCACCACCGGAAGTGTGGAGAATTCGGATAACGACGGCCTTTGGACCTCGATGTATCTGGCAGGAGAGACCTTCAGATATGCCGTTACAAAATCAGATGAGGCATTGGAAAATATCCGCGAATCAATCGATGCAATAGAACGGCTTTATACAATTAATCCGGTGAAGTCTGGCTTCCCCTCACGTTCTTTTGAAAGAGCCGGCTACAATAAAGGGAGCAAGCCCTGGAGACCCACAGATGATCCTGAATGGGACTGGAAATCAACCACCAGCAGCGATGAAGCCATCGGTCATATCTTTGCTTTCGGTGCAATTGCTGAGCTGGTTTCAGAATCCGAAATAAAAAACAAAGCGATCATGCTGATAGACACCTTAATGTCCCATATTGTAAAAAACGATTTTTACATGATCGACTGGAATGGCAAACCCACGCAATGGGGGAAATGGAATCCGGAATATGTTAATGCACGGCCTTCAATTGTTGGTGACCGGAAGATCAATTCATCCAATATAATTGCGATGCTCCAGACAGCCTATCACTTTACCAAAAAATCGAAATACAGGGATGCTGCATTTTACCTGATGACAAAACATGGCTATCTGAAAAATCTGATGAAACCGATGAAAGAGATCAGTAATGCCCCTGCAGACGCAGATCTTTTAAGCCGCGAGCTTTCAGACGGATGGAACCATTCAGACGATGAGATGTATTTTTGCGGATACTGGGGGCTCTATCGTTACGCCTTAAATGACACCCTGAAAGCCAAATATAAGGCTGCTATTATTGACCATTGGGAAATTGAGCGGCCTGAAAAGGAGGGGCTCTGGAATATTATGACGGCTCTTACAGGGACCAAAAATATCGACCTCAAGGAGGCAATATGGTATCTCCAGGAATATCCGCTCGACCTGATTGACTGGACTGTTGATGCAGATCAGCGCAAGGATATCGAAAAAATTGAACCCAATTTCAGAAAGCAGACAATCAAAGAGGTCCTTCCACCGGATGAATCAAGAATCTCGAGGCACAATGGAAACCGCTTTGATATGAGTGAAAGAGGTGGCGGACGTTCGGAATACAGCGCCGGAGATATCTGGCTTCTCCCCTACTGGATGGGGCGTTATCTGGATGTTATTAGTGCACCGGTCAGGAAGAGTGAAAAATGAAAGAATGAAAGAATTAAGGTTACATCCTTCGAATAAATCTTAACCTATTTCATTAGTTGAATCGCCATTCTAATTCATATAAACTTTGGTGTTTTGGTGGTGCCATATCTTTTATTTTTTTTAATTAGTTAAATCATAAGCTGATAATATTCATATGAAATCAATTCAAATAACCAGGTTGTTCATTTGCCTGTTGCTTATCCCAACTCTAACCCTGATATTTTCATGCACTCACCCGGTTAGTGACTTATCCATAAAAGATATAATGGACAAAACCATTACAAACCTTTACAAAACAATGGATGCCAAAGAACTGAATTCATTGAATACCGAAAAGGTAATGGCCCTGTTTTCTGATGATGAAAAGGAGGTCTTGTCTTCGCAACACTGGATGTTTACGACAAATGTGCCTGTGGTTGTCTCGGTAATGCGCAGTAACGAGCAGAAAATTACCCCTTTCTGGTTAACTAAAAGCGGCTTTGTAAAAACAGACAAGACGATTAAAAATGAGCAGACAACTTACGAGGTGTGGCAAAAACCGTTTAAGGCCGGCACTGTCGGATTGGGAATAAATGGGTTTGAGAATTATATGCTTCACTACTTTGTCTCTGTTGCCCCCCAAAATAAAAATGACAAGCTGGAACTTTCGGGATTTTTTCCTGCTAATCAACAGGTTGGAGTCCTGGATAACGGCGCGTTTATTTATCATGACTGGGATGAACTTGTCCTAAATTCGGTCCCTGAATCAATGAAAGGGGAGAAATTACTCACTACTATTCGTGGACGCGGAGAGGAGACCCACCTGATCGGGGCATTCCGTTCAACCACTTATCCTTCATCCTCAAAACCCGACCAGGTGATGCTCACATGGAGTTCAGATCCTTCCACTGGGATGGATATCCAGTGGCGTACCGATACAACTGTGGCAGACGGAACTGTAAAATACCGCGAAAAGGGGAGCATGCAGGAATTTTCTGCAAATGCCTCTCGTTACAGGATGGAAGACCGCGTTTTGATGAACGACCGTTACATCAACCGTTTTACAGCAGAACTGCGAAACCTTAAACCTGGTACAACTTATGAATATCAGGTTGGTCCCAAAGGAGATTGGTCAGATGAATTTACCTTTTCAACCGCGGCAAATGACAATAAATTCTCCTTTAACTGGTTTGGAGATACCCACCATTCCCACAAATATGGTGAAATACTTAAACTTTCAGAGAAGTGTTATCCAGATGCCGCATTTTTCTCAATAGTTGGCGACATGGTAAGTGACGGCCTGCAACGCGATCAATGGGACGATCTTTTTGAGTTCTCAAAACCAGCTCTTCCCCATAAACCAATGATGTCGGTCCTCGGGAATCACGACAACCGGAGTGGTCTTGGTGCATTGATGTATCGTGAGCTTGTGAGCTATCCCAAAAATGGACCGGCCGGTGTGGAGAAGGAACACACCTACGCTTTCACCTATAAGAACACCTTATTTCTAATGATTGACTGTACGGCCCCTATCGAAATTCAAAATGGATGGATCGAAGAACAACTCGCTAAATCAGATGCAACCTGGAAAATTGCAATGTTTCACTTCCCTCCCTATAATTGGGAGGAGCCTTATGTCAACATTCAAAAGGCATGGGTTCCGATTTTTGATAAATACCATGTCGATATGGTTCTAGGGGGACATATCCACTATTACATGCGATCAAAACCAATGAAAGGGGGCATGGTCGTTCCATCCTATAACAAAGGGACTGCCTATATAATATCTATCGGAATTCAGGCAAATGCGCGTGAAATGACCGATGAACCTTATGCAGCAGTCAGAAATAATGAAGGACCACTTTTCCAGAATGTAAAAATTGACGGGAATGTGCTCAGTTATGTATCCGTTAATGCTGATAATAAAGTGATTGATTCATTTAATATAAAGAAATAAAAAAAAAATCTGATTCCTGAATCGGCAAAGGTGACCTCATAAACGGATTAGCACGAACCTATTCTGAGTCATTTATCGTGAAGAGTAAATTCTTTATCTAACGGATACCAAACCCCGAAACAACATGCGAACAACGATTTTTGCGTTACTTCTGATTCTCCTAGTCTTAAAAACAGCGGCGCAACAAGGGACAATATCCCGGATGGAACCATCCATTTCGGCCCCCTCGTTATTGCTTGACAATCACCAACCTGAAGCAAATTGGATCTGGGATTCGGGACAGGATAATCCGCGTAATTACTACCTGATGATCCGTAAATCAGTTGACCTGGAGGTGGTTCCTACAGCTTCTAAGGCTTTTATCTCTGCTTTTGCTTACGCTGATGTCTATATTAATGGCAGACTTATCGATCGTTGTCCGATGAACTGCGATCCCGAATTTCAGGTTTACGAGAAATTTGACCTCACAGGCTATTTCCATAAGGGTAAAAATACAATATCCGCCCTGGTTTATAATTTTGGAACGGGGATGCACCACCGGATTAACGGGAGGGGCGGTTTCTTTTTTCAGGGAGTGTTATCGCTGGCTGGTAAAACCAATCTTAAAATTAATACCGATGCTACCTGGAAGGTTTCGAAAGCCGAAGCTTGGGATAATAAAACCGATACCCGGACTGCCACCTCCAACCTGATCGGGTTTATCGAGAATTTTGATGCACGTAAAATGCCCGATAACTGGAAGGCTGAGAACTTCGATGATTCAGCCTGGAAACCGGCACGTATGCTGGGAGTTCCTCCGGTGGCACCATGGAATACTATTGTTGAAATCAATCGTAAGCCGCTGTTCCGGGAGAAGGTAAGTCCTGTAAATCATTGGTTTGTCGGCGATAAAGTGGTCTATGATTTTGGAAGGGAAATCGCCGGAACCCCCATTCTTGATCTCTACTCCGGAGAGGGTGGCACTACCCTTGAGATGGGGACCGGCGAAAGGGTATACCCGGACAGCACGGTCCTTTATAAAAAACGGGTCGATTACACCGATTATTACACCAGTAAGAAGGGTTTTCAGTCGTGGAGTCCTCTGACCTGGAGGGGATTCCGCTACCTGAGCCTCTCACGAAAAGATGGCGTGATACTTAAAGAGATCACAGCAATCAGCCAGCATGCTGAATTAAAACGGGAAGGGAGTTTCGAATGTTCAGATCCACTTCTAAACAGGATGTGGGAAATCGGGAATCAAACGCTATTACTTTGTTCTCAGGACACTTATATGGACACTCCGTGGCGGGAGCAGACGCATTACATTGCCGGTGACAGCCGGTATCTTCAAAAGTATTCCTTCTACCCTTTCGGACAGAGCTCCGAGTTCCTTATGCATTACAATATTTTATGCGGCGCCTGGTCACAACGGTGGAAGGAGGATGGCTCCATCCGTTCCCGCTACCCTACCGACTGGCTACTGGGGAAAGGGACTTCGGCATACCTTGCTGATTATGAACTCGAATGGGTCATCATGCTGGGTGAGTATTACCAGTATTTCGGGAAAAAGGAGCTGATCCGGCAGGTTTATCCGAATATGAAAAAATTAATGACTGTTTTCGATCAGTACCTAAGCAAAGAGCATGGACTTTTATCCAAAGTCCCAGGCTGGATTGTGCTCGATCATCCCAAGACTTTTCCAATTGATCAGCGCGAAGAGATTGCGGGGTTAAATTGCCTCTACTATGCTGCCTTAAAACAAGCTGCGGAGATTGCCGCCAACCTGGCCTCAGATCCGGAACAGGCAGCCCTCTGGACAAAAAAAGCAAACCAGGTAAAAGAAAATATCCGAAAATGGTTGTGGTCGCCCGAAAAACAACTCTTTATGGACAGCTTTGGAAGTGAAAAATGCGGACAACAAACGCAGGTTTATGCCTTACTTTATGGATTGACGGATGAAACACAGCAGGAGAATATGATCAATTCAATCGCTGCCGGAAACCGGAGCAGTGAACAATCATTCTCCTATTATGTGGTGAGTTCCGTATTCGACAGTAAACCTCAGTGGGCGCTTGACTTTATCCGCAAGAACTGGGGTGGACAGATGAAATCGCCCTTCTTTAACGGGGCATGGCACGAATGCTGGGATATTGAACATTTCCTAACTGATTTGATGACAACCTCTCATGCCTGGTGCTCCGGTCCGACGGCGCTGCTGCCGCAAAAAGTGCTTGGGGTTGAACCAATCTCCGCAGGGTGGAAGACCTTTTCGGTGAAACCAAACCTGTGTGATCTGAAATGGGCAAAGGGAGTTGTCTCAACCTCGTTTGGGCCAATCGCTGCTGAATGGCACCTCGATCCGAACGGCGATTTCAACCTTTATCTCAAAGTTCCGGAAAACACGACTGCAACTATTGCCGTTCCCGGGAATGATCCCAAAAAGATAAGGATTAACGATAAACCTTTCGCAAACCTGCCGGAATCGAAGTCTTCTGCAATCAAAAACGGAAGGGTCAGTTTTAAGGTTACAGGGGGTGAATACCGGATTGAATTATCAAACTGAAATTTTAACTTTGGAAGATAATAATGCCAAATTAGAGAATTTAGAGACTGTATCAAAAGTCTTTTACCGCGGAGAAACGCAAAGAATGCGCAAAGAAACGCAGAGTTATTCTGCTAAATTCTAATACTTTGCGGTTCTCTGCGGTTTTTCTTAGCGGATCTCTGCGGTTGAATTTTTTATATTATGTACTTCTATATAAATATTTTATGAAGCCCAATCTCATTCTTCTCCTGCTAGTTCTCTCCTTAATTCCCAATCTCTTCGGACAGGAGGGCAATCAATCCCTTTTGAAAAGTATCCGCTCCTTTGGAGTATTGCCCGAAAACTCGCCCGAAATGAATAAAGTAAACCTGCAAAAGGCGATCGACTGGGCCACATCAAGCGGTGCAGCTCTATTTGTTGAGCCATCCGCAGACCCCTATTCGATTGGCAGCGGGATCATTCTAAAGAAAAATGTTTCTTTAATTGGTGTTAATAGCCCTGTACCCCGGGGGACCAAACATCCGATGAAAGAACAACCTGTCGGATCGGTTCTGGCCGTTCGAGATGCCCTTTCTCCATTTATAACCGTTGAGAGTGCCACCCAGATTAAAGGTATTCAGTTCTGGTATCCCGATCAGGTTCTCAATGAACCGTCAAAAGTAATTGCATATCCTCCGACAATTCAGGTTTCACAGATCTCCAGTACCGAGGGGGTCACACTTACGGATCTCACCTTCTATGGTGAATATATCTCAATGGATTTCAATGCAGCACCTCAACATCCCTGCGAACTGATTCTGTTCCAGAATTGCTACGGCTATCCCCTTGGAGGTGAGTTTATCCGAATTGACTATTGCTATGATATTCCAAGAATCCTCCATTGTCATGTTAACCCGGCAATTCAACGCGAAATAGGCAGAAGCTATTCCAGACAACTTATTGATGCGGTTGTGGCGAAGCAGAAATTCTCGTATGCCATCAACCATACCGATAATGCGCAGCTCATCGACCTGTTTACCTTTGGCAGTTTTGGCGGAATATTGCTGGGGCCGGCGACTTATGGACAGCTGACAAACTTCAGTTTTGATTGCGTAAGTGTTGGAATCCACAAATATGGAGATAACTCCAAAAACCGGAACTGGATGATCGCGCAGGGATCCATAATCGCAAATACTGGTGTGCGGATTGAAGATGTTCACCCATTTCTCATTGAGGGGAAAGGACATTGTTCCATTTCAAATGTCGAAGCATTCTCGGGTGGTAACGGCGCTCTCACAAACTTTGGGAATTCGTGGGATTATATGACGATTCTCGGAAATGAAAAATGTTCGGTGAGTATGTTTGGATGCCGGATGCGGGATTATAAGGCAGCCATGCCAATAACCATAGTGAATCCCAATGCCATTGTTCAGGTGATCGGCTGTCTGGATAAAAATGAAGTCCCTTTTTCAATACCGGGGGAAACAAGAAATATGCCTTAGGTAGTGAGCGGGTACCGCGATAACTAGTGAGCGGGTGACTCTTCATTTCCTGAACAGTCACCCGCTCACTTCTCGCTGAGACGCCACACCCAATTTTTCAACGGGTCACTTCCTTAACAACTATCTCATTATTAATTCCTAAACAAACAAAATTAAGATTACCCTTTTGATCAGGCTTCGATACTTTAACCGGGGAATTATTGGTAAGAATGGTGTATTTTTTCCCCGGATTTAATCCATTCATCACATATTCCACCCTTACCTTCGCGTTTTCAGAAGTTTGTATCCACCGGATTTCGGAATCAGTTTTCGACACTAGTTCAATAGTACAACGATCCTTTGATCGGGCACTAAATGTTTTTTCGGATTCGTTTCCAAAGAAAACAGAAATCTCACTTTTACCCGGATTAACACTAAAAGGTCTTGAGGAATTGATCGTAAAACCACCTGTACTAACCGTCGTTTTATCCGTTTTAAGACCAATTAAATAATTTTGATCCCGAAGGTTGTACTTGACTATTGTGCCGTTCAATTCGGCTGTGAGGTGCGGTTCCAGATATAAACGGTTCCATTGCGGACGGATGCCATAAATATTCCGGTACAAACCAACAATGGCCATGGCATTGTTGGCAAGGATATCCTCCCCTGCACCGGTTTGCGATTTACGCAAATACCTTTGGTGTGCAAGCCCATCCATTTCGTATTTTGCAATCACATTTTGAATGTACTTAACCGCTATTTCGGGATTTTTTTCGGCATAACATCGTGTCCCCAATTCTGCCCAACCCAGGAACATATCTCCGTTTTCGTAATTTGGCCAGGGATAGTTTACATTTTTCAGACCCACATTTTCTTCATAAGGAAAATAGCACGCGGGCCAGACAAACAGATTCTCTTTTCGCGTTAACACTTCCATCTTCGCCAAAATGGACTCCTTCCGGATCGGATCATCGCATAGGCCATAGCCAATAGCCATAAAGTTGACTACACTCACGAGGTTATTTCCATAGACCGATCCGTCTTTTTCGCGCCAGTGGACATACCACTGTTTTTTAGGATTCCAGAAACCACCATCGGCAATATTTTTGTTATAGGCTGTTTTTAGTTTATTGGCGAGCGACAAATAGCGGTCAGCCATTTTGTGATCTCCGAGCAGAATCTCCAATTCCGACCACCGTGTCAGTGCCTTATACATCAAAGCGTTGATTGTTGCCGCTTCATAGGAAGCCCAGACAACATCAAGCCAATCGGTCCCTTTTTGCTCACTGTGGGTGTTCTGAATCACCTCGAACAGCCCGTTCCCATCAGAATCACGCCGGATCATATATTCAAGTGCTTGCTCACAACTTTGCTTAAACTTACCCAGCCAAATCCTGTCGCCGGTCATGTCAAACTGTTCGGCTACATCAATCGCATAAGCGGGCTGCGAGTCGAGCATATAACCCCACTGACATTCGTAATAACCGTCTTTTGTAAATGTATTTGGCATCCCATCACCGGCATCATGGTGCCACCTGGGCAACACCCTTCCGTCTGGTTGAATGGCATGATCCTTTTCATATTCAAGTGTCTGCGAATAACCACGAATATATTCCGGGTCATCGATAGCCAATCCGAACAGTGCAAGCCATTGCTCCTGAAGAACGGCGAATCCTGTTCTCCATCCATTCGAGCCGTATAAATTCTGATCAACAACAGAATAACGGGCTATTGTATTGAGGATTTCGTTCACCGAACCTTCATTAACCCCGTTCAGGGTTCCACGGTCGTAAGCCTCATCATAACTCAATGATTCAAGGAAATAGCCGATATTAACCGATGATTTTTTCACTGAAACAGGTTTAAAAACATCGCTTCCGGTTTCAATAAATCTTCGCAATCCGTACCTGGTGGTTATCGCTGAGTCGGAATAGGTCTGGACAACTCCCAAAACATCATTTTGGGAATGAGTAAAGGAAACAGCCGGAAAAATATCCTTCCCGATTTCAGGAATAATGCGGAAACAGCTGTTATTCAACTTATTCCAAAACGTTATTCCGGAAGCATGAACACCATAGGTGAAATTCTCCTTTTCAAGAAAACGGCACCAGGCAACCCCACCGTTACTTAAGATCGCTCCATCCCAGGTTTGCATGGAATTGAACCTCCAGGCCGGAAGGAAATTCTGATCCATTGTACCCTCATTCAGATAGTCCCTTTTGATTTGCCAGTGAAGACTGCTTTTTAGGACAGTGAAAACCCACGATTCTACCATTCCAAAAGTGTTTTTCCCATAGCTGATATTAGCAATGGTTACCACATTTTTTGCAATTTTAATCACTGGAATTGAGGAGGATACTGCAGATGAAAAAAATTGTTTCCCCTGTGTAAAACCTGTAATAACACTATTGCCATTACTCACGACCTGGTTGCCCTTAATAGTAAGATTTTCGATTTCACAACCTTTTCTGCAATTTAAACGGACAAAAATACTACCGATACTGTCGGAAACAGAAATCGTCTTTAATGCTTTGTCATACTCAATAATTGATTTAGTTTTTTGAGCTTTGCCGATGAGCGAAAAACAAATAAGAAGAATGAACAGGGTTATATTTTTCATCTTAAATTTACCTTTCACTTTGGTGCGACCAGCGGCAGCTTAAGAAAAGCCAGACCGATACTCCTACGCATGTGGCTTGTGCTGGTTCCTCCGGGGGCATCATACAATACTGCCAGCCTGTTCTTGTATTTTACAACCGAAGGGAGTCCGATGCATCTTTTTGACCATTTGCAATTTTGTCCGTCAAGCACCACGGCCTTGTGGTCAGCATCCCATTTATTCAGGTTTTTCGACCAGTAAACCCATACCGCGTCGGTATATTCCCCATCGTTATCAAAACCAATATGATTTGTAAACAGGAACCAGGTCTGAATTGATGGTTCGTAATAGATTGAGGTATTCTCAACCTGCTCTTCAGTCGGGACAATTGGTGACTGATCTATTGCCCACGGTCCATCCAGATCTTTGGTTCTCGCAATACAAATGGTTCGTTTAACGGTAAAATCTGCTGCAGAAAAGAACATCAGGTATTCATCCTTATCTTTTACAATAAATCCGGGAGAGGCCGTTGAGCTATAAAAGGAATTCGCTTTGGGCTTGAAAGGGACGATGTCCTTTCTTTTTATCCATGGACCAAATGGAGAATCTGACTCAGCTTTCATGTTCAGGTATGGAAATGAGGGGATCAGATTTGGGAATGAGGAGACATTCGGCGTTCCAAGGTAAAACATGTGCCATTTTTTTCCGTCAAAATAAGTTGTTCCATAACTCGCACTTTTGGAATCAGGATCATTCTTTCCCCCCAACTGAAGCACAGGACCCCGCTTTTCCCAATGAACCAGGTCTTTACTAACTGCCAGGGAGGCTAACCACCCTTTGGGTCCTGCCGCATCGTAGTGCATGCAGAACGTTGAATCATCCGATTTAAACACCCAAAGATCGCGGGCGCCAAAAATATCGCACGAATCGGGGCCATCACCAAAAGGCATAACCAGACCGAGATCCTCAGCATCCATCCGAAATTTACATTCCGGTCTTCCATCTTTATACTTCGGAAGTACTGCGATGAATAAGAATAGCGCCAAACAGAACAGCTTTATCATTATCTGGGAATTAACCTATGGGACTTTTGAGGATAAGGATCTGACAGAACATGCATTGAAATAGCCTAATGCACCGTTGCTGATATTGGAGGTCGGATTAGCGGGCGATGCAGACTGCCCCCCTTCCCTGCCTGCCGTGCGAAAATATTCGTATACCCCCTTATCAACCGATTCAAGCCAAATCGCAACCAGATCACCCGTAATAAGCTTAATATCAGTGTCGCGAAGCCTGATCAGATAGGTTATTGTCTTTCCTTCGCTTAGCCGGTCATCAGTAACGTTCATATCGGGTTGTCTGACGTTATTCAGAAAAAGGACCAGGCGGTAATAATTGCTAATATTAGCGGGATCAGCAAACGTAATCCCCGGATAAATATTGTGTCCTATAAGACTATTCTGAAAATAAATCTTCCCGATTGAGACAGGATCAGGCATTGTGGAATTGGCAGTGTAACTCTGACCGTCAGTGGTTGTAACTGAGAGTGAATAGGATTCGCCAGGCATCCCGGTCGTCATTGAGGTTAAGTAACTCCCTGGCTGATTTTCGGTTAACTGATCTGAATGTCCGGAGCTATCGCGAATGATAACCGTCGCCCCGGTAACAGGAGGATAGATGCTGGATTGGTCAAAATTCACCGATTTAAAGATCTTCACAACGTATGGACCGGGTTGATCATAGATATTACCCTCAATTACAATCTGCGGGGTAGCCGTATTTAATTCCAGTTTGATAACTTTCTTGCAGGCGTTTAGAAGCGGGATTAAGACAAGAAGCGAGACCATGAAAACTATACTATTTCTCATTTGATCAGAATTTAAAATTGTAAGTAAACGATGGGACAAATTTGAATAATGTAGTCTGAACTGCCTCTGTCCTGGTTGGATCTGTCTTATTATCCTGGAACGTGATCATATAAGGGTTTTCGTGTCCGTAGGCATTGTAAAGGGAGAAGGTCCAGCCCGATTCAAATTTGGCCGTTTTTTTCCTGATCCAGGTTGCCCCGATGTCAAGCCGGTGATAGGCAGGCATTCTGTTTGCGTTTCGGTCTTTGTAGTAAAACATGGTCTTACCGTCAATCTCATATTTTCCACTTGGGAAAGTTACTGCATTTCCGGTATAATAAACCCATGTAGCCGAGAGAGTCCACCGTTTGCTCAGGTCATAAATTCCAACAATCGCAATATCGTGAAGGCGATCCTGCCTGGCCGGGAAATAAGCCCCTTTATTGATTTCGTCAAATTTACGTTCCGTACGCGAAAGGGTATAACTGATCCAACCATTGAGCCTTCCGGATTTTTTCTTCAGGAAAAGCTCCAATCCATAAGCCCTCCCTTTCCCGAAGAGGATTTGAGACTCCACATTTTCGTTAAAATTAAGTTCCGCCCCATTCTTGTAATCAATCTGATTCTGAAGACTCTTGTAGTAAATCTCTGTCGAAAACTCATATTTGTTCTCATTAAAATTCCTGTAATATCCAAATGAAACCTGATCGGAAATTTCAGGCTTTACATTGTTGCTGCTGGGAATCCATAAGTCGGTGGGATTTCCTGAGGTTGAATTGGAGAGCAGGTGGAGATTCTGCACATTTCGTGCATAGGATCCTTTTAACGAATTCTGCTGATTCAGAATGTGGTTTAATGTAAAACGGGGTTCGGGATTAAAATACGATTTGACAAAATCCCCTGAGCCCATTGTTGCCGTATTTGTTATGTCCCCTGCCTTGTTGTAGGTGTAAAAATTCCCGGGCCCCATGAGGTTGAACAAGCCAAATCTCAGGCCATACTCAAGGCTAAACTTTTCCGTAAAACTATAAAGATGGGAAATATAGAGCGCATGTTCGAGGGCATATTTATTGGTAAGGCTTTTGAGGCTGACATTGGTGATTGCCGTAATTGCCCCCGGAATAATCTGGTGGTAACTCTCACTGAATCCAAATTTAAGGGAGTTGTTTGTCCCGCCAAAATATTGAAAATCCTGCTTCACTGTATAATCCCGAATCCTGGAGATGATATTCATTTTCACACCGCTGTTGATGTTAATCTGGTAATCATAATTACTGAATATCAGTGAAGTATTGGAGAATAGCCGTTCCGAAAACAGATGATTCCAGCGAAGCGTACCAGTACTGTTTCCCCAGTTAATTCCAAAGGTATTGCCAAATCCAAGGACGTCTTTGCCAAAATATCCGCTAAGGTAAATTCTGTTCATATCGTTAATCCTGTAATTAGCCTTTGCATTCAGATCGTAAAAATAGAGTCTGGCCTGATTTATTGAAGTATCCTTTGAGGCTTTAAGGAACAGATCGGCATAGGTTCGTCTGGCTGAAATAATAAATGAGCCTCTCCCCTTAACAATCGGACCTTCAAAAAGCAAACGCGAAGAGATCAAGCCAATCCCTCCACTAAGACTGAACTTTTTGTCGTTGCCATCGTTCATCTTAATATCCAGGACAGAAGAGAGCCGTCCACCATATTCAGCGGGTTCGTTCCCCTTATAAACCGAAATATCCTTTATTGCATCAGAATTGAAAACCGAGAAGAAACCCATCAGGTGTGAGGCATTGTAAACGATCGCTTCGTCGAGCAGGATTAAGTTCTGATCGGCAGACCCCCCCCGTACATTAAACCCGCTTCGCCCCTCCCCTGCAGCCTGAATCCCAGGAAGCAGCTGAATGGTCTTTAAGACATCCTTCTCACCAAACAAAACCGGAATATTCTTTATCTCCCGGGTATTGAGCTTCTGAAGCCCCATTCGGGTTTTAGTGACATTTTCATCTTTACGCCTCCCATAAACCACCACTTCATCCAATTCGCGGGGCTGCTCAGTAAGGGAAAAGTTCAGTTTTAGGGAGCGATCCAGTTTTATTTGCTGAACCTGTGGCTTATACCCGGTATATTGAGCAGTAATTTCATAGGAACCTTCGGGAAGGGTCACCGAATAGAACCCATACGTGTTGGTTCCGATACTCTTTGTAGGTAAATCTTTGATTGACAATACCGCCCCAATCAAATCCTCTCCGGTTACGGCATCTTTTATTTGTCCGCTGATGGTCAAACGTTGCTGAGCAAA
>Ga0118677_10003509_pt1 | contig 29537 bp, 24 predicted proteins | sample AliMusrvi5mmetaG_FD_86154 | JGI IMG/M metagenome (GOLD analysis project Ga0118677, IMG submission 86154) | reverse complement strand
GGGGGCTTAGGGGCCATCAAAAGGATATGCATCGCATGGTAAACCCTGGGCAGCGCTTGCAAGCAAAATACAGGTCTTATTCCGCCAAGCACGCCAGCATGTCCATCAACGCTTTATCAATGAGTGCACCGTCCACCCCCCTGGTTCATAGCGCCCTGATGCAGAGCGTGGGTGCCACGCTATTCGGCCTGGCCTTGTTGCACAGCTTTTGCGCCAAACAGTTTGAGCGGCTGGCGCAGCGCCACCCGCGCCACGCCGGCCTCTTGCATTTGCTGGGCGAGGTGGAGGTGGTATTTGGCTTCTGGGCCTTTGTGCTGATCGCCGCCATGGCCTTGCTGACCGGCAGCCAGCAGGCGATTGCCTATGCCGAGTCGCTGCAATACACCGAGCCGCTGTTTGTGTTTGTGGTGATGGTGGTGGCCGCCAGCAAACCGGTGCTGTCGATAGTCCAAAGCCTGCTGTTGGCGCTGGCCCGTGCTGCGCCGCTGCCGACGCCGTTGGTGCAGGCCTGGCTGGGCCTGGCGGTGGTGCCGCTGCTGGGCTCGTTGATCACCGAACCGGCGGCCATGACCCTGGCCGCGCTGATGCTGTCCAGCCAAATCTTCAAACCGGGTATCCCGGAGCGGCTGAAATACGGCGCCCTGGGCGTGCTGTTTGTCAACATCTCGATTGGCGGCACGCTCACCTCGTACGCCGCGCCGCCGGTGCTGATGGTGGCCGGTGCCTGGGGCTGGGACACCGCCTTTATGGCGCACAGCTTTGGCTGGAAGGCGGCACTCGCCGTGCTGGTCAATGCCAGCGGCATTGCCTTTCTGTTGCGCACGCATTTGCAGGCCCCGGCACAGGCCACCGACGACAAGCCGGTGCCGCTAACGGTCAGCCTGATCCATCTGCTGGTGCTGGGCGGCGTGGTGAGCATGGCCCACCATCCGGTGCTGTTCCTGGGCCTGTTTCTGTTTTTTCTGGGCTACACCCAGGCCTATGCGCGTTACCAGAGCCCGCTGATCCTCAAGGAAGCCCTGCTGGTGGGATTCTTCCTGGCCGGTCTGGTGGTGCTGGGCGGGCTGCAGCAATGGTGGCTACAGCCGATTGTCTCCAGCCTGGCGCCCACCGCGCTGTTCTTTGGCGCCGTCGGCCTGACGGCCATGACCGACAACGCGGCGCTGACCTACCTGGGTTCGCTGATTGAGGGCATCTCCAGCAGTTCGCAATACATGCTGGTAGCCGGTGCCGTCACCGGCGGCGGCCTGACCGTGATTGCCAACGCGCCCAACCCGGCCGGTGTGGCGCTGTTGAAAAACGGCTTTGAAGACGCGTCGATTGGCGCCGGTGGCCTGCTGCTGGGCGCACTGCTGCCTACTTGCGTGGCTGCAATTTTCTTTCTCTTGCTGTAAGCGCAGACCCTTGCGCACCATCCCATGAACGACACCACTTTTGACTACATCATCATAGGCGCAGGCACCGCCGGCTGCCTGCTGGCGAACCGCCTATCCGCCAACGCATCCAAGCGCGTGCTCTTGATCGAGGCGGGCCTCAAGGACGACTACCACTGGATCCATATCCCGGTGGGTTATCTGTATTGCATAGGCAATCCGCGCACCGATTGGCTCTACCACACCGAGCCCGACGCCGGCCTGAATGGCCGCACGCTCAAGTACCCGCGCGGCAAGACGCTGGGCGGCTGCAGCAGCATCAACGGCATGATTTACATGCGTGGCCAGGCCCGCGACTATGACGCCTGGGCGCAGCTCAGCGGCGACGAGAGCTGGTCCTGGCGCAACAGCCTGCCCTACTTCAAGCTGCACGAAGACCATTACAAGGGCGCCAACGCATTGCACGGCGCGCGCGGCACAGCAGCCGAGTTACTGGCCGATGGCGGCACAAGCTATCGCCAGACCCTGCGCCATCACCAGGCCGGAGGCGAATGGCGGGTGGAAAAGCAGCGCCTGCGCTGGGACGTGCTGGACGCCTTTGCTCAGGCCGCAACGCAAGCAGGCATCCCCGCCACCGATGACTTCAACCGAGGCGACAACGAGGGCGTGGGCTACTTCGAGGTGAACCAAAAGAGTGGCTGGCGCTGGAACACGGCCAAGGCCTTTTTGCGCCCCACCTGTTACGCCCGGCCCAACTTCGAGCTCTGGACCAATGCCCAGGTCTCCAAGCTGATCGTCGAAAAAAACACCGGTGCAGACGCCGATCGACCGCTGCGCTGCACCGGCGTGCAGGTCTGGAACGGCAGCGAGATGGTGACGGCCACTGCGCGCGCCGAGGTGATTTTGTCGGCCGGCGCCATCGGCTCGCCACAAATTCTGCAGCTTAGCGGCCTGGGACCGGCAGCTCTCTCGCAGAAGCTGGGCATTGCGGTAGTGCAAGACATTCCGGGTGTGGGCCAGAACCTGCAAGACCATTTGCAGATCCGCGCCGTCTTCAAGGTTAAGAACGCGATTACCCTCAACACCCAGGCCAATTCGCTCTGGGGCAAGGCCAAGATCGGCCTGGAGTATGCGTTCAAGCGCAGCGGCCCGATGAGCATGGCGCCCAGCCAGCTCGGTGCCTTTACCCGCAGTGACCCGGACCAGCCCTATCCGAATCTGGAATACCACGTGCAGCCGCTCAGCCTGGAAGCCTTTGGCCAGCCCTTGCACAACTTCAACGCGTTTACGGCGAGCGTCTGCAATCTCAACCCGACCAGCCGCGGCCAGGTGCGCATCACGTCCCCGGATTTCAGAGTAGCACCGGCGATTGCACCCAACTACCTCAGCACCGAGGTCGACCGCAAAATTGCCGCCGACTCACTGCGCCTGACGCGCGCCATCGTGGCGCAACCGGCGCTGCAGCAATACGCGCCCGAAGAATACAAGCCCGGCGTGCAGTTTCAAACCGATACCGAGTTGGCCAAGCTGGCAGGCGACATTGCTACCACCATCTTCCATCCCTGCGGCACCACCGCCATGGGCCCGTCCAGCGACCCTCTGAGCGTGGTTGATACGCGCCTCAAGCTGCGCGGCGTGGCCGGGCTGCGGGTGGTCGATGCCGGTGTCATGCCGCGCATTACCAGCGGCAACACCAACTCGCCCACGCTGATGATTGCCGAGAAGGCCGCGCAGTGGATCGCCGAGGACGCCGCCCGCAGCCCCGCCACAGCAGGGTAAATCCGGATGCCAGAGGGGTTACCTAGCGGTTACAGTCAACGGGTTCGCGTATTGGAGCCATGCATTACATGGTCACGCGGCCTGAAAAGAAAACGACCCCGAGGATGCGCCGACGGATCAGCAATCAAAGCGGCAACTGAAAGCAAGAACAGTGGTACCTCGATGTGCCACAAAAAAGCACCAGCCAGTCTGGTGCTTTTTTTTGCCCGGAAGTCGGATGCGACAATCCAGCCATGGAAATGCTTGTTGTCACCCTCGCCTCGCTGTTCGCCGGTTTTGTCGATTCGATGGTGGGTGGCGGCGGCCTGATCCTGGTACCTGCGCTGCTGACGACCTTTCCCAACGCCCATCCCGCCACGTTGTTTGGCACCAACAAGGGCGCCTCGGTCTGGGGCACCGGCATGGCCACCTGGCAATACAGCCGCCGCGTCACCCTGCCCTGGCATGCCCTGCTGCCGGCGTCGCTGGCCGCCATGCTGGCGTCGCTGGCCGGTGCCTGGTTGGTGACGGTGGCCTCGCCCGATTACCTGCGCAAAATCCTACCCGCCATCCTGCTGCTGGTGCTGGGCTACACCCTGGCAAAAAAGGAATTGGGCCGCCACCATGCACCAAAATTTACCGGCCGCATGGAGGCCGCGCTGGCCTGCTGCATAGGCGCGGCGATCGGTTTTTATGACGGCTTTTTTGGACCTGGAACCGGCAGCTTTTTTGTCTTCTGCCTGGTGCGTTTTCTGGGCTACGACTTTCTGCATGCCTCGGCCGCAGCCAAGCTGCTCAACACCGCCACCAACATCGCGGCGCTGGCGCTGTTCATTGCCAAGGGCCACATCTGGTGGCACTTCGCTCTGGCCATGGCCGTGGCCAATGTGGTGGGCAGCCTGGCCGGCACCCACATGGCGCTCAAGCACGGCACCGGCTTTGTGCGCTGGGTATTTATCGCCGTGGTCTCGGCGCTGATTCTCAAGACCGGCTTTGATGCCTTCCTGCGCTAGCGTGGGCTGCTATTTCTTCAGTGGAGGCCAATGCACGTCGGCGGCCTGCAGCGGTTTGCCAATCGGTGCTGCGGCCTGGCCCTTGCTGACGGCCGCCATGTCTTCCTCGTTGGGGTACTGGCCCAGCAGCCAATAGTCCAACACGCGGCGCGCAATCGGTGCGGCATGCTCGGCGCCAAAGCCGGCGTTTTCCACCACCATGGCAATCACAATCTTCGGGTCATCAGCCGGTGCAAAGGCGGTGTAGAGGGCGTGATCGCGCTGGCGTTCCTCGATCTTGTGGGCATCGTATTTCTGGTCCTTGCCAATGCCCACGGCCTGGGCCGTGCCGGTCTTGCCGCCGCTGGTGTAACCGGCACCGGCAAAGGCACGTGCCGAGGTGCCCTCGACCGTGACGCCCACCATGGCCTTGCGAACGATGTCGATGTTGGCCTGCTTCAGGCCCAGGTCGACCGCAGGCGGTGGCACTCCGGACACGATGGCATGCGTCACCGCGTCCTGCGTGGCGGTCACCAAATGCGGCGGATGGCGCACGCCGTTGTTGGCCAGGGTGGAGACGGCCTGTGCCAGCTGCAACATGGTGAAGGCGTTGTAGCCCTGGCCAATGCCGAGGGAAATGGTTTCTCCGGCATACCACTTCTGCTGGTCGGCGCGCTTGTAAGTGCGGCGCTTCCATTCGGTGGAGGGCAGCAGGCCGCGCGTCTCGCCAAGGATGTCCACGCCCGTGACCTCACCAAAACCAAAGCGCTGCATCTGGTCATGGATGGTGTCCACGCCCAGGTCATTGGCCAGCATGTAGTAGTAGGTGTCGCAGGAGTCGACGATGGAGCGGTACATATTCACCTGCCCATGGCCGCCCTCCTTGTCGTCGCGAAAGCGATGGCCACCAAACTGGAAAAAGCCGGGATCGAAAATGCTTTGCTCCGGCGTGCGCGTTCCAGTCTCCAGCGCCGCAATCGCCATGAAGGGTTTGTAGGTACTGCCTGGCGGATAGGTACCGCGCAGCGCACGGTTCAGCAAGGGTTTGTCGGGCGACTCGTTGAGCGCCTGCCAGCTTTCGCTGTCTATGCCCTCGACAAAGAGATTGGGATCAAAGCTGGGCTTACTGACAAAGGCCAGCACCTCGCCGGTGCGGGGGTCCATGGCCACCAGTGCGCCGCGGCGCTCGCCGAACATGGTCTCTATCAGGCCCTGCAGTTTGATGTCTATCGACAGCTTGACAGTGTTGCCAGGGGTGGCCGGATTGCTGGCGAGCTTGCGCATGGCGCGCCCACCGGCCGAGGTTTCGATTTCCTCCACCCCGGTCACGCCATGCAGCTCTGCCTCGTAGCTTTGCTCGATGCCGAGCTTGCCGATGTACTCGGTGCCGCGGTAGTTATCGGAGTCATCACCCTCGTCAATCTTTTCTTTTTCGGACTGGTTAATGCGGCCTATATAGCCGATCACGTGGCTGGCCAGTTCGCCAAACGGATAGTTGCGAAACAGTCTGGCCTTGATTTCCACGCCGGGGAAACGGTAGCGTTGCGCCGCAAAGCGTGCTACCTCGGTGTCGGTCAGACGCGTGCGAATCGGCAGGGATTCAAAGCTGCGCGACTCTTCCAGCAGCTTCTTGAAGCGGCGCCGGTCGCGCGGCGTGATGTCCAGCACCTTGGACAAATCGTCCAACACCTCGTCCAGCGGCCCACTTTTGCTGGGCGTGATTTCGAGCGTATAGGCCGAGTAATTGCTGGCCAGCACGATGCCATTGCGATCCAGGATCAGCCCCCGGTTGGGAACGATGGGCACGATGGAGGTGCGGTTGTTTTCGGCCTGTGCGCGCAGCTCTTCGTGGCGCCAGACCTGCAAATACAGCAGGCGGGAAATCAGCAACAGAAAGCAGACCAGCACCACCAGACTGAGCACAAAGATGCGGGAACGAAACCGCGCCAGATCAACCTCGACATTCCGTAGGACGGTCATGGCAGCAGCGCACTACGCGAAGCGAGAAGCGTGGGGGTCATGCGATTGCCCGCCGGGCCGCCCCAAGGGCAATCAGCCCCCTTGGGGGGCAGCGCACTACGCGAAGCGAGAAGCGTGGGGGTCATCTACAGCGGTCGATTGGCGTCAGGGTTTGGCGCGCGGCGCTGCGGCGCCAGCAGGATGATGTTGGCCACCGACCACAGTGCCGCCTCCAGCAGCGGCGACAGCAGCATCGACCAACCGGCAAAGGTGCCACCCGCCAACATGCGCAGACTGAGCTCCAGAAAATGGGCGACCACAAACAAGGGAAACACCTGCAGCGATTGCGAGGACAGGGGAAACCACAGCAGGCGACGCTGAATGCTGACGGCCAAAAAGCTGAGCACGGTATAGGCCAGGGCGTTTTGCCCCAGCAGCGCCCCCTGGTGCACATCCAGCAGCAGGCCAAACACAAAGGCCGCACCAATGCCCACGCGCTGCGGCTGGTGCACGGTCCAGAACACCAGCACCACCGCCAACAGGTCAGGCACCCAGGCGGCGCGCCCAGTCAGGCCCATGTTCAGGAACATGTCTAAAGCCAAGGCGGCCAGCATACTGCCCCAGACAAACAAGGGATTGGCGGGCAACAGCAGTTGCTGACCCTGGCGCATGATCATGGTTTGAGAAGCTCCCCACGCTTGTTGCGGACCAGCGCTGGAGGCTCGGGCAACGGACGCGGCGGCACCTGTTCGGACAGGGGCTCCAGCACCAGCACATGGCTGGCGCCCGACACCAAGGCCGCTGGCACGCAGTAGATACGGGCAAAGATGGCATCCACACGCCGGTCCACCTTTTCAATGCGGGCCACCGGCAGGCCGGGCGGATAGACGCCATCGACGCCACTGGTGGTCAATAGGTCGCCGACGATGGCATCGGCGTTGGCCGCCATATAGCGCAGCTCCAAGGCATCGGCATGGGTGGTGGTGTCGCCAAAGGCCACGCCGCGCGCACCGGTGCGGGTGTTGAGCACGGGGATGGCGTGGTCACGATCGGTGATCAGGGTCACCTCGCTCACCAACGGATAGACCCTGGTCACCTGCCCCAGCACGCCGCGCTCGTCCAACACCGGCGAGCCAGGACGCACCTTGTCCACCAGGCCCTTGTCAATCACCAGCTTGCGCGAATAGGGATCGGCGGCGTCATACAAGACCTGGGCGGCAATGCCGGTAGTCTGCAGGCGCAAACGCAGGTCCAGCAGTTTGCGCAGGCGCTCGTTTTCCAGCGTCAGCTGCTCCACCTGGTTCGCCTTGAGCGACTGCAGGCCCAGCCTCTTGAAGGCTTCGTCCTTGGAACGCTGGGCGGAGTTGAGGCTGTAAAAATATTCGCTGCCGCCCTGCACCAAATGCACCGGTTGCAGCGCCAGCCACTGCACCGGGTACAGCACCGTGGCCAGCACCATGCGCAAGGGTTGCATGATCTTGAAGCGGGCATCGGCCACCATCAGGAAAAAGGCCAGGGCACCGCACACAGCCAGCTTGGTCAGGGCCGATGGGCCCTGACGGAAGAATGGGGGGGGAGCTCTGTCCAGCGTACCCAGTGGCATCGCGGACCTCGGGGCTTATTCGCTGGTGAAAATGGAGCCTAGCCGCTCCATCTGCTCCAGCGCAATGCCGCAGCCGCGCACCACGCAGGTCAGCGGATCTTCGGCCACCAGCACCGGCAGTCCGGTTTCTTCGGCCAGGAGGCGATCCAGGTCGCGCAACAGGGCGCCACCACCGGTCAGCATCATGCCGCGGTCGGCAATGTCGGCACCGAGTTCGGGCGGGGTTTGTTCCAGCGCATTTTTCACTGCGGAAACAATGTTGTTGAGCGGGTCGGTCAGCGCTTCCAGAATTTCGTTGGAAGAGATAGTGAAGCTGCGTGGCACGCCTTCGGACAGGTTGCGTCCGCGCACTTCCATTTCCTTGACCTCGGAGCCGGGGAAGGCGGAGCCGATCTGCTTCTTGATCGACTCGGCCGTGGGCTCGCCAATCAGCATGCCGTAGTTGCGGCGGATGTAGTTGATGATGGCCTCGTCAAACTTGTCGCCACCGACGCGCACGCTGCCCTTGTAGACCATACCGCCCAACGAAATCACGCCGACCTCGGTGGTACCGCCGCCGATGTCCACCACCATGGATCCGCTAGCTTCGGATACTGGCAGACCGGCGCCTATGGCAGCCGCCATGGGCTCTTCAATCAGAAACACATCGCTGGCACCGGCGCCCAAGGCGCTTTCGCGGATGGCGCGGCGCTCCACTTGGGTCGAGCCACAGGGCACGCAAATGATGATGCGCGGACTGGGTTTGAAGATGCCGCGCGGATGCACCATCTTGATGAACTGCTTGAGCATCTGCTCGGTGACGGTGAAGTCGGCAATCACGCCGTCCTTCATCGGGCGAATGGCCTCGATATTGCCGGGCACCTTGCCAAGCATGGCCTTGGCCTCGCGGCCCACGGCCTGAATCGTCTTCTTGCCTTGGGGTCCGCCTTCGTGGCGGATGGCAACGACCGAGGGCTCATCGAGAACAATGCCCTTGTCGCGTACAAAAATCAGCGTGTTGGCGGTACCCAGGTCAATCGCCAGGTCGGTGGAAAAGTACCGACGGAAAGATCCAAACATCTAAAAATCCTCTCGGGCACAGACGGGGCTTCGCCCATCCATCGCCATGTTTTGTGCAATAAAAATCGTGGTTTTGGCGCTTAAACCCGCGCTTGCGCGCTGCACAGGCCAAAGGCAGGATAATAACCGATCGCCTGGGAATACCCTAGGTAATGCCACCCATTTGCCGCCCATTTACCTTTGGTTTCAATCCACTCATCCATGTCACTGACATCTACCGACATCGCACGCATCGCCAATCTGGCGCGCCTGGAGCTGACGCCCGCACACAGCGAGCGCATGCTAGTCCAGCTCAACAGTTTCTTTGACATCGTGGAGCAGATGCGCGCGGTGGACACCACGGGCGTGGAGCCTTTGGCGCACCCGGTGGCGACCCTGGGCGACATCGCACTGCGCCTGCGCGACGATGTGGCGAGCGAACCCAACCAACGCGAAGCCAACCAACGCAGTGCCCCGGAAGTCCAGAACGGACTGTTTCTGGTCCCCAAGGTCATTGAATAAGGCCACGCCATGACTAGCAAACTTTCCCAAACTGAACTGCACGATCTGAACGTGCGCGAGCTGGCCTCTGCCCTGGCCAATAAGCAAATCTCCGCCGTGGAAGCGGCGACGCACTTTCTGGATCGCTCCGAGGCGCATAGCGACCTGGGCGCCTATGTAGACCTGAACCGCGAGGTGACGCTGGCCCAGGCCGCAGCCGCCGACGCCCGCATTGCAGCAGGCACGGCCGGGGCGCTGGAAGGCGTGCCGATTGCGCACAAGGACATTTTCGTCACCAAGGACTTCGTCACCACCGCCGGTTCGCGCATGTTGTCGGGCTACCGCTCGCCATTTGACGCCACCGTGGTGGCCAAGCTGGGTGTGGCGGGCAGCAGGGGCGCGGGCATGGTCACCCTGGGCAAGCTCAATTGCGACGAGTTCGCCATGGGCTCGAGCAACGAAAACTCGGCCGTGGCGCCGGTCGGACACGACGCACCGACACCGGTACGCAACCCCTGGAACACCGAGCGCATTCCCGGCGGCTCCTCGGGTGGCAGCGCCGTCGCCGTGGCCGCGCGCCTGGCACCGGCCGCCACCGGCACCGACACCGGCGGATCGATCCGTCAACCGGCATCGTTCTGCGGCATCACCGGCATCAAGCCGACCTATGGTCGCGCCTCGCGTTATGGCATGGTGGCCTTTGCCTCCAGCCTGGACCAGGCCGGCCCGATGGCGCGCAGCGCCGAAGACTGCGCTTTGTTGCTGACGGCACTGTGCGGCCCCGATCTGGACCGCGACTCGACCTCGCTGGATGTACCGGCCGAGAACTACAGCCGCAGCTTGAATGATTCCATTGAAGGTCTGCGCATCGGCATTCCGCAGGAATTCTTTGGCGCCGGTCTGGCCGACGATGTGCGCGCTGCGGTCAACGCCGCCCTGGCCGAATATGAAAAGCTGGGTGCCAAGTTGGTGCCCATCAGCCTGCCGCGCACCGAGCTGTCGATTCCCGTGTACTACATCATTGCCCCGGCCGAAGCATCTAGCAACCTGAGCCGCTTCGATGGCGTCAAGTTCGGCCACCGCGCCAAGCAGTATGGCGACCTGGCCGATATGTACAAAAAGACCCGCTCCGAGGGCTTTGGTGAAGAGGTGCAGCGCCGCATCATGATAGGCACCTACGTGCTGTCGCACGGCTACTACGACGCCTACTACCTGCAGGCGCAAAAGATCCGCCGCATGATTGCCGACGACTTCCAGAATGCATTCCAACAATGCGACGTGATTGCAGGCCCAGTGGCACCGACGGTGGCCTGGAAGTTGGGCGAAAAGTCGGACGATCCGGTGGCCAACTATTTGGCCGACATCTTCACCCTGCCCGCCTCGCTGGCCGGTCTGCCGGGCATGAGCCTGCCGGTCGGTTTCTCCAACACCGCGCAAGATCAGGGCATGCCGATTGGCATGCAGCTGATAGCTAATTATTTCAAGGAAGCGCAGCTGTTGAACGCGGCCCACCGCTTCCAGTTGGCCACCGACTTTCACAGCGCCAAGCCCGCAGGATATTGATATGGCCACTATGCAAGAACCCATTTTATTAGACCGTCCGGATGCACCGCTGGTGCAGGGCTATGAAGTCATCATCGGTTTCGAGACCCACGCCCAACTGTCCACGCAATCGAAGATTTTTTCGCGTGCTTCCACGGCCTTTGGTGCCGAGCCGAATACCCAGGCCTGTGCGGTGGACCTGGCACTGCCCGGCACGCTGCCAGTGATGAACAAGGGTGCGGTGGAGCGCGCCATTGAGTTCGGCTTGGCAGTGAATTCGCACATCGCCGAGAAGAGCGTGTTTGCGCGCAAAAACTACTTCTACCCCGACCTGCCCAAGGGCTACCAGATCAGCCAGTTTGAAATCCCCGTGGTGCAGGGCGGCACCGTGGAATTCTTCCTGAACGAGAAGAAAATGTCGGTGCGTTTGGTGCGCGCGCACCTGGAAGAAGACGCCGGCAAATCGCTGCACGAAGACTTCATAGGCCAGAGTGGCATCGACCTGAACCGGGCCGGCACACCGCTGCTGGAAATCGTTACCGAGCCCGACATGCGCTCCAGTGCCGAAGCGGTAGCCTATGCCAAGGAGCTGCACAAAATCGTCACCTGGATCGGCATTTGCGACGGCAACATGCAGGAGGGTTCCTTCCGCTGCGACGCCAATGTATCGGTGCGCAAGCCCGGCGGCAAGCTGGGCACGCGGCGCGAGATCAAGAACCTGAACAGCTTCAAGTTCATGCAGCAGGCCATCGACTATGAGGTGCGCTGGCAGATCGAGCAGATCGAGGACGGCCACAAGATCCAGCAGGCCACGGTGCTATTCAACCCGGATACCGGTGAGACGCGCGCCATGCGCACCAAGGAAGACGCGGCCGATTACCGCTATTTCCCCGACCCCGATCTGCCGCCCCTGTGCATTGCGCGCGAATGGGTGGAAAAGGTGCGCGGTGAAATGGCTGAGCTGCCGCGCGCCATGGCGGCACGCTTCGAGCGGGACTATGGCTTGGGTGAATATGACGCCACGCAGCTGACGCAAAGCCTGGCGCTCTCCGCCTATTTTGAAGCCGTGAGCAAGGTCTGCGGCCAGCCCAAACTGGCCAGCAACTGGATCACCGGGGAGCTGGCAAGGCGCCTGAATGTGCAAGATCTTTCCATTGAGCAGGCACCGGTAAAAGCGGAAACATTGGCGTCACTGATCACGCGCATCAGCGACGGCACCATCTCCAACAATGCCGCACGCCAGGTGATGGATGCGCTATGGGAAGACGCCAGCACGACTGTGGACGCCGTGATCGAGACCAAGGGCCTCAAGCAGATGAACGACTCCGGCGCGCTGGAGAAAATTGTCGACGAGGTGATCGCAGCCAATGCCAAGAACGTCTCCGAGTTCCGTGCTGGCAACGAGAAGGCATTGAACGCCCTGGTCGGTCAGATCATGAAGGCGAGCAAAGGCAAGGCCAACCCGCAACAGGTCAACGAGCTGCTGCGCGCCAAGCTGGCCTAAAGCTTATTTAACCATCAACCAAAGCTGGTGCAGCCGCACCAGCTCTTCGTCAAAGCGGCCGTTGACACGCTGCGTCTCTTCCACCTGGTCGGCAATAAAGCGCTGCTGCACCGCCTTGTTCTGGGTGTTTTCTTCCATTTGGCGGCGCAGGTATTGCGGCGCCTTGGTGGGATCCTTTTTGTAGAACTCCATCTCGTCGTCCAGTTTCTTGCGCTGTGCCGCAAGCTCCACCAAGCGCGCGCTGGCGGCCTTGCTCACCGCAGCAATCTGGGCCAGCACATCGGCACGCTCCCTGTCGTGCACCGCCCGGTCGGGGTAGCGCATCAACAGGGCCCGGTCGCGGCGGCGCTCCTCGGTGATGCGGTTGCGCTCTTCCATCTCCTGCTTGTCCCGGGCATCCTGTTGGGCACGCTCGGCGGCGGTCAAGCTGGGGCCCAGCCTTTGCTTGACGGTGCCACTGGGGTTGAGCAGCTTTTGCTCGCGGTCGTTGCAATCGGGGATCGGTCGATCCGAGCTGAGCTTGCGGCCTTGCGCGTCAACGCAGGTGTAAATGCCTTGCGCCCCAGCACCGCAGCACAAACTGCATGCCAGTAAACCCAGCACTTCAAATTTCATACGGATCCTTGGTCCACCCCATAACGCTGACGGTAGGCAAGCACCCGCTGGTGGTCTTGCGCCGAGGTGGAGCTTCCACCTGCCGCCAGATACTGCATCAAATCGCTTAGCTTCGCAATCGCGCAGACCTGCAGACCCAGCCTGTTTTGCACGTACTGCACCGCGCTATAGGGTACGTCCTGTCCGTTTTCGGTCGCCTTCTCCTGGCGGTCCAGCGCGATGCAGACGGCGTGCGGTATGGCACCAGCCGCCTCGATGATGGCAATCGACTCGCGCGCCGCGGTGCCGGCCGACATCACGTCATCGACAATCAGCACCCGGCCCTTGAGCGGCGCACCGACCAGGGTGCCGCCCTCGCCATGGTCCTTGGCTTCCTTGCGGTTGTAGGAAAACGGCACGTTGCGGCCGCGCCGGGCCAGTTCTACCACCAGCGCCGCACCCAGCGGAATGCCCTTGTAGGCCGGGCCGAACACCATGTCGAATGCGATGCCGCTCTCCAGAATGCGCTCGGCATAAAATTCCGCCAAACGCATCAGCTTCAATCCGTCATCGAACAGCCCTGCGTTGAAGAAGTACGGGCTCATGCGACCCGCCTTGGTCTTGAACTCACCAAAGCGCAGCACCCCGCACTCCACGGCAAACGCCACAAACGCCTGGGCCAGAGGGTCCGCAATAGCGCCTTGCGCAGGGTCTTGAATCGACATGGGAAATTCCTTGTTTAAGTTAACCAGCCTGAACCTCAACGGCATCCGCTCCGCCACCAGCAAAGGATTAGCGGCCTGGCTTGAACAGACCGCACCCGATTGTATTTGCGTGCAGGAGATCAAGGCCCAGGCGCCTGATCTGGCAGACAAATTTGAAGAAATTTCTGGTTTGAAGGGTTATTTCCATCTGGCAGAGAAAAAGGGCTACTCCGGTGTGGGGGTCTACACCCGCTTGGAGCCCAGCGATGTGGTGGTGGGTTTCAACTCGGCCGAGTTTGACCCGGAGGGCCGCTATGTCGAACTGCGCTTTGACACGCCGCAGCGCAAGCACTCCCTGATCAGCTGCTACTTTCCCAGTGGCTCATCGGGCGAGGAGCGCCAGGCTGCCAAGTTCCGCTTTCTGGACGAGATGTATCCCTACCTGATGGCACTCAAGGGCCAGCGCGACTTCATCCTGTGTGGCGACATCAACATCGCACACCAGGAAATGGACCTGAAGAACTTCAAGGGCAACAAAAAGAACTCCGGCTTCCTGCCCGAGGAGCGCGCCTGGATGAGCAAGCTCTTGACCGAGGGTGGCATGGTCGATGTCTACCGCCAGCTGGAGCCCAGCGCCACCGACGCCGCCTACACCTGGTGGAGCAACCGCGGCCAGGCCTATGCCAAGAATGTCGGCTGGCGCCTGGACTACCATCTGGCAACAAAAGCCTTGGCGGCTGGCGCACGGCGGGTGGATATCTACAAGGACGAGAAGTTCAGCGACCACGCGCCGATCACGATTGGCTACGACTTCGGCGCATAGACCCACCACCTGCCACCCAGCACACGGCAAATCCCGCAGATTGCGCAAATTCAATCGGCAATGTTATTCTCTTGGCTTCAATAGGAACGGAGTCCGAATGGGAGCATTGACGGCCAAGGCCGGCAGCATGTGGGCGGCGCGCGTATGAGCACGCCAACCCTGGACCGTGTTCTCGACGCTGTGTTGCGGGTGGACGCGGCCTACGACATCCGCTTCATATCGGAGCCCGGCCAACGCTGGTTCACGCGAGTGCCCGGCGCTGTGCTGCCGAGCAACTTTCTGTCCATCCTGCATGCGGACGACGTGGCGCGCTTTCAACAGTGCATCGCCAGTTCCCCGGACAGCTTTTCCTGCGATCTGCGCATCCTTAGGAACGACCACAACTGCTGGGTCCATGTACGCAGCTATCGCTTGCCCGCCTTGCACCAGTTAGTGCTGTGCATCATCGATATTTCCATGTGGAAGACCGAGGACGCCGCGCTGCGGCGCGCCGCCGAGCATGACGAGCTGACAGGACTGCCCAACCGGGCCTCTCTGAAAAAGACCGTGGACCAACGCCTGCAGACGGCAAGCGGCGTATTTTCCGTGGCCTTACTGGATCTGGATGGTTTCAAGAAGGTCAACGACAGCTACGGCCACGCCATGGGCGACGCCGTTCTGGTGGAGACCACCAAACGCCTGCGCAAGCTGCTGGGCCCGGAAGACACCATGGCGCGTCTGGGCGGTGACGAGTTTGTGCTGCTGTTCGAAGGCAAGAACGCACTGGCCGCCCACCAGGCGCTGAAAAAAGTGCTGCTGGCGGTGGCGCGACCCTATGACACCGCGCCCCACAATGCTTATCTGGGCGTGAGCATAGGCGTGGCGGAGTACCCGCAGCATGGCACGGACTACTCCATGCTGCTGAAAAATGCCGACACCGCCATGTACTACTCCAAGAACGCGGGCAAGAACCGGGTCACGGTGTTCGAGCCGACCAAGGCCAATGTCGATTTCTCCATCAAAGCTGCCATCCACGACGGCATCCAGGAGGGCGAGTTCTACATGGACTACCAGCCCCAGTACGACATGGCTCGCCAACTGGTGGGCGCCGAGGCCCTGATGCGCTGGCGCAACCGCAACCTGGGGCGGGTCGGACCGGACCAGTTCATCCCCATCGCCGAGGAAGCCGGCCTGATGCCCTTTCTGGGTAAATGGGCCCTGCGCTACGCCTGCCACCAGCTCAAAAAATTCCACACCCTGGCGCCGGACTTCGTCATGTCGGTCAATGTGTCGCCGGTGCAGTTTGGCAGCGACAGCTTTGACGAGCAGGTGATCGAGGTGATTCAGGAGGCCGACATAGACCCGACCCGGTTGATTCTGGAGATTACCGAGTCCACCCTGATGAGCAGCCAGGAAAAGACCGAGCGCGCGCTGGCCCGCTTGCGCGAAAAAGGCATCCGCTTTTCGATTGATGATTTTGGCACCGGCTTCTCCAGCCTGTCGTATCTGACCCGCTTGCCGGTCTCCAGCATCAAGATCGACAAGGCCTTTGTCACCGCCATGGACGAAGGCGGATCGGCCGGCACTTCGAACAAGAAACTGATCACGGCCATGATCAATCTGGCACACAGCATCGATCTCAAGGTGGTTGCCGAAGGCGTGGAGACCGAGGCCCAGTTTGCATTTCTCAAGGATGCACGCTGCAACCTGGTCCAGGGCTATCTGACCGGTCGGCCCATGGCCGCAGCCGACATCGCGAAGCAGTTACAGGCGCATGCGGAGGCCATCGCATGAGCAGCCCGATCCTGGAAAAGCTGCTGCAGGCCATGAACGCCTCTAAGGGCATACGCGCTTCAGAGCACGCCGTGGCCTCGGTGCTGGGCGCGCTGGACAGTGGCCTGGACGGTAAACAGGAGGTGGTCGAGCACATTATTGAAGACGTGGCCCTGACGCAAAAAGTGCTCAGGCTGGCCAACTCGACCATGTATGCGCCGTTTGGCTACGGCTCAGCGTCGGTGAGTTCGGCACTCGCCGTGCTGGGGTCAGAGGCGGTGCTGCATCTGGTGCTGGGTGCAGACCTGGTATCCGAGGAGGACCTGAAGAAGGACGAAAGCCTTTCCAGAACCCTGCTGGCCTCCGAACTGGCGCGCAGCGCCTGCTCCGAGCGGTCCGAGGATGCATCGATTGCCACCTTAATGTATGAGATTGGCCGTCTGATGGCGAGCAAATACCTTGACGCCGAGAGCGCCGCCATCGCCAAGCGGGTGGCGGGCGGTGCGGCGCCGTCGGATGCGGCGCTGGAGGTGCTGGGCATGTCCTACCAAGACCTCGGTATCGCGCTGGCCAGGCGCTGGAACATGCCGCCAGCCATTCTCGCGAACATGGACGGAAGCGGTGACCCCGCCCTGATCCACATCGCCCGCCTGTGCAGTTCAGCCTCCAGCCTGATACACGAAGGCCGGGCCGAGGATGCCGACGCCTTGCTGAGCACCTGGGAGCTGCCGGACCCTGACAAGTGGCGCTTGGCGTCCGTGGTCAGCAGCAAGCTGCAGGAGCTCGCAAGCGCCAGAAAACCCAGAACCGAACCCTCGGCCGTGGGCGCCTTGAGCGCCTTGCTGCGCATGCTGACGGATGAAAAGAAAAGCTCGGTGGAGGAACTGTCAGCCGCCCTGTTGCCCGGCATGGCCGACGCACTGAAGACGGCGCACTGCATGCTCTTCATGCGCACCCGCACGGGTGAGATGCGGGTGCGCATGGGCTATGGCAAGGGCATAGACGAACTCAAGTCCAAGCTGCGGGTGTCGGCCGAATTCCAACCGACGGCATTTCACGCCGCCATCAAGAATAAGCGGGACATTTCGATTGCGGATCTGTCCAAGCTCAAGGACAGCGCACTGCCGGAAGGCTACCGCGCACTGCTGCCGAATATCAACACATTCATCCTTCTTCCGATTGCCAACAGCCAGGTGTCTGGCCTGCTGTATTGCGACTGGGATTCCGACCAGCTGCTGCAACCGGCCGAGGTGGAAGCCATGAAGAAGTTGCGCGGCCTCTTTTTGCCCCTGTTCCCGCAATAAAGTGAAGCGCGGCCTTGGGATGCGCCGCGTGGCTTGTGATTAGGGGTATAAATGCGGGGCTAGCGTTTAACTCAAATGAAATCAGTCGAAGGAGCACCCATGAAATCCAGCCCCATCCTGCCATCGCTGTTGCTGGCACTGGCAGCCGCATTGAGCCCTACCATGGCGACGGCAGATTCCAAGGCTACGGCAGCGGACGCCACGGCCATGGTAAAAAAGGGAGTCGCTGCCATCAAGGCCGGTGGACGCGACCATGACAAGCTGTTCTCCGAAGTGACTGCCAAGGACGCCAAGTGGGTAGACCGCGATTTGTACCTGGTGGTGTATGGCTTGGACGGCATGGTCAAGGCCCATGGCGCCAATGCCAAGCTGGTGGGCAACAACCTGATCGACATGCTCGACATTGACGGCAAGCCTTACATCAAGGAGCGCATCGACCAAGCCAAGGCCAAGGGTTCCTTCTGGCAGGATTACAAATACACCAACCCCAGCAGCAAAAAAATCGAACCCAAGAGCATGTACTGCGAAAAGGTCGATGAATTGGTGGCCTGCGCCGGTATTTATAAATGAAGCTCGGCTACAAATTGCTATCCGCCCCTTTGTTGACGGCGGTGCTGGTGATTGCGGCCGGACAGATCAACGGCTACCTGCAAAACGTGCAGGCCGAAAAGGGCCTGGCCTCGTCCCAGGACAGCCTGGACTTGTTCAAGACCATGGCCAGCGCGCAGCAACAAATGGCCGAGGTCCATGCCGGCGTCTACCGCACGGTCGCCCTGGTGGACTCGCTCGACGAGGCCAAACTGAAGTCGCTGCGCGCCGACTTCAGCAGCCAACTAGGCGGTGTCAAACGGGTTGTGGAAACACTGGCCAGCAACACGGAACTGGACCCCAAGGTGCAGGGCGAAATCAAGGCGGCTGCCGAACTGGTATCCACCTATGCAAAGCAGGCCGACGCCGCCATCAACTTTGCCCAGATCGACGCCAACACCGGCATAGGCGCCATGCAGCGCGCCGAGCTCACGTTCAAGCAACTGATCAAGGCGGCCGCTGCCATCAGCTCGGAAATTGAAGACGCCTCGCATGAAAGCATTGCGCAGTCACGCGCACGGGGACGCAGCATCAGCTGGACGCTGGCCCTGATCTCGCTGCTGGTCGGTGGCTCTGCCGTGTTGCTAGCCTGGCGTATGCAGCAAAAAATTGTCGCCTCCCTGGCCCATGCTGCAACGGTGGCCAACGAAGTGGCCGATGGCAACCTGGTAGTGGACGCGACCACCGACCGGGACGATGAGGTGGGTGACCTGCTGCGCGCCATGGGCGCCATGGCGCGGCAGTTAAACCTGTCGCTTGCCACGGTGCGGGAGTCGTCCGAATCGATACGCCTGGCCAGCGCAGAAATTGCCACTGGCAACCAGGACTTAAGCCTGCGCACCGAACAAACCGCCAGTAACCTGCAGCGTGCATCAAGCTCCACCGAACAACTCAACACCACGGTGCGGCATTCGGCCGAGTCGGCCCGACAAGCCTTTCAGCTGGCTGCCAATGCCTCGTCCGTGGCGGCCAGGGGCGGCACCGTGGTCGGCCAAGTGGTCTCCACCATGGAAGAAATCAATGTCAGTGCGCGCAAGATTGCGGACATCATTGGCGTCATCGACGGCATTGCCTTTCAGACCAATATCCTGGCGCTCAACGCAGCCGTTGAGGCGGCGCGGGCCGGCGAGCAGGGCCGCGGCTTTGCCGTGGTGGCCAGCGAAGTGCGCAGCCTGGCCGGACGTTCGGCCGAGGCCGCCAAGGAAATCAAGACCCTGATCGGTGCCTCCGTGGAAAAGGTGGATTCCGGTTCGCGCCTGGTCGCCGATGCAGGCCAGACCATGACCGAAATCGTGGGCTCGGTGCAGCGCGTGTCGGACATGATTGGTGAAATTTCTGCCGCCTCCAATGTGCAAAGCGAAGGCATTGGAAACGTCAATACTGCGGTGATGGAACTGGACCAGATGACCCAGCAAAACGCGGCCCTGGTGGAACAGTCTGCCGCCGCGGCCGATAGCCTGCGCGAGCAGGCGTTGCGCCTGGCACAGGTGGTTTCGGCCTTCAGGCTGGCGGGCAGCCCCAGAGTGGCGCTGAACTAGCTCCAGCAGCTGCAGATCAAGGGTCGTGGCATGGCGCCAGGCGGCCCGTACTTTTGATCCTGGTCAATCCGTGCTGCTCGTGAACCATTCACAGTCGCAGGAGCGCCTGGTGTAAATGGGTATTGCTCTTCAGCAGCTTCCCGCCCTTGGAGACGCGCCAAACTGCAGGGAATGCAAACGAGGAAACGATGCCCTTATGTGAGTCCACTGACGCAGCACCGCATGCCGCCATCCCCGCATCCCATGTGGTCTGCATAGGCGCATCGGCGGGCGGACTGGACGCGCTGGAGCGCTTTTTCGGCGCCTGCCCGGCAGACACGGGCTGCGCCTTTGTGGTGGTGCAGCACCTGTCGCCAGACCACAAAAGCATGATGAGCACCCTGCTGTCGCGGCACACCCTCATGCCAGTGATCATGGTGGAAAACGACATGCCGATTGAGGCCAACCATGTGTACCTGATTCCACCGGGCTGCACCATGCACGTGACGCCCGGCCTCTTGCATCTCAAGCCCCGGATGACGCACAGCCTGACCCTGCCGATTGACATTTTTCTGACCTCGCTGGCCGGGGTTTACGGCCCCACTGCGGTTGGAATCATTCTTTCCGGCACCGGCACCGATGGCACGCGCGGGGCCGCCGCCATCAGCCAGTCGGGGGGCTATCTGATGGCGCAGGAGCCCGAGTCGTGCAAATTTGACGGCATGCCGCGCAGCGTGATTGGAACCGGCCTGGTGCGTGAAGTTCTGCCGGCCGAGGAGCTGCCGCTGTGCCTGCTCGCCCATCTGCGCAATGAGCCCTATGCCATCCAGCGCGCCATTCTGCCGGTCACGCCGCATTCGGCATTGACCCACGACGATGTGTTTGCCGAGATTTTGCAACTGCTGTACCAGCTCGGCGGCATTGACTTTTCCGACTACAAGCCCGCCACCATCATGCGTAGACTGGAGCGGCGCATGCAGGCGCGCCATACCCCCGAGCTGTACCAGTATCTGGAGCTGCTGGAAAGCAACCGGGAAGAAATGCTGACCCTGAGGCGCGAAATGCTGATCTCGGTCACCAGCTTTTTTCGCGATCCGGAGGCCTTTGAACTGTTGGCAGAAACCGTCATCGCACCGTTGGTTCAGAACGCGAAAACCAGCGACAGCATCCGGGTCTGGATCGCCGGTGTGGCCACCGGCGAAGAGGCCTACTCCATTGCCATGCTGTTTCTGGAGGCCTTTGGCCAGTACCAGCGCTGGCCCAGCCTGAAGATTTTTGCCACCGACGTGGACCACCAGGCGATTGAGAAAGCCGCTGTCGGCAAGTACCGTGAATCGATTGCTGCCGAAATTTCAGCCGAGCGGCTGGAACGTTTTTTTGTCCACGAGGGCGACTGCTACCGGATCAAAGCGGAGCTGCGCCAGTGCATTGTCTTTGCCAGGCAAAACCTGCTGTCGGATCCGCCGTTTACCCGTATGGATCTGGTGGTCTGCCGCAACACGCTGATTTACTTCAAACCCCTGGCGCAGGAGCGGGTGCTGCACGCGCTGCTCTATGCGCTGCAAGGCGGTGGCGCCCTGTTCCTGGGTTCCAGCGAATCCGTGGCCATGATGACCGATGCCCTGCAGACCATCAGCGCCAAGCACAAGCTCTTCAGACGCAATTCCGAGCGCATGCTGCCCTTGCTGGAAAACTTCAACAAGTCCGGTGGCCGGGTGCGCCGCCCGCCGCTGCCGGAGGCACGCCGCCAAGCCCCCACGCAAGCGGCCGCGGTGAATGCCTCCGACATCGGCATTGCCGCGCTGCTGGCCCAGTACGCGCCACCCTCCATCATCTTCAATGAGACCCATGAGGCGGTGCATTTGTTTGGTGACGTCAATCCGTTTATCCAGGCCAAACAGGGCTCGGCCAGCCTGGTGCTCAAGCGCATGCTGCTCGACCCGCTGATTCCGATTGCGGCAGCCCTTCTCTACAAGTCGATCAAGGAGCAATGCTCCATGACGGCAGACCCGGTCGAGCTCAAGTTGCGCAGCGGCGAGGTCCGTGGCGTCAGGCTGTCGGCCCATGCCCTGAAAAACGAGGGTGTGGAGCGGCTTTGCATGCTGTGCTTTGAAACCGTGCTCGTGGTCGGCACTGGCCTTCATGCGCCGCTCGATGTGGGCGCAGAAACCATGACGCGCATCAGCGCGCTGGAGAGCGAGATTGCCGCCACCCGCGAAAGCCTGCAGGCCACCATAGAAGAGCTGGAAACCAGCAACGAGGAGCTACAGGCCACCAACGAAGAACTGATGGCCTCGAATGAAGAGCTGCAAAGTTCCAACGAGGAGTTGCAGTCCGTCAACGAAGAGCTCAACACCGTGAATGCCGAATACCAGGAAAAGATGCTGCTGCTCAACCGCGTCAACGCGGACCTGGAGGGCATGGGCCGGGCAACCGGCGTGGCCACCGTGTTTCTAGACAGCCAGCTGAACATCACCCGCTTCAGCCCGGACGCAGCCAGCATTTTCCGCTTGCGCGATAGCGACATCGGACGCCGGCTGGACGATATCTCGCACAGCATGCACTACCCGGAACTGATGGACGACATGGCGCTCACGCTCAGGACCCAGCGCATCCTGGAGCGCGAAGTGCCCGGCGCTGGGCCCGAACAAATGCTGTTTGTGCGCATCCTGCCCTACTCCATTCCCTCCACCACCGAACACGGTGTGGTCACTTCGGTGGTGGATGTCAGCGCCTACCACGACGCGCGCCGCCTGCAGGCAGTGCTCGATGGCCTGGCCGAACATGTGGCGGTGCTCGACGCAGACGGCAACATCCGCTTGGTCAATGCCGCCTGGAAACGCTTCGCCCGGGCCAACGGCGACCCCGATCTCAAGCACAGCGGACCCGGCTGCAATTACCTGGCCGCCTGCGCCATGGAACTACCGGAAGACGGCGACAGCGCCGCTGCCGCCATGCGCGGACTGCGCCAGGTATTGGAAGGTAGCTCGGCCGGTTTTTCCATCGAGTATCCATGCCACTCACCCAGTGAGAAGCGCTGGTTCATGATGCATGTATCACCCCTGCCAGAACCGTCCGCGGGCGCCGTGGTGAGCCACATCAACGTCACGGCCTGGATAGGGCAAGGCAAGTCATGAAGTCACTGGACCGAGAACTCGAATTGCTGCGTGCCCGTGCCTCGGCGCTGCTGAAAGACAGCCCGAAGGCGCAGCAAACGCTGCCGCAAGAAATGCTCGATGCCATGCGGCTGATGGAAGAGCTGCGGGTGTACCAGACCGAACTCGAGATCCAGAACCAGGACCTCAAGGCTGCGCAACTGCAAACCGAAGCCGCCGCACAGAAGTACAAACGCCTGTTTGAGAACCTGCCGCTGGAAGCCATGATTGTGGATCCCCAGGGCTTTGTGGTTGAAGCCAACGCGGTAGCCAGACGACGCTTTGGCCTGCACCAGCCCAGCGCCCTGCAGCGCCGTTCGGTCTACCAGCTGTTCGCCATGGACAGCCGCAGCGCCATCCATTCCGCCCTGAACAGCCGAGCAGCCTTGGCCGGGGCCGCACAATGCCGTCTAGCCGGTGCCGACAACAGCGATAGCGTGAACGAGGTGGATAGCCACATCATCACCCTGGAGCCCGAAGCAGCGCATGACGGGCAACGGCTGCTGCTGCTGGTGGACCGCAGCTTTGAGCGCCAGCTGGCAATCCGGCATGTAGAACTCGCCAAGAGCGAGGAGCGCCATCGCGCCCTGTTTGATCACTCCAAGGTACCGATGCTGCTGATCGACCCGGACCAGGGTGACATCGTCCGATCCAACGAGGCGGCGCAGCGCTTTTATGGCTACGACGGCGCCACGCTGCAGAGCATGACGATAGCCCAGATCAACTGCATGGAGCCCCAGGCCATGGCGCAGGCCATGCGCGCATCCAACTTTCGCCAACGCGAGCGCTTCCTGTTTGAGCACCGTCTGGCCAACGGCCGCATCGTGCCGGTGGAGGTGCACTCCGGCCCGATCGACATTGATGGACGCACCCTGCTGTTCTCCATCATCCATGACATCAGCGACCGCGTGCAGGCGCAGCAAAAGGCCGATGCCGCGCACAAGCTATTGCAGAACCTGGCGGCCCATGTGCCGGGTGTGATCTATCAGATCGTGCTGCGTCCCGATGGCAGCCTGCATTTTCCCTATGCCAGCCAGGGTATGGATCTGATGTACGAACTGACACCGGCTCAGGGCGCTGAGGATGGCGCCATCGTGTTCGACCGCGTCCACCCGGAAGACAAGGAACGGGTGATGCAGGCGATTGTCGAATCCGCGCGGCAGCTCACACCCTGGATCTGCGAGTTTCGGGTGACTCTTCCGCGCCAGGGCGAGCGCTGGCGCGGCGGTGTCGCCAGTCCCGAACGCATGGCCGATGGCAGCACGCTCTGGCACGGTTTTTCCAGCGACATCACCGAGCACAAACAAGCCGAGCAGGTGCAACATGAATTCGCCCGCGACTTTGGCTCCTTTCTCGATCGCACCAGCGACTTCGTCTACTTCAAAAACCATGAGGGACGCATGCGCTTTTGCAGCCAGTCGCTGGCCGATGTGTTCGGCTATGGCAACTGGCGCGACCTGGTCGGCAAGCTGGACCGCGAGCTGTTCCCCTCCCAAGCCTTGAACGACTTCATGACGGAAGAATCGCTGGTTTTCGACCAGGGCAAACCCCTGCTCAACCACATCAACGCCTTCCAGGACGCGCATGGCAAGTCGGGCTTTGTGCAAACCAGTCGCTGGCCGCTGTTCAATGGAAACGGCGAGGTGGAAAGCATCTTCGGCATCGGCCGCGATGTGACCGAAAGCCGCCAGGCGCAGGCCCGCATTCAGCTGTCGGCCAGCGTCTTCACGCATGCCCGGGAAGGCATTGTCATCACCGACATCCAGGGCAACATCATCGACGTCAACGATGCCTTTTGTCGCATCACCGGTTATGCGCGCGACGAGGTCATTGGGGCCAATCCGCGCATCCTCAATTCAGGCCGGCAGGAGCCGGACTTTTACGCCGCCATGTGGGCCGCGATTCTGCAGACCGGCCACTGGTCGGGCGAAATCTGGAACCGGCGCAAGAACGGTGAAATCTACGCCGAGATCCTCACCATCAGCGCCGTGCGCGATTCCGAGCAGCAGATTAAGAATTACGTGGCACTGTTCACCGACATCACGCCGATGAAGGAGCACCAGCAGCAGCTTGAGCACATCGCCCACTACGACCTGTTGACCGGCCTGCCCAACCGCTTGCTGTTTGCCGACCGCTTGGGCCAGGCCATGCGCATGAGCGAGCGACGCAAGCGTTCGCTCAGCGTGATCTACCTGGACCTGGATGGTTTCAAGGCGGTGAATGACCGTTACGGCCACGATACCGGCGACCGCTTGCTGGTGGTTCTGGCCCAGCGCATGAAGCTGGCGCTGCGCGACGGGGATTCGCTGGCACGCTTTGGCGGTGACGAGTTTGTGGCGGTGCTGGTGGATCTGGAGCAGCCCCACGACTGCGTGCCGGTGCTGGAGCGGCTGCTGCTGGCGGCAGCCGAGCCGGTCCAACTGGAGTACAACGCCGAGCCCATCTGCCTGCACCTGTCGGCCAGCATTGGCGCCACCATTTACCCCAAGGACGGGGCCGACGCCGACCTGTTGATGCGCCATGCCGACCAGGCCATGTACCTGGCCAAGCAGGCCGGCAAGAACCGTTACCACCTGTTTGACGTGGCCCACGACAGCGCGGTCAAAAGCCACCGTGAAAGTTTGGAACTGATTGCCAAGGCGCTGGAGCGCCGTGAATTTGTACTTTATTACCAGCCCAAGGTGGACATGCGCAACGGGGCGGTGGTGGGCGCCGAAGCGCTGATACGCTGGCGGCATCCGGCGCGCGGCCTGCTGCAGCCGTCCGCGTTTTTGCCCGGCATCGAAAACCATGAGCTCAGCATACAGATCGGCGAGTGGGTGATTGACACAGCCCTGGCGCAGATGTGCTCCTGGAGCGCGCAAGGACTTGAGTTGTCGGTGAGCGTGAATGTGGCAGCCCTGCAACTGCAGCAGCCCGGCTTTATCGACAAGCTGAGGGCCATCCTGGAGCGCTACCCCACGGTGGCACGCAAGCAGCTGGAGCTGGAAATTCTGGAAAGCAGTGCGCTCAAGGACATCGCGCTGGTGGCCGAGGTGCTGCAGGCCTGCCTCGCCAGTGAGGTGCGCATTGCGCTAGATGACTTCGGCACCGGCTATTCCTCGCTGACCTATCTCAAGCACCTGCCGGCCGAAACCCTCAAGATCGACCAGAGCTTTGTGCGCGACATGGTCAGCGACCCGGAAGACATGGCCATCGTTAACGGCGTTATCGGTCTGGCACGGGCCTTTGGCCGCAAGGCCATTGCCGAGGGCGTGGAGACCGCCGAGCAAAGCGAGATGTTGCTGTCGCTGGGCTGCCATTTCATGCAGGGCTATGGCATTGCACGCCCCATGCCGCCCGAGCAGATGCCAGCCTGGATCAGGCGCTGGCGCGCCAACCCGACCGTGCAGAGCGCTTAATGCTGCAATAATCGGCGCCATGCAATCCCTGCCGTCCTGGCTCAAGGCCCATTCCATCGCACGCTTGGTGTTGCTGTGGTTTGCGCTGTCCATCGGTGCGGCCATTGCCTCGCCGCTGGTCAAGCCGCAGAACTTGCAACTCATCTGCTCGGCTTCTGGCGCCAGCAAGCTGATCGCCGGTGGTGTGGACGACCAGGGCGACGCCGCCCAGCAGCACTTGCATTGCCCGCTCTGCGCCGCCTTGGGTGCCCCACCACCGCTGGAAATCATCTCCTTTAGCGCCGCGCCGCCCCTGCGTTATGCGCTTCCGGTGCAAGAGCTTGTCCGTGTTGCGCCTATTGCTGCAGCACCACCGCCTTCGCGCGGTCCGCCGACCTTCTCCTGACATCGGTGCTGGGTAGTGCCCGCGCACTACCCAGGAACTGCTCGAGCAAGAACATACTCTGGCCGCCTCCTGGGCGCACAGAGCATTCCATTTGTCATTCCCGCTGTTGCGCTTCTGCGCACAGCACTTCATTCCTTCACTGCAAGAGACCGCCATGCACCCATTCCATTTCACTTCCACAGCTTGCAGCTTTGCGCGACAAGCTATCGCTGTCATAGGTATCACCCTGCTGGCGCAGACGGCACTGGCACAAGCCGTGGTGGTGCAAAACGCCTGGGCCCGTGCCACCGTGCCAGGGCAAACGGCCACGGGCGTCTTCATGAGCCTGTCCTCGCCTGCCGGTGCACGCCTGGTCTGGGCATCTGCGCCCGTGGCCGGTGTGGCCGAGGTGCATGAAATGCGTCTGGAGGGCGACGTGATGAAGATGGCGACGCTCAAGGACGGCCTGGAACTTCCGGCTGGCAAGACCGTAGAGCTCAAGCCCGGCAGCTACCATTTGATGCTGATGGACCTGAAGGCTCCGGTCAAAAAGGACAGCGACATTGCATTGACCTTGGTATTTGTGGACGGCAAGGGTGTGCAGAGCAAGACCGAACTGAAGGTGCCTGTGCGTACCATGGCGCCCATGGACCCCCTGCAGACCCGCTAGGGCCGTCATCCACGGCATCTGCCCGGCATTGCCCTTGTTACCAAAACCTGCCCGAGTCAGAAAATACCGTCTTTACGGTATTTTCTGATCGGCATCATTTTTCCATAATCAGCACATGCAAGCCCTGCGCAACGCCCACCTGATTACCCGCTTCGTGCTGGTGTGGTTCGTGCTGTTTGTGAGTGCTGCCATTGCTTCCCCGTTTGTCAGTCACACACCGGCGCCCCATTGCGCAGCCATGGAAGCCATGAAGCTGGCATCGGCTGGCCACGATGACGGCAGCGGGAAGTCCACGACAGAGCTGAGCTGCCCGCTGTGTGCCGGAATCTGCGCACCACCCCCCAACTCTTCAGCGGCAATGGTGCAAGCGCATCCGCGCTCCATGGCGCCTGCCACCATTTCCATTGTGGCGCTAACGTCGCACAAGGCGGCAGTTCCACCGGCACGCGGCCCTCCCACCACAGTTTGATATCTCAGTCTGCCGCACGGTAGCAATATCCGGTTCTACCGATGGGACCGGTTTCATTTATCTGCAATTCGAAAGATGGCTTTACGCGCATGGTTCGTAACGCCTGCCTTCGTTTGCACCCAGCTCTTCATCATGAAAATTTCCATTTACTTGCCGTGTCTGGCGACAGCGGCCGCCGTTTCATTCCTCTTTGCAACAATGGCACAGGCCCAGCAAGAACGCGCGGATGCAGCACCGAACGAACTCCATGCGGTGGTGGTTAGCGCCAGTCGCAGCCAGGCACAGGTCGAAGCCATGCCTCTGAACACGACCATTGTTTCCCAGGAGGACATTCAGAAGTCTTCCGCTCAAACGCTGGACCAGTTGCTGCGCGACGTGCCTGGGTTGAACTTCACGGGCGTGCCCGCAGCGCAGACGGACCCGACCGGACACCAGACCAAGATGCGCGGCATGGGCAATGCCAAGGTGTTGGTGTTGCTGGACGGCGTACCGATTCACGACCCGTTCTATCTGACCACGCAATGGTTCAAGGTGCCGCTTTCCAACATTGAGCGTGTCGAAATTGTGCGCGGCGGCAATTCCAGCCTGTGGGGCAATATGGCGGTAGCAGGGGTCATCAACATCGTCTCTAAGCGGCCTATCGACAACTCCGGTGAAGCCTCACTCAGTCTGGGCTTTAACGGCACCCAGTCGGCTTCCATCAGCAAGGACATCGTGCTGTCCGACACATTGAGCGTCAATATTGCCATCGACAAGCTCAATTCACGCGGCTACGAAACCGTGCCCGCCGACCAGATGTGGCGCTACCCGGCGCGCCAACCGGTGAACACCCAGGACACCAATATGCAGTTCACCACCTACTTCAAACCCAACCGTGATCTGAGTGGCTATGTGCGCATAGGCCAGCATGTGCAGGATCAGGACATCAGCTACGCCAACGGCAAGAACCTGCAGACCGATCCGGATATCTCTGGCAGCTTCACCCAGAAACTTGACGAAAAGACTGCCGTAACCGCCACGGCTTGGGCACAGTACCTTGAATTTGAAAAGTACAACGGCGCAACCTGCTACTGGCAGGCCACGGGTTCCACCAAATGCCCGTCCAGCAGCGCTGTCACTCCCGCCATGGTGAACAACAATATTGACCAGTATTACACCCAGTACGGCTCGCAACGCTACCGGGAGCAGGGTGCCTCCGCCATCTATTCCACGCAAAAAGACGGACTACTCAATAGCATGCAACTGGGCGTGGACTATCGCCACCTGTCTGCCACCGACTTGGAATATTTCTATGGCGCACCCACCACCTTCAACGGCACACCGGTGCTGGACCTGGATTATGTTGAAGATGTTGATGCCCATGTGGACATGAACGTGGCGATGCTTGCCGATGATACGTTTGTGGAAGTGCAGGGGACTGGCGAGCACGCGACGTTTTCGACGAAGCAATTGCAGCAGATGCTTGCGCTGGCGCAAAGCGGGATTCGGTCGCTGCATAAGATACAGACGGCGGCGTTGCGCAAGAAATGAAGGGTGGGGGCAAACCAGCATGGTTTTTGTCGCGCGTTGATTTCGACGCTTTAAGTCTGGCGGCCACCGGTCACTTTCGCCACCAACTTTCCCGCGGCGTTTCGTTCCAGGATGCCGGAGATGCCGAAGAAAATCGGCGGTTGCACCTTGTCATTGACGTGCTCAAAGGCGAAGGTCATTCGCATGATGCGGATGGTGGGACTCTCCGACCCGGAGACCCGGTACGATGCGTATCCACACCAGTTCAGCGGAGGGATGCAGCAACGTGTGATGATTGCCATGGCGTTGGCGTGTCATCCCCGTATTCTGGTTGCGGATGAACCTACGACGGCCCTGGATGTCACCATTCAGGCCCAGGTGTTTGACCTGCTGCGTGAATTGCGGGAACAGTTAAAG
>Ga0118677_10003506_pt1 | contig 29550 bp, 25 predicted proteins | sample AliMusrvi5mmetaG_FD_86154 | JGI IMG/M metagenome (GOLD analysis project Ga0118677, IMG submission 86154) | reverse complement strand
GTAAATATTGGGAATTTGGGGTTTCAATACATATATTTTATAGTTATTGTTACATTTTTTGCGGAGCTTTGTAGAATATTATTATTGAGGAATGGCCGTTTCCCGAATATTCTTTTAAATAGTGATTACTGGTGGATATTGTTATTCTTGGCATATTTGCTCTTTTCATCACTGCTTTCATATCAGGTGCCGTATGTTACTTACAGAGCTGAGATTCCGTTCATCCGTTCAATGAAGCAAATACTTTTGTTTGGCATAGGAGTTATGTTTTATTGCGAATGTGTTTATTTTATTAGAGACAAAGAGCGTTTAAAACAAGTATTTAATGCATTCATCGCCGGCATGACAGCTATGATTATTGTAGCTGTATGTGAATTTGTTAATTATTATACCGGTGACGGCATTACTACATTTTTAGTGAATGTCTGGCATAATTCCGTTTCGGGAAGCGGTCCTTTTCTATTGTCAGTGCACGCGGGGCTAGAACGCGGGCAGATGCCTCGCCTGAGAAGTTTATTGTCTGAACCATCGTTTTTGGGGATGCATGTTGTCTTGACCTTCTTTATGATTATACTTGCCAGAGCACAAGGGTACATAACTGCCAAAAGAATGATTATCATAAACAGTATGCTGTTCATTATATTATTGTTTACATTTTCTCGGAGCTCTCAACTTATTTTCATGATCGGCTGCGGTATTTTGTTTATTATTAGGTATCATGAATTAAGAATATCGATTAACAAGCTTTTTTTAACGATTATTTTTGTTTGTCTGCTTTCGCCGCTCATTCTTTCCCCAGTAAACAAAGCGGCGAATGAGATCAATAAGCTGTTTTATCAAAAAGACCTTTCTGGTATGACGAGAATTACCAATAGTATGACCGGTATTAATATGTTTAGAGAACACATGTTGCTGGGTGTTGGGATTGGAAACTACGGTTTTTATTACACCCAGTATATTTATAAAGGAATCGCCTTTACCAATGAGATTACATCATTGTTAAAACCGGATAATATGGGATGGCCGACATCCAATAATTTTGTAGTTCGGGTATTGTCTGAACTTGGGATAGTCGGTTCATGCATTTTTGTTTTTTTTCTATTACGGACTTTTCATGTCATAAAGAAAATTTTAAGAAACCCCGTTTGGCATACCTATGGGACATACTATGTTGTGATTAATCTGCTTATTGTATTATATTACTTCACGAACGAATCATTCCAATTCTTTGTTTATTGGTTTTTTCCTGCTTTAGCTATAGTCACTTATAATGTCATGAAAAAGGAATCAGCAATTTCCAATGAAAATCCTGATGCAGAGTCGATGCGACGCGCTCGTTATTAACGGTGGTGATACCGTCCAGATGTTGATGACGAAAAAACACCTTGAGCAGCAAGGTGTTTTTGTAGACATATCAACGCAGCTGAGCCCAGATTTGACAGGTATTGATATTGTGCATTTGTTTAATATTACCAGGGTTCATGAGACATATTTGCAGATAAAAAATGCAAAGAATCAGGCGAAAAAAGTAGTTCTTTCGCCCATCTATCACAGCATAGACGATATCCGAAATTATGAGCGCAAGAATTTGCAGGGTTTTTACGGCAGGTTGGTTAAAATGATCGATAAAACTGATAGGGTGCAATTATTGAAAACATTTTATTATAGTTTTAAGCATCCGGCTTTTTGGCGCGCATGGTTTGAGCAGGCATTGGTAGGGTATACCGAGGAACAGCGTAGAACTGTTTTGATGGCTGATTATATTCTGCCAAATTCCGAAACCGAAATGAAGTGTCTTGTCGATGAGTTGTTCGGGACGGTAAAGCATAAGCTTAATTATGAAGTTGTGCCGAATGGCATTGATTCGAGGGGATTTGAAGATGATCTTGGTTTAATCTCATGGGTTCGGGCGAATGCCCCCGAAGGTTTTGTTTTCTGTCCGGGAAGAATAGAGCCACGCAAGAATCAAATATCGATTATTAACGCCCTTATCAATGAGAAAATCCCTGTTGTATTTGCCGGTGCCCCGAACGCTATGCATCGATCGTATTTCAAGCGTTTTGTTGATCTCACAAAAAAAAATAAAGCAGTTTACTATCTTGGAGAAATATCCCACAACGGAGTGATGACGCTCAATAAATATGCCCATGTCAGTATTCTGGCAAGCTGGTTTGAAACAACCGGGTTGGTTGGGTTGGAAAGCGGACTTATGGGATGCAATGTTGTAATAACCGAAAAGGGATACACACGTGATTATTACGGCGACCGCGCCTGGTATTGTAATCCAGAGAATACGGATTCTATTCGTGATGCCGTTCGTTCCGCCCTTGAGTCACCAAGGGGAACCCTTGCTCTTGATCAACACATCGTGGCAAAGGGATTTAACTGGCAGACAGCCGCTAATAAGACCTGCGCGGTATATAAAAAACTCATTGTGGGGTAATATGGATCTCTCAGTAGTAATCGTTACATATAACTCGGTTTCGTTGATTCAACAATGTCTTTCCTCGTTGATGCGTTCGAGGTCCGGGATTACTTTTGAGATTATTGTTGTTGATAATGCTTCAATCGACAATACCGTAAGAATAGTCAAGGAGAGATACCCCGATGTTCGATTGATTGAAAATAACGAAAATGCGGGTTTTGGAAAAGCAAGTAATATCGGCGCGCGCGTAACTGGCGGGAAAACAATTGTTTTCTTGAATCCTGACACTGTTGTAGAAGACTTTTGCCTTGATAAGTTGCACTCGTTTATTGAGAAAACACCTGAGGTCGGGATAGTTGCGCCGCGCCTGTTATATCCTGACGGCACTCTTCAGCTTTCCTGCAGAAAATACTATAAAATACGCACAATATTAATCAATAGAAGTCCTCTTAAAAAGTTCAGTTTTTTTAGAAAGGAATTAAACGATCATTTGATGTTTAACGCCGATCATTCGAGAACGCAGGAAGTTGACTGGTTATTAGGCGCCTGCTTGGCGATGCCCCGCAAGGTTATGGAAAAAGTAGGTTGTTTTGATGAACGTTATCGACTTTATTTTGAAGATGTAGATCTGTGTCGGCGGGTCAAATCGGCAGACTATAAAGTGATCTATTATCCTGAAGCCACGGTTATCCATCACCATCAGAGGGAAAGCGCTCGCCGATTCTCAAATAAGACCATCTGGCATATTCAAAGTGCGGTTAAATATTTTAACCGGTTCGGCTGGGTGCTGTAGGATTCAAAATATTTCTTTTATCACTTATGCGAATTTGATAAAATATATTCTGAATTATTATGTAAATATGGCGATGGCAAAATGAAAATATGTCAATAAGCAAATGCATTAATAAATATCCTATTCCTGGATTCGCGATATAATGCTTTTTTGATGCCTTTCTTTTCGGTGATAAATTTTCTATGATGTTCTGACTCTTGGCTGGATTAAATGCTTCATATTTCAGTATCTATCGAAAAAACGAATTGACGCTCGCGTTGATCCCGGACAGATAACTACAAAAGTCTTTTTATTTGTTGATTTAGTATAATATCAGGATAATTCAGTGCTTTTTGAGCCAAACATCTAATTAAGGTGTTTGGGCTGCTGAAGATTACAGAGAGTGTCTGAATATAGTGCTTATTGAGGATGCTTATGCTCAAGAAAATTAAAACAATAAAAAAACCATGGGGCAAGGAATTGCTGTTTGCTCTTACCGATCGCTATGCGGGGAAAATACTGGTTCTGAATAAGGGGCATCGCCTGAGTTTGCAGTATCATGAAAAGAAAGATGAATCTTTGCTTTTATATGCGGGTGCAATTAAATTGACGGTAAATCAGGGGGGGCGGCTTGTTGAAAAACGAATTGCGGCTAATACGGTCTTCCATTTTCCTCCAGGAGCCGTTCACCGTATGGAAGCGTTGAAAAATAGTGTCCTTATAGAAGTTTCTACGCCGGAACTCAACGATGTGATTCGCGTTCAGGATGATTATGATCGGGAGATAAAACATGGCTAAAAAGGCATTGATCACGGGTATTCGCGGACAGGACGGGGCGTATTTGTCTCAGTTGCTTCTCAATAAAGGCTACGAGGTATACGGAGCTGACAGAAGGAGCGGTGGTGCGACTAATTGGCGTATGAAGGAGCTGGGGATAGACAATGAGGTCCGTATTCTCTATATGGATTTGCTTGAATTGACAAACATCATGAAAGTGATTCAGGAAGTTCAGCCTGATGAAGTATATAATCTAGCCGCACAGAGTTTTGTTCAATCTTCATTTGAGCAGCCGATATTGACATCCGATATAGATGCTCTGGGTGTTCTTCGTTTATTGGAGACCCTGCGCACGATGAAACCTGATGCACGATTTTATCAGGCTTCTACCAGTGAGATGTTCGGTAAGGTACAGGAAATACCTCAAAGAGAAACAACTATATTTTATCCGCGGAGTCCCTATGGAGTGGCTAAACTTTACGGTCACTGGATTACCGTTAATTATCGAGAATCGTACAAGATGTTTGCCTGTTCGGGCATCTTGTTCAATCATGAATCACCTCTCCGAGGAATAGAATTTGTTACACGGAAAGTCACGACAGGTTTGGCACAGATAAAAGCGGGAAAGCTTGACTGCATTCGGTTGGGGAATATGGATGCCAAGCGGGATTGGGGCTTTGCAAAAGAGTTTGTTGAAGCCATGTGGCTTATGCTGCAGCAACCGACGCCGGATGATTTTGTTATAGCAACCGGTGAGACCCATACTGTGCGCGAGTTCGTAGAACTTGCCTGTACATTTGCCGGTTTCAAATTAAAGTGGCAAGGCGCGGGGGTCAATGAAACAGGTGTAGATGAAAAGACAGGAAAAACAATAGTCAAGATCGATCCGGAATTCTTTCGTCCAGCTGAAGTGGAGTTATTGCTGGGAGATCCAACAAAAGCAAAGAAGGTCCTTGGATGGCAACCAAAAACTAAATTCGCTGAACTCGTCAATATCATGATGGAATTTGATCTTAAGCAAAAATAGTTTCACGAAATAGTATTGAGAGGGGTTTACCATGGCTAAAGACGATCGGTTGAAGGCATTAGATTTGGCGTTGTCGCAGATTGAGAAGGACTTTGGAAAAGAAGCTATTATGCGGCTGGGTGAGAAACATGCGAGAACGCCGGTGGATTATATATCAACCGGGGCTTTGCCGCTTGATATAGCCATTGGCGTCGGCGGTATTCCCCGTGGGCGTGTTGTCGAAATATTCGGGCCGGAATCGTCGGGTAAAACAACGCTTGCGTTGTGTATAGTTGCACAGAGCCAGAAAAAGGGTGGTATAGCGGCGTATATCGATGCCGAGCATGCGATGGATCCGGATTATGCCAAGAAACTGGGCGTCGATATCGATAATCTTTTGATATCACAGCCGGACTCCGGTGAGCAGGCGTTGGAAATCGCCGATAAACTGGTCCATTCAGGCGCGATAGATGTTATCGTCATCGACTCAGTTGCTGCGCTTGTTCCGCGCGCTGAAATCGAAGGAGATATGGGCGATTCGCATGTCGGCCTTCAGGCGCGGCTGATGAGCCAGGCCCTGCGCAAATTGACCGCGACCATTTCAAAATCAAAAACATCCATCGTGTTCATCAATCAGATACGATTGAAGATAGGCGTTATGTGGGGAAATCCGGAAACAACGCCGGGCGGCCTCGCGCTGAAGTTTTATTCATCCGTTCGTCTTGAAATCCGCCGAGTGGAGTCCGTTAAAAAGGGTGAAGTGGTTGTTGGGAACCATGTGCGGGTAAAAGTCGTCAAAAATAAAGTTGCGGCACCATTCCGTCAGGCGGAATTTGATATTCTGTTCGGCCTAGGAATCGATCGTTTGGGATATTTAGTTGATATGGGGATAACCGAGGAATTGATAGAGAAGTCCGGCGCGTTTTACTCATACAAAAATGAGAAGCTTGGGCAGGGAAGAGAAAATGCGAAACAATTCCTGCAGGATAATCCTGCTGTTGCCGAGGAAATAGAAGCCATAATCAGAAAAAAATACTTTTCACCCGACGCTGTTGTAGAGACAGGTGTGGACAAGACCGAAAAGCCGGCAAAAGCCGGCAAAACGAAGTAGTTAACTACGGATGACTACCAAGCATAAAATTATAAAGGCGACCGCGGTTATCTTTCTTTTCTCCGTTGTCGGCAAAGTGCTTGGTTTTGTGCGGGAAATGATTATTGCGGCGCAGTTCGGGACCACGGCGAGTACCGACGCCTATTTTGTCGGTTTGTCCGGGCCGGACTTCATCCGCGAAATCATTGCTGGTGGCGTGCTTACAGCTGTTTTTATTCCTGCCTACGCTCAGTCGCTTAAGAATAAATCTAAAGAAGAATCCGATCGTTTATTGTCTAATATTTCCTCTTTGCTCATGTTGGTTTTAGTCATTGCGGTCATCGCAGGTATGTGTTTTCCGGGAATCGTTGTGCGTTTTGTGGCTCCGGAGCTTTCTTCCGAAACATTTCTGTCAGCATCCATGGTCACACGCATAATTTTCCCTGCCATGTTTTTTATGGGCATTGCTTCGTTTTATGGCAGTTTGCTCAATGTTCATGAACAGTTCGTAGCCCCGGCGGCGGCGCAAATACTGCTTAATATCGGCGTTATCGCGGGCGTCTTGGTTTTGGCGAAGATATGGGGTGTAAACAGTATTGCAGTGGGACTTTTGCTGGGGGCATTCCTGCAGTGGGCAGTATTATTTTCTTCCGTTAATAAGTTTTCAATTAAGAATAGATTTTCTTTACGATTCCTGCCTGAAACAAAATCTTTGCTGATTGCGATGGTTCCGTTGTTTATTGCTTCCCTCTTTGCTGTTGGAAATGATTTGGTTAGCCGTGAGCTTGCTGCGGGATTGGACACCGGTAGCGTGTCAGCTCTTAATTTTTCCAACCGTCTCAGAGAAACGCCGTGGTTATTCTGCGGCGTACCGCTTGCCACTGCCGTATTTCCTTTCATGAGCAATCTTGCAGGTATTGACGAACGAAGGAAATTCACCGATATACTCATATTTGCTCTCAGATTAACCGCATTTCTTGCTATCCCGTTGTGCGTGATATTGTTTGTGTTTAATGTGCCGGTCATCCAAATACTTTTTGAGCGGGGAAAATTTGATACGGGGTCAACTGCGCTTACCGCATATGCGCTGCGTTTTGCCAGTATCGGCGCGGCATTTTATGCAATTAATTATGTTATTTTGCGGGCATACTACAGCACCCAGAAGATTTCTTTTTTGCTGATTGCCTACGCAGCTGCGCTTGTGGTAAATCTGGGCTTGGGTCTTATTTTGCGGGACCGCTGGGCGATTGGCGGCATAACTTTGGCCCGTTCTGTTTCGGAATTATTGATATTCATTTTCCTGTTGCTGTACCTAAAAACATTTTTGGTAGAGTTTCAACCTCTGCGTCAGCTGGGATACATGGCAGGATTGTGTTTAATGGCTTTTTGTTCAGCCCTCGGCGGATTTTTTGTGTTTTCGTATATACCCTATTATGCGGGGATATACGGTTTGATTCTGCGTTTGGCAGTTGGCTCCACTACCATGTTATTGTTGTATGTGGTAATCGGTTTGCTTACGCGCAATAAGGAAATCTCCGCGTTTGTCGTACTGGTAAAAGCAAGATTTAACCATCGAAATGCAGTTGTTTAATTTATATCTCGCCTTTTGCTGTTGCAGGGATGATTTTCAATTAGTGGGCAGGTTGGCATTGTTCCCAATAGTGCCCTTGACAAATTAACTAAAATGGAGTATACTCCATTTAGGCAATCCTAAAAGGGGTTTAAATCCTTTATGAGCGAAATAAAACGAGTGTTGAAGATTAAACTTCCCCGCGGGCAGTCGGCTTTTTTGTGGGGCCCGCGCAAGACCGGAAAAACAACTTTTCTTCACTATGCATTCCCCGATAGTTTGCGTTTCGATTTTCTCGATACCGATCTTTTCCTTTCAGTCGCCAAGCGTCCTGCTGTTTTACGGGAGATGATCCTTGCGAGTTCAAGCACATCTCTGTCAAAACCCATCATACTCGACGAGGTGCAAAAAGTCCCCTTGGTTCTTGATGAAGTGCACCGTCTTATTGAAGATCATAAACTCTCATTTATTTTATGTGGTTCCAGCGCCCGTAAACTCAAGCGCGGACATGCTAATCTTTTGGGAGGGCGCGCTTGGCGCTACGAACTGCATCCCCTTACCAGCACAGAACTGGGCGACATAGACCTTTTGCGGGCTCTTAATCAGGGATTGGTCCCCGCACATTATCTGCAAACAGCGGAACAGAGCAAGCGGGCTCGGAACGCCTATGTGCAAGATTATCTGAAGGAAGAGGTCATTGCTGAGGGTTTGGTACGCAATATTCCGTCTTTCGCCCGATTTTTCGATGCGCTGGCGTTTACTCACGGAGAAATGGTTAATTATGCCAATGTGGCGCGCGATAGCGGGGTGGATGCCAAAACGGCAAAAGAGTATTTTCATATCCTCACCGATACTCTGGTGGGAACGCTTTTGGAACCATTTACGCGTCACCGGTGTCGGCAGATCATTCTCAAAACGCCCAAATTTTATTTTTTTGACAACGGTATTGCCAACACCATTATGGGGAAAACCATTTCATCTGTCCGCGACCCATCCTTCGGCAGGGCTTTTGAACATTTTATTCTTATGGAACTGCGTGCATACCGGTCGTATTGCGGCAAGGAATTTTCCATAAACTACTGGCGCACCAAAACCGGTTTAGAGGTTGATTTTATCCTTGATAATGGGAATGTCGCTATTGAAGTCAAAAGCGGCAGAGAAGTGCGTGGAACAGATATTCAGGGTCTTAAGGCATTTGTTGATGAACACAGCCCGAAAAAGGCATTCGTTGTCACCACCGAACGCACTGCACGATCGCTGAACCCCATCAAAATTGTACCATGGCAGTCATTCCTGCGCGATCTTTGGGCAGGCAAGATAGTATGAGAAAAAATGATAGTAAACTCGGTAGTAAATGATTTTTATTAAGATGAGAGAAACCGCATGAAACTTTTTGACCGGTTGTTGATTGTGATTACTATCCTCATACCGTACCAGATTTATCTGCCATCTTTTTATAAAGATAAAAATGTCACGCTCTATATGATTGTCGTAGCAGTGGGTGTGTTTTTGTATTTTTTTAAAGAGCGTGGGGTTGTCAATAGAATGCGCGAAATAGCTGCTGACCGGGATCAGCGTCCGGTGTTGTGGTACCTTGGGTTCTTTATGTGCATTGTTGGTGCGTTTTTCTATTCCGGCAATAAGGTCGATGCAGTCAAACATATTTTATTTCTTGGGATGGGCATTTTAATCTATGTTATGTTCGCGTACAGGGGGGGGGCTCTGACGCCCGTTAGCATAGCGCGCGTTTTTCTGTTTTCTTCGGTTCCGCTGGCAATAATGGTGTTGGTTGTATTTGTGTTCAAAGAACATCAGTACGCTATTCTTGGATCCCCTATCATGAAGATATTCATCGAGCCCGATACGCTTCGCAACATGCTTGCTGATCGCTATTTTTGCAATGTGCTTGATGCGGGAAGGGCTGGCGGGCTGTTTGTAAACGCACAGGAAGGTGCGCAGTTTGCCGGATTTAATCTTCTGATTGTCGGTTGGCTGTGGAGCAAACAGCGTTCGAATATCTTCCCGTTAATCGGTGTGCTCTGGCTTTGTGCGTTAATTGCCTTTGGGACTATGACCGGTGTCATTGCGTGCGCGCTGACCATGCTTTGCGGACTGGTTCTGCTTACGGTCAAACGAAAATGGTCAGTCATACCTTCCCTGATTGTCGTAATGTTTATAATTGCGGGGGTTGTGTTGATGCCATGGCTTCAGCCCCGTCTCGCAAAATACCGGACATTTGATTCCTCTGTAAACGGCAGAAGCCGGATATGGCACGCCTCGGCGTTGGTTATCGGTGACCATTGGGTTAAAGGCGTTGGTTTAGATAGTAACAGTTGGGAACGGGCGTATGCGCCGCATGCCGAAAAAGTGGGTGCGATACTCAAGGTGCCTCCCCACAATGTCTTTCTTTTTGTATGGGCAAAAGCCGGGATTCTTGCTTTTCTCTGTTTTGTTGGATTTTTCATATCAGCAATTTGCCGATATTCTTTAGATTTTTTGCGTTCCGGCGATACCTATGCGTTGCTCGTTGCAATGGCATTTATTTGGTTTGGTGCCGAGTGTATGACGGAGAACTTTCTTATCATGGATCTTCGCCTTGCCGGGGCGCTTTGGATGATTATGGGATTACGAGTGAAATGAAACGAATACTGTGCGTTGCAACGACAGGCATGGGGAATGTCCTGCTGTATCTTCCGGTGGTGCGCACATTGCGGGCGCGCTATCCGCATGCAGTTATTGATGTGCTGGTATCAAATGTGCCGGCACAGCAATTGCTCAAAGAGTTGCCGGAGATTAATCATTGTATATATTTTAACAAACGGTCATGGTCGTTTGCTGATGTAACGGCGTTACTGCGCACGCTCAAACAGGGCGACTACGATCTTTTTGTCACATCTTTTCTCGATAAAAGTTTCAAAATAGCATTCCTTGGGTGGTTATTGAGAATCCCCGCTCGTGTCGGATACAAAAAAGGTTTTTGGGGGTTTTTATTCACCCATCGTGTGAAAGAGACAAAACGAAAGCATGAAGTTGAATACAATCTTGACCTGTTGCGTGCGTTGGGAATAACCGATATTAGAACGAATATGGCGCTTTCTGTTTCCCCGGAAAATGCTGCCCGGGCAAGCGACCGCATTATGAAAACAGCCGGCAGACAGAAGATTGGTTTCCATCCGGGGTCGGGCATAGACCTGGGCTTGTCAGTGAAACGCTGGGGGATAGAGAAGTTTGCGCTTGTGGCTGACATGCTGGCCGAAAGGATTCAGGCGGATATAATTATTTTTGGCGGACCGGAAGAACGCACGCTTGCTGATGCAATGGCGGGGTTCATGAAAACGGTCCCCGCAATTTTTGTCGCCGAAACGATTACCGCTACGGCTTCACTGATAGCTCGGTGTGACTTGTTTGTTTCCAACGATTCCGGTCTTATGCATTTGGCGGCGGCGATGCGTGTGCCTGTTGTGGGGATATTCGGCCCGACGCTCTACTGGAAAAATTATCCGTGGCAGGTGCCTCATGCGGTAGTGCTGAGCCATTTACATTGTGCGCCTTGTTATCGTCTTTCAGGTATTTCATGCCGCGATCAAAAGTGTCTTTCAGGTATCTCGGTTGATGAAGTATTCCGCCAGACAATCGCGTTGCTGGATGCGGAAAAACAGGTTCAGAAATCTCCCTCGGATATGTCGGAATTTTCATCGCAATGTAAACATATATCAATTATTACTCCTGATTTTTCGCACAATTGCGTGGGCAGGGCATTTATGCTGGCGCAATTACTTCGTTTGCGCAATGCGGTCGAAATTATCGGTCCCGCATTTGAAGGCAGCGTTTGGTCTCCGATAGAACGGGTGCCGGTCGGGATCTCATACACCTACTCAGTGTGTTCAAAGGCGCGGTATTACTTCTCGACAGCACTCCGTTTATCGCGCTTGTTAGACGGCGACCTGATCATAATAAGCAAGCCGGTTCTTCCCAGTATGTTCCTGGCAATGCTTGCTCTTCTGCGGCGGCGGACGCCTTTGATTATCGATATCGATGATTGGGAGATTGGTTTTGAACTTGACCGTTTTAGTAATGCCGGATTTGTGCATAAAATTATTTCTTTAGGGGATATTCTCAAACTGCTGGTATGCGATCTTATGGCGCGCTGTATACGACACCGCATTGTTTCCAACACCTATCTTCAGAAATCTTTCGGCGGCTTGTTGATCCCCCATGTCCGCGATACTCAGATATTTGATCCTGCAATATACGATAAGAATAATTTTCGCCGGCAATACGGCGTCGAAGCCGATAAAAAAGTGATCCTCTTTCTTGGGACGCCCCGAGAGCACAAAGGTATCAGGGAGTTGGTCTCTGCTTTTAAGATGATTACTGTCCCGAATGCATTGTTAATGCTGGTTGGATTTAATCTTTCAGATAAGAATCAACGCGAACTCTATGATCGCGTAAAGGCACAATTGGGCGATGCTTGCCACCTGTTCGTTCAACAGCCGTTCGACCGTATTCCGGGCTTCTTGGCGATGGCCGATGTGGTGGTGATCCCCCAGCAGAACACATCGTCGTCGAAGGGCCAGATTCCTGCAAAATTGTTCGATGCCATGGCAATGGGAAAACCAATCATTGCTTCAAAAGTAAACGATATCCCCGACATACTCCGGGAATGCGGGTTGACCTATGAGGCAGGCAATGTGAGCGAACTCGCTCGCTCGCTGGAAACCGTTTTAAGTAACCGGGAGTACTCCCGCAGTTTGGGGGAGAAAGCCCGTGAGCTTTGTGTCAGTAAGTACAGCTATGCGGCTGTGCGGGATGAAGTGAATGGTTTGGTTGACAGTGTAGCAGGGCGGGCGTGAGGGAATTTCTTGTATGAGGTTAATACTATGAAAATATGTTTTTTTACTCGTACTTTACCCGCACATGCCGTCGGCGGAATGGAACTGCACATCGAGACCTTAGCCCGTTCGCTGTCAGTCAAAGGGGAAGATGTTACTATCATTACTACTGCTCATCCTTCCGGTGTTGAGTACGAGGAAAAAAATGGTGTTATTGTGCATTACCTTGCAGGGACACGGCCGGGGAAATACGGCCGTCACTGGTGGACAAAGAGCGTACAAAAATTCGAGGAGCTTCATGCGACGCAATCTTTCGATGTTATTCATAGTCAGAGCGCCGGAGCGTGCCGTCTGATACGCAAGCGCGTACATAAAAAATATGGGATACCCGTCGTGACATCGCTCCATGGAACATCCATTGATGAAATTAAAACGAAGCTCCGGTTGGGGTTTAATATTCGCGCCAAACTGGGGTTGATAAAAAATATTTACAGCTATTTATTTGCCGACCGCGCTTTTATCTCGTTGTCCGATGCCGTTATCGCTACCAGCGATTCTCAGGTCGGAGTTATTGCAAAATGGTACGCAGTTGATACGCAGAAAATCCATTTGGTCTATAATGGAATTGATGTGGACGCTTTTGCTCCGCGTGCGCCTGATAGCGCTTTGCGCAAATCGCTTGGTCTTGAGTCGTCTGACTTTATTATACTCTCCGTAGCCCGGCTTAAGCTGGAAAAAGGATTACAGAATATCCTATCCGTGCTGCCCGGGCTTTTGAAAGAACATCCGCATATTAAACTGCTTATTGGCGGCGATGGGGAATATAAAAAGGAGCTGGTTGCGCTGGCTTCCCGTCTGGGAATAGAAAAAAATGTATATTTTTTAGGAATAATTGACTATAATGAATTGCCGGCATACTTTAATCTGTGCGATATTTTTGTTAATTCCACTATCCGTGAAAATGGATACGATTTAACTATCCCCCAGGCGATGGCGTGTGCCAAGCCGGTGGTGGTGTCGGATATCCGTTCAGTGGTTGCTTCCGTCGTACAAGACGGGAAGAACGGCTTTGTTTATCCGCGCAACGATATTGGACGGCTTACCAAGCTTATTGATGAACTGGTGCGGTACCCGGGATTGCGCGATGCAATGGGAAGAAATGCGCGCGATACTGCGCGGTCGAAATTCAGCTTGGAAGCCATGGCTGAGAAAACCATAACCGTATACCGGAAGGTGTACGAAGACAAAGGATTAAAATGACTTTTCAAAACTCTTTTGCGGGAAAGCGTGTCCTTGTTACAGGGGGGCTGGGTTTTATAGGCAGTACGCTGGCGTACCGACTGGTTGAATTAAACGCAATAGTTACACTGGTTGACTCGCTTATTCCGGATTATGGCGGGAATCTTTTTAATATTCACGGCATCGAAGACAAAGTAAAAGTCAATATTTCCGATGTGCGCGATATATCCAGCATGAATTATCTGGTCCAGGGTCAGGACTATGTATTTAATCTGGCGGGGACACTCAGCCATACCGACAGCATGAAAGACCCATTCACCGACCTGAACATCAATTGTGTAGCCCAGCTTTCCATCCTTGAATCCTGCAGGAAGCATAATCCGGGCGTCAAAATCCTCTTTGCCGGAACCCGGGGACAGTATGGCAAGGCCGATTATCTGCCGGTTGATGAAAAACATCTCATGCACCCCACCGATGTCAATGGCATCAACAATATAGCCGGGGAGCGGTACCATATTTTGTATAACAATGTGTACGGGATTCGGGCATGTTCATTGCGCCTTACCAACACTTTTGGCCCCCGCCATCAGATGAAGCATCACCGCCAGGGGATAATCAACTGGTTTATCCGCCAGATACTCGAAGGGCAGAAAGTTAAGATATTCGGCGATGGCAAACAGATACGGGATACTAATTATGTCGATGATGTCGTTGAAGCCATGTTGATGGCAATGGAATCAGATAAAACAAATGGGGAAGCGTTTAATATCGGGCATAATCCGATAAACCTTAAAGATATTGTTGAGCAAATGATCCAGATACACGGTTCAGGTTCCTATGAAATCGTGCCTTTCCCGCCGGATAGCAAATCAATCGAGATTGGCGACTATATAGCCGACTATTCAAAGTTTTCCAAAGCAACCGGATGGATTCCTAAAGTAAAACTTTCAGAAGGTATTAGAAATACCTTTCAATACTACAAAAAAAATAAGCAATACTATTGGTAAAACAACTATGATACCCAGCGTTGACCTCAAACGGCAATACGAATCAATCAAACCGGAAATTGACGGCGCCATTGCGCAGGTTTTCAGTGACAGCTGGTTTATCCTGGGCAAGCAGGGCGAATCATTTGAAACCGAGTTCTCAGGGTATTTGGGTGCCCGCTACGCCATCGGGGTTGGTTCGGGTACTGAGGCCCTTCATCTGGCTCTGGTTGCTGCAGGCGTTGATCGAGGCGATGAGGTTATCACGGTGCCCAATTCTGCCGCTTTCACTGCATCAGCCATTTCTTTTGCCAACGCAACCCCGGTATTTGTGGATATTGACAAAGACCACTACACGATGGATCCATCCCTTATTGAGAAAGCCATCACCCCCAGAACAAAAGCTATTATCCCAGTCCACCTCTTTGGACAGTCAGCCGATATGGACCCGATTCTTGCGATTGCCAAAAAGCATCGTTTAAAAGTCATTGAAGATGCCTGCCAAGCCCATGGAGCCGAATACAAGGGGAAAAAAGTCGGTACCATAGGCGATGCGGGGTGTTTTAGTTTTTACCCGAGCAAAAATCTGGGGTGTTATGGTGATGGTGGCATGATAGTCACGGACAATGCAGAAATGGCAAACCGCCTGAAACTCCTGCGTAACGGCGGGCAGGAAAAACGGTATTACCATCTTATCAAAGGGTTTAACAGCCGGCTTGACGAAATTCACGCTGCGGTATTGCGCGTGAAACTAAAGCATCTTAACCGTTGGAACGCGCAACGAGCGGCTCTTGCACGGATATATGATGAAAAAATAACCAACCCGCTCATCATAAAGCCGATTACAGCCGGATACGGTAAACCGGTGCATCATCTGTATATCATCAGAACGCGTTCCCGCAATGCACTGCAGGAGCATTTAACTGCGCGCGGGGTGCAAACCCTTATTCATTATCCCATTCCCATTCATCGCCAGGATGCTTATAAAGATATTAATCTGCCCTTAGGAACTGCTCCCGTTGCCGAGGAATATGCTGAGTGCATTTTGTCGCTCCCGATGTTTCCTGAACTTACAACAGGTGAGGCGGAGCAAGTCGCACAAGCCATCAATACATATTAACACAGTCGGGTCGAATTGTGGCAGATGTTTCCCAGGAGGGAAAATGGAATTTCCGGGACTTAAAAAGCGCGGCATTTCAAACATGGCAATGTTGGTGATTGTACTAGTCTTAACCGTATTATCATTCTTTGTTCAAAAGGTCCTTGAAATGGTTGTCCCTGAAATTGCGCAAAACCAGATGGCAGAGAAAATCTCCCCAAATAGCCCAGCAAAGGTTGTGTCTACCCGAGAGCTGCAAGAAAGAATAGACGCATCAAAAGACCGCCTCGATACTATCGCGGGATCGATAGAAAGTCAGTCAAATAAGTAGATTCATAGTTCTTCCTGTCAATTCAAATAAAGAAACATACCCCGTCAGCTATCATGCCGGCGTGGCTTTTGATATGCCGGTTGTGTACCGGCTGGTTTCTTCCGATATTGTATCGTTGTATCTTGATTCGCGGGCAGAAGAACAGCAAGCGCTGTACGCTGTTGGCGTAGAGTATGCATTTATGAATAAATATATACTGCGCGCCGGTAGTTTTGACGAGCATGTGACCGCTGGGTTTGGATATAAACATCCGTTGTTCCGGATTGATTACGCTATCGATTACAGTCGTTTTGCGATGGTTTCAAAGGTGGGGATGTCGTTTTATTTCAGCCGCTCAAAAGGGAAGGTCAAGAAAAATGCCGTGCTGATGGCCGAAGCAAAAGTTGCGCTCAGCGAAGATAAGCAATTCCGCAAACAACGGGATAGTAAAGCCAAGGATCTCTTTAATGAAGCAAGGAATTCATACCATCAAAAATGCTATTTAACCGCTATAGAACAGTTCCGCCGTCTTAAACTCGAATATCCTGAATTTGAGATGGCAGACCAGTACTATGATGATATACTTGTGATGATGGATGAGAAATCCCGCGGCGTTAATGAAGACAATCTGGAATGGGTCTCTTATGCGATTGCTTTTGTCAGTTATCAAGGCAAGCACTATGGCGCGGCCGTGCAGGAATGGGAAAAAGTATTGATGTTTAATCCGGAGCAGGAAGAAGTAAAAAGCTATCTGGCTAAAACAAAAGTTCTGCTTATTGACGAGAATAAACGCAAGCAGGAAAAAGAACATGAGGAAAATGCACGGCAATTATTCGCGCGCGGCAGTGATGCGTACGCCGCCGGCAGTTGGGTGACTTGTATCAAAACGATGGAACAAGTACAATCTTTGTGTAAAGGCAATCCCGGCACATGGGCAATCGAGCTATATTTAAAAGCCGGCGAGTGTATCGACAAGGCCGTAAAAACGCTTTCAGGGTCAATTAACAAATCATCAGGTAAGAGAAAGCAAAAGGTTTTGCCTAAACAAAATGAATCAACAATACATCACGATATTGATGAGGAAGGTTCTGCCGAGAAATATCGCGCAGGGCTTGTGCTGTATGCGCAAGGGAAAACAGCTGACGCAGTGCGCTTGTGGGAAATCGCTCTGCGGATGAACCCTGCAAACGAGAAAGCAGCCACAGCCATTGATCGCGCGAAGAGTGAGTAAACCGATGATTGAACGCCAGCATATAATCTGTTTCGGGTTTGCGGAGTGGGATAATCCGTACAAGACCAATCAGCATCATTTGATGCTGAGGTTCTCTGCGTTCAATTCTGTTTTGTTTATTGAATCATTGGGTCTGCGCCAGCCGTCTTTGCAGAAGAAGGATGTACGGCGCATGGCGGCGAGGATAGTTAAGTGGTTGCGGGGTGTACGCAAGGTCAGTGAAACACTGTATGTTTTTTCGCCATTAGTAATTCCTCTGCACAAATATGCGTCGGTACGGAAGTTTAATCGTTGGTTTTTGCGGTGGCAGTTATCCCGTGTGGTCAAATCACTGAAATTTTCCCGGCCAATTGTGTGGAGTTATGTGCCCAATGCGGTTGAGTATCTTGGTTTGTTTGATCAGAAGCTGAGCGTGTATCATTGCGTGGATGAATTATCAGCTAATCCGCGAATTCCCCGGATTGTGGGGGCGATGGAGCAAGAGTTATTAAAGAAAGCTGATATTGTCTTTACGACCGCCAAAAACTTATATGAATCAAAGAAACAATTTAATGCGCGCACCTATTATATGCCCAATGTCGCCGATTTTGACCATTTTAATAGGGGGTTCTCGGAACTTGAATTGCCGTCGGATATGCGCCGAAAACCGGTGACGCTTGGTTTTATCGGTGCAATAAGCGGATACAAACTTGATTTTGATTTGTTGGCGTTGCTGGCAAGTAAACATCCGGCATGGATGATAAAGCTCATTGGCGTTACCGGCGAGGGCGAGAAAGCGACTGACTTGACGCTTCTAAGAAAATATTCCAACATTCATCTGCTAGGAGGGAAACCTTACCGGGAATTGCCCGAGTTCCTGCGTGGGTTCGATGTGTGTCTATTACCGAATATTCTCAATGAATATACCAAGAATATGTTTCCTATGAAATTCTTTGAATATCTTGCGGCAGGGAAAGCAGTGGTCAGTACGAATCTTGATGCGCTTAGCAAATATAGCGATTATTGCTATCTTTCTAGAACTCGCGAGGAGTTTGAACAGAATATTCTGCGCGCTATCCGCGAAGATGCGCCGCCATTGCAGCGAAAACGGATTGCATGCGCAAAACTGCATACATGGGAAAAACGAATTGAAGAAATGAGCACAGTTATTGAAGGGGTGCTCTCGGAAAAAATGCATGGCCGAGGTGCGGATAATGCGCGGTAATTGGTTGTTTAAAGCTCTCGACAGATATGCGGGTATTCCGCTGGTGTGGCTTTTGGGATGGTTGCGCAAGGCACTGCGACACATGCGGGGGGGCGGCGTAGATGCCCCTGTTGTGACACAAGTCCTGGCAATTAAACTCTCTGCACTTGGCGATTCGATTTTACTTATCCCTGCCCTGCGAAAAATTAAGCAAGCGTTTCCCGGCGTTCGACTGACAGTTGTGTGCACGCGGATAAATGAAGTTGTTTTCAAAGGGTCGCCTTATATTGACAGCGTAGTTGTAATCGATATAGGCGCCATGGCCCGCAATCCCCTGAAAATAGGAACTTTGTTTGATAAAAGCAATCACTATGCCATCGCGTTTGATTTCGATCAGTGGACCCGTTTGCCGCCTTTGCTCGCACTTGCCAGCGGTGCCGCGCAGATAATAGGATTTAAAACAAAGGGGCAGTATCGGCACTTTATATATGACCATGCGGTTGAGCATAGGCAAGGACGCCACGAGATTGATTGTTTTCTTGATTTGGTTTCCGCTGTCTTTCCGGCATTAGGCATTGAAAAGGATGATAGGAAACTTGAATTTCCGGTAACCGAATTATCAAAAAAGCGGGCAATTCATATTCTTCAGGATGCTGATATAGGGTCGGATGCATTTGTGGTTTTTCACCCTGAAACGCCTGCACACGGCAGTCAACGGCAATGGCCACCTGCTTATTATATTGGATTAGGCAAGAAAATCGCGGCTGCCTATCCCGAAATGAAACTGCTTATTACGGGGACCGGACAGGACATTCAATCAAATCAAGTTATTGCCGAGTCGATTGGCAGTATGGCAAAAGTATTGCCGGCCATCTCATTGCCTGATTACGCTGCAGTACTCACTCATGCGCGGGGGATGGTGTGCGGCAATACGGGGGTGATGCACTTAGCAGCAGCCCTAGGTATTCCTTTGGTGGCGTTGCACGGCCCGACCGACCCGCGAAAATGGGGACCGGTTTCTGATGCCGCCGTGTGCGTATGGTCCGTTATCCCGTGCAGTCCCTGCCTGTACCTTGGATTTGAGTATGGATGTTCAACGAACCGCTGCATGCAGTCAATAGGCATACAAGAAGTATACGAAGCCCTTGTCCGTGTCTTAAAATAGAATTGATTGGTGTTGTAGGGGCGGGCCTAGCGTCCGCCGGATTCATAAAGCAGGAAAATTGAAGTAAGGCAGAAATACAAATAATCAACAAAGACGATGTTCGGGCGGACGTGCGGCCCGCCCCTACAAATTCAGCATAAACGGCGATGAAGGTTATGTGCCAATTTTGCGGAAAAATAAATAAAATGATAAAATCAAACCTATGAGATTTACTCGATCGCAGCTTTTTATTGTCCCTCTTTTGTTTGTGCTGGACGCTTGCTTTGTTGGGATTTCTCTGTATTTTGCCTACCACGCCCGCTTTTATTCCTTTGTGATCAACTTTTTTCCTGTCACTAAAGGGCTGCCGATGTGGACATTTTATTGGCAGATGCTATATTACGCTATTCCGTTAATGTGTTTCTTGTTTATTCAAAACGGTTTTTATAAGACCTACTTCGTGCCTCTTCTTGACGAATTGGTCCGCATAATGCGGTCAGTTACCGTCGGGATTATTTTTTTGATTCTGGCATCGTTCTTTTACCGTGACTTTTCTTTTTCGCGTCTGACCTTTGTTCTGTTTTGGATAATAATGACCGGCAGTATTTTGATTTACCGCCAGCTTTTCAAGGGTATTGCATGGTTTATACTGCGTTCTTTTGTGAATCGCGAGTCGATATTGATCGTCGGTGAAGATAACCAGATGATTAAGTCGATTGTCAAGAAACAGCCGCATTTCCAGGTTTTTTATCTGCCATTTAAGGAAGAATCCTACATCGAACGCATGAAAGAGATAATTGTTGAAAAAAATATCCATCAAGTCATTCTGGTGCGCCAGGAGTGGAATGACACGGCCTTGATGAATGTATATGACTGGTGTGAAACCCGTGCAGTTGAATTGAAATTCATTCCCAATATCGTACAGCTGTGCCGCGGAGAATTGCGCATTGATTCTTCGTTAGGGATACCTATTTACCATCTAAAGCCGGTATCGTTTAGTGGATTTAATTTCTATTTTAAGCGGGTTATGGATATTTTGGTGTCTATAATAATTCTTTCATTTTTGTGGCCGATTTTGTTGTGTATATTGGTGCTTATAAAGATTGATTCGGCCGGCCCATTTATGTATCGGCATAAACGAATGGGTTATCGCGGGCAGATATTTGAATTTTATAAGTTCCGAACCATGGTGATTAATGCCGATGAGCTTCTGGAAAAGTTTAAACACCAGAGCGAACGACAGGGGCCGGTATTTAAGATGAGCAATGATCCCCGTGTCACCAATATTGGGAAATTTCTTCGTCGGTTCAGTATTGATGAAGTTCTTCAGCTTTTCAATGTGCTTAAAGGCGATATGAGCTTGGTCGGTCCACGCCCGCAGGTGTTGTGGGAAGCAGCCGCCTATGACGATTGGGCGAAACGCCGTTTGCGTGTTCTTCCCGGCATTACCGGTTTGTGGCAGATTTCCGGCCGTGCAAATCTGAGTTATGCAGAAATGATAGAACTCGATATTTATTATATCGAGAATTGGTCACCTGGACTGGATCTCCAGATATTGTTTAATACCCTTCCGGCAATTTTTGGAAAAACGGGTGCGTATTGACAATGCTTATCCTGTGCTCATTCCAGAGGGTTTCATCGGGAATATGGTGTATAAATATTTATACTTTCATTCTGTTTTAGTGTAAATACAAAAAAAGGAAATTGCATGAAGATTTTGGTTACGGGTGGGGCGGGGTTTATTGGATCTAATATTGTTGACGAATTGGTCAATCGGGGTCATTCGGTAGCTATCGTAGATAATCTATCGTCAGGGAAAAAGAAAAACATTAATCCTCGGGCGAGGTTTTACAAGGCGGATATTACCGATGCGCCTGCGATTGATAAGATTTTTAAGAAAGAACGGCCTGAAATAATTGAACACCTTGCTGCCCAAATAGATGTACGAAAGTCAGTGGCCGACCCCGGGTTTGATGCGAAAGTTAATATCCTCGGGACATTGAATATTTTGGAAAGCGGGCGGAAATACGGGGTTAAAAAGGTCATATTTTCATCCTCTGGCGGAACAATTTACGGTGATTGCGGTAAAAAGCCGCCTAATGAGTCAGCGCGGGGGAACCCTTTGTCCCCGTACGGCATAGGTAAATATGCTATCGAATTTTATTTGAACTTTTACGCTGAGCTTTACGGGATAAAATACACGATTTTGCGTTACGCAAATGTGTACGGTCCGCGCCAGGATCCGCATGGCGAGGCGGGTGTGGTTGCCATTTTTGCTCAGCGTATGCTGGGCAACGATAGTATCCTGATATTCGGCAACGGTAGTCAGACGCGCGACTATGTTTTTGTTAAAGATGTCGTTGATGCCAACATTCGCGCGTTGACGCGGGGAGATAATGAAATTATCAATATCGGCACCGGAAAACTGACATCAGTCAGAGACCTTGCGCGGATGATGAGTCGTAGTACTGGGTATAAAAAGGCGCCAGTTCTCAAACCCGCTCGTCCGGGCGAGCTTCTGCGCAGTTTCCTTGACAGCCGCAAGGCTGAAAAAGTGCTTGGATGGAAACCTGCTGTTGCCATAGAGAAAGGTTTGTCCGTCACCTTGGACTATTTCAAAAAACCATGAAAGCTCTTATATTGATTGGCGGGATGGGTACCCGATTACGCCCTTTGACCTGCGTGACGCCAAAACCCCTTCTTCCCATCCTCAATAAACCGTTCCTTGAGTATCAGATAGATTTGCTTAAACGCCATGGAATTACCGATGTGGTTTTTTGTGTTTCCTATCTTCCGCGGTCTTTTAAGGACTATTTCGGCACGGGGGAAAAATGGGGTATTACCATCCGCTATGTGCATGAAAAATCTCCCTTGGGGACGGGTGGAGCTATCCGCAACGCGATGCATGCGCTCAAGGGAACCACGCTCATTTTAAACGGTGATATTTTAACCGATATTGATGTGACGAAGTTTATTGCCTATCACCGCGCAAAGAAAGCGTGCGTTTCTATTGCGCTGACCCGCGTCAAAGATCCTACCGCCTATGGCTTGATAGAGACGGACAAAAACGGAAAGATTGGGCAGTTTCTTGAAAAACCCTCATGGGAAGAAGTCACCTGCAATACGATTAACGCAGGTATATACCTCTTTGAACCCCTTGCGTTAGAACATATCCCTGCCGGCGTCCATTATTCGGTTGAGCGCGGGCTCTTCCCTTCACTGCTTGAACAAAATTTTCCATTATTTGGATACACCGCGCCTTATTATTGGATGGACATCGGTACAGTCGAAAAATATATGCAGGCGCATGCGGATATTATGGCAAACCGGATTAAGGTAGCCATTGCGGGCAAGAAGTGCATGAAAAATGTCTCCGCCGGCAAGAATGTGAAATTTGGCGACAATTTGCAGTGCGATGGAACGCTAGTGTGCGGCGATAGTGTTATTATCGACGACACAGTCACTTTCTCCGGTGCGGTATCGCTGGGCAACGGCGTTACCATTGGTAAAGGAACAGTTATTTCTGATTCAGTTATTCTCGATGGTACGCGCATCGGCGAAGGCGTTCGGCTTGAGAAAGTATTGATCGGCAAACACTGTGTCGTTGAGCCCAATGCCGTCATCAGCCCCGGCACCGTGCTGGGCGACAAAACAACAATCACCCGCTATTCAAAATTGTAATTATACCGCAGGTGTGCCATTTTAATTCGTAGGGGCGGGGCTCGCGTCCGCCCGTCTGAAGCAATAATTCAAACAGTAGTTTAACGGAGGACATTTGTGAAAGCATTTGTAATGGCTGCCGGTGCCGGAACGCGTTTACGCCCGTTAACCTACGCAATCCCCAAACCGATGGTCCCGGTTGTTAATAAACCGGTCTTGGAACATACCATCGAAAATTTAATTGCCCACGGAATCCGTTCGGTAGTTGTAAATCTGCATTCCTACCCGGCTATCATCAAAAAACATTTTGGCACAGGTGCCCGCCATAAAATTCATATAACCTATTCAACGGAAAAAAGTTTGCTCGGCACTGCCGGCGGCGTCAAAAAGATGGAAGATTTATTTGATTCGACATTTGTCGTTATGTCCGGTGACGGGTTGACCGATATCGATTTGACCAAAGCCATTGCATTTCATAAAAAAAACAAAGCTTTGGCAACGATGGTTATCAAAGCCATTGATACCAAATTCGATTATGGCGTAACCTTAACCGATAAAGGCGGTCGGATAAAACGCTTCATTGAGAAACCCAGTTGGAGCGATGTGTTTGCCAATACGGTCAACACTGGGATGTATATATTGGAGCCCGAAGTGTTCCGCTATATTCCTGCCGATACTTTTTATGATTTCGGCAGTCAGATGTGGCCTGACCTGCTTAAGAAGAAAAAACGAATATTCGGCTATGTCATGGATGAATATTGGACCGATGTGGGTAATCTTGCCGAATATAAAAAGGGAGTCCGTGACGCTTTGGACCGGAAACTTAAAATTGAAATCCCCGGGACGCAGATTAAGCCGGGGATTTGGGTAGGGAAAGGCACCACCATCGGCACGGGGGTTCAACTGCATGCGCCGTGTGTAATTGGTGACTATTGTTTTATCGGAAAAAATGCTATAATCGGTAAATATTCGACGGTAGGTGATCATACCACCATCGGTGAAAAAGCGGCAATTTATAACTCGATATTGTGGGAAAAAGTTACTGTTGCTAAAAATGTACATCTGGACAACTGCATCATCGGTTATGATGCTAAAGTTTCAGCTGATATTTCCGTTTTTGAAGGTGCAGTTCTCAACATTGACTAGCACACATTGGTTTAGATCCCTATTCAATGTGAATTTGTTAATAGAAAAAGGAGAGGTTTAGAAATGAACGACACACAGAAGGGTAAGGATTTTGTTTTTACATCAGAGTCAGTTACTGAAGGCCATCCGGATAAAGTGTGCGACCAGATATCAGACGGTGTTCTTGACGAGGTGCTTCGCCAGGATCCCATCGGTAGAGTGGCCTGTGAAACCTTTATTTCCATGGGATTGGTTATCGTGGGCGGTGAAATTACCACTAAAGCGAACATTGATGTTCACGCAATTACCCGCAAGGTCATCAATGATATAGGATATAACGATGCAAAGTATGGTTTTGACTATAAAACTTGCGCGATTCTTAATGCTATTCACGCGCAGTCGCCTGATATTTCGCAGGGTGTTGACACCGGCGGCGCCGGCGACCAAGGGTTGATGATTGGCTATGCCTGCAAGGAAACCCCGGAATTAATGCCTCTGCCGATAATGTTGGCGCATAAACTGGCGCTTCGTCTCACCGAAGTACGCAAAAAGGGCATTCTTAAGTATCTTGGTCCGGATGGCAAATCCCAAGTAACGGTTGAATACAAGAATGGCAAGCCGGTCCGCGTTGACACGGTTGTCGTATCCTCCCAGCATACCGAAGAGATTCTTGACCGCACCGGAAAGAAGATCACAGAGGCATCGCGCAAAGAGATTATCAAAACGGTTATCATGCCTATCGTGGGGAAATGGGTTGACAGCAAAACGAAATATTTTGTTAATCCGACCGGAAAGTTTGTCGTCGGTGGCCCGCAGGGCGATGCTGGTGTTACCGGGCGCAAGATTATCGTTGACACCTACGGCGGTATGGCTGCACACGGTGGCGGCGCATTTTCGGGAAAAGACCCCACGAAAGTTGACCGCAGTGCCTGCTATATGGCGCGCCACATTGCCAAGAATGTTGTTGGCGCTGGCTTGGCTGAGCGCTGCACGGTGCAATTGGCATATGCAATCGGCGTTGCTGACCCAGTTTCCGTCATGATAGACACGCATGATACGGCGCGCATAGCTGATAAAGAGATTTCCCGCATCGTTCGCAAACTCTTCCCGCTGACACCGCGGGGTATTATTGAATATCTAAAACTAAGACGGCCGATTTACGGCAAGACGGCCTCATACGGCCATTTTGGTCGCCGCGCTCCCGGGTTTACTTGGGAAGAGCTGAACATGGTCATCAAACTGCGTAGTGAAGCCGGTAAATAACTAGTATAATTGAGAGGATAATAATATGAATTTCGATGTTAAAGATATGAAGTTAGCGGAGATGGGGAAAAAGCGCATTGAGTGGGCGGAACGCGAGATGCCGGTTCTTCGTGCAATACGCCAGCGTTTTGCAAAGCAAAAGCCCCTTAAGGGCATTCGGATGGCCACTTGCCTGCATGTCACTACGGAGACTGCCAATCTTGCCATTACCCTTAAAGCCGGCGGCGCTGATGTTCGTCTGTGTGCGTCTAACCCGCTTTCAACGCAGGACGATGTCGCTGCCGCTTTGGTAAAACACTACGGGATTGCCACATTCTCCATAAAGGGTGAAGACAACAAGACATACTACAAACATATTTATTCAGCACTTGAAAATAGACCGCAAATCACCATGGACGACGGGGCTGACCTTGTCTCGACCATACTTTCCAAACGCAAAGACCTGCTTGCTGATATCATCGGCGGTTCTGAAGAAACAACGACGGGTGTTATCCGCCTGCGCGCCATGGAACAAGACGGGGTTCTTGCCTATCCTATCGTCGCAGTCAACGACGCGCTGACAAAACATTTATTTGACAACCGTTACGGCACAGGTCAATCGACCATTGACGGCATAATTCGCGCCACGAATATTCTGCTTGCCGGAAAAACTATTGTTGTCGCCGGATACGGCTGGTGCGGCCGCGGCGTGGCAAGCCGGTCCCGCGGCATGGGCGCGCAGGTTATTGTTACCGAAATCGATCCCATGAAGGCGCTTGAGGCGACTATGGACGGATTTCTCGTGATGCCGATGCTCCAAGCTGCAAAAATCGGCGATATTTTCATTACCCTGACGGGCGATGTGAATGTTATAGACGCTCATCATTTCAAAGTGTTGAAAGACGGTGCCATACTGGCAAATTCCGGTCATTTCAATGCTGAGATAAATATCCCGGCTTTGAAAAAATTAAGCACATCGACTCGGGAAGTGCGTGCATTTGTCGAAGAATATGTTCTTGCCGGCGGCAAGAAGGTCTATCTGCTCGGTGAAGGACGCCTGATTAATCTTGCAGCTGCTGAAGGCCATCCGGCGAGCGTGATGGATATGTCGTTTGCCAATCAGGCGCTTGCGGCTGAATATATCGTTGAAAACCGCGGGAAACTAAAGAATAAGGTTTATCCGATGCCCGATATCATCGATAAAGAAATCGCTCGTCTCAAGCTGGCGACGATGAAAATCGCCATCGACAAACTGACTGCAGAACAAAAAAAGTATCTTGCCTCATGGCAGGAAGGCACATAGTTTTACATAAAACTAAAACCATATCCCCGATAGAACCATTCGAGGATGACAGAATTTAAAGATAGGGATAACAGAAAGAAAAGAAGTCATTTAGGATGAGGAAAACATGTCCAGAATAGTGTCAGTATTGTTGATGTGTTTATTGTTTGCAGGATTAACCGGTTGTGGTAAGAACAATCTCTTTGGGTCTGCGCATAAAGCAGGGTCCAGTTCGGATGTAAAATCGTTGGCTGCAGATGCATATGCGGCTTTTCAAGCAAAAGATTATGTAAAAGCTCTTGAGTATTATAAAAAAATTCTTGACGCTGACCCTTCAAGCACCGAGGCGATTTATGGGTATTCCTCTTCTACTCTTGCGGAGTCTGGTTTGGATATTTCCGCGTTAGTCGCCAATCTGGTTAAACAAACAAGTGCGCCATCAGTCAATCATCTCACGCCGGCATTAAGCACCATTGCGAAAGCCAGTGCGCCTGCGACTAACATTCTGCCTCAATCGATTATTGATAACCTGCCCAAAATTAGAGCGGCGGTTGCCAGGGTCTTGCAGAGCGACCTTTTGCCAAAAATTATAAAGGGGACAGCGGACGGTGTTATAGCCCCTGACAGTGCTGATGCCAATATTAACACGGCATTCTGTCTTATACTGCGTGCCGCGACTAATGTTCAGGATGCGGGTATTTTCACCGTAAATTCCGATTATACTTTTGTGAACATCAAGTCGGGTCTTACGGCCGCTGAGCAACAGGTCATGGTTGATGCTTCTAAAGATATTGCCAGTGCGTTTCAACGCTTGAAAACTGTATATGAAAAACTTAATCTGGGCAATGATTCTTCTGTCGCTGACATCAAGAAAGATGTCGATGCATTGCTGACCAACTTGAAATCACAGTCGTCCCTTGCGGGAGTTACGCTTGCGGATATCAACACTGACTATCTATAAAGGGGAGAGAACGACATGCAAACAATTAAACGCTTTATTTGTCTTTCAATCACAGCTACCCTGTTAAGCGCGACCGTAATTGCTGCCGAGACGCCGGTGTTCTTTCGTGGTGTCCGTCCGCTCGGCATGGGTGGTGCGTTTGTCGCGCTCAGCGACGATCAGAATGCAATTTTCTACAATCCCGCGGGGTTGACCCAGCGACAGGGAAGTCAGTTTGTTGCATTTGAAATACCGATTAACATCAGCGAAGATGTCCTGAATTTTTACAATTTTTATCAGGATAATAAAACTGATCTTGAAAACTTTGATAAGTTGACGAATCAGAAAAAGATTGATCTTCTCAATGTTATCAATGATCGTATAACGACCTATCGCCCCCGCGTCAGAGTCGGTTTGCCCAATACGAGTTATTTGACGGGCAACAAGAACATTACCTGGGGCGCCGGAATATTCGCTCAGGCAGAAATCGGTTTTCAGTTTAACCGCAGTTTGATAATTCCCAGCATAAGTGTATTCGGCAATATTGATGCGGTTGCGGCTATTCCTCTGGCGCACCAGTTTAATAGTGTCCCTTACTTACCTGGGAAGGCGTCCATCGGTACGACACTTAAAGCTATTTCCCGCAACAAAATTGAAGAACTCAATAAATCAGTTCTTGAATTCCAGAACTTTAATCCTCAGCTTCAAAGCGGTGATGGATATGGTATGGATTTGGGCGCAATGTATCAGCCGACCACGCGCTGGAATCTTGGATTGCAGATCACGGATGTGGGTGGTACGACTATAAAATACGACAAAGTAACCGCTTCAAAAGCAGGTCAACTGGATAAAGCAGCTTATACCGGGATGATAAACTCACAGTGGAACACCGGTGTAGCGTATATCCCGTCAAAAATCGCATATTGGCCGGGCAAAGCGATTAATACTCACGACCGCATTGTTTTTGTCGGTGATATTCGCGATATTTTAAATACCGATGAGCGCCTTTTTGATGATACCGGCTGGAAGAAAGTGCATATGGGCGCCGAAATGCGATTTGGCCCAATCTCCGTCCGGGGCGGCTTTAATTCCGGTTATCCGACATTCGGTGGCGGATTGCGCGTTCCTTACCTTGGGTTGCGTGCAGATTATGCCTACTGGGCTGATGAAACCGGCAGATTTGCCGGACAGTTGCCTGAATGGAATCACCAGATAACGCTCGCTCTGAGCTGGGGCGACGCTAAAGGCCGGGCATACGGCAATGATGTAAAGTCCGAAGAGGATGTAGTTGTAAAGAAGGCGACAAAACCAGTTCCTGTTAAAAATATATCTCCGGCACCTGCGGTTGATTTGATTGCTCCGACAACGGGGCAAATACTTGTCCCGCCGACGAGTGTGACTAACCCCGTCACCTCGACAACGGTCACCCCGGTGATGCCGGTTGTATCCCCTGTGACGCCTGTTGTTCCTGTTGCTCCGGCAGCTGTGGTTCCCGTTCAATCGCCGGCGACGGCAACAACCCCAGCGGTAGTTCCTGCAATAACGCCTGCTCCGCCTGTCGCAAAACCGGCCGCAGCGCTGCCGGATAAGTTATCGGTACCGTCAGCAAAGAAGAAATAGGTTGTTTTCGCATACTT
>Ga0118677_10003504_pt1 | contig 29555 bp, 25 predicted proteins | sample AliMusrvi5mmetaG_FD_86154 | JGI IMG/M metagenome (GOLD analysis project Ga0118677, IMG submission 86154) | reverse complement strand
CTTGAATTTGCACTTTTGAAAAGGGCTAAGTCAAACATGAAATGTGGTGCCCCTTGTCCGACTCGAACAGACCACCTACTGATTACAAATCAGTTGCTCTACCAGATGAGCTAAAGGGGCAAAACGCTTATTTTATACGAAAACTGTTGAATCAAGCAGAGGAGCTGATGGTGCTCGGATCAGTAACGGTATTACTCGGATCTACATAGGCACCAGAGCAGTGATTGTTGTAATCTCTAAAGGTAATGCCCATAAGTTGGCCTTCCCAATTGATGAATGTTTAATTAAATTTGTGATAATTCGAATAATTGTAATGATTAATGAATCATGATTTCATCACGCAACATTGATATTCCCTCTTTTAGGGTAATTGAAAAAGGATTTGCCCCAGGGCGAATATCGATTAATCAAGGCGCTACTGATAAGTTGATTTAGATGACCACCGCTTGAACACCAACTAAACCTACCGTGGTATTGACTGCGGCTTGGACCACTTGAGCAGCACTAAGCCCCGTGTGTGCCGAAAGAATAACGGCAATCTCTGCAGTAACTAATGGCGTTGCAAAAGAGGTTCCCGTCCAGGTCTCTAATACGCTATTGAGTCCATAAGCTAAAACATGTACTCCAGGGGCATCAACATAGTTGTACGCTGTACTTGAGCCTGCTTGGTTGGTGTTGGATGCAAATGCAACTGTATTGCCATCTAGATTAAGTGCGCTTGAACCTACAGCAATCGTGGTTGCAACTGATTGGGCATAACTAGCAGGGTACTGAGCGCTGGCCGCACCAGAATTTCCAGCAGCCATACACACGATCACCCCTTGGGCTTGCGCAGTATTTAACGCGGCTAACTCAGCAGCACTTGGCGCTGCTCCACCCAATGAAAGATTAATCACATGAGCTCCGTGGCTCACAGCGTAATTGATCGCGCCAATCAGATTAGCTTCGCTACCATTGCCGTTGGCATCCATCGCTTTGAGTACCATTAGTTGTGCGTCATAAGCGGCGCCGACCATACCACCATTTGCACTAGTACTCACTGCAATCATTTCAGAAGCGACTGCTGTGCCGTGACCATTATCATCTTGCACGTTTGCATTATTGCCCACAAAATTCCAACTCGCGGCACTTAGATTGTGGGTAAGCGCGGTATTGTTTAAATCAATACCGGTATCTATTTCTGCAATCACTACCCCTTTGCCGGTATAACCTGCTGCCCAAGCATCCTGAAAATGCGCAGCGCCAATTTGCCATGCGCCAAGTCCTGTTTTTACAGGGGTACCTTGTGGCAAAGAGGTATTGAGCGCTGCAGACAGTGCACTTGCAACATTGATTTCACCAAAACCAGACGCTGTGCTCCAAGGAGTTGCTGCAGTATTAGTCACTACCGGAAGGGTTAACAGTTCTCCAGCATGCACTTTGCCTTGGACTAAGACTCCATCAGCACTGCCCTGTTGATTAAATGCCGCGCTCACTACATTCCATACAATCTGACCAATCGGAGTGCCCGATTCCAGTTGGGATGTCCAATACTGAGCGCCACCAGCATCTGGAGCACGGCCTAAAATATCCCAATAGACTTGATTGATTTGAGCCCCTGCAGAAAGTGGTCCATATTGGGCTGCAAATTCGCTCGATTGTGCAAAACTGGCAGCCACAGTCACCGGACTGGTGCCATTGGCAATTAGCGTAGACCAGTACGATAAGCCTGCTGTATCGGGCGCACGACCAAAAAACCCGAGATATAACTCGGTTGCGCTATCGATGGCGGATTGGTTTACAGAGTTAAGCACGCACTAACTTTCAATACTAGATCGGATGGGTCTAGTAGGATACGGCTTTCAGGATAGAGCTTCAAGCAATTTCCGACTAAATTGTGCTCTAAATCACAATTTTAAATATAATAAAACCCTAAAAAACAAGGGCTTACGGCTACTGCAAAAAAGATTAGTGACGAACCTGAAGACCGCTAGGGGCGCTCAAAGGAGCATCTTCACCGTGACCCAAGAGTTCACGTAAAGCGGCGGCGTAACTAGCACGAGCTGTCTGGGCTATGGCCAAATCGCGTTGCAATTCAGCAATTTTTTGATCGGTATGCTGTACAGACAGCAACTGAGCCTTGGCTTCCTCGGTCAAAAGGTCCAATTCATATTCCACTTCATCGATGCGAATAACAGACATAGGCCTATTAGTATCCTTTTCATTGGTTAATGCTACGCATTAATACCGAATTGCCCCCAATTATACCAATTTGAGCTAAAAAATTGCTACCAATTTCTATAGGCATCCTTAGCTGTTTTTTTCGCTATACAACCTCTCACAAAGACCCAAAACCATTACAATCTCGCTTTAAAGCCAAGTTTTTTTGCATGGCCATGATTTACTGTCATTAATTCCTTTTTGAAAGCGTTGTTTTTATGACCACCATTACGATTGATAACAAAGAATATGAATTTGAAAGCCTTTCTGATAAGGCCAAAGCACAACTGTCTAGTTTGCAATTTGTCGACGGTGAGTTAGCCCGCCTTCAAGCCAAAGCATCGGTATTGCAAACTGCCCGCATGGCTTATTCCAAGGCATTGCAAGATGAACTCAACCCACTAGGTTCTGGTGACACAATTCAGTTCTAAGGATTGTTCATGCCAATAAAAAAGCTGCCTACTGGCAGCTTTTTCTTTCTCAAAAATGAGAATAGCATCGCTACCGTTAATTACCCTGCCAGATGGAGCATACCAATTGAGAGCTCACCATCGGTATTCGTAAATTGCGTTAAACCAGTCAACTTAACTAAAGTATCACCAGTATGATTTCCACTAGCGCCTGCAGCAGTCTCTAATACATAAGTGTTACCCGCAAAGTGGAACCAGGCCACACTGTGCTCATTACCAGCTTGTAATTGCGCAGCGCTCACCCAGCTCTCTAAGCTTGCAGCATCACCTGAAACATGGGTCACTTGGGCACCTGTAGCGCTACCTTGCGCCCATACTAATTGGCTATCCATATCACCTAAGAAGGTGATAACGTCTTGGCCTTGCGCATTATTATTTAAACCTGCAACAGTCACTAAGGCATTATTAGCCAAATCGTGGGGGCTTGATAGGCCATTAGCTGCCAATGCAATCATATCGGCCACACTACTGTCATGCGCCGCTAAATTAACAACACCAGTAACGCCAACACCAGCTAATATCACGGTATTTTGACCGCTACCCAGATTTAATAGCACCTGACCATCACCCGCATCAAATACAAAATCATTGCCATTGCCTAAAGTAATAAAGTCACTACTACCTTGAGCATTGCTAGCACCACCCACTAAAAACAAGGTGACATTACTAGCGTCAGACTGACCTGAAACAGTAATGCCTGAAGTCACTTCATCTGCGAGCGCGCTATAAGCTACATTGCCACTTAAACTTAAAGAGGCAACATGTGTTGCCGCGGTGGTTACTGTCAAAGTGCCAGCGCCGGTATTCACAAAACTTTCAGTGGTAACCAAAGGCGCAACAAAGTCTTGAATTTGCACATTGTTGTTGCCACTATCAATTACGGTAATAGCACTATCCGATAGGGCAGTGATCACTACCGGTGCGCTCACGACTGGAAGCGTAGAAACATCAACCACTACATGCTCGATCGGCAACGCTACAGAGGTAACGCTTGCAGCAGTAGTTTGCACTTGGTTATCGACCGCAGTCGGAATTTGACCAAGGCTAGTATCAGATAAGCTGGCAATGGGAACGATCGCCAAGCTCGCTTCATTGACATTGGCGAGTAAATTTTTACTAAACGCTTCTAAAGATGCAACCAGGGTGTTATTCGATTCTTCATTGGCAGCTTGAATGGCGTAATCTTCACTTACGGGCCGGCCAATATTGCTGATTGCACCGGCTGCAGTAATCGATTCAGCAATACTACTGAGAACTGCACTTGTCGGCGCAAACGAGCCAGAAATGCTAGCGATTTGGGCTGGCACAATCGGAGCAATTTGTAGACGCGCCAAAACACCTTCAGCAGTAGATGAGCTCGTTGCTAAGTTTTTTGATGATTTGGAGAGGTACTCATCCGCACCATCGGGGGTGTCTGACTTAAAAATATACATAGGAAACTCATTGAGTGACCCCATTTTAGACCACCAAAATCGCTCTGTCTAATGTCAATTCAGTAAATTTGCGGCAAATATCACTAAATTAAACCTAAATTACCCCAACAGAGGTCAATATGGCCATTTACTCGGTCATCGATCAACACTAGTCCCGCGGAATATCACCCCATCCCTAGAGGCATAAAAAAGGGGCTTAGTAGCGCGCCACCAATTAAATCCCTACCCCACCCACTGCGTATAAGCAATGCCATGGGCAATCGTGGGAGCAACATTGGCCGCCCCTTCAGCAAGAGTAGCAAATTGTTCTAAGACGTACGCTTTTGTTACTGCTCCACTATTGAGTTGGGTATTCCAATAAGTAATGCCTCCAGCATCGCCTGCTCTATGCAGAACGTTTTGATAGAGGTTATCTACATAAGAAGCATTAGTGGGGTTAGCACCATACTTGGCTACAAACTCCGAACTCGTCACAAAAAAGGAGGCGACATTCGTAATAATATTGGCGCCTTTATCAACGGCATTAATCCAATAACCCAATCCTGCAACATCTGGGGTTCTATTAAAGGTGGCTTGATAGAGCATGTAGACAGCACCTGCTGTTTGGGTGGGGCCATTGTCTAGGGCAACCATGGTGTCGGAAAATTGGAGGCGCTGAACATTGCTCGTTTGTACCAAAGCAACGCTGGGTGAGGTTGTTAGATTGATATTAAACCCGCTAAGATCACTTGCTTGAGTGTTTTGATCCCATATACCTGAGCTCTGATTAATCGTATAAGCTTTAGTGGCATTAGGAAGAATAACGGTATTGATTCCGCCAGTACCACCAATGACGCAATCAGAATATTTTCCTTGTGTATGATTTTCATAATAAGTTACCGAACCTAAATACCCATAAATATTGTCGCCAGTATTAGTTCCGGTTGAACTGCTTGCGACCAAAGCTTCATGAAATAATTGGTTCTCTAAACTTACAGTAGGCGCACTTGATGCAATTCCAAATGCCTTAGTCCAAGACACCACATTAAAACCGGTGCCGTAGGAATCTTGCTCAGAGAGGCTCGATCCTTGATACAAAGTAGTGCCCGTTACTGTTGAGCTTGAAAAGCTGCCGGTATTTAGCAACTGTGCAAAGGTATTTTGCGTGCCGTCATAACCCGCAAGATTAAAATTTCCATTTAATGTAAATGAAAATGTTTGATTCTGATATGTCAGGCCAAAATTAATTGAGCTGGCAGTTGGAGTTCCCACCACCACCACATCGCTTAATGTAGGTCCACCGCCGGTGTATGTGCTGTTTTCTAGGTTGCTGCCGTTAAATGCAAAAAGGGTAATAGTCATAATTTCTTGTCAATCAGAAATAAGGTTTGATAGGTGAGACTTTGAAAGCATCTGGATATTTGCATGTCCAGATTTTACTCGTTATAGATAATATAATAATATGCCCCAAACGATTCCTCATGAGAATACTAAAAGCACTTTTTTGGGGCTATTAAAAAGCCACTATAGACAGCATATCTCAGGAGGTTAGTGGTTGCCTCTCACCCCACCCACTGCGTATAAGCAATGCCATGGGCAATCGTGGGAGCAACATTGGCCGCCCCTTCAGCAAGAGTAGCAAATTGTTCTAAGACATACGCTTTTGTTACTGCCCCGCTATTGAGTTGGGTATTCCAATAGGTAATGCCTCCAGCATCACCTGCTCTATGCAGAACGTTTTGATAGAGGTTATCTACGTATGATGCGTTGGTGGGGTTAGAGCCATACTTGGCTACAAACTCCGAACTTGTCACAAAAAAGGAGGCGACGTTGGTAATAATGTTCGCACCCTTATCAACAGCATTAATCCAATAACCCAATCCTGCAACATCTGGGGTTCTGTTAAAGGTGGCTTGATACAGCATATAGACAGCACCTGCTGTTTGAGTGGGGCCATTGTCTAGGGCAACCATGGTGTCGGAGAAGGAGAGGCGGGAGATGTTAACCAATGTGTCATCAACATTGGGTGTGCTATTAGTAACCGTGTGCTTTACCTCAAAGGAGCCACCAGTCAAACTAGTCACACTATAGTTTGCTGCCTTATCTGAGTACACACTCGTATTAGAGCCTAAGCCACCATCAATATGTGCCGCTTGAGCGTTTGTATTAATATCGTAAAAAGTATCATTACCAGCCCAGGTGCGCATGAGCATGGATTGATTGCGATCAGCAATGGTGATGTTTTGGATGAAGTCGGTGGTGGGGTTGTATTGCACTGGCACATTGACCAATGCTTCATTAGTGCCATCTCCAGTAGACAGATCAGCCACGTAATTTACTGCGCCATTTGCCAACTGATAGGCAATAAATTTAGGAGACAATGCGGTGTTGTATTTAATACCGTTCGCATCTAAATATGCTTTAGCATTATTACCCCAAGCAACAAATTCATTATGCAAAGCAGCATATAGCTTGCCGGTACCATCGTTGACTAATAGGTAATTACTTTGGGTAGTGCCAGCCCCTAATGGCGAGTCACCCAAAAGATAACTATTAATACCGCTGTGATCCAAATCAACAAACTGGGTCGAATAATCTACATTATTTGTTGTGCTTGCATATGCAGACCCTAGGGCATTTGTCATGTCAGTAAAGGCGAAATTGCCTTGGTTTTGCAGCATTTGAATCTTTGAGGCCTGAGTAGGTATACCTTGAGCAGTCGATTCAGCAACCATCAGATCTAATTTGCCGTCATGATTAAAGTCATCAGTCCACACTCTATATTGATGGGTGCTAGCACCTGAATAAGCTGGATTATTACTAAAATAAGGCGTTGGTAAAACATAAGTTTGATTGTAATTAAGGGCGTTTCCAGTCAGCCCATATAAAACGATTTGACTGGTAGAGTTAGCATTCCAATTATTTATAGGATGCGTATCAACAACTACAAGCTGACTTTGACCATTCCCCAGAAAATCCCCGATAGTTGCCGAAGAGCCTAGAAGTTTGCCAAGCGAACTATTTCCCCATTGGTTAGTATCAAATGAATTGGTTTGATTATTAAATTGAAAAAATGGGTCAATGAGTCCTCCATAGCCAGTAGTAACAACTGTTTTAATACCATTGAAGTTAGTAAGAATTGCGCTGTGCGCCGCTGTAGAGTCCGGCAATGAGTTCTTGGTATATCCGCCATTTCCGTTAGACAAATACACAATCGTTTGTTCGTTTGCAAAGGGATGTTCGTTGTAGGATGCCAAGAAAATATCATCAATGCCGTCCCCATTAAAATCGGCCACAATAACGGAACCAATGCCATTGGTACTCGTATTGGCAATGTACTTTGACGTATTGAGTTTTAATGTTCCATCCGCATTTTGATCGAGGACCGCAATATTAGTCTGCTCAGGAGTTGCAGGGGTAGTGCTTGGAATAGCCCAGCCACCAAGTACGATTCCTTGAGCCTTGTTGGAGCCCAAATGAATCGTAGAATAAAAATCTACCAACCCCGAAAAAGTGCTAGTGGGATTAAATTGCCAAATTCCAGCAAGACTTAGGGTTGGATTTTTATTCATACACTACAGAGCATTCTCGGTAATCTAATTCTATTAATTAGAATCATTCTAGCAGGAGAATTGTGCCAGCTATCTAGCACTTCCCCCTACCCTAGCCTACCCACTGCGTATAAGCAATGCCATGGGCAATCGTGGGAGCAACATTGGCCGCCCCTTCAGCAAGAGTAGCAAATTGTTCTAAGACGTACGCTTTTGTTACTGCCCCGCTATTGAGTTGGGTATTCCAATAGGTAATGCCTCCAGCATCACCTGCTCTATGCAGAACGTTTTGATACAAGTTATTGACATAACTAGCTACAGCAGGATTGGCACCATACTGCGCAATAAATTCTGGGCTATTGATAAAAGCTTGCGCCACACCAGTGATGATGTTTGCTCCTTTATCGAGCTGTGCAATCCAATAACCCAGTCCAGCACTATCTGGTGTGCGATTAAAAGCCGCTTGATAGAGCATATAAGCAGAGCCCGAAGTTTGCGTTGGGCTATTATCTAGAGCGACCATAGTGTCGGTAAATTGCAAACGCTGCACATTTGTTAACGTGGCATCCATCAGCGGCGTACTGTTGCTGACCAAATGCTGCACCTCACTCGTACTGGTATTGACAGCAATCGCATAGTTCGCATAAGTGTCGCTATAGATAGCCGTATTAACATGAGTGCTATCAGTCACTGATAAGGAATAGGTGCCCATGATTTTGCTCAAAGCGAGCGCATCATGTTGCAAGCTTGAACTAGAAATACTGAGTACGGGCCTGCTATCGGTCAAACTAATTGCCAGTAGCTTGGTATTGGCTTGCAGGGCATCTAAATTGGCGAGCACATTGCTCGCTAAATCCGTCACAGTAATGGCTGCTGCTAAACCGGCCAGACTACTGGCATTGGCAGCCGCACTATTGATTGGCGCCGTTGGATTGCCATTGCCACTCAAATTATCAATCGTGATCACATCACCAGCAGCAAGCAAGGTTGAAAGGCTAACCTCAAAGGTAGTAGCCCAATTTTGCTTGGTCGATGTTCCCCAGGGATTGCGCAGCTCTAATAAACCGGTAAGCGCGTCATAACCATAGATCGAAAACGCATGACTAGCTTCCAAGGTAATACGCCCTTGACTATCGTGCGCCGTCGTATACGATGCAAGTAGTACATCATTCCCATTGGATAGCGCAGTGATAAGGACGCTCAAAATATCCTGGGTAGTATTACCTACCGTTCCAGAAACAAAGCTCAAACTTTGAGACAAATAATTAATATTCCAAGAGCTGTGGTTATAGTTCGAAACAATATTGGTAATGAGCGTAGCTCCCGTGAGCTCTTCTAGGGTATACCAAGGATATCCGCCATTACCAATGGTGGCGTACGAGTTGCCATAAAAGCCAGTTGATCCACCAGTCACATCACCGCCTGCTTGCAATTGCGCATAGGCTTTTTCAACCAAAGCGCCCCACAGATTTGGGCCCGTCTGAAAAAACGTTCCTCCATTGGGCAATTGATTGTTGACGGTGACATACTGCGCGCTCCCGTTCACATAAAAGCGCACGCCATAGGTATCGTTGCCATTACTCACAATCATCGATTGCAGTACGCCAGGGTTATACGCCGCTAATTCAGAGAGCGCGGCGCATAAATAACAATCACCAATGGAGCCTTGATTAATCTCGCTCATTTGCGGACTAGCAACCCCAAACACGGTGCCGCTAGTCGCGGTGTATCGCACGCTACTGGTATTGACCCCAGAAATATTACTGACGCTGGGTAAATCGGTGCCTAAAAACCATTTACCAATGAGTTCATACAGTTGCGCGCCATTACTGCCCACACCCAAGTTACCCAAATAGCTGGCAAAAGATGAGCCGCCATGCCAATTGGCATTCGATAGACTGCCATTAACTAACGCACCAGTAATGTAAGTCACGTAACTAGAGACTGACTCATCCACACTTAAATCGCTGGCGATCAACTTTAAATCTGCCATTTGGCTTGCAGATAAGGTACTGTTGCTCGCCGATAATTTGGCGGCTAAATCGGAAAAGAGTTTGGCCATCGATTGCTCACTGACCACTCCCATGGCCGAGGCAATGCGCATGTCCGACAAAATCGTCGCATCGTTAATTTGGTTAATCCAGCTAGGCATACCCTATTTTCCCTAATTTTAGTGACCCTACAGAAAAAGTTGCAATTGCCCTACAAAAGACGGTGATGTTGAGCTTCGCATCACAAAAAACCGCACAGCCAGCCCCACAGGCCCAATCACACCATCGGCCTGCGGGGGGTCACACCCTTCCATTGTTCAAGAGCAGCTTTACTCCCATTGGGGGCAAAGCAGGCCAGTTTGTTTTGCAAAATGGCCTGCTTTGAGAATCACTCTTGTGGATCCTCCTCATCTACGATGGGTCCTAAATCCTTGCTAGGTCCACCCAACTTCTGAGCCACCATGGCCTCATGCTGATCCAAAGTTGCCATCATCTGGATTCCTTTAAAGATGCGATTTTGAAAGCTCACCGCATAGCGATTGCTTTTCTCCAAATCCATCACTTCACGCATTTGCTCTTGGCGAATGGCATCGATAATCATTTGATGACGCCTTGGCGCTCTGGCCCACATTAAGTGATATGGGTATTTACTGCTCATTGCATTCATCAGCTCAGCCAAATTTAAAGTAACCGCAGACTGCTTATATTGCTGCCCCAATACCATTAAAAAGGAGGCATTAGGGGCTTGACCTCGCATCACGTGCGCATAGAGCTCTGGAAATAACTGTGAAATTTGAGGCACTATCGCATCGCGAAATTGCACTCTTAATTGCTCAGCCTGCTCCCAAATTGTGTCAATCAGAAGCGCGCGATCTTTTTCACCGCCATCATCTTCCATAAAAAACCAAGGTGGCAGTAATGAAGGTCGTGCATCCGATAATCTGGCGCGATCGACAAATTCATCAGCAATGTCCAGAGATTGCATCGCCCCTTCAATGATGATTTTTTCGCAGCCCATCATGCGCTCCAAACCCAGGTTAGCCTGCTCAATCGTGCGCAGTATCATTTGCCGAGTCGGATCGTGCGCACCCCACTGCTCGCACAACAACTCAAACTGAGCTTGCTTTTGCACTACATCTTCAGTGGGTAGATACCCCTTGGTAAAGATGGCGCCTTTTTGCGCATTTTTGGAAACGATTTTTTTACCCTCGGCTGTTTTTGGACCGCCGAGCTTTTTAATAGCTTTAACCATAATGTTCTCCAATTTATTAAGAGATTGATGAGCCACTCACCTTGAGCAACTCTTCCATCATGGTCCTAGCTTTAAAGGACTTTATACCCCCATTAATTATTTGACCTGACCGCGCACCAATTTAAACCCAGAGGCGGCAAGTTGCTGTTTGCGATAGGAGCGAAATTCTTCCAGATTGCCATGGATGCGAGCTATACCCTCGCTCAATAAAATAGATTCTACAAACAGCACAAATGGCGTGTCGTGATAGTCTTTATTGTTGATTTTTGGGTACTCATTAAATCCTACTAACCATGCAAAATGCAATTGCGAGAGTAAGTACATGCGCTCTGCTTTTTTATCTTTGGGACCACGCTTTTGTGGCTCGACTCGAAAGCGGGTAGATCCCGGAAGGGGTAGCCTTGAAAATTTTGAGCGATTGCGGTGAAGCCGAAAGTGCGAAATTGCTCTGACAATAATATCCTCCACCCTGGCTCTAGTAGCAAAGGGAAACTTTGCATCAGCGACTTTTTTCCTGATTTGAGAGCGGATTTTAGAAAGCGGAGCCATGGAAAATTCTTTGAAGATTTACCGCTCAATCAGGCGGGATTGAGTTGCTTAACATGCAAACGATGCTGGCTTAGGGTTTCTTTCACAAAATACCCCTTTGCTAAATCCAACTTAGATTCGCTCAGTGCAACTTGCAATTGGCATGCGCGCAAATACTGAAATTGATCTTGATGCATCAGGACTTACTTGACTTATCCATGAACTGATTTACGCCAAGCTCTTGCCTAGCCTTGGCAGCATCGATAGTTTTTTCTTGGCCTTTGCGCACACGCTCCATGGTGCTATCAGCTAAATAAAAATTTTCCAGATCATCTAAACCAGCTTCAATAAGTTCGCGCAAATAAAAGGATTTGGATCGATTTGTGAGTATGGCCAATTGCTCGAGCCTGTGTTCGGTCTGAGGATCTAAGCGGATCGAGATAGCCATAGGTAATTCCTTGCAATTAAATATGCAAGAATTATATCACATGTATTACAAATAATACATGTATTATAATTCAGTAGACTAGCGTTCTAGGCGCCAGCGCACGCCAGCGCCTGCTTCTGGGGTGCCGATGAATTCAATACCCGCCTGTTCTAGAGCCTTCTGGACTGACTCAAAAGTTTTGATATTCCCTGCAGGAACTCCATCAGCAGATTCGAAACGCATCAAAGCGGATATGCCAACTCCAGATTGTTTGGAAAGCTGATCACGCGACCAATTAAGCAATGCTCGAGCCGAGCGTATTTGAGCACTTGTAATCAAACTATATTTATCCTATAATAAACTAAATTAGTTCTTTTTTGAATTAATTAACTTTTAAATTAAATTAAAGGAACTCTAAAATGCTTATAAATCAAGATTTTACACACGATCGCACTAAATACCTAGGGGGTTCAGATATCGGGGCTATTTTGGGACTCTCTAAGTACCGTAGCCCCTTAGATGTCTGGCTTGAGAAAACTGGCAAGGTAGTCAATGAGGTCAATAACCTACCGGTACGCTTTGGCACCTTTGCCGAAGAATTTGTTGCTAGTGAATACGCCAGCACTACTGGTTATCAAGTAGCACATCAGCTAGAACCCATCACCCACCCGCAGCACGATTACTTACAAGGCCATATTGATCGCTTTGTTTTTTCAAAAGATAGTCGCCCCGATCAACTGCCCACCCATGTATTGGAATGCAAAACAGCCAACCCTTTTGCTCGCTCTGAATGGGGGGAAGTGGGTAGTGATGAAGTGCCCATGACTTACCTAGCCCAATGTCACTGGTACCTTGCGCTCACTCAATTAGAGCGCTGTGATTTGGCAGTGTTATTTGGTAATACTGATTTTCGAATTTATCACATTGAGCGCGATGCAGCTCTAGAGTCAACCCTATTAGAAGCTGCCGTGACTTTTTGGCAAGACCATGTACTCACAGATATGCCACCTGACGCTAAAACCATTGGAGATTATCAAAAACTCTTTGATAAAGAAGTGCCTGGGAAAACAGTCGAGGCCACAGAACAAACTTACTTACTCGTTAACACGGCAAAAGAAGTGAACGCAGTAATCGATGCTAAAGAGCAAGAGCTGGAACAAATTAAAAAATTACTCATGGAGCACATGCAAGAAGCGCAAGAGCTCACCTACCAAGGAAAAGTCTTGGCCACTTGGAAAAAGCCAAAAGCAAGCTTTCGGTTTGATAGCAAACGCTTTGAAATAACTCATCCAGAATTATTTCCACTATTTCAAACGCCGATTCAAAATAGTCGGCGCCTGGTGATTAAAACGTAGATCTCTCTAAATAAAAATCTAGGAATACCCACATGAACAAACGCACTCAACTCCTCAAGCAAATCACTAGCGAGAAAACACCCAACTTTATCGAGAGCCCAGTTGCTAGCATCAAACCAGTTTCAGCAGAACCAGTAGGATCGGTCTTAACGAAAGAATATTTAGCATTGTTAGAAGAGCAAATACTCGCCATTGCCGAGCGACTCAAAATCAAAGCAAGTTATCTCTATGCTTGGCTAAGTCAATTTGCACAAGCGCCGTTAGTCAATCAAATTTCCCTACTAAGGCTAATAGAGCAATATGGTCTTGATCCCTTTTTAGAGGAAGTAGATTTAGTGCGCTACGAAGATCAATCTTGGCAAGCAGTCATCACCACCCAAGGCTATGCACGTTTAGTCAATGCTTGCCCCCAATTTAAGGGGGTTGTCTACTCGTATAGCGAACTAGACGCCAATGCCATTTCGACTTGGATTGAATGCGCCATTTATCGCACTGATCGAGATCGTCCAATTACGGTGCGCGAGTACTACTTAGAAGCACGGCGCGATAGTATTGCCTGGCAGAAAATGCCAAGGCGTATGTTGCGTAACCGCGCATTCCAGCAATGCGCAAAAATGGCACTGGGAATCTAATTCTTTGAAAACTGCCGATACAAATATATACCACCTTTAAGGAGATAGATAACAATAAGCGATCCTAATAAATCGCCAATAAGTCCGTAGCGTCAAAAAACTCAGTAACACCAAATAATTTGGCTATAAATAGTATTTAACTAATAAGTCAGGGTTAATATAATCACTCCGCAACTTATTTGACCTGATGAGATGCTTTGGGCACGACTTCTTCGGCACTTAAATGAATCAGTTAATGACAGTCTGATTATTCAAAATCAGTTACTAAAAGCTCAAATTCGAGAACTTCAGCAGCATTTACCGCCTAAGAAGCGCTTTGTTTTTTCACAATTTTGCAAACTCGAAATGGCTCGTCTTGCTAAGCAGCTATCGCGAGAGAGTCTTGAAGATGCCTGCTTAATTGTTCGACCGAGTACTTTAATGAGATGGTATCGAAATCTCATTGCCAGTAAATTTGATGGGTCCAAACACAGGATCTATCCTGGGCGTCCCCGTATACGACCAGAGAACGAGCGACTTATTCTAGACATTGCATCTAAAAACATAGGTTGGGGTGCAAAACGGATTCAGGGTGCACTAGCTCATATTGGTATTACTCTCAGCCACCAGACCATACTGAACGTTTTAATGAGAAATGGCTTTCATCCAAGCCCCACCAGAGAGGGGGGGGGATTCCTGGTCAAGGTTTATTAGGGCTCACATGAATGTAACGGTTGCAACTGATTTCTTCTCCCAAGAAGTACTAACCGTAAAAGGGCTAGTAATGTACTACATCTTATTTTTTATTGATTTAGGAACTCGGCAAGTAAAAATTGCTGGCATCACAAATCACCCAAATGAAGCGTGGATGCTTCAAATGGCTAGAAACATCACTATGGATGGTGAACCCTTCTATGCACGAACAAAATACCTCATACACGATCGTGACACCAAGTACTGCGCTTCCTTTCGAAGAACTCTTCGTCAGGCTGGCATTAAACCAATCAAGTTACCAGTTTTAAGTCCTAACCTTAACGCCTATGCTGAGCGATGGGTAAGATCAGTAAAAACAGAATGCCTTAACCATTTAATCTTAGTTGGCAAGGGATCTTTAGAGAAGGCGTTATCACAATATACAGCGCACTATAACTGTGAAAGAACTCACCAGGGATTAGGCAATCAAATTCCACAAGAAAGGCTAACTTCAGCCAACTCCTCATCATCAGAGATATGTCGTCGTGAGAGATTGGGCGGATTACTTTCCTATTACTATCGAGCTGCATAGCTTCTATCTCAATATTAAGTCTATTAACTAGAATTTTTTGACAGTACGGGAGCAGTGTTTCAATTTATTACTGATTACACCAAGAATCAGTGCTTAGATTTCTTTTCTTCAGCTTTAGGCAACAATTCATTCAAAGCATTGGCATAGCCAATACGAGCAGTCTGATAGGCAGCTGCTTCAGCATTGAGCTGAGCGAGCTTTTGATCTACAAACTGAAGACTTACTAGTTGCGCTTTAGCATCTTCTGAGAGGCTTTCTAATTCATATTCAATGTTATCAATGTTTACAGTAGTCATGTGATTCTCTTGGGTAATTGGTTACAAACTTCATTATAAATGAAGGATAAAAAAACACCGCCACGAGGGCGGTGTTTTTTCTTGATACTGGTTTGATACTGCCCCACGGTGAACTGTGGGGTTGAGTGAAACTATTACAGATTAATTGCGTAAGCTGTAATTGCACCAGCCGTTGGCGTATCCAAACCAACCAACTTAACAACGACGTCAGTTGCTGACAATGCTGTTTCAGCTGCACCAGAGTGACCAATAATGTAGGTATTACCATCAGTCCAATGGAATACTGCTTCGTTATTGTTAACAGTGCCAGTAGCGCCATTAGTTGCAATGGAAACCGCTAAATTTGCAGCAGCAGCAAAGGTAGTTGCACTAGCCACGTTTACCAATGTGAGGGTGTCACTAGTGCCACCGCCAGTTGCAAACATTTTGAGGAGTGTAGAACCATGGCTCACATTATTGATAGTTACTAGGTTAGTTAACGCTGTACCAGCTGTATCGCCAGTTACAGTAATTGTGGATCCACCGTCAGATACAAGACCTGCCGAAGTTGTACCCAATGTAACCACAGAGTTTGCGCCAACTTTAATTGCATTAACGCCAGCATCACCGGTAATGGCAGCAGCACCAGCAGCTGCAGCAACACCTTGGAGCATGGTTACCGTACCTGTTGCACCAACTGTGATTGTTTCACCGAAACCAGATGCAGCAACAGCAGCGCCACCCAATACTGTTGAACCTGCTCCAGTAGCGGACAACACAATATTTGCAGCAGTTACACCAGAGGCAGTGAAATGTGCATCAATCGTATCAGCAGCGCCTGAGAGGTAGATCGCTGTGGTAGCCACTGGAGCAAAACCAGCTGCGCTACCCAAAGTTACATTCAATCCAGCTTGAGCAATAGTTGCTGTGCTGGTACCTAAAATAACGGCTCCTACTGTAACAGTGTCAACAATCTTAGTTAATGCAGTGTCAGTAATTGCTGCAACTGTCAGCGCACCAGTTCCACCCAAATTCAAGGTAGCTAGAGTATTTCCACTATCCACTAAAGAGGTAACTACAACAGCTTGGTTACCATTTAATGTTAAAGCGGTGTCACCAATAACCGTTAATGAAGTGTAGGTATGTCCGGCTGTGGCCGATGTAATTGCCAACGAGCCGCCGGCTGCTGCATTATTAACTACCAGATTATATCCCGCAGAAGTAGAAACGTCGGCAATATTTACTGATGCGCCAACGTTATTTAAGGTTACTGTACCTGTACCTGAACCAGCTAAAGACAGATTGGTATAACCAGCTATTTCATTTTGTGTGTAGTTCGTTGTACTTGATGTTGTAATGGTAGCGTTGGTAATGCCTGTAATGTTGGTAGAAATTATGTTACCAGTAGCAGCAGTGGTTCCGCCCAACTCAGTAATACCAGTTACACCTGACAATGTGAAAATTTCATCAGTAACATTACTTGCAGCAACACCCGATGCAACGATTGTAGTTGCTGTAGAGCCAATTGCTTGGAATGCAGCAACGTAATGGTTACCACCACCAGCAGCACCTGTATTAACGATGTACTGGGCATTTAACAGTTGTTGGCCAACGCTATCAGCACCAGTGAAAGTAATCACGCCATTGATCACACTGTATGTATCAGTACCACCAGCACCCGTTGTGCTTTGACCAGCAGCAGCATTAGCAACTAATGTTTTAGTGGCATCAAAAGTGATTTTATTGGCTGTATTCCAACCTGAGAATGATGCATAAGCAGTCGCAACTGTTGTAAATACGTTTGCTGCAGTATTGCTAATGTTTACTGTTTCACTACCACTAGTGCCAGCAGCGCCACCAGTACCCAAGGTTATTACAGCAGCCTTAGCACCAGTAGAAATATTAAACACATCTCTTGCTGTAGCGCCAGTTGTGCCTGTTGCAGTCAATACTCCTGTTCCTGAAGTTACTGTAAAGCCAGTAGACTTAGTCACAACACCGGTGATGTCAACTGAACCAGTTGATCCAGATGCATTGATTGTTGCTAATGCATTTGCGGCTGTTCCTGTTTCAGAGTAATTAACCTTAACGTTACCAGCACCAGAAATTGTCAGTGTAGTTGCTTGGTTAGCATTGGCTGTCAAAGTAGCATCAGCAATAGTCACCGTGTTAACTGTCGAACCACCTTTGTATTGATTGCTTGTAAGGGCAATCGTTTGGTCATTGGCTATTTGAACAGTATCGGTAACTTGCGCTGTATTTGTAGCAGCATTTACTGTGAGGTTAGCAGTGTTACCAAGCGCTAGTGCATTAGTGCTTGTTTGAGTCGCAATGCTCGTATCGTAAGACAATGTGTTGGTATTTTGAGTAATAGCATCAGCACCCGTTTGAGTTACAACAGTACCAATCGAGAACGCACTAGAAGCAGCACCAGATAAGGTTACCACGTTAGACGCTACGGTTGCATAAACGTTATTCACACCAGCGACGTTAACTGCAATGTTTGAGCCTGTTGCACCACCAGTAAGAGCAGTCATGATTGCTGCGGCTGTTGTCGAATTAGTGCTATTGGCTACAACAGTTACGTTAGTTGCAACGCCGTTTATTGTAACTATCGATACTCCGCCCGCTGCTGAAGCTGTACCAGTAATAGTAATAACGCCAGCTGTATTGCTACCAGTCAGAGTAAGTGCCTGATTGCTTCGTACTACGTCAAACTCAACTGCAGCAGAAGTTTTTAAAGTGCTAACACCAAGGTTTCCAGCAAAATTATTCGTAGTATATTGACCACTAGCCAAAGTTGCCAGAGTCAGATTTTGAAAACCAGATAATGCTCCGCCAGAGGCAACAGCGTAGTTAGCATCAATGTCTGTCTTGACCAATGTATTGTTACCGCCTGAGCCACCAACAATACTACCAGCAATAGAAGTTGCGCCATTGGTGTCAAGAGTCACCGTGTCACCTGTGCTTGTACCGCCAGCAAAACTCTGTACGCTATAAATCTGCGCTGAAACTGCACCTGTGCCTGTTACAGCAATGCCATTGGTGTAGTTTGAAGTTGCGCTTTCAAAGTTAGTACCGAGAGCAGTTGCACCTGTACCATTAACAGTTACTGTACTGCCTGCAGCATTACCTGTATCAGTTAACGTTTTGAGTGTCAATGCACCTGTGCCATTGTTAGTAAATGTGTAGTTATGTTTACCAACCAAAGTATCGGTTACGGAAATTCCATTTGCAGCGCCAGTAGCTATTACAGTAATTGCTTTTGCAGTGATATCTGAGAATACTGGAGCTGTAGCGCCTGTATCACCACTGATATTCACTGTATCGCTATGGGTAGCTGCGCCACCAGTAACTGTTAATGCTGCTCCACTCACAGCATTGTTTATCGTAAATGTTGTTAATGCTGCACCAGCAGCTGTAGAGCTACCTGCAACACCTGTCAACGACAAAGTTGTTAGAGCTGCAGTAGTTGCGTTATCTACTACTGCATCTGCAGTACCGCCCGATAATGTTACAGCCGTTGCACCATTAACATAAACCGATTCAGCAGCACCTACGCCATACACAGTCTTACCATTGCTGTAAGTAGTTTGGTTTGTGATGCTTACGTTACCAACAACACCTTTACCAGCTGTATTCACACCGACAGTAATTGCACCAGCATTAGCACCAGTTACTACGGTAACAGCGCCTGCAGGAGAAGAAGCAGCTAATGTGTCAATAGCAATCACATCAGCAGAAGCTGCTAATGAATTTGTGTCGGTCACGCTAATTGCGCCAGTTGGAACGCCAGCACCAGCAGCTATACCAACAGAAACAGCACCAGCACCTACGTTACCTGTTGTATTTATGGTTACTGTTGATCCATTGTTTACAGTAATAGCGGCGCCAGTAACTGCAGTTTGAGTTACAACATCTGCACCAGTAACACCAGAAATTACTACTGCATTGGCAATGCCAAGAACACCAGTAGTTGCGCTTACCGCAGCAGTATCAGTCACAGTGGCAGAAGCTCCACCAGAGATAGTAATAGTGCCACCACCAGCTACACCATTTGTATCAGTCACAGTTACAGCACCTGTAGGAGCGGTATTTGCACCAATAGTAATTGCGCCACTTTGTGAATCAGTCACAGAAACGGTTGTTCCGCCGTCAGCAACAACAATCGTGCCTCCTGAACCGGAAACGGTAATTGTTTCTGTGCCAGCTGGATTGGTTGCAGTAGTGCCGCCAACAGTAATTGTGGAAGCTGCTCCTGTGGTATTTCCAGATTCGGTAATAGTAACGTTGTTACCGCCATTGACTGTTACACCACCAACTACAACACCAGAAGCAGCATCGGTAACAACTGCATTAGTTGTCGCAGCCGCTGTAAATACGTCAGCACCAGCGCCACCACCAGAAACAGTAGTTGCAGTTAGGCTAGTCAAACCAGTGAAAGATTTCACGTTTGCAGTAAGGCCAGTACCTGAAGTAATCGTTACATTTGGAATGTTAGCAACAGTTATTGCACCAGTATTTAATGTCGAAGCAGTACCTTGTGCAGTAGCATCAGCCAAAATCAAAGAGCTATTGACTGAACCAGATGTGCCTTGGATGTTATCGCCAGCAGTTAATGTTGAGCTTGTACCGTTATTAAATGCGCCATAAACCTTAGAGTTATCAGCGATTGTGCTAGGAGCAGCAGCAAATGCACCAGTTCCAGGAGCGTCGATACCTGTAGTGAGTGTATAAGTCGTGACTGGTTGAGCTGTACCAGTTGCAGTAGCTGTAGCCACCTTGCCTTGTACCAATACACCGTCTTGACTAGTTTGTGTATATGCAAAGTCAACCATTGCTGTTGCAGTTTGTGCATATGCAACAACAGGTGCAGAACCAGCTGCGATCAAGTTATTTGCATAAGTTGACCAGTAGTTCGAGCCTGCAGTGTCAGCAGGGCGGCTAAATACGTTTGTGTAGATGCGACCAACTGCAGTAGTTGTATCTAAAGCAGCATATGAGTTGTAGAACTCAGGCTGGTAAGCGAAAGCGCTAGCCAATGAAGTCTGGCTAGTACCAGAGTTCATCTTATCTACCCAGAAGGCATAACCAGCTTGATCAGGATTACGGCCTAAAAGGGCTACATATAACTCTGAAACAGCGGTTTGATTAGCCGTTACGTTAGGTGCTGACATATTTAATTCTCCGTTTTAAATAAAAACCACAATAATTTGTTCTCGCCCAATTAGGCGCCTAGGACTTAGTTTACTAAGAAAGCTAGTAATTAATTTGTGATTTTTATCACATTTTTCGAAAAAAATGCTTTTTTAACAATATTTGTGACAAAAGTCACAAAAACCCGATGAAGTTGGGTAAACTGTTGCAGCAATACATCGCTTACTTTGTAAACCCCTGTTTTTACTCAGAAGTTGTTGTAACAAACCAAAAGATTTACCGGACCAATTATGCCTGTTGCTGTTGACTTACTCAAGCAATTCCCATTCTTTCAGGGTCTTTCTGAAGGCTTAATGGCTGATTTGTCCAAAGCAGCGCAAATTGGCGTTGTAAAAGAGCATCAGGAAATTGTTTCCCGGGGCAAAAAGATCAATTTTCTGTCTTTTGTATTGTCCGGGCGCCTGCAATCGACTGAGTTAGCCGATGATGGCCGGATTATTGCCACTACCATCATTATTCCTGGGGATGTAATTGGTTGCCTCACTCTGGCCGATAACCAGCCTACTACTAATAAGATTGTTACGCTCAACCCCGCCCAACTCCTTCTGATCCCCATGGAGCTTGCTCGTAAGCTAGTAGAAACCGAGCCGCTGATTGCCACGCGCATCATGGCCCTCTTGGCACATGCCCTACGCCAAACAGTGCAAGAAAAAACCATGCTCGGTTTACCCAATGCCTATCACCGCGTCTATGTGCAGCTCAATTTATTAGCAAACAATGGGGTAGCACTAAGACAGATCTCCCATATTCCACGTCAGCAAGATATTGCGGCGATGGCCAACACCAGTCGTGAAACCGTTTCGCGCGCTTTGCAACTGCTCATTAAAAATGGTGTACTTAAAAAGAGTGGTCATCAACTGGAAATTACGAGAGGCGATGTATTAAATCGCTTGGCCCAGGAAGGGCCTGAAGTATTAGAAACTTTAAAGTAACGCCTTTACGCGCGAGAAAACTTGCTCACCCGCCATTTCCCAAGTTACCGGTTTATAGAGCTGCGCAATCTGAGCTTCGCGCTTTTGCAACTCCTCAGGATGATCGATGTAATAAGCAATCCTCGCAGCCCATTCTGATGCATCCCACGGATCAAGATACTCAATCAACTCACCACCGACCTCAGGAATAGAAGAGCTTTGAGAAGCCAGACAAAATTTGCCAATACTTAGACTCTCTGCTACCGGCAAACCCCAGCCCTCATAAAGAGAAGGAAATAGTGTGAAATAGGCGCGTCGGTAAAGAAACGCCAACTGCGCATCAGTCACGTGATGCAAAATTTGAACATACTTCGCAATACGCGGATCAAATTTAAGATCAGCCAAAAAATCCTGCACGCCCCAGCCAAGTTTTCCGACAAAAACCAGTTTGGGTAAATCGGTCATACCCTCATCTATCAAATGCAAATAGGCGCGATACAACACCTCATGATTTTTGCGTCTCTCAATCGTTGAGACAAACAAGAGATAAGGGATATTTGCCAACTCAGCAATCGATTGATCGCTAGAGAATTCAACTTCATTTACTAAATCACACCCCAATCTGACAACCTGCATAGAAGGTTCCGGCGCTCCGATTGATTCTAAAAACTGACGTAAGTCATTTTTTGAAAAATCAGAAATACAAAAAATCTCATCGGCGCACCATGCTACATCCGCAAAATATTTTGCAAACGCGGCTGCAACATTACCCACACATAAATGAGGCAACCGAATCGGAATAATGTCATAGCAAAACAAAACAACCTTAAAACCTATTTTTCTTTTTTGTGAAAATAAATAATGGGGCATATCTTTGTGCTCCCAATCCAACCCCATTGATATATAGACATCCTCTTTTCCAAAAGGAGTGGGCTTCAAACTATGGGATGCTAGCAGATTGGGGGCAGCTAAATCAGCAGGACGCAAGATGTTAGGATGAAGAACCTCCCTAAATGCTAAACGCACTTCTTGACTCGCGCGATATAACGCCAATACAGCTTGCTTTCTGGAGACCCCAAAACGCCAAATTGTTTCAGCCATGTCAGCAGGTAAAAAATGAATAATTCTATTAATCCTACGTTTCCATAGCCTCATACGGGTTAGAGGCAGTTCAGACAAGGGGCTTGCAAAATGTTTAGGTGCAACTTGATTTTTTAAACGCATCAAAATCATCGCTACTTCTTCATGGCTTACCGCCAGATAACCTAAACGTCGATCAAGACGACAAAAACAAGTTATTTGGGGTTGGTAATGCAAGGCATATTGGGCACATTCCATTTCCATCCGCACGATACCTACGGCGGTTGTGGTCCAAGCATAAATTGTTGTGATATCAAACCAAATCGCGTGCTTCATAAGTTGCTTTTTATTCTTTATAAAAGAGAAAGTACTGCCTTAGGAATTGCTGCCAAACATGACTCCCACTCCAAATTTACTCGCATTACACGTCCAGCAGCATCTACAGGTATTGGCTCCATCATCAACAAATTACGCAGGCGTTCTTGAAATTGTGCTGGCGAATGCACTAGGTTTACTTGGGGTAAATTGACAAAGCTATCAAAACCTCTAAATGCCGAAACCGAACCAATCACGCTTGCACCTGAATAAAGCGCTTCAGCAGTTTTAATATTTGAACCACCACCATATGTAATCGGTAAACAGTACACAGAGGCGAGCGACTTAACTGCAGCTAAATCATCATCAGATAATTGCCCCAAGTATTGAGTGCGAGCCATGTTTAAATCTGACCATCGCGAAGAAGCCAATATTGCGCGCAAGGGATCGCATACACCACCGGCGATCACCAGCTTAGAATCCGGAGGAATACCGCCCAAAGCCTCACCGACGCAATCAACAAAGCCCGTGAAGTTGGGTGGATGTGCACTGGCGATATAAAGAGCCCAGGGGACCTGTGGTAATTTTTTCTTCCATTGCTTTAGATGCTGAACAGAAGCCGCCCATGGCGCAATCCCATTAGGAGCAATAACTATCTTTTTGGCACCAAATTCTTTCAATGCCATGCCATCATCCTCTGTCACGGCAATCGCCAAATCGGCCTCACAACTTGCCTGCCGCTCTAAGTGATCGATAGCCCCAATAAATTCATCATCTACTTGTCCATAAGACTTCAAAATGTCACGCCGCAAAGGTGCCTCGATATTATTTGACCCATACACCAAAAGAGACCTGGAGAAATTGTCCAATGCCCTCAACTTGCGGGCCAAAGGCCAAAGCCACGGCTGCTCTACATAAATAACATCAATTCGCTCATTCAAAAAACGACTACATATTTGCGGCCAAGCCCCATGATTTTCGGCCGCATAAACCCCCGATAGATAGTCAGTAGCAATCAGGATTTCTCTGCCAGCAAATAAATTATGGGGTGCCAAATTTGGGAAGACCAAATCATCTTGCCCAAAACCAGGATAGCGTGATTCACAAACCGCCAAACTAGATACAGAAAAACCTGCTTTTTCAAATGCTTTAGCAATATTGGCTAAACGTACTTGACCGCCATGTCTTGGCACCCTAAAAGCATAGGTGCTTAGCAACAGTACACAAGGCTTATCCATGCGATGTTCAGCCGGCACCTCATGCGCTTGAATCTTGTGAGATGGGTGCGGTTTCATTGCGCTTCTTGGGATCTAATGGGGGCTATTTTAATAAGGGGGTTCATCCAATTAACCCCCTCAAAGTAAGGCTTATCAGTATTGATGACAGTAAAAACCAGGGCCAGTTCACGCCATTCATAATTATTGGCTAAATGGGTATCGGTACTAGTTAAGGCTGTTTGAATCGAATAATTACCCATGCCTAGGCTAGCAATAAATTGCACCTCAATGCGATAGCTCTCCCCCGCTTTGGCATCTATCACAGCTTGTTTCAAAATGGCAGTATTAGTGCCATATATCACTCGCCCAAAACGATCCTTAATTCCATATCCAAAAATCAAACACTCAATATCACGATGAACGGAGACCTCGACAACCATGCGCACTGTTTGTCCTACATCTATAATCTCAATGGCTTGACCACCCTCATTAAGCAAAGCGATAGACTGAACTGTTGCCTCCATTCCGCCGGATATCGTCTGGACCCTTCCATCAGCCAATTTAATTTGCTCAATCGTTTGGTTTTGGTGATTAGCGAGTGATGCATTGTAGTAATCCATTACCTCTTCAGAATTACCAATACTTACCAGCTTTCCGCCAGCCAGTAAAGCGGCGCGCTGGCACACGGAAACAATGGCACTCTTATCATGACTAACTAGCAATAATGTGGTGCCTAACGTATTAAATTCACGAATACGCTCAAAACTCTTATGCTGAAAATATGCGTCCCCTACTGAAAGAGCTTCATCGACGATCAAAATATCGGGACGTTTAACCGTTGCGATACTAAATGCTAGGCGCATTTGCATTCCGCTGCTATATACGCGCAAAGGTTGATCAAAGTATTCGCCAATTTCAGCAAACTCTTCAATGGCTGGCATGAGTGCTTGAAGTTCGGCAGTCTTTAGCCCCAGTAATGCTCCGGACATCATCGCATTCTGCCGCCCCGTAAATTCAGGATGAAAGCCCATGCCCAATTCTAAAATAGCTGCAATACGACCCTCAGTTTCTATGCACCCAATACTTGGAGCTGTAGTCCCAGCAATCATTTTTAACAAAGTACTTTTGCCGGCCCCATTCAATCCAATAATGCCCAAAGATTCACCAGAGCCCACCTTTAAGCTAATGCCTTGTATCACCCACTTCAGTTTTGCGCGAGAACTTCGCCTTGGACTAAACCAATCAAGCAGACGATCTAATCGACGCCCATAACTCTTATATGCTTTACCTACATTATCTAAAGTAATAGAGCCCATTAAAGTTCATCCACCAAATCTGGGAAATAGTTTTTTAAGAGGTATAGCGCTAAGAAATTAAGCGCTAAGCCCAACACAAAGGGATACCAAAGCAATTCTGGATGATCAATTTTCCCAGCAAGAACAATACCGTGCATTGCTTCAATTAAAGGGGTTGCTGGATTGATAATCTCCCACTCCTGAATAATCTTCGGCAAAATTTTGTAGGGGTACACAATTGGCGTAAACCAAAACCACAATTGCATAAAAATACCAAACAACTGACCCACATCGCGAAAAAATACATTCATAAATCCAACAAGCAATCCAATGCCCATTCCTAGAATGGTAAATATCCCTAATACAGGAATAAGCAATAAATAAGACCAGCCCAATAAATTTCCAGTTAATGCGACAAAGATGGTGAATAAACCGAAAATCACTAAAAAATTCGTGGCGCTATTAAAAAACACAATAATAGGCAAACATAGGCGTGGAAAAGAGATCTTCTTAATAAGATTTGCATTCTCCAGAAACATAACCAAACCGCGGTTCATGAGCTCTGAAAAATAACCCCACACCAAAATCCCGGAGCACAGATAAATACCGTAGGCAAACGGGCTCGCATTATCACCAATTTGACCCCTCATCATTTTAGAAAAAATAATGAGGTAGACCAAGATCATGGCTAGTGGATTTATTATTACCCACAAGGTGCCAAGGCCGGTATTTCGATAGCGCGCCTGAAATTCTCGTTTTACGCTCGTTAACACAAAACTCCGGTAATCCCAAATATTAAGAAGAAAATTCATGAATGGATTTCCCTGAAAAAGAGTGAGTGAACAAATTTAAGTTTTTGAATTTTTTTAATACGAAGAAAACATAAGATTTGTGATCGAACAGTTATCATAATTTTATCGAAGCATATCCTATATCTAAAATTTGCTGGGCTGTTTGGGACCAGGATATGGGTTTAAAAAGACGTGCAATTTCTCGTTCTTTTTGCAAAAGGAGCTCGACGTGATCAAAGTACCATGCAATTTTTTGAGCCCACAAATAAGCATCTCGACCATTAAGATACTCAATCAAGTTACCCCCAACTTCTTTTAGAGACGGCGCATCTGAAGCGAGGCAAAATTTTCCAAATGCCAGACTTTCAGCAACCGGTAAACCCCAGCCTTCATAAAAAGATGGGTAAACAGTAAACAGGCAACCTTGGTATAGAGCTGATAATTGACCATCATCAAGCCCCTCTAGAACTACTATCGATTTTGAAAGTAGTGGGTGATGCTCCACATTGTCCCGCAATCCATCAACACACCAACCCCAAGAACCAACAAATACCAAGAGCGGTAAATTAGTTCGCCCCAAGGAAAGTAGCTCTAAGTAAGCGCGACACAAAACCTCATGGTTTTTTCGCACTTCAATAGTAGATACATACAAAATAAATGGCTTTTCTAAAATAGCTTGAATTCGTTCTGTCAACAACCCCTCAGCAAGCTGTTGCGATTGACTTTGTTTTTGAATCTGTGTGCCATATTGCACCACCTGCAATTGAGGAAGTGGTGCGCCAGCATCCTCAATAAAAGCAATTAAATCGCGCTTGGTGATTTGGGAGTTACACAAGACTACATCAGCGCACCAAGCCAAATTGCACAGATAAGAAGGAAAGATTCGCGCAATCCAATCTAGAGTTAAGGTAGGGAAACGAACTGGAATTAAGTCATGACATAACAAAATAGATATAAATTTCCGCTCTTGTTTTAAATGGTACAAGCTGCTATACCGGTCAATAACCCAGCCAGCCCCTACTGACACATACACATCGTTGCTACCAATTGTCAAAGCTTGTACATTTTCAATTAGCTCCTCAATATTAGAGTCGAGAGGAGGGGGCTCTCTTTTGATTGAGCCTAAACCGACGCTTACTAGATTTAGCACTCCTTGACCAACCCAAAATTTGATAATTCGCTTAATAATGCGCCAAATAACTTTGACACTAAAGTGAAAAACAGCCTGCAATTGCTCAGTAGGATTAAGGGGTGGTGGCGGAGGTGGCGGAGGTGGGGGGATAAGGATTCCCATTCGCTCTAGCTGGTTGCGCAATTGAGGAGTGCCCCACTCAACCAATTGATTGGCCTCATCCCAGTAGGTAAAAATAACTTTTTCCGGATGTTCCTCTAATAGTGCAGCCGCAATTTGTGCCTCACATCGCATCACTCCACCAAGTGGACCACTCCAGATTTTAACCAGCCCAATATCAAACCAAATTTTTTCCATCATGATTGAGCAATCAAGGACAAAAGTATGGCGGGCGCTTTTGCAAAGCATGCAGTTGCAGTTAAACCCTCAATCTCCTTAGACGCCTGCTTCATATTATTCATTGAAGTGGGAGTTAAAGAGGAGATATAAACTTCGCGTACGGCACGGCGAAATTGTTTAAGATCATCTACGACTACAACATGCTCTCTACCTACAAATGCTTCAAAACCAATTAATGCTGAAGCATATGCAACGATTTTAGCCTTCGAATATAGCGCCTGTGCCGTAATGGAAAAGTGCTCATCACCAGAAAAATTTCCCAATACATAAATTGGGGCTAATTGAGCAACGGCATCATAATCGCTGCCCCGTAAATCTCCAATGGTTTTTAGTCGGGAAATATTAAGCTCCCCAAAAGTACACTCTCGAAAGCGTTTCGCTAAAGTGTACGAATCACCACCCACAAACACCATACTCGAATTAATTGGCACACACCCCAAAGAACCTCCAAAACTATTGATAGTTTTTTCGTAATCCTCAGAAAAACCTTCTGGCACAGGAAATAGGGCCCATGTAGAATGCATGCGTGAGCGCCACTTCGTAAAAAAATACTCATCTACAGATGCAACTCTTACGCCATCGCGAATTATCGAAATCTTGCGCACACCTCTGGCCTTAACTAGCTCTAGTAGTTTTTGAGAGGGCACAAAAACGTAGTCTACGCACTCAATTCCATCTGGAATTGAGTGCTCATTGGCAATATCTACAACCACAGGGACATGCTTATACTCAGCGAGTGTTTTTATTTTTTGCGCCGTTCTCCATAAAGCCATATCAGCCACAAAAAGACAATCAATCCTAGAGGACAACTGTTTTCTCACAGATTCCCATGCATTCTCTTCAGACATTTGAATGTCAACATCAACAAAAAGTGAAGGGGTGCCCCCAGTGTCTAATGCATTTGCTAAGGTTGAAAATTGATCCTCATGCTTAAGGTTAATAACCTGCCAGCTTTGCCTCTTAAATGCCTGAATGAAATTCTCAATTCGTTCGGCAGAAGCGGTCAATGGCTGCACAGGCGCCGTATTACCTAAACAAAGAATGGTTGTGATGGCGCTCATTACCTAAAAATACACTAATTTTGAAAAGCGCAGAAAAAATCCGAGTACAAGTGTTTATACACCGCCTGTAATAGACTTCACTCACGAACCTATAACGGGTAAATAACAGCCAATTAATTTCGAGGTAAATCCGCCAAATTGGGAGGCGCCTCAAGATTCATAACCTGCACATTTGTAACTGGACTACCCGCCATTACCTGGGACGACTCTCCTTTGGTCAGGGCAGGCTTAAATGCTTGATCGTGCTCAAAGTAGGTCGCTACCAATTGTAAATCTTCTGAAGTTAAATTACCCGCTTGCTGCTTTAAGCGCATATACGACAACAGGTAGTTGTATTTTGCTTGAGCTAGATCGCGCTGCGCTGTAGCCAACCCTTTATCAGCCATTAACACGTCTAAATTAATACGCTCTCCACCACGCACGCTCTTGCGCATCGCCTTAGTCAATTCAGTAGCAGATTCAACAGCCCGATTTAAGGCGGCGACCTTTTGCTCACTTGATAAAACGGCATCATATTGCTTACGCAATTCAGTAATGACACGCCCACGAGCCTCATCTGATTGTGCCTGTGCTTTTTCAAAATTGGCACGCGATTGCGAAATCAAGCCAGTGGTTTGACCACCGTTAAAAATGGCCCACTGAGCCTGAAGGCCTGCAGTCGAGGTGGTAGCTTGTTGATTAATCGTGGAGATGTAATAGGAATTTTGTTGACCCCAAGTCGCCACTGCAGAAATGGTTGGGTAATTACCAGCCACGTTCTTTTGCAAATCTTGACGTGCCA
>Ga0118677_10003503_pt1 | contig 29558 bp, 19 predicted proteins | sample AliMusrvi5mmetaG_FD_86154 | JGI IMG/M metagenome (GOLD analysis project Ga0118677, IMG submission 86154) | reverse complement strand
TGACGAGGCAGGGAGCCAGGCGCCGACCTGGAAATCCGAAATCCGAAAACCGAAGCCCGAAAGAAATCCGAAACCCGAAGGCCGAACATCCATGGAACCGGAAGTGTTTGGCTCGTGCTTTCTTTTCCGCTATTGTTCCGCCAGCGTTGCCGGGGCCATTGCGCAGTGCGAATCCGCGGCAAGCGCACATTTTATAGCAATAGAACCTATGACCATACCATTTCACATCGATCTCAAGAGCAAGGTGGCCGTAATTACCGGTGGGGGCGGCATTCTGTGCAGCATGATGGCAGACGCGCTGGCTCAGTGCGGCGCCAAAGTCGCGATCCTCGACCTGAAGCCGGAGATGGCGCAGAAGGCCGCGGACGCGATTGTCAAGGCGGGAGGCGTCGCGAAGGCATTCGCCTGTAATGTGCTGGAGAAGGCCAGCATTGAGCAGGCACACGAACAGGTCAAGGAGGCGTTCGGGCCAGTGGATATTTTGATCAACGGCGCGGGCGGCAACCACCCCAAGTGCACGACCTCAAAGGAGTTTCTATCCCGCGACGACCTCACGGCAAAGAAGGAGGGCATCGTGACGTTTTACGACCTCACGGTCGAGGGGATCCAGTTCGTGTTCAACCTAAACTTCCTGGGCACATTTCTGCCCACTCAAGTGTTCAGCCGGGACATGGTGCAGAAGGGACGAGGCAATATCATCAATGTCTCGTCGATGAACGCCTTCAAGCCGCTAACGAAGATTCCCGCTTACAGCGCTGCCAAGGCGGGCGTAAGCAACTTTACTCAGTGGCTGGCGGTGCATTTCTCGAAGACCGGCGTGCGCGTCAACGCGATTGCCCCGGGCTTTTTCCTCACCGATCAGAACCGGACCCTGCTGACGCAGGTCGACGGCTCATTGACGCCGCGCGGCCATACGATCACCTCCCACACGCCGCAAGGGCATTTCGGGAAACCGGAGGACTTGATTGGCACGCTACTGTGGCTGCTCAGCGATGAGGGTTCGGGCTTCGTTACGGGGCAGGTTATCGCGGTGGATGGCGGGTTTAGTGCGTTCAGTGGGGTGTAAGGGGGAATATTAAGTCCGAAGTCCGAAGTCCGAAGTCCGAAGGAAGGCCGAAGGCCGAAAACAGAAACGCGACGGGGAAGCAGTGCAGGGCGGATTTGCAGTGTGGATTCGGAGCGGTCCTGAGGCATAGTGTTAAGAGGGCTGCGGATGCGATTCTGCGGCCATTACGAGAAAGACCAATATGGCGACATATTTTGCACGCGGGGGGGCTCGGGACAACATCAGCACTGCTGAGAAGCGCGAGGCGCTGGCACAGGCCCTGAAGGTCATTGGCCGCCCGTTGCGGAAGGTGCTGGTGCTGCCGCCTGATCATACCCGGCTCAACTCGGATGCAGGGGAGTTGACCCGCCTGCTCTACGAGATGCTCAGCCCCGAGACCGAGGTGGGCATCATGCCGGCCTTGGGGACGCACTCACCGATGACGGAGTCACAATTACGGATGATGTTCGGAGAAAGCATTCCGCTCGCACGATTTGGAGTGCATGATTGGCGGAATGGCGTCCGCCATGTCGGCGATGTGCCGGGTGAGCTAGTGCATGGATGGTCGGGAGGGGTGGTGGACTATGATGTGCGCGTCGAGATAAACAAGCAGTTGTTCGCCGGCTACGACCTGATTCTTTCGGTGGGGCAGATCGTGCCCCACGAGGTGGTGGGCATCGCCAACTACACCAAGAACGTTGTTGTGGGCTCGGGCGGCTCGGACATGATCAATAAGTCCCACTTCCTCGGCGCAGCCTACGGCATGGAGCGCATCATGGGCCGCATCGAGAACCCTGTTCGCCGTCTGTTCAATCATGCCGTCGAGACTTTCCTGCGCGACCTGCCCATCGTTTATGCCCTCACAGTGATGGAGAAGAACAAGGCCGCCAGCGGCATGATCATGCGCGGACTCTACGTGGGCGACGACATGGAAACCTTCACGCTGGGCGCTCGTCTTTCGCAGAAGCTAAACTTCGACCTGCTCGCACATCCCTTGAAAAAGGTGCTGGTCTATCTCGACCCGCACGAATTCAAGAGCACGTGGCTGGGCAACAAGGCGGTTTATCGCACCCGAATGGCGATGGCCGACCGAGGCGAACTGATTGTCCTGGCCTCCGGCCTCAAGGAATTCGGCGAAGACGCTGAGATTGACCGACTGATTCGCAAATATGGTTATCGGGGCACGCCCGCGACGTTGGCCGCGGTCAAGGCCAACGCCGAGTTGCGGAATAATCTGAGCGCCGCTGCCCATCTCATTCACGGATCGAGCGAAGGCCGCTTCCGCATTACTTACTGTCCTGGCCCCCAGATGAGCCAGGAGGCGATCCGGTCGGTTGGTTTCGAGGCGGGCGATCTTGAAGCCACGCTCAAACGCTACAACCCGGATAAGCTTAAAGACGGTCCCAATCGCCTGCCGGATGGTGAGGAGATCTTCTTTATCAGCAACCCCGCTCTGGGGTTGTGGGCGCTGAAGAGCCAATTTGAGGGGGCGCCGCAGTCCGGCGCGATTGGCTCGTAGGCAGGCAAGACCAGGGTGACAAGCAAAGGTGTTACCCGACCGGCCCGTGTCAGAGAGCCGAAGAAAGCTCTGGCCTACCCCAGCAGTTCCGACCGCTAGAGTCCGGGCTGCTTTGCGTCTCTGCGTCTTGGCGTCTTTGCGTTAAACCTGAACGGTGGGGTCAGTCAGATTTTTCCTTGAAATATGAGCATTCCAAGGCAACATCCGGCTTCGCTTTCGAACCGGGGTTGCCGGATGCGGGATTGTGTTTCCTGTCTCCTGATACCTGTTCTCGGCGGAAACATGAAACGAACGCATCATTGCAACGAACTGCGCCCGGCGCACATTGGCCAAACGGTGACCCTGGAAGGCTGGGTGCACTCGCGGCGCGACCTGGGCGGGCTGATTTTCATCGACGTGCGCGACCGCGAGGGGCGCACGCAGACGGTATTTGATCCTTCCGAGTTGCCGAAAGAGCTGTTCGAGCGGGCGGCCTCGCTCCGCAGTGAATGCGTCGTGCGTATCACTGGCAAGGTGCGCCAACGGCCCGACGGCACCAATAATCCGAAGATTCCGACCGGAGAAGTCGAAGTCATGGCTGACACCCTCGTACTCTTGAACTACGCCGAGGTACTGCCATTTCCGGTGGACGATCCGGAGGTGGCCAATAAGGTGAACGAAGAATTGCGGCTCAAGTATCGCTACCTTGATTTGCGCCGGCCGGAGATGGCCCGCAATCTGCGCGTGCGCAGCAAGGTGGCTACCGCCACCCGCATTTTCATGGACGAGCAGGGCTTCTTGGAAGTCGAGACGCCTATCCTCTTCAAGAGCACACCAGAGGGGGCGCGCGAGTTTCTCGTGCCGAACCGCCGCGAGCCGGGGACGTTTTATGCGCTGCCCCAATCGCCGCAACAGTTCAAGCAGATCCTCATGGTCGCCGGCGTTGAACGCTATTATCAGATCGCGCGTTGCTTCCGTGATGAGGACCAGCGCGCCGACCGCCAACTGGAGTTCAGCCAGATCGATATCGAGATGTCGTTCATCGACCGCGAGGACATCTATAAGCTGGTTGAAGGCTTGCTTAAGCGAATCTGGAAGACCGCGTTGGACATTGAGGTGCCAACGCCCTTCAAGCGGCTTTCTTATCGGGAAGCTATTGACTGCTACGGCATTGACAAACCAGACACCCGCTTCGGCATGGAGCTGGCGGATTTTACCGAGGAGTTCCGCGGCAGTAAGTTCAAGATCTTCAGCGGTGCGGTCGCCAACCAGGGCGTGGTGAAGGCCATCAATGCGAAGGGCCTGGCATGCGTTACGCAAGGGCAGATGGATGCTATGACCGAGTGCGCGAAGAACTTCGGCGCCAAAGGACTGGCCTTCATCAAGGTTGAAGGCGGCGAATGGAAGTCTCCTATCGTGCGGTTCTTCAACGATGCCGAAAAAGCGGCCCTGACCAGCAAGCTGGCCATCGAAGAGGGTGACTTGATCCTCTTCGCCGCTGACCAATGGCTGACGGCGTGCGAAATCCTCGGGAAGATTCGCCTTTACTGCGCCGAGGTGCTCAGAGCGCAGGGGAAGCTTGTCATCCCAGCCGACCGATTCGACTTCCTTTGGGTGGTGGACTTCCCGCTGCTGAGTTTTGATCGGGAGCAGAACCGCTGGTATTCGAGCCATCATCCGTTTACCGCGCCGGTCGAGGAGGACATCGCGATGCTTAAGTCGGATCCAAAGAAGGTTCGCGGCCAGCACTACGACATGGTCGTCAACGGGGTCGAACTGGGAGGCGGATCGATTCGTATCCATCAGCCGGATGTGCAGAAGACTATATTCGAGGACGTGCTGCAGATTTCGCCGGAGGAAACGCAGTTGCGCTTCGGTTACATGCTGGAGGCCTTTCGGTATGGCGCTCCGCCGCATGGCGGCATCGCCCTTGGCTTTGATCGGTTGAACGCGATTCTTTGCGGTACATCGAGCATCCGGGACGTCATTGCTTTCCCCAAGACCGCTAAGGGCACGTGCCTCGTGACCGAGTCGCCTTCGGCCGTTTCGGCGCGCCAGTTGCGCGACCTCTACATCGAGGTCAAGGCGGCAAAGCAGGAATAGCGCGCAAGGGCGGGGCCGTTGCTGCGGAACATCTGACATCCAACAACCAACATCGAACATCCAAATTGCTGCGGTTGGTGAGCGATTTGGGGGTGGGGGATCGAGGTTGGAGTTGAGATTCAGCTACGGTTCCGGGTGTCGGTAGCTTTGAATGCGGGGGAGGGGCGTGGACGGTTGGTGCAGGACAGTCGCTGTTGGCCGAGGTGGAGCGCGCTGCCTGCATGCTACTTGCGCCGCCCGCTGGCGAGGGTGGGGAGGCGGTCGGTTGTAATCCCGTTCTACTCGGGTTGTATTCCCGTTGTATTCCCGTTGTACGCCGGTTGTTCGTCCGTTCTACAGCTTTTACATCTCTGGGGTGGGTCCCTTGAGTTCGCGTGGCGGAATCGGCAGGATGACCTTGTCGATGCCTACCCTGTGGTTCACATAGACTTCCCTCGTTTGGCGGCAATTCGAACAGCCTCGTGCGGTCGCGCGGTTTGTCAGTTAGGGCGCTTTCTGTGCCCGCAGGGCGATGGTTCGCCAGATCAGCGAGGTGTTGTTCGTGATGAGCCCGTCCACGCCCATATCGAGCAAGCTGTTGGCGAGGTCTGGATCGTTGATGGTATAGACCCACACTTTCAGACCGCGCTGATGGGCCAATCGGACTGACTCAGCCGAGACTTTGTTGCTCCACACGGCAACCCGGGCGCCGGTTTTTTGCAGCTCGTCCAGCCAGGCGGCGGTCAGCTCTTTGGGGGTCTTCGAGGCGCTTGTGCCGCCAGCCAATCGCTCGGGTGGTCCGAGGGCTCCGAGCACCTGCTCCGGTTCCTGCTCGTGAAAGGCGCGCAGGTATTCCCAATCGAAGGACTGGACGATCACTCGATTGATCAGGTCCTTTTCGCGCAACAGCTTGAGGCAATCCGCCGGGGCACCCGCTTTACGTTCGATCAAAGTGAGGCTACCCGCCTGGATGGTGTCCAGTGCCTCCGCCAGCAAGGGTATGCGCGTTCCGGCATACTTGCGGTCAAACCAACCGCCGGCGTCAAGGCTCTGAAGGTCCGCCACGGTTTTTGATTGCACGTCGATATCCGTCTCTGCCCAATGGTTTGTGGCGTCAGTCGTGCGGTCCAGGTAATGGTCGTGGATCACTATCAGCTTGCCGTCCAGAGTGGGGTAATAATCCAGTTCGACCATATCCGCGCCGGCTGCCATTGCCAGCTTGAAGGACGGCAGCGTGTTTTCTGGCGCAAATTGGCTATAACCGCGATGGGCTATGACCAGTGGCCGCTGGCTGGCCAGGAGCTTCATAGCGGACGAATTGGTTTCTGAGGCGTTCATTTCCAGGGTGCTAAGGATCAGGCTGATCACGGAACAGGCTTGAAGGAGGCGGTGGCGAGCGGCTTTTCTTGTCATTAGTATGTGCACACGGTGGGACAGCCTGCGAATCACCGCAAGCGTGAACCGACGCGCGCGATCGAGTAGGGCGCAACTCGATATCGCCGCCATGTCGGCGCGCGGACAGGCCTGTACGCAGCGAGCTCTGGCGATTTCTCAGGTCATCTTACCCATTGGACGCTGCTGCGGACAAGAATGTCCGCGCGTCGGTGGTTATGGTAAGATACGGGCAATCGAGCTGTAACCGGAAGCGGTCGGTTCGCGTATCCTTTATTGAAGAGTGACTCCGTGGTGGGTCGCCGCAGATATAAAGCCGAAATGACGAAATAGATGAATACAAACTTCTTGAAATCCGCCTTGTATGCCAGCGGCCTCATTGCCGCGACGATTACTGCTCCGTCCGCGCCGCTGCAAAGAAGCGATGTGGCCGGCGAACCAGCCTGGGTGCTGCACGTGGACTGCGACGCCCTGCGGCCGACCGCGATAGGCCAATTTCTGCTGACGGAGATGGAGAAGCCCGACGCGCAGGTCAAATTCGCTGCCTTCCAGAGCATTTTGGGCTTTGACCCGCGGACCCAACTGCACGGGCTGACGCTATACAGCACCGGCAAAGCACCGGAGGATGGAGTGTTGCTGGTCTACGGGGATTTTGACCCTGAGCGGCTTCTTACTTTGGCCAAAGCGGCCAACGACTACCACAGCACCACGTACAAACAGCAGACCATCCACAACTGGATTGATGAGAAGAAGAAAGATAAAGAAGGTGCCAAACCGAGGGTTTATGCCGCGTTGCAGGGCAAGCATATCGTGGTGTTTGCGCAACAGGAGACGCGCGTCGGGGAAGCGCTGGATGTGCTGAACCGCGCGACGCCGAATCTGGCGGGCAGCGGCGTGTTCCCGCAACTGGGGGCCAGCGGCAGCACCAGTATCTTGCAGGCGGCGGTCCGCAAACTGGATATTCCTGACTCGACTCCCAACGCCGCACTGTTGCGGTTGGCCAAGGCCGCGCGTCTGGACATTGGCGAGGCGCAAGGACAGTTGAGGGGGACGTTGAGGCTGGAAGCCGGCAGCGATGAAGTAGCGATGCAGATGGCCTTGGTGGGACAGGGTCTGGTCGCGCTGCTGAAGCTGCAGAAGGAGGCGTCGGGCCCCGTCAGGCTTGCCGAGGGACTCTCGCTCAAGCAGGATGGCGCTGCCGTGGTGGCCTCGCTGACCTTTCCCACCTCCGGCGTACTTGAACTAATGAAAGCGGATGCCGCCAAGAAAGCGGAGAAAAAGGCAAAGGCCGAGAACAACTGAGCCGCAGGGGCTCGCATTGTAAGTGGTCTCTGACTTCCCAAGCTTCACGGATCAGGAGCTGGCCCGGCAAACCCAGGCCGGCTCGCTGGCTGCCTTTGAAGAACTGGTCTATCGCTACGAGGGCCGGATCTACGGGTTCGTCGCCAATTTGTGTAGCAACGGCGCTGATGCTCGCGATTTGACCCAGGATACCTTTGTGCGGGCCTTCCAGGCGATTGAGCAGTTCGATTCCCAGCGGAGTTTCGCTCCCTGGTTGTTCACCATTGCCCGCCGGAAGTGCCTCGACCATTACCGGTCGGTCCGGCTTCCGGCGGATGAACCGGTGCCTGAGTTGGCGGACTTGGATGATCCGGCGGAACTGCTGGCCCGCGAAGAGGACCGCCAGGGTCTTTGGGCAAGGGCGCGGCGGCACTTGCCAAATCCGCAGTTCCAGGCGCTGTGGCTGAAATACGCCGAGGAGATGAGCGTGGCGGATGTCGCGCAGGTGCTCCGTAAGACGCAGACGCACGTCAAGGTGCTGTTGTTCCGCGCACGCCAGGCGCTTGGCCGCGAGCTGAAAGCGGGGCAGAGGGCCGATGTGCCGAGCGTGGGTGTCGCCTCTTTGGCGGCACCGAACCGAGTCAGGACGCCCACGCCGTTCACAGGAGAGGGTAGGGGAGGCGGGGTGGGGTGCGTTATCGGATGTCCCGGGACGCTGGTTAGTTCGGGACCAAGCGGTGCGGGGAAAGGACCGTTATGAAGTCATGGTTCACAAAGTTAAGAATCTCAACAGCGCTGGACGCCGGTCACAAGCTGTCCGTTTCGCTGCGGCGGAGCATAGACAGCTCCGAGCAACTCTTGGGTGCGGAACAAGAAATGAAGGCGTTGGACAGTGCCCTTAAGCAAGCACCGCCGAGGCCTCAGGCGCCACCGGGGCTGCATCGTTCGATCATGCAGGCTGTGCGAGCCGCCGAGCGTACGCAGGCAGATCCACGTGGCCTGGTCTTCTTGCGTTGGATGGTTGCGCCCCTGGTAGCGGCACTGGCACTGGTGGCAGTTTGGCAGGGGCTGCGAGGTCGGGTAGCACCACCGAGCAAAGGCGCGCAGTCTCTGGCTGCCGCCACAACTGCGCTGGAAATGGGCGGCCAACTGGCCCAGGCTGCACCTTCCGCAGTGGTCGCCCCGCTCTCTGATGAGTTGGCGCGTTTGAACCGGGACCTGGACAACACAGCGCAGTTCATTTTGGCAAGTCTGCCTTGAGGTTCAACGTAGGAGCACTCCTGTAACGTTCGCCTGCTTGGTGGCTGGAAACTGGCAGCGCCGCACTGGCGCTCGCTTTCCTCAGGCTTCATGCAAAGAACCGAGGTTACACAAGAGTGCCGGGGCGCCGCGCTGCGATTCAGTGCCGGGGCAGAAACAGCCGATGGTCCACACGGCGCGTCTGATGGTACTCCAGTGGGGGCAGGTCGGCCAGGGTAGGGGAGGCGGTCTCGTTGAGGATCGTCCTGGCGAGGGCCTGCAAGGAGCGCCAGCGGGGCCAAGCCAGTTCCGGCGCGTGCGCGATCTGCCGCAGTAGGCTGCGCCATTCGATGATGACGCGGTCAATGTCGCCCGGGCCAAGGAGATCGGTAGTCCAGTCCTGTTTGTTCAGGGGGTTCTTGTGGACCGACGCGACAATCTGTTCAGCCCCGGCGCCGTATTTGGGAGGTACCCCGTTTTCGAGGTAGCCCGCGATGGATTGGAGGCCATACTTCTCATGGCAGACAATCCCCAGCCGGCCGCCCCAGCGGTTGATGTCCTCTCCGGCGAACCGGAACCCGGCGTCCAGATTGGCAAGGTCATAAACTAGCTCGTCGAGTGGGTAGGTTTCCTCTTCGAGCGCGGCGGCAATGGCCAAGCCGTCCCCCTGGGTGAAGAAGCTGACGACGCGGCCACGCAAGGTCGGTACGCCAGCGGCATCCACCAGGCCGAGCCGCCGCCACAGCAAGGCGACGCCGGTGCTGCTGGGCAGTTGCCTGCAGACGGGGACGAGTGCGCATTGGGCACAATCGGCCGGCAGGACCTCCCGCTCGACGGGCCTCCAGATGGCAACGCCATGGCGGTCCACGGGCGCTCGCAGGGTGAGGTCTGCAATACTAACCAGGGCAACGATCCGCTGGGCCTGATCCTGGAATCCCACGACGGGGGTCCTCTGCTGCGCCAGTTTGTCTTTCACCAACGGGACAACCTGCCCGTCCCAAACAGATAGTGGCACTTGGCGCCCATTCCAATTCGTCAGGCGACGAATCCACTTGGCTAGCAATACGCGGTCACGGCTAAGTCTGTCGGCTACCGTGAGGGCGCGGCCGTAGCTCTTGCCGTGCTCGTTTTCAGACAGGACACACAGGGTACCGGTGCCGACCTTTTCGAGGGCGGCCGGGATTGTGAGGATGGGGATGAAACGTGATGCGTGAAACGTGAAACGTGAAACGTCAAGGGAGTCCGCGGTGGGAGTTGGCGCTGGAGCAGTGTTACGTGACGCGTCTGTGGGGGTGACAATCTCACTAACCGGCCTGGCCGTCGGTTCGCGCAGTGTCTCCCACTCTGCGCGGCTGTTGAGCATCTCGCGGATGCGCTTGCGGACGTGGCGGGCCCGCTCGGCGTCGGTGCGCAGGCGGCACGGGACATCCGGATGACGCAACGACTCTTCAACGCCGAGGAAAATCGGCTTTGTGGTGAACAGACGCTCCTGTGTCCGCACGGCTTCGCGGAAGGGGTCGAGGCCGTGTTGGGCAGCCACAGCCATCAGGCCGAGGAGGGCGGACCAGTCTACCGCCCCGCTGCGGGAGAGGTGGCACGGGTGAGAATCGAGCAGGCGCAGTTCGTTGGCTGTAATCAGCACGTAGCCGATTTCATCGAGGCCGCGACGGCCGGCGCGGCCGAACATCTGCAAAAGCTCATCAGGCTTAAGCAATTGCTCAGCCTCGTCGCGGCGATAGGATTCGCCGGCGAGCGCCACGCTGCGCAATGAGAAGTTGATGCCGGCGGCCAGGCCCATCGTGGCTACGACGACACGCAGTTGGCCAGCTTTGGCGAGCGGCTCGATGACGCCTGCGCGGGCGCCGTAACTCAAACCGCTGTGATGGTAGGTAACCCGGGCCTTGAGCAGCTTGGCGAGGTGTTCGCCGACGAGGAGTTTCTGCTCCGGGTTGAGCTGGAGGGGGTTGGGGGTGGGCAGTTGCCGAGCGAGTTCGGCGGCCATGGCTTCGGCGGCTTGCCGGCGCGGGGCGAAGACGAGCACTGGGCCGAGGTCTTCCGCAAGGACTTTGGCGATGAGCCGAGGCCAGTAACCTCGGATTTCGCTCGGCAGGTGGTAACTGAGGTTGTTGGCATAAACCTCCTCGAGCGGTACTGGGCGCTCTTCGTGGCGGATCAGGACGGCTTGGCGTCCAAGCCGCTGGAGCCATTTGACGACCTCCTGGGGATTGCCTACGCTGCCGCTGAGCAAGAGCAACTGCGTCTGAGGTGGCGCCAGGGCCATCGCCAGTTCGTAATTGAGGCCGCGCTCGAGGTCGCTGAGCATCTGGTACTCGTCAACGACGAGCAGGACGGGGCCGTCGCCTTGTATGAGTCGGTTCTTCTGCGTCTCCAGAGTGGCAACCAGAACAGGAGCGCCGAGGTTCTCTGCCAGGTCACCCGTGGCGATGCCGACATCCCAGCCGCGCACGCGCCATTCCGCGAGCTTGTCGTTGGCCAGCGCGCGGGTCGGTACGGTATAGATGGCTTGGCCGCGGTTTTTGCCCTGGTTGGACCACAGCTCGAAGATCATCGTCTTCCCCGCGCCGGTGGGTGCCTGGACGACGACGTCCTTTCCCTCGCGCAAGGCGCTGACGGCCTGCTGTTGCCAAAGGTCGGGGACCGCGACCTGGTTGAGGGCGGGCAGCTCGGCCAGCGGTGAAGGGAAGGTTGACACGGCGAGGAGGGGTTAAAGGAGCTAGATGGGTTACATGGGTGCAAGGGCCGACGATCGGGGTAATTCAGGCAAATTGGGTGCTGGTCGCTGGCTGTGGGACGCGTATTGTCACAGCCAGAAGATAACCAATTCTACCGAAACGGAAATGGAGAAATCGACAGCCCCATTGTTTATGCAAGCATCTGCGCCGGGTTGTGTTAGGTTATATCGAGATGAACCTGGAAAGAACTCCTTGGAGCTCCGCTGTTTTAGACCGCGTTATCACCTTGAACGATAACAGGTTTGACTTGAATAGTTGCCAACCTTAAAGTTCGCACACATGTTTGTGGCTGATTCCAAAGTGGTTTGTGCTCCGGTTAGCGATGGGTCAAATGCTCAGCCGGCTGGTGACTGGAAGCAAATCATCGGCCCGGTTGAACCTTTCCTCGAAGCCGTCGGTCACCGGTTGGCGAAGCAGGTTGAGGCCTTCGATCCGGACATCGCCCGTTACGCGGATTACGCGCTGAACGGGCAGGGCAAGCATTTGCGGGCTGCGTTGGTGGCTCTGACCGCCAAGGCGCTGGGGAAGATCAACGACGCACATGTGACGGTGGCGGTGATCATCGAAATGGTGCATCTGGCTACGCTCGTACATGACGACGTGATTGACGAGGCCGACCTGCGCCGTGGCCGACCGACGCTGGCGGCTAACTGGAGCAACGAGATCGCCGTTTTGTTCGGGGATTGTCTATTTGCTCACGCCCTAACGCTGGCGGCGAGCTTTCCCACTCCCGAAATCTGCCGGGCAGTTGCGATGGCCACCAACACAGTCTGCTCCGGTGAGATCCTCCAACTTCAGCACCAGCGCGACTTTCAGTTTACGCGGGCGAAGTATTTTAAGGTGCTGGAAATGAAGACGGCGGAGCTGTTCGCCCTGTCCTGCGAACTGAGCGCCGGCCTAAGCGGAATGTCGTCCGAGCGGCGATTGGCGCTACGCCGGTTTGGTTTGGCCTTCGGCACGGCCTATCAGGTCTATGATGATTGTGTGGATTTGTTCGGTTCGGAGGCTGCCGCGGGCAAGTCGCTGGGCACGGATCTAGCCAAAGGCAAGCTGACGTTGCCAGTGCTGCTGCTCTGGGAACGCTCGGATACGTCGGACCGGGCGAGCTTGCGCGAGCTGGTCGAAGGTTGGCAGGCGGGCTCGATGAGCCGCTTGGCGGAGCTGCTGGCCAGACATGAAGCGCTCGGGGGATCGTTGGAGATCATCGGTCAGTATCTTGAGGAGGCTCGCCAGTCTCTCCAGGCCTTGCCGGTGTCCAATGGCCGCGCCGGTCTGCTGGGGTTGGCTGAGTACTTGGCTCGTCAGGCCGAGGTACTGGGGGCTGTGCGTGAGAGCAGCTTATGATTATGACAGAGCCGGCGAGTCGCAAGGTCTCCAAACCGCCCGACGAGTTCTCTGCCGGCACAGCAGAGGCCCCAGCCCAGGAAGAGGAAGCTGAACTGGTCAAACGTGCCCGCAAGGGTGATTTGCCCGCCTACGACGATCTGGTGCGCCGGTACCAGGAACGCATCTACGCCACAATCTACCACATGACGTCCAATCACGAGGACGCCAACGATCTGGCGCAGGAGGCGTTCATCAAGGCTTTTCAAGCCCTCAGATCCTTCAAAGGCGGTTCAAGTTTCTATACCTGGGTCTATCGTATTGCTGTCAACAAGACCATCAACTTTCTTAAGCAGCGGAAGAACAAGGCGCAGATGAGCCTTGACGACCTGGATTTCAATGCCGAGCATGACCCGGACTTGGTAGCGCTGATCTCGGACAAGACGCCCCGGCGCGAAGTCAATCTGGCCGAGCTGCAGGAAAAATTGAACGCCGCCATGCAGAAACTGTCGGAACCACATAGATTGGTTGTGACATTGCATGACGTGCAAGGGCTGTCGCATGAAGAAATAGCGAAAATAGTGGGCTGCAATATCGGCACCGTGAGATCCCGATTATTCTATGCCCGCCAGCAATTGCAGGCATACCTGTCGGATTATTTGCAATGACTATGAATCAAAACACCGAGAACTTCGAACAGTTGCGCCGTTTGGTGAAACTGAAGCGCTATGAGCAGCCCCCTCCCGGCTATTTCAACGGTTTCTCACGCGAGGTCATCGCTCGCATCAAGCTCGGTGAACGAGGCGAGGACAGTGCGGTTATAGGGCGATTACTATGGGAGGCTCCCTGGCTGCAGCGGATTTGGGCCGCGTTCGAGGCCAAGCCTGTCTTGGCCGGGGCGTTCGGCTTGGCTATGTGCGCCTTTCTGATTTCCGGTGTGATCTATTCGGAAAACGGAGATGTTCAACCCGTCGCCTTTATTCCGGCGGGAGAATCGATGCCGGACTCGGCGGAAGTCCCGAATGTTGTGGCAGAAAGCCACCCGCTTTTGGCCAAGCCGGTCGCACTGGAGCCCTCCAGCACCAACCCTATCCCGCCCCTTTTCGTTGACGGCCCGCTGCTCCACGGCCTAAACCTTCACGCCCAGCCCGCCAGCTTTACCTTCCCTATCCGGAACTGACCGGACGCCTAATCCTCCCGGTCGAAAGCCAGATCCATCCCATCGAACCCGATGGTGAGGCGGTCACCCTCAGTCTTGGCCGCCAATGAGTGGTCTTTGGCTCCGCCCGAGAGGTCCAGTTGGTATTTGCCCTCCAGAGCCTCCGTCCACTTGCCTTTCAGCGTTTGCGGCCCAGCAGATGGTGCGACACCCGCGGCAGTTGGCCTGGCGGTCGGCAGGTTTTTTAGGATCGCCTGTTGATCGGTCATCGCGACGAAGCTGGTCTTGGCGAAAGAGGCTGCCATCCATCTTTTCAAGCCCTGCATTTCCTTGGACGTAATATTTGGCTTAGCTCGGCGGAGCAGGCTCATGGTAACGTTCACATTAAAGTTCCAGCGCCCCAGGATTTTCTGCTGGCTGTATTTGGGCGACTTGCCTGTCTGTAGGTAGATAGGCAGGTCGTTGAGGTCGGGGACCACTGTAGTCCAAATCAGCTTCAGCATTTCAGGATTCTGGGTGATTGCCTGGGCTTTTGGTTGATCGAGCACCTCCATAATTGGGGCAGGCCGGAGGAGCATTTCGGTGAACTGCGAGTCACTGGCTATGTCTTGGAATTCCGGGCGCTCCGCCAGGCCGAGGAAAGCCGGATAACGGGCCAGGCGCGCTTCGATCAAGGGGTTATTGTAAATGAGGCCTGCCAGGTCGGCGGTATCGTACCATAGTTGCGGCAGGGGGCTAACCGCTCGGGCCACCCTGGCAAAGCCAGTGCTCTGCAGGTCTTGGGCGAGCCGATTGAGAATCCTCACCAGTCTCGGGTCTTTGTCGGTTGAAGCCACCTGCACGGTCCAGTAGCCGAATGTGAAGATCACGAACGAAATCAAAATGAGATACAACGCCCCGTTAACCAGCCCCAGGCACAAGCCTAGCCGGCGATTCAGACGCTCCCAAAGAACCAGGCGCAAGTCCCCGGCATGGTATTTGAAGTGGACATCCACCTTCTGATGGACCGTGTACGCTGCGACCTTGAAGATGACGGAGATGAGCACGAACACCAAGAGTGGCGCAAGCACCCAGGCCATTATGGGGTTGCTCACGCCGAGCGCTACGAGCAGCGGCTTGACGAGCTTGCCCAGCGGCCCCGCCAGCAAAGCGCCCATCAGAATGCCGAGGAAGGAAAATGCCACCCGGATGGCGCCCTGCCGATATCCGATCCCGGCCAGCGACGCCATCAGCACCAAAACAAGAAGCCAGAACATCATAGGGCTAATTAAGAAGGTATAAGCGGAAAAAGCACGAACAAAATGCGCAGGGGTTTCGCATGGCCGTGCTCAACATGAGTATAGATGAACCTGAGCCAGCCACCGGGACTGGGTTATTTCATTGCGGTCGAGGGAACTGCGCCCCTTGCTCCAGTCCCCAGTGAACTCGCGAAGGTGCGCAAGCAAGTCTTTGAACTGACAACTCCGATGCTCCCTGGCGCTCCAGATCCAAAGGTCTCCACTGGTTCCGGAGCGAGGAGCAATGGACCCACAAGCCAGTTGCAAGCGCGTTGATTGGGAGGAGATAGGGTGTTGATACGGTATCTTAGCGCTAAGATACCGTATCAACACCCTATCTCCTGGCTATCAGTTGGCTTGCAGGTGGCTTGTTACAGGGGGCAGCGCCGTGCCGCCGCGCGGGATCTGCTTCGAGCGCAGGAACAAAGTAAACCCGCCCACTCTCGCGACAAGCTCCCACGAGCCCTCAGGGTGGGCTGGAGGGCCACCTATATCCGGGCTGCCGCCGGGTTAGGTGCTAAACTCAATGTCGGCTATGATACCAGGGTGGGTGCCTGGCCGGTACCAGTTTAGCGCCATGAGCTTGGCAGCACGGACCGCTCTTTGCATTATTGCGATTGCTTATGCATCAGGGAGGTATGATCCTCCCCGCCTGCGATGATTGGAGTCGTCAGCCCCAGTTCACTTGAAAGGTCGAGAAATGAGCTACACCAAACAGATGCTTCGAAGGAACGCCATCACGCGCAGCTTATCACTGTCTTGTGCCACCTTCCGGTCTGTGATCCGCTTCGTGAATGAGATCCACTTGGCGCACGGCGCCACCCCGCTCCAAACGGAGCGTCTTGATTTCGAAGGGCCTGAACATGAATCGAGAATCGGAGCGGCTGCGAGGGTCGCGAACTTCTGCACCGGCACCGCAGGTTTCCTGAAGGCGGATGACCAACGCCTGTGCGTCCCAGGAGGGCTTGCAGGCTAATACCGTGACGCTCGGCGGAATCGCCTCCAGGAACTGGCTCAGTCCCTGGCCATCTGCACCGGCGCTGTTACCAATCGGCAGATGAGCGAACACCCGTGGCGGGGCGCTAATCCAGTCCGCCAAACCGGCGACCCTCAGACGCACGGTCGCGGGATCACCGGCGATAACCAGGAGGCGCACGTTGTGGATTCCCTGGTCCATGAACTTACGGGTAGGCGTCGCACCCAGCTTGAACCCTTGCTCGTGGCAGTAAGCCGCGCCGCGCAGCACCGACAACCGAATTTCACCGTCCTTCACATCAAAGCCATGCAGCCCCTCGTGAATGACCGCGAGCGCGGTTGGTTTCTCGCCAGCTAAACCCTCGATCATCAGCCAGCGACCATGCACATGCTCCTGCCCGTCAGCCGGGCGCGACCATGCCCCACCGGGGACTTCGCACAGCACCGAGCCTGTGCGAAGAACTGTCGGTATGCTGAGCTTCAACCGCCGTCGCTCTTCCATCCAATGAAGGCGCAAGCGGAATTCCAGGACGGCGAATCCGGAATAGGCAATCGTCTGCAGGACGACGCGGCTCTGGCCGAAGGCGTGAACGGTTTCGGTGATCGTTCGGATAGGCCCGGAGGCCAGGTTAGTGAGACTGCCGGGCACGAATGCAAACTCGCCGATGATACTCCGGTACGCCCACTGATCGGAGCCCCAGGAGTCACCAGGGTCATCCACCACCAACGGTTTGAGCAGCGCTCCGGCTAAGCACTCGCGGTGGTCGCCGACCTCGAGGCTGCTGACGAGTCCGATAGCCGGATCCAACCGATGCCGCAGGGCAGGGGGACTGCTTTCTGCCCTGGAGTCCGGTGCACCTCGAGGTTGCGACCAGGTCGGCGCACGGACATTGCTGTCCGCTGCAACGTCCGATGAGTAAGATGGCTTGCGCACTGGCGGGAGCGCGTCGCCATCTGGAGCTTGCTGCGGACAGGAATGTCCGCGCTCCGGGGCTGAGATCGTTGGCCCAACTTCCCCCTCGTGAATCTGGAGCTCATAGTGAGCAGCTCCCAAGGCGGGCAGCTCCGCCACAAATGCCACCTTTCGCCGCCAGCCGTTAAACGGAAGCAGCGACTCGGGCTGCTCTTCCTGGCACGGCAGTTCGCGCCCCTCCAGGTCAAACAGCCGCAGATGCCATTGGCCGGACCATTTCGGTCGCAGGTCCGACATGCACTCGACCTCAACGGGGACGTGCCGGAGTGCGACGTTGGAGTTCAGGATCGTGACGGGGATGTACGCGGGCGCAGCTTGGCCAGCGTTGAACGCCGCCGCCGCCCCGAACGCCAACCGGCGGCAGGATTCCGCGACCCGTGCATACAAACCCAGCGCATCCTGTTCGGCGGGTTCAATGCACGTTCCAGGCAGGATGTCATGGAAGTCATTGAACAAGTGGTCGCGCCAGGCCTCATCGAGTTGAGCCGTCGGATAGGCTTGCTGCAACTGCCACCATGAGGCGGCCCGCAAAGCTTCAGTTTGCTTGAGAATCCCCAAGCTTTTCACAGCCTGCCGTTTTAGCCTCGCGAGCGAGGTATAGCAGCCGGTAAAGACACGCTGCAAATCGTCGTCGAAAATCGGTGCCTGTTGCCCGGCTACTCGCAGCGCTTCGTAAAGCCGGTCCGGCGTGCTGTGAACCAGGGCGACACGTTTCTCGCGTGGGATGAAGTCGTCGATGCGACGCAAGTCCTCGCGAGAGGGCCCGCCGCCATGATCGCCTATGCCCCAAAACACAGGCACGTCGCGATTGAGCGTGAGAGCCAATTCGACCCCCTGTTGCAGTCGTTCCTCAATGTTATGCCGCTCGGTGTGATACAGCCCCACCGCAATCCGAAGGGCCAGTATTTCCGAACCGTCCAATCCGCGCCAGCGATACAAGTCGGAAGGCAGGTCCAACTCCGGCGCTTGCGGACGCATGTGGATATACATTTGGAACCCAGCCTGGCGCAGCAACTGGGGCAACCCCGCGCTATGTCCGAAGCTGTCGAAGTTGTAGGCCACCCGTGGTTCAACGGCGAAGTGTTCCCGGAAAAAGTGCCGCCCGAGCGCCATGTGACGGATAAGAGACTCGGTGCCGGGAAGGTTGACATCCGGCTGCAAGAACCATCCCCCGCTAATGGCCCATCGCCCCGCGGCGACCAGGTTCTGGATTTCGCCGAACAAGCCGGGGGCATAGTCCTTTACCCAGCGATAGAGCAGGGCTTCGTTGTGGTTGAAAATCAGAGTGGGATGCTCTTTGAGCAACCCCACCGCAGTGGAAAACGTAGAGAGTGCTTCGGCGCAACCTTCCTCCCATTGCCACTGCCAGACAGGATCAAGATGCGCGTTGCAGATGAGATGGACAGTAGGCATAGGTCGGGCGGCAGTTCGTTAAGGCGTCAAAAGCGTTCGAGCGTGAAAAGTCAGCAATTCTGATCATTGGGATGCATCGCAGGGTAGGGCGCGCCACTCCGTGCGCGCCGTTCACTCATAGGCACCCTGGGACCGGCGCGCACGGAGTGACGCGCCCTACCAACCTCACAGAATGAGCACTGCTGGTGAACCGGGTCGAGGTGTTGGCCGCTATGAATCATTCCAATTACTGCTCGGTTTCGGATGGCAGGTTGCAATACCACGTCCAGTAAAGGACGAAGCCCAGGCAGAGCAGCAGCGCCGTCCATATGGCCGCGAGTCTCCATTGCCGGAGAAAGAGGTAAAACGGCGCAATGGCGAGAGCGCCTTGGAACACCGCGCACAGGAGCCCATTGAGGGCATCAATTGCCGGCATGCGGTCGCTCGCCGGAACAAGCCCCCGACGGACTGCCTCCCGGCGAACCGGTCCCCAGAAACCAAAGGGCCGGATGCGCGCATAAAACTTCACCAGCACGTCCATTTCGGCCGGGGGCGTGAGAAAGCCCAAAGCCACGCTCAGCACCAGGCTGGATAAAACATCAAACAACAACGTGCGACTGATCGACCAATTACTGGCCAGGAGCTTTTGCAACAAGATTACGATGGCCGAGGAGGCCATGCTCAACACAAAGGCCCGCGCGCTGTAACGCCACCAATGCCAGCGCAGCGTGGCCGGCACCAGGATCATGGTCACCACCACAAAGATCATCGTCTCCCAGGCAGAAACCACATCCTTGTAGAAGAGGCTCAGCAGGAAGCCCAGCAGGATGGCCCCGAGCGAAGCCAATTGGCCCCAGCGCACGAGTTGCTTCTCCGAGCGGTTGCGCGCGAAGTAGCGCTTCAAAAAGTCATTCAGCACCACGGAACTAGTCACATTGATCATGGCACTGAGTGTGGACATCAGGGCGGCCAGCAGCACGGCGAGAAACAGACCCTGCATCCCGATGGGCAGGCGCGTGAGCACCAGAGGCATCACCTTCTCGGCATCAAACTGCTGCTGGTTGCCCAGGTAACAGATACCCAGCACCAGAAAGGAGAGCCCCAAAAACCACCGTAACGTATAGCCAACCGTCCACAGGCCGGCCGCGAGCGACGCGTCCCGCGGAGTTCGCGTGGTTAGGAAGAACTGAAAATCCCAGACATTCGGGCCGGCCAGCACCCGGAAGATCAGCCAGACGAAACCAGCCATCAGCACCGAGCCGAAGGCCTGGTAATGTTGGTAAGCCTCCGGGGTACTCGCTTGGTAACCGTCCCAGAGTGTCCAGGTGGGGGCCAGGGAACTCCACGCGGCCGGCTTAAGGGCAGCCACGTGGCCGCCGGGATCGGCATGAAAGGCCATTACGGTTAGAATTACCGCTCCGACCGCGATGAGCAGAGTTTGGAAAACATCGGTGAGAATGACTCCGAAGAAGCCACCGAGCGTCACATAGACGCCCACAACGCCGAATACGAGCAGGGTGGATTGCCAGCGTTGGAAGGGCAGGAATACCTCGACGAATTTCCCGGTGCCCACGGCGGTGTACATGAGATTGCAGACCATTAGCGCCAGCAGAAAGATCGCGGCGGCGAGCCTCGCGTACTCCGTGTCGCGCGTTGGCCCGAACCGCGTCTCATTCCATTCGGCGAAAGTCATTACCCCGGAGCGGCGGATATACTTTCCTTGGAATGCCATGTAGAAAGAGATGATTAACCAGCCCCAGAAGATGTGCGTGAGCCAGATGGATTTCAGCCCGAGGTAATAGAGCACTCCCACCATGGCCATTGTCCCGGTAACATCAATGTAACTGGAGCACCCGGACAGACCCAGCATCCACCAGGGTATGTTCCGGTCTGCGAGATAATAGGAATCCAGCTTCTTGGTAGCATTGGCGCGCACCCAGAAGCCAATACCGGCCATGGCGGCCAGGTACACGAGCACGATCCCAAGGTCGAGCGGATGCAGAGTCATAAAAGCTTTGCAGATAGTTACCTTTCGAGGCTCTGAACTGTCGAGGAATATCAGACAATCAGTAGCCACCGAACTGCCGCGCGGCGTCAAACATGGCGAGCACATTCTCCACAGGCGTTTCCTCAAGGATGTAATCATGGCTGGCGGATACGACGTAGCCGCCGCCGGACTTCATGATTTCGAGCACCTCGTGTGTCTTCTTCTGGACCTGTCCCGGCTTGCCTTCTATCAGCACATGATGGGAGTCAATGCAGCCATTGAACAGCAGTCTGTTTCCGAAACTGGCTTTCAGGTTCGCCGGCGCCATATCCGGCGTGCAAGGTTGCAACGCCTGCAGTCCGTCAATACCCGCCTCGACCATCACAGGCATGAGCGGGGTGAAGCTCCCGCAGCAGTGCATCATGACCTTCAGACCGTAATCGTGCGCCAGCCGGGTCAGCCGCCGCAGATGAGGAACGATGAACCGACGAAACATAACGGGGCTGATCAGCGGGCCTGCTTGCGAGCCAAAATCGTTGCCGATGAAAAACACGTCCATCAGATCCGCCGCCGATGCAAGAATCCGTTCATTCACCTGGAAGTAGTAGTTGACGACATGGTCCATTACGAAGTCCACGATCTCTGGCGCGTCATGCATCTTGCACATCAGGTTTTCCATCCCGATCAGCTCATTAGCGTCGTGCCAGAAGGGAGACCAATCTCCGCCGAGCATTGCATAGCGCCTTTCCCACACGGATGCTTCAGACCGGACCTGAGAGACATCAATCCAATCAGGATCTGGCCAGGCATAGTCGTGGACTTGCTTGAGGGTGGCGTGGGCGAGTGGTGGGTTCATGGGCATTCCGCAGCCCACTCCCCGGTGGTCGACGCCAAAAACAGTACGACAGACAACCCCTTCGGGCAACCCCATGCTGGGATGCCGGTGCGCAGGTCCGGTGTATGGAGCTGTGACCCGCCGAAAATCATCCCCAAAGCGAAGGAACAACTCCTCGGTGCTCGTGAATCCTAGATGCGCTTTGGCTTTGGCAATGAACTCCGGAGAGGCTCCACACCAGGCTGGGACCCGGTCCGGTTCTTCATGGGCAAATGCCGCCAGGACTCGTTCCCGTGAGGTCATCAATAAACACACTGGCAGGCGGCGGCGGCAAAGGCTTTCAGGTTCTCGATCGGGACCTCGAAGAAATGGTCCGCCGCCGAGCATATGTAACCGCCATCCTTGCCAAACCCCTCAGCAAGCCGTTGCACATCCGCCGTAATATCTTCAGCGGTGCCCTCCCCGAGGATATGGAATTGGTCCAGCCCTCCTATCATGGCCAACTTGCCGGCGAATTTCGAGCGTACCTGATTGGGGGCAGTGATGGTGCCACCCACGCCAGGAGGGGACAGTGTCTCGGACGCATCCGTTCCGTTCTCCACAATCAGATCGAGGATATGCACCATTCCTCCACAGGTATGATAGGTGGCTCGCTGACCCACGCGATGCAGGGCCTCATGCATTCGGCGATCATAAGGCAGACAAAACTCGCGATGCAGCTTCGGCGAGATCACCGTGTCGCTCCCGGCGCCGCCGCCGGTCTCTACGATGTCAAACCTGGCTCCGGTGAGAGACTCCTCGATGAATCTTAGCTTGCGCTCCAATAACGCCCCAAGAAGGCGATGCACCCAGGCGGGGTTATCCACGCATTTGAGGATTAGCTCCTCAATGGGCACAAGGCAGCAGGCGTGTTGCCAGCAGCCAGCCTGGTCCCCCCAAACAAAACCCCGCAGGATGCCGTGGTCACCGACGCGGTCGTACTCTGTCGCGATAGCTCGCAGGTCGAGCTTCCCGACCGGCATGTACCGTTCGACCAACTCCAGGTCCTGCTCGCTCTTTATGAGGTACTCGGTCAGCCAGGTGGTCATCGGATTGGCGCCGGTGCAATAGTGGAGTTGGCCGGCGGGCGTTGTGATGGTGTGGCGTAGCACCAGGTCATTCGGATCGCTCCTGGTCACTTCAATGTCATCGACCCAATCCCGCGAATGAACCACCCGAGACGTTCCGTCGGTGATCCAAAACTGACCCATGGGTTCGGAATACTGAATGGAGGCATCCAGACCGCACAATTTGAAAGCCTCTAGCGCATTCATCCCGCCGAGATACTTGTCCAGGTGGTACGCCTGCCATTGGTGAATGGTGGCGGGGAGACGGTCAGGCTTCTCGAGGAGGAGTGCCCGCATCATGCGTTCTTTCGATGTCATGCGTTCTTCTTCAGGCCAGGAGGTCTTCCTTCGTCATGCTGTCGCACGGAAAGGGAGGATTCAAGCCACAACTCAATGAACCTGTGCGGTCTTGCATCACGGCTTTCAATCTTGCTCCGGCGCCTTTGCGTCGTTAGAGTTCCGTCTCTTTCATTGAGTCTGTCGCGGTTCATAATCGGAATACCCATGAAGGATGTCTTCCATTCTATTTGGCGCCATACCGTCGGTCTGGGTGGCGCATGCTTCCTGTTTGGGACCCTTGCTGCGGTGGCGCACGAAGGCGCGCCACCAATGAGCCTCCAACGGCCAGTCCAGGCCGTCGCCGTCATCCCGCAGTTTGTGCTACCGCCGACCGATGTGGAGGCTGAACTGGCGATGGACCGGAACCGGGCAGTGCCGACGCCAGTGCGATTTGCGGTGGCCCAGCCGGTGCAAGTGACGCCCGCCACGGACGGCGCCTGGGAGGAATTGCCGGATGGGAGGCTGTGGCGCTTTCGGGTCCTATCAGCCGGCGCGACGGACTTGAATCTAGGGTTCACTGCGTTTTGGCTGCCTCAGGGCGCGACGCTTCATATTATCGCCGAGAGCGAAGCCTACTACCAGGGGCCCTACACCGAGCAGGACAACCAGCCCTATGAGCAGCTTTGGACGCCGGTGGTTCCCGGGGAAGCTGCGGTGATCGAACTTTTCGTGCCGGCCCAGGCCAACGCTGAGCCTCGCCTGGTCCTTGGCCAGGTTGGCGCGGGCTATCGGGATTGGTTCCACCGCAAGGGGCTGACCGAGGCCAAGGTGGAAGGCACCTGCAATATCGATGTCGTCTGTCCTCAGGGCGCGCCCTGGACTAACGAAATTCGCAGCGTCGCTGTCTATTCTGTCAGCGGCTCCTTCGCCTGCACCGGCACTCTCATCAACGATGCGGCGACCGATTTACGGAGCTACTTCCTGACGGCCAATCACTGCGAGGTGACGTCGGCCAACGCTGCTTCCGTTGTCGTTTATTGGAATTATCAGTCGGCCGCCTGCGGGAAACACGGTCCGGGTTCGCTGGCGCAGAACCAAAGCGGCGCCATCTTCCGCGCCGCCAAGACGGAGGTGGATTTTTCGCTGCTGGAACTTGTGGCGGTTCCGAACCCGTCGTTTCAAGTGTATTATTCCGGCTGGGACCGTTCCGGCACTGCGCCGGCCGGCGGTGTCGGGATACACCATCCTGATTGCGACGTAAAAGCCATGAGTTTCGCCTCCAAAACGCTGACGACTGAAAACAGTTGCATTGGCACCGGTGGCGTCAACACGCATTGGAAGGTCACTTGGGACGCGGGCGTCACCGAGCCGGGATCGTCGGGTTCGGGGATCTGGAACCTTGCTAACCATGCTCTGGTCGGGACCCTCTCAGGCGGCGATTCGGCCTGTTCGACACCCACAGCCCCGGACTGCTACGGCAAGTTCTCGATCGCCTGGGCCAGCGGTACGTCAGCCTCAAGCCGCTTGCGCGATTGGCTCGACCCGCAGAACACCGGCGTGACCAGCATTACCGGGGTCGATCCTCGCGACGTGACCGCTATCGCCGCCGCCGGCTCAGCCCTGCTGGCCGAAAGCGCTGTGCCCACCAACGGCGTCATAGACCCGGGAGAAACCGTCACCTTAAGCTTCTCGCTGAAAAACGTCGGCGGCCTGAACGCCACCAACCTCGTGGCGACGTTGCTGGCGACAAACGGAGTCAGCCCGCTTGGCTCACCCCAAACCTATGGGTCACTGGCAGGTGGCGGTTTGGCGGCGTCTCGAGTCTTCGCTTTTACCGTCGACGGGACCTGTGGGGGGACTATTAGCCCGGTGCTGCAGCTCCAGGATGGAGCGCGTAACCTTGGCACCGTGAGTTTCAGCTTCACCCTGGGCGTGCCGTCGCAAACCACCGTTTACTCCGAGAACTTCGACGGCGTCGCCGCCCCCAGCCTCCCCGCTGGTTGGACGGTTTCTCAGACTGGCACGTCGCCCTGGGCGACTACCACCGCCGCGAAGGACACGTTGCCCAATTCGGTGTTCGCGTCCGACCCTTCTACTGCCAGCGACAACGTGCTGACCTCACCATCCCTTCCGCTCACTAACGCACTCCTGCAACTGAGCTTCCGGCACAACTACACTATGGAGACTTCCTATGACGGCGGAGTTCTGGAAATTTCGCTTCAGGGCGGCGCTTTCTTGGATATTCTGAGCGCGGGCGGATCCTTTGGGACCAACGGGTACAATGGGACCATCTCAAGCTCCTATAGCAATCCGCTGGCCGGACGCTTCGCCTGGACCGGCAATTCGTCGGGATTCATCACTACCACCGTCAACCTGCCGCCGGCCGTTGCGAGCGGCAACGTGCGCCTGCGCTGGCGGTTCGGCAGCGACGACAGCGAAAGCGCCAAGGGCTGGTATGTGGATACTGTCTCCATTTACGCCATCCAGTACCGCTGCTGCACTATCGCTCCGTTGCTGACCAACGCCGTCCTCCTCTCGGGGAACCGGGTAATGTTCTCTTACGCGACGGTTTCCGGGCAGACCTATGTCCTTGAGACTGCGACCGAATTGAACCCTGGCGCGTGGATGCCGCTGCAGACCAATGCCGGTAACGGGTTAGTGCTCGCCTATTCGAATACTGTGGGTGATTCGAATCAACGCTTCTTCCGCATGCGGACCGAGTGAGCTCCCGTGCAGTGTTCGCTTACACTCGCACAGCGCGCCGCTTGGCGCGTTTCCGCAGCCAATAGAAACTTCGTAACCGAAACGGGCGTCCGCTGTGGGCAGCACTTTCCCTTTCTGGGGTTACTGCCACCGCCGACCGACGGTTGGAGCGACATCACCGACCTTTACGATGCCCGCTATGGCGTGCCGAAAGCCGCCACCGCCATCTGGCCACTCGTCCCGAAACACTCCCCATCCTGGCGGTCCATTCCCGCTTACAGGCCCGGATCCTCCCCGTAGCCTTGCCGTAGTACCCTCGATCCGGATCGAGGGTACTACGGCAAGGCTACGGTGGGGCTACGGAGGTGTCCTCACGCGGCAGGGAGGGGCGGGCGAGGGCAGCCCAGGTGACATAGCAGTGTGTATGCATCAGAGGGGAGGGGACGGCTCGTCCCCTGCTTGCTTGCTGACCTCCATTCGAAGGATTTTGGGACGAGGCCGTCCCCGCCCCTGCGGCAGGGGGCCACACGTAATCGCTGACCCCCGGCGCGGTGCCGATCAAATACCTCGTCATCAGCATTTTCGGCAGATACCTTTGCCAGTGAACTGTACGATGCACCGTTTCTTGTTATTCCTTCTGTCCCTGGGCACCGTGCTAATGGGGGCGGAAATCAACTCCGGTCGCCAGCAGATCGTGCTTGATGGGGACTGGTTGTTCCAGCGCGATGGGGCCCCGGTTGACCAATGGAAAACCGTCCAGGTCCCCTCCAGTTTCCAATCGCACGAAGGCACCGACTGGCACGGCGTTGGCTGGTACCGCTTCGAGCTTCCGCCCGTTCCTCTGTCCTCGGGCAAGTGTGTTCTGCTGCAATTCCAGGCTGCCGCCACGGAGGCCGAGGTTTGGTGTGACGGCCAGAAGCTCGGCACTCACCTCGGAGGCTGGACCCCGTTCCGGTTCGACATCACCACGTGCTTGAAGAAGCAATCCGAGGCCCCGCACGAAATCCGCGTGCGGCTGGATGAGAAGGTGGGCCACAACACCCAAGGCTTCTTGCCAATTATCGAACCGCATTTTGGCGGTCTCTGGCAGGGTGTCTCCCTCCTTATTGTGCCGGAAACGTATCTCGATGACCTGCAACTGATGGCCAGCGGCGATGCCATGAACAGGGAGTTGCGCATCGAGATTCCCCTCGCCGGCAAGCCCCAGCCGAAGCTGACCAGGCTCAATTTGCGCGGCCGGCTCAAGGGCGAGCCGGTCTGGCAGGATCTCGCGCCCTTAACCCAGCGCTCAAACGACACGCTCCAGGCCCGGGTAACCATGCCCCGGGCCCGCCTGTGGTCTCCGGCAGAGCCGAGTCTCTACGAGGTTGAGGTCTCGCTGCCCGGCAAGAACGGCGACACCGTCCGAGCCGTCACTGGATTCCGGTCACTGGAAGCCTTCGGCCAGGAATTCCGGCTCAACGGCAAGCCGCTTAGCATTCGCGGCGTGCTCAACTGGGGCTACTCGCCGCCGTTGCTCGAGCCCAACCCGGGTGAGGCCGCGTGGCGCGCGGAGCTCGAGTTGGCCCGGTCTCGGGGCTTCAACCTCATGAAGTTTTGCCTCTGGATTCCGCCACAGCGCTACCTCGAATTGGCCGACGAAATGGGCATGCTCACCTGGGTCGAATATCCGACCTGGCACTCATCTTTCACCGAGAAATCCCTGCAACCGCTCCGCCACGAGTTCATCGAGTTCTTTCAATACGACCGCAACCATCCGTCGGTAATCCTGCGCAGTCTGACCTGTGAGACCGGGGCTTCGGCTGAACTCAAGGTCATTCAGAGCTTGTATGATTCGGCTCACCAAATGATACCCGGCGCCTTAGTCGAAGATGATTCAAGCTGGATTGGCTGGAACCGCGTACACGACTTCTACGACGACCACCCCTACGGCAACAACCATACCTGGGTGGAAACCCTGACTGGCTTTAACGAGTATATCCTCGCGCACGGCCTTAAGCCTATGGTGCTGGGCGAGAGCATATCTGCCGATAATTGGGTGGACCGCGATGCCGTCCTCGCCCGCCTGGGAGCCGAGCGCCCCTGGTATGCGCCCGTGGTGCTCGATGATATGGCCGTCTGGACGGACCGCATGCGGGCGCTGGCCGGTCCCGGTGGTCTCGACCAGTTACGACCTGATTCCCTGCGTTATGGCATGCTGATGCGCAAATATCAAATCGAGGCTTATCGGCGTGAAGTTCCTTATGGTGGTTACGTCATCACGGTCCTGCGCGACATACCGACCTGTTCGATGGGCTTCTTTGATTACCTGGGCCGGCCGACGTGGACGCCAGCGGATTGGGCCTGGCATGGCGACACGGTCTGTCTTCTCAAGACCGTGCTGGATCGGCGCAGCTTCTGCCCCGCGGAACGCATCCATGGGCAAATCCTCCTGAGTCATTTTGGGCTTCAGGCCATTGAAGATGGCGTGATCGAGGTCACTCTCCAATCCGCAACCGATGCCGGCGGCGTGCTGCAGCATGTGCAGAAGAAGGGAATTCAGCAGAATGCCGGCACGCTCGCCCAACTCGTTGATCTGGACTGGCCCGCCCCCGTAGCCCCCGGCCCAAGCCACCTGGTCATCCGCGCGAGCCTCAGAGATAAAGACCGCGAGTATCGAAATGAATGGCCGATCTGGGTCGTCCCGGCCCCATCCGCCGGTTCGTTCGAAGATGTCAAGCTGCACCCCTCGGTCGCGCCAGCCCTTGCCGCCGAGCTCTTCCCCGGCTGCGGCCGACTGGACACGAACAGCCCCGCCGGCAGCGAAGGCATCGTGGTTGCCTCGCGCTTTGACGATGACCTGGTCCGTATACTCGAAAACGGCGGCCGCGTCTTGTTCCTTCCCGACGGACAGAGAAACAGCTTCGCTCTCAATGCACACTGGTTTCTGCGCGGCGCTCCCTACATCCCGGAGAGTTCCATTTCCCGGCGAGTTCCTCGCGACCTCTTGCTCGAACTCCAGCATTTTGACCTCGCTTCCGATGTTGTGCCCGACCTGCCTCAGCTCGACTCCTTCGATCCCATCCTCTTGCTCTGGGACACGCATGACCAGAAGCGGATAAAGACGCATGGGCTGGTTTTTGAAACTCGTGCCGGATCAGGGCGGCTGCTGGTCAGCGCTTTGCGCCACGGCGGAAAGCAGAACGGTGCCGGCCAGTGGCTGCTCACGGAGTTCATCAATCACCTCCGGTCCGGCGAGCCGCCGCGCCATAGCTTGCCCAATGACGTTTGGGGTTACCTCAAGTCGGGCTTGCATGCCGAGCAGACCAACCTGGTCTCCTGCACCTGGCGCTTTAAACCCGATCCACAGAACGAGGGTCTCGATCGCGGTTGGCAAAGTCCTGCGCTGGCAACCGATGCCGATTGGAAGGACATCCGGATCGGGGCAGATTGGGAATCGCAGGGCTACCCGGCCCTGGACGGGTGGGCTTGGTACCGCCTGTGGGTGGATATTCCCGAGCATTGGAAAGGCGGCGAGGTTTTCCTCTCGTTCGAGGGGGTGGACGATATGTACGAGGTTTATGTAAATGGGGCGATAGCCGGCAAAGGCGGCGACCTGGCTACCCGCAAAGATGCGCTCTCCGAAAAGAAAAGCCACAACATCACCCGGCTGATTAAGCCCGGCCAAAGGGCGCTGATTGCAGTTCGCGTTGATGATTGGCAGGGCGCGGGAGGCATATTCCGTCCCGTGACTCTGGGAACGGTGGGCTTCAGTCCCAGCGTGACGATCTTAAAGTAATCCAGCTCGACCTAACTCTATGCGCGTATTTTCTGCCTGGGCCCTTCCCAGGACTGATTCAAGAACAGGGGCGGGGACGGCTCGTTCCCGAGTTTACCTGACCGGAAATCACAACACGGGGACGAGCCGTCCCCGTCCCTGTTCTAGCGCTTTCTTGAATTCGGCGTGGGCGCTTCCACTCCTGTCGCTCGCGCTGGCCTTGTTCGCGTGCTTCACGGCCGCCGGGGCTGCTAACCTGCCCGCAAAGGACTGCGCCGTGGTCAAATACCTGGGCACGACTGGTCCGAATGAAGTTATGCTCAACCGCATCGTGGCCTACGCCGGGGCGCAAATGGGCGGCGTGCATGTGGATACCAGCCATACGCCCAACCGTTTCTACGTTTTCGACTCGGCCAACAGCCGCATCCTGGGCTTCTACGGCTTCCGTCCGGCCAATCCGGACGGCACCTATCCCCCGGCCGACCTCGTGATCGGCCAGCCC
>Ga0118677_10003501_pt1 | contig 29561 bp, 24 predicted proteins | sample AliMusrvi5mmetaG_FD_86154 | JGI IMG/M metagenome (GOLD analysis project Ga0118677, IMG submission 86154) | reverse complement strand
CGCCAGCCAACGCCCCATCTTGCTCGCAGCGGCGTACCTTCCGAGCGAAACCTGGATCACCTCAGCCGCTCTTCACCCCGCCGGCTGCGATTCCACGCTATTCCGTCTGGTCCCCGTTGCTTCGAGATCCTCGATTTCGTCGATGCCATCGACGGAAAGCGCCCCAACCCAATCGGCATCCATGCAGCCATGGACATGACCCTGCCGGGCCTCGTAAGCCAACTGTCGATCAAGGAAGGCGGCCGCTGGATGGACGTGCCCGATTCGCGGCTGTGGTGAGTGAGACCGAGCCTTGAGGCGTTCGAAGAACACGTTCGCGCACGTCGAGAACTGCCTCCGACGGCTCGCGGGTCAATCTTTCAACTTCTTGAGAATGTGGCGGGCGAGGTGCTCTTTGATTTCGCTGTGGCGCGGAATCGGCTGGCAGGCGCCGGTCTGAGGGTTCTGATACCAGTCGTGCCTGCCTCCGGGTCGGATGAAGACGCACCCGTTCTTCTCAATCTGCCGAATGAGGTCGCGCCGTTTCATGGGAATTGACTATCGCATCCCGCCGTTCGTTTCAAACATTCTGTTCTCGTGCTGAGACGCCCAGAATCCTTAACGAACTCTGGAGCCGGCCCGCCCTGCGGGCTATAGCAAGGGCAGATTATCGAGTCGCGACCTGCCGCCAGTCTTCGCATTAGAGACAATGGCATCCTGAGTGACCACGCCTTGCTCAAGGAGTCCCCGAATCGCTTCCAGATTCATCGGTCCGTAGGAATCACCATTGCCAAGATGAACCGACCAGTCCATCTGTAATGCTGGGACATCCTTTGCAGGTATCCAGGAGTGCGCATCCGCGGAAACCAGGTGGTCCGCTCCTATGCGGCACTGCGCCGCCCAGTTGCACAACTCGGAAAGGCTGACGGGGCCATACATAGAGCCGTCATGGAGCTTCAGGTGCCAGGCGGAGGACGCCTCTTTACTCAAGGCACGTTTCGCTGCTCCTGTCTTTCTTAGTTCCAGGATTCGATTCCGCACGGCCACCGCAACCCTGTTTGTTTCCGATGCGGCCTGTTTACGAACCGTCTCCGCCTCACTCCGCTGCTTATGCGCGGTCTCTGCAGCCAGCCGCGCAGCTTCAAGTTCGCCGCGCAAGTTACCGCTCACCCGCTCCAGCTCAGCGACCTGGGCGGCCAACTCGCGGGTCGGTTCGAGGACGAGCAACCGAGGCTGCGGGCTATGCTGCCCGAGCTGGGAAAGGATCGGCAGCGCGAACGCCGCGGTCTTGCCCGTGCCAGTCTGGGCGCTGCCGATCACGTCATGGCCTGCGAGGATCAGCGGAATGGCACGAAGTTGGATGGGTGTCGGCTCGATATAGCCCATGGCGCGCACACCTTCGAGCACCGGGTTGGAAAGACCTAACTTAGTAAATGGCATAAATCAAACACGGCTGCGGCACAGGCGCAAAACGCTGTGCAACGCAGCCTCTGGCCTCAGGGCCTGCTGCAATCAAAGATCAGGACGGCGACTCGACGGGAGGCGCCAACGGTTCGGCTGGCGATTCTGCCGAGGGAACGGCCGGAGCAGCGTTCATTGGTGCTTCAGGCGAAGCGACTGCATCCGCGTCAGTTGCCCCCTCTGTCTCGGGGAGGGCGCTCTCTGTTTGCGGTAATTCCACCACAGGCGCGGCCCCAAGCTCCGGGCTTGGTTCCGATCCAGCCGCTTCGGTAGCAACAGGAGGCTCGGTCGGCGATACAGGTCCCGTCGGCGCCTTCGCCGGAGCAGGTTCGGGTTTGGGCGGCTTCGGCAGCGGCCTCTTGGCGGTTTCGAGCACACCATTGGCGAACTCGATAACATGCCCCTGATGGATCAACCAGTGCAAATCCGCAATGACAGCCGTTTGTTCCGGCGTGGGCGCGGCGCTCTCGGGTTGGGACGCTGCCGGTGTTACACTTCCAGTCTGCTCAACCACCGTCGGCGCGGGTGATGGCGCCAGGGCCTCGACCAAGTGGCGGCGGGTGCACCTGGCATTGGCATCGATGAAATCAACGATGCGCTTCACGCCTTCGGAAACCGGGGTCGCTGCGGGATCGAGGTAATGCGGCCGAGCAATACAGACATGCGTGACCGTCCTGTTGACCTTAAAGAACTGCAAGCCATGGCCCGCGAACTGCTGGCTCAGGACCGTAGCAATCTGGAGCGGGAAACGCCGCTGGTCCTCCCAAACGCTGCGGACCAGGCGGAGCAGTTCGGGGCAGCGCAAGGAACGTGCCGCTCCGCCGTTGAGGCTGTGAGAATCCACCGGCTTGATAATATTCTCCCTGTGCGTCTCGCGGAAATGCTTCTCCACCGCCTCCATGTTCTCCAGGCGGAGCGGTTCGGGCAGGTTGAGGCAGAGGAAATCGGTCTTCCAGCTTTGATCATCCACCCATTTCTTGACCACCTCTTCGTCGCGCACGATGCGCACTCGCGATTTATACTCCTCGAAGGGCATTCGTGAGAAGCGCTCGCCGTGCAGCTTGCGTAATTGATTCTGGTAGTCGTGGTGGTTGGGCGGACCGAGAATCACGCCGCTGATGGCGCATTGGGCGACAAAAGTGTACTTGCCCTTGGGCGGTTCGGTTGCCGTGCGTTCCGCCTGGTAAAAGGTAGCGAAATGCTTCCTCAATACATGGGCGATGGCTTCGTCCTCGGAAAGCCAAAGCGTGTCGTCGAGGGCGCACACGAACAGCGGCTGAACCGCTTGGCCCTGGGCGTTCTTTTTCACCGCGAACTGCACCGTGTGCCGCTCTGGCTTCTGAAGAATCATCTGCGCGATGTCGAACAGGGGGTAAGCCCGGCCTGTCATCTTGATCTGCCGAGCAAGAGATTCGACGCCTTTGTCCTCTGGGCGCAGGCTAAGGTCTAATTCGGGCAGCGGCCGCACCGGCTCGCGACGCTCACCGCGGCGAAAGTCGCCCCTGTCGTCGCGGAACGGCCTGCCGCGGCCGCCGTCGGGCCGAGGCGCGCCACCTTCAGGCCTGGGGGGCCCGCCGTGCACGCCGCGCGGGCGGTCGCGATCGGAACGGGGCCTCGCTCCAGGTGGGCCGTCGCGGCGAGGCGGGCGTGGGCCACCACGGCGGTCGCGGTCGCCGCGGCGGTCGGGCCTTTCACTTTCGCCCTCGTAATGGGCGTATTTAGAGGCCGCAGGCTCCTGCGCCCAAGCGGGCAGGAAGAGTTTATCCAGATCAAGTTCGCTATCAGGTAATGTGCTCATTACGTTACATCAGGCGCATTCTGCGGTGCGCCTTGCAAATGCCGCTAAGGGAGCATGGAGCGGCTCAGGCAGGATTGCAAGCTTCGGATGGTATTATGTCAAAAGGGCTAGATAATCAAAAAGTCATTGTCCCCTCGCTTGAATCGCGGCAAGCTCTGTGTCCGTAACTTTATGGACCAGGTGAATCTGGGTATGATTGGCGGCGGTACCGTAGGCAGTGGCGTTTTTCGCGCCCTCCAGCTCAACGGAGACCTGATGGCTTCGCGCATCGGCGTGAAGGTTAACGTACGTAAAGTCGCCGTAAAAACCTTCGACGAGCCGCGTCCGTACCCGATCCCCACCTCTCGCATGACCACCGACTGGCAGAGCGTGGTCAATGACTCGCAAGTAGATATTGTCGCCGAATTAGCCGGCGGCACCACCATCGCTCGCACCATCATCCTTGCTGCCCTGAAACTCGGCAAACCCGTGGTCACCGCCAACAAGGCCTTGCTCTCTGCGCATGGGGAGGAGTTGTTCGCCGCGGCGCGGCAACACGGTACGAACCTCTACTACGAGGCCAGCGTTTGCGGCGGTATCCCCATCATCAAGTCTCTGCGCGAAGGCTTCGTGGGCAACCGCATTACCCACCTGTACGGCATCGTCAACGGCACCTGCAATTACATCCTCACCCGCATGAAGCTCGAAGGGGCGGACTTTGCGGCAGTGCTCAAGGACGCGCAGGCGCAAGGATACGCTGAAGCCGAGCCTTCGCTCGACGTTGACGGCTACGATGCCCAACACAAGATCGGCATCCTGGCCTCGCTCGCGCATGGCTTCTGGGTGAACCCGAAGGATATTTACGTCGAAGGCATTCGCTCGATTACGCGGATGGACATCCAGTTCGCCAATCAACTTGGCTACACTATCAAGCTGCTGGGAATCATTAAGAGGGGCGAGGCGACCGCGAGGCGCGCGTCCCCTGCACGCATTCAGGTGTCTGTATATCCCACACTGGTGCCGAATGCGCATGTTCTAGCCAGCGTGAACCATGTCTTTAATGCGGTCTTCGTGCGCGGCGACGTGGTAGGCGACACCTTGTTCTATGGCCGCGGTGCCGGCAAAGACGCCACTGCCAGCGCCGTGTTGAGCGACTTGGCGGATGCTGCATTGGATTTGAAGTTCGGCACCAAGCATAGAGTGCCGCCCTTCGTGCCGCACGAGCTTAACGGCGAGGTGGCACCGATTGACGAAGTCGTCTCGCGCTACTTTGTTCGGCTTAATGTCGTGGACAAACCTGGAGTACTGGCTCAAGTCTCTGCTATTTTCGGCCAGGCCAAGATCGGTATTTCATCAGTGATTCAACCTGAGGGCCACGAAGGCGCGAGCGTGCCCCTGATCCTGATGCTGCATGACGCGCCAAATGGGGCGGTCGCCCGCGCTTTGGCGAAGATCGGCAAGCTTGCGGTGGTCAAGAGCGCGCCGGTAATGATCCGGGTAGAGACTTTATGTTGATAGTCCAGAAATACGGCGGCACGTCGGTAGGCAACCCCGACCGCATCAGAAACGTTGCGGCCCGCGTCGCCAACTACCATACCAAAGGCGACCAGATTGTGGTCGTCGTCTCCGCCATGAGCGGGGTCACCGACAACCTCATCAAGATGGCCAAGGAGATCATGCCCTTGCCCAACGAGCGAGAGATGGACGTGCTGCTGGCCACCGGCGAGCAGACCACCATCGCTTTGACGGCCATCGCGTTACACTCGCTAGGGATTCCTGCCTTTTCGCTCACTGGCGCGCAAGCGGGCATCGTCACCGATGGTGTTCATACCAAGGCCCGAATCCAGAATATCTCCCCAAAGAAGATCCACGACTTGCTGAACCAGGGCAATGTCGTTATCGTCGCCGGCTTCCAGGGCCAGACCATCGAGGGCCAGGTCACCACGTTGGGGCGCGGCGGCTCAGACTTGACGGCTATCGCGCTGGCAGCAGCGCTTAAGGCCGACCTGTGCCAGATTTACACCGACGTGGACGGCGTCTATACAGCCGACCCGCGCATCGTGCCTGCTGCGAAGAAGCTCGAGGAAATCTCCTACGACGAGATGCTAGAACTGGCCAGCCTCGGCGCTAAGGTCATGCAATCCCGCTCCGTTGAATTCGCCAAGAAGTTTGGCGTCGTCTTTGAAGTCCGCTCCAGCCTTAATGAAAACCCAGGAACCATTGTGAAAGAAGAAGCCAGGAATATGGAAGACATTGTCGTGCGCGGCGTCTCGCTCGACAGGAACCAGGCGAAAGTCACGCTGGTCGCCGTGCCGGACAAGCCCGGCGTGGCAGCGTGCATTTTCAAAGCCATCGGGGACGCCAATGTGAACGTGGACATGATCGTACAGAACATCAGCCACGGCAGCGGCAAGCCCGCCACCGACCTGTCGTTCACCGTTGATAAACCCGACCTGCTCAAGGCCCAGAAGGTCATCGACGGGCTCCGACCCGAGATTGGTTTCGGCCAAGTCATCGCGACCGACCAAATTGCCAAGCTATCCATCGTGGGAGTGGGTATGAAGAGCCATACCGGCGTGGCCGGCAAGATGTTCGAGACTCTCGCCCGCGAGGGGATCAACATCGATATGATCTCCACCAGTGAGATCAAAATCTCCGTCGTGGTTGACCTCGCCAAAGGCGAGCAGGCGATGAAAGCGGTCCACGCGGCATTCCTGGGATAAGACACCGTTCCCGCCTGCCCTTCGTCTGCGTCCTCGATGTGCTGTTTGTAATCGAGGCTCCCTGGATGAGGTTGCTCGAGAACGAGTATGCCAGTAGTTCAGCGCCCCTTGGAATAGCTTTCAATCGGCTGAAGGATTCCCAGCTTCACCAGGCCTACGATAAGCGCAGTGTAAAGCAACGAGATCACTACGTCCCGGAGCAGCTCGCGCCATGAATAGCGGCCTGGTTTCTCAGAGGCGATCTTCTGTGCGCCCTTGTGCATCAGAATGAAACCCAGGACGTTGGTAAGCCAGTAGCCGACGACCAGCGACGCCCCGAAGGCAGGTTTATGGAACCAGCTCACCAGCCATGCGAAGGCCAGCGCCAACGGCACATTGAAGAAGAGGTCGTTCCACCAGGAAAGCGGCGAAAGCATGAACCCGATCGCGGTCAAAACTCCACCCGCAGCTTTTCGTTTCCATCCCATAAGGTGCTTGTGAGTGTTCGGGCCGCCGCCAAACAATGAGGGGGGAGCCGCCACAGCGCCAGCCCCTGCATTGACCAGAGCCGCGGGAGAATTGCAGCCGACGTGAGGAGAGTCAATGCTATAAATGGAAGATGTCTGAGTCTGTTGCTCCCCCTGCCGACAAAACCGTTTGCGGCAACTGGGTGTTACTGCTAGCTTGCGGCATTCGACCTGGCCGAACTTTCCAGTCTGATTTCAGAACACATGGCGTCCGAACCTCGCAAGAACGGTGCAAAAGGGCCACGCATCCTGATCGTGGATGACGACCCGGGGCAGCGCAGCCTCCTGGATTCTTTCCTGCGGAGCCAGGGCTTCGAGACAGTCACTGTCGGGTCGGGCGAAGAGGCGCTCAAGGTCCTTAGTACCGGCGGCATCAGCATGATGATCTCCGACGTGCGGATGCCGGGTCTCTCGGGCTTGGAAACGATGCACCGTGCGCGCCTGGAGCATGCAGTCCTGCCGATCCTCCTGGTGACCGCCTACGCCGACATCCGCGAGGCCGTCGGAGCCATGCGCGACGGTGCCCTCAATTACCTGGCCAAGCCCATTGATCTGGACGAACTGCTCGACACCGTCCAGCAGGCCACTGGCATCGCCCAACCTGCGCCTCTAAAATTCAGCACGGACAAGCAGTTGCCCGCAAATGTGGTGGCTAAGAGCCCGCTCATACAGGCCGTCTTCCACGATGCCTCACTCATTGCCAGTTCCGATAGCCGCATCCTGATCACCGGTGAAAGCGGAGTGGGCAAGGAAGTGCTGGCCGATGTCATCCATGCTTGGAGCCCCCGCGGGTCCGGCCCCATGGTCAAAGTCAACTGCGCCGCCATTCCGGAGACCCTGCTCGAAAGCGAACTCTTCGGGCACGTGAAGGGAGCGTTTACGGGCGCGGTGGCGCAACGGATTGGCCGCTTCGAGGTGGCCAATAACGGCACCATTTTCCTGGATGAAGTGGCGGACATGTCCCCGCCTCTGCAGGCCAAGCTGCTGCGCGTGACGCAGGAAGGGCGTTTCACCCGAGTTGGCTCCAACACCGAACTCCAAACCAATGCACGCATCCTGGCGGCTACCAACCGCATCCTCGAGGAGGAAGTCAAGGCCGGCCGCTTTCGTGAGGACCTGTTTTACCGGCTGAACGTCGTCGAACTCAACATCCCCTCGCTGCGCGAGCGGTCCGAGGACATCCTGCCGCTGGCCAGCGCCTTCATCGCCGAGTTCACCCGGGGCAAAGCACGGTTTGCGTCCTCCGTCGCCGATTGTCTGACGCGTTACACCTGGCCTGGGAATGTGCGCGAGCTGCGCAACGCGATGGAGCGGGCAGCACTTCTTTCCCTGGGCGATCTCATCCTCCCCGAACATCTGCCCGCGAAGGTCCGTGCCGTGGCTGAGTCAGCCCCGGCGGTCGAAGCGCAGGATGCCCAGCGCCTGGCGGAGATCGAGCGTCAGGCCATCTTCCAGGCGTTGCGCAAGCACGACTTTAACCGAACGGAGACCGCTAAGGCCCTCGGCATCAGCCGCCGCGCCCTCATCTACAAGCTCCAGCGTTTCCGGGAAGAGGGATACCCAGTGGATCCGGCTTAGCCACGGATATGGTGGGCGACCTGTGTAGCGATTTCCGAGGCGGTCTGCTTAACGTTCTTCTCGACATCCTGGCCAGCCCGGACGAAAGCCACGGCGGCGCCATACGGGCCAAAGGCCAAAGTCGCGCCACCACCCACTTTGTTGCCGCTGTTGGCGTCAGTGGTGATTTCCCACAATGGTTTGGGCGGCCCTTGGGAGAGATCGTTGACACAGGTCAGCACCTTGATATCGGTCTGGCCTACGCCCAAGCCGACTATCGAGCGCTGCAACCGGTTGCCTTCCTGCACCAGGCTGAACGAGCCGCGGAGCAACCATCCTCGGGTCGGAAGCGGGGCGCCTGGCATTTGTCTGATCGCCTGGAACCCTGCCTTCGAGAGATTCTTCAGTAGTGACTTGGACATCAACGCCACCAATTCTTGAGCACGTGCTGCCGGATCGGAGGACTTACCATACACGCGATTAGCCACTTGGCCGATTCGCCCGCGGCGCCCCGAGAGCACGCCGTCCTCGCTTTGTATGGCCCAGGCAGGCAGCTCGAAGTCGGCCACGTAAATGACCGTTGGCGGATTGGTCGCCGGGGAGGCATAGACGTGCTCGCCCGTGACGGTGGCTTTCTTCTGTAATTGACACCCGGCGAGCAGGCTCAGGGCAAGGAGGGTCAGGCCGCCGGCAAGACCGCCTTGTCGTATTCGTATTAGGCAGGATTTCATTGATTGATTCTTAGGTAGACTCTCGTGTTTTATGGTTCAGCCATTTGGGGAAGCTGGAGCGTTCGCGGGCGGCATGGGAGGCGTTTGAGGCTTCACTTCTTTTGGGAGGAATCGTTCAGCGATCCGTTGCAGCACCACGTAGAACGACGGCACAAACAGCACTGCCAGGCAGGTCGAGGCAAGCATGCCCGAGGCGACCGCAATGCCGAGCGATTTGCGCGCGCTGGCCCCGGCGCCAGTGGCCAGCACCAGCGGCATTACCCCGAGGATGAACACAAAAGACGTCATCAGAATGGGCCGGAATCGGGCGTGCGCGGCCTCGATGGCGGCTTCAATGATGCTTTTGCCGGCAGTCCGGCCTTCGCGGGCCATCTCGACAATCAGGATCCCATTCTTGGCGGAGAGGGCGACCAAGAGGACAAGGCCGATCTGGGTGTAAATGTTATTGGCCAGGCCAAGTCCACGCAGCGCGGCGACCGTGCCCAGCAGAGCCAGCGGCACAGCCAAAATAACGGCCCCCGGCGTGATCCAGCTCTCGTATTGGCCAGCGAGGACGAAATAGACGAGCAGAATGCCCAGCCCGAAAATGAAATAGGTGGAGCTGCCTACGAGCTTTTCCTGGTAGGACATGGCCGTCCATTCGGACTCCAGCCCTGGGCCTAGCGTCCGGTCAGCAATCGCTTGCATGGCATCCAGGCCCTGGCCAGAGCTGAAGGCGGGGGTGGTGGAGCCGTTGATAGTGGCGGTGGGAAAGAGGTTATACAATGAGATCAACGCCGGCCCCTGGGTGGGCTTGATGTCGGCCAGCGTGCCCAGAGGAACCATCTGGCCACTCTGGCTCCGCACGTAGTATTGTTTAAGGTCGTCCGCTGTAAGCCGCTTCTTGCCTTCGGCCTGAGCGAAGACCATGAAGTTGTGGCCGAACTTGGTAAAGAGGTTGATATAGCTCGACCCAAGATAACTCTGCAGGGCGTCGAACACGTCCCCAACGGCCACGTTAAGCGTCTCGGCCTGGGAACGATCCACGTTCACGGCAATCTGCGGCACTTGCGAGCGGAAAGGCGTGAAGGCTGATTGCATCATCGGGTTGGCCTTGGCTGCGGCCACAACTGCGTCGCCGGCTTGCTGCAAGCGGGCAAAGTCATAGCTTCCGTCGGCCAGCTCCAACTGCATCTGGAACCCGCCGGAAAGCCCTAAGCCCTGGATGGGCGGTGGAACGAGCACCAGGACGCTGGCCTCCTGGACTTCGGCCAGCTTCTTGGTCAGGCCTTGGTAGATGCTCCTGAGGTCCTGGCCCCGCCCGCGTTCCTTCCAGTCCTTGAGATTGAGATACATGATGCCGGCATTAGCGAGCGAGGCATTATTGTCGAGCGCTGAAACACCTCCGATCGCCACGACACTAAGCGTGCCCGGAACGCTCAGCGCGATCTGCGTGACCCGATCCATCACCCGCTCCGTCCGTTCGAGGGACGCGCCGTCCGGCAACTGCGTGGCGAGTATCACATAGCCCTGGTCCTCGGTGGGGATGAAGCCGGTAGGGATCTTAGTCAACTCCCACCCCGCCAATCCCACCAGGGCGAGCGCAATCGCCACCATGACCCCGCTGCGCTGCACCATCCCGCGGATCAACCGGACGTAGAACCGTTCTGTGGGTTCATAGACTGAGTTGAACCAGCGGAAGAAGAAGTTCTTGCGGCGATTGGCGTCGTGAGGCCGCAGCCAGAGGGCGCATTGGGTGGGCTTCAAAGTCGCCGCGTTGAGCGCGCTGATCACCGCAGTCACGGCGATAACCAGGGCAAATTGGCGATACATTTGGCCGGTGATGCCAGGCATGAATGCTGGCGGCAGAAATACCGACATGAGCACCAGCGTGATGCCGATGATCGGCCCGATTAGTTCACTCATCGCGTCGATGCTCGCCTGCTTGGGAAGCTTGCCGCGTTCGATGTGCTTCGCCGCGCCCTCGACGACGACAATGGCGTCATCCACCACGATGCCGATGGCCAGGACAATGGCGAAGAGCGTAAGCAGGTTGATCGTGAAACCCAGCAGCGCCATGCCGGCAAAAGCGCCGATGATTGTAACCGGCACCGTGGTCGCCGGCACGAGCGTGGCGCGCCAATCCTGCAGGAAGACCATGATGACCAGCAGCACGAGCACGCCAGCTTCGTACAGGGTGCGGTAAACCTCGCTTACAGACTCCCTGACGAACACGGTAGTATCCAATGGGACTTCGTAGCGCACACCCTGCGGGAAGCTCCTTGCGTAGCGTTCCATCGCCGCCCGCACTCCCTTGGCGGTATCCAGCGCGTTTGCCTCCGGCAACTGGTAGATGGCGATGCCGCCGGCAGGTCGGCCATCCATCTTGAAGAACTGCCCATACGTCTTTGCGCCTAACTCGACGCGACCGATGTCGCGAACCCGAGTGAGCTGGCCGCCGTTCTCGGAAGCAGACTTCACGATGATCTGCTCGAACTGGCTCACGTCCGTGAGCGCACCCGAGACGTTCACGGTCAATTGAAAATCCTGCCCGGACGGTGTCGGCGGCATGCCAATTTGGCCGGCAGCGACCTTGGCGTTCTCGCGCTGGATGGCATTCATGACGTCCTTGGGCGTCAACGAGCGCTGCCGCATCAGTTCAGGGTCGAGCCAGATGCGCATGCTGTATTCCCCAATGCCAAAGACCGTCACATCGCCGATGCCCGGCAATCGGGCCAGCTTGTCATGGAGTTGAATCGTCGCAAAGTTGGCCAGGAACAGCGCGTCATGCGCTTTGTTCGTTGAGGTCAACGCGATGAACAGGAGAATGGCGGTGGACTTCTTCTTGGTCACCACGCCTTGCTGTTGCACCGAGACCGGCAACTGGGCCATGGCCGCGGAGACGCGGTTCTGGACCAGCACCTGGGCGAAGTCCAGATCGGTGCCGACGTCGAACGTGACCAGGAGGGTGTAGCGGCCGTCGGAGGTGCAGGTGGACTGCATGTAAAGCATCTTCTCGACGCCGTTGACCTGCTGCTCGATCGGCAGCGCTACGGTCTCGAGCAGCGTCCTGGCGTTGGCCCCGGGATACGTGGTGGTCACCTGCACTGTAGGTGGTGTGATGGGAGGATACTGCGCAACCGGGAGGGACCACATTGCGACGCCGCCCAACAGCACGATGACGAGGGCGATTACATTCGCCAGGACAGGCCGCTCGATGAAGAATTTGGCAAACATGGCAGGCGGAGGCGGCCGGGGTCAGGCTGCGGGGCTCGTCGGGGCCGGTTGGCGGGCGGGTTCACTGATGGGCGCCACCTTCGCGCCGGCTTTGGCGTTCATGAGACCGTTGACGATGACTCGATCTTCGCTGGTTAACCCCGTCCGGATGGCGCAGCGGTTCCTCATGAGCGGGCCTTTGACGACTGCCCGCCGGGCGGCGACATCGTTCGCATCAATTACGAGCACATAATCTCCTTCCTGGTCATTGCCTATGGCGCTCGCCGGCACGACCAGCATCGGCAGGGGATCGCCCAGTGGGATCCGGACCCGCGCGAATGCACCTGGAATAAGCGCTCGGTCCTTGTTGTCGAAGGTTGCACGCAACTGTACTGTGCCGGAGGAAGTGCTCACGCCGACGTCCACGAAGTCGAGCTTTCCTTCCTGCGGATAACCCTCCTGGTTTTGCAGCCCGACAAGGACTCGGGCCTTGCCGCTCCTTGGGTCCAGGCCGCGCTGGCGCATCGTGACGGCGGCTTGCAGCGCATCGCGCTCGTTGAGGTTGAAATAGACATAAATGGGCTCGAGCTGGTCCAGGGTGGCCAGTTTAGTGCTGGAGCTCGGGCCAACCAGGTTGCCCGGGTCCACCAGGTGCCGGCCGATACGCCCGTTGAACGGCGCGCTCACGTGGGTATAGCCCAGGTTCAATTTGGCCAGCTCCACCTGCGCGGCGGCCTGTTCCTTCTCACTGAACCACTTCTCCACGTTAGCAACCGAAGTCGCGTTGGACTTGATCAAACCTGACTGACGGTCGTATTCGGATTGGGCTCGATCGAACGCGGCCTTAGCCAGCGCCAACTGCTGCTTATATGGCTCGGGCTCGATCACGAAGAGCAACTGTCCCTCCGGGACCATCGCCCCGTCCTGAAAACTCACCGATTCCAGGTAGCCGGTGATGCGCGCCACTAGATCCACGCTCCGTGAGGGAGCAACGGTGCCGGTGAGGTCCAGGTAATCGCTCACCGGCTCCTGCGACGGATGGCTTACGGTCACCGAAGGCGGGGCTTGCTTCGCAGCGTCGTGTGGCTTGCCGCAGCCCGTCAAGGATGCCGCCACGACGACTACACAGCCAACTATCGCAGCTTCGAAGCCCGTCGCAAACCGCCGCCGCCAAAGCCCCGGCGCGCAGCCTTGAGGCTGCAGAGGCTGGAAGACCGAGATGCCACTCGAACCTTGCTGAGGCTGTGGGGGAGTTCGGCATTTCTGCAGCCTAAAGGCTGCGCTCCTATTCCGGGATCGGACGCCTGAGATCAACAGCGGCAGCGGCCGGAAGCACCTGCCCTCAAAGCGAGTGGGTAGCGAGGCTCGCAGCAATTGGTAGATCAGTTTCATAGTCTTGCTCCAAATCCCCAGGTTTACTGTGCGGCTTTAGCTCTGCTAACACCCTCTGCTGGGGCCGTGGGTGGCAAATGCCGCCCGCGCTCCAACAGCCGGCCCCAATCCGCACGGCGGGCCATTTCGGCTTTGACTTCGTCCGAAATCACATCGCGGCCCTCGCGAATTTGCCAGCCGCCACCCAGCGCCCGATACACAGAGATGATCCCCAGCGACACGTCGCCCTGGTTGCTGGCGAGCGAATCCTCGACCGACAATTGGTTCTGTTCAGCGCTAACCACGGTGGTGTAATCGGTCTGGCCGCCTTTATATTGAATCAGCGCCAGCGCGGTGGAACGGCGGGCCGATTTTGCCGCCCGCTCCAGCAGCGTTACCACCCGCTGCTCTTTGGCAAAGGCCGCCAGGCCATCTTCCACCTCCCGCTGCGCATTCAACACCGTGTTCTGGTAATAGAGCACCGCCTGTTGAAACTGAGCGTCCTGGACACGAACCTGGTTAATCAACCGGCCGTAATTGAAGATCGGGAAGACGAAGCCGGCCCCCGCCTTGAGCGCGCGGCTTTGCCAGCTAAACATGTCTGCGAGGGAGTTGTTGGCTTCGTTATTTCCAGTAAGGCCAAACTCCCCCGCCAGTGAAAAGCTCGGATACATAGTAGCCTTGGCGACGCCGATCAAGGCCGACTTTGAGGCCGCCTCCAACCCGGCGGCTCGCACGTCCGGACGACGGCGCAACAGGTCCTTGGGAATCCCAACCACGACGGTGGCAGGCGCCGTGGGGATGGCGCCTTGGCCCGCCAGACGCCGGTCAATCTCGCCAGGGGTCATGCCCAACAGGACCGCCAGGCCGTCCTTATACTGCATCAGAGACTCTTCCAGGCGGGGAATGGCGGCCTCGGTCTGCGCCGTTTGAGTGGTGGCCTGCTCCACGTCGCGCTCGCTGGTCTCACCGGCTTGGAACTGCACGGTGGCGATGCGCAGGCTCTCCTGTTGGAGTTCCAGGTTGCGGCGCGCCACCCGGAGTCGTTCCTCGAGCGTGCGAATGTTCACGTAGCTGCTCGCGACATCGGCAATCAACGTGACCAGCGCGTCGTCATAACTCGCGATGGCTCCGAGATACGAGGCCCGGTCGGATTCAATGGACCGGCGGTACTTCCCCCAGAAATCAATCTCCCACGTCGCCGCAAAGAGCACCTGGTCAGAGAGATAATTGCGGTCAACGCCAGGAATCAGCGTGACCACGCCATCGTTTAGCCTCGAATAATTTACCTGGCCCGAGAGGGTCTGCTGCTGTGGGAAGAGGTTGCCAATGGATTTGTTTAGCTTGGCCCGGGTCTCCAGGATGCGCACGCCTGCGACCTGGAGCGAGAGATTGTTTCGGTATGCGCTCTCAATGAGTTCATCGAGCACGGGGTCGGAAAAACTCCGCCACCAGTATTCCTCGGCGGCACTGTAAGCGCGGTTGGTGATAACCGGGGTTTGCTGCCACTGGCCCGCGACCTTGGCCACCGGGGTGCTGTAATTCGGGCCAACCTTGCACGAGGCCGCGCCTAAGGCCAGCGCCGCAAGCAGCATGGAAACGACCGATTTCATGAATACCAGTAAAGCCTGAGCAGTTTAGTGGCCCAGCTTGAGTTCTCGTTCTGATTGCCTGTTCTTCTCGTCACGATGCGGGTTCCCCATCGGTCTGAAAGTCCGCCACCTTCGAGACCGTCGTGGAAACGTTGGCCCACGCGTGCACCATGCCCAAGGGCTAGACAACCCTCGGCCTAATGTCAAGCGCCTGCATAATTGTCGCAGCCCTCGGGTTGCATCTCGGCACTGCCACCGGAGCGCGAGCCGTCCCTGGCTCGCAGCATCCACGCACGCAGCCCGGTGGTCCATCTGTTCTCCCCACGTGCCTCGGAGCTTCCACCCCGCTGCGAGCCACGGACGGCTCGCGCTCCGCCACCATCGAGCGGATTCGTGCAATGGTGGCAGTGACGAGAAGCGCCCCAGCCCTCGCTTTTGCCCGGCAGGGCGAGCGTCCGCGAGCCCTGAGACAGGCCGCAGGCCTCGTTCACAGGGGCTTCTCGACCGCGTATTCCACCCGCAGGTAGTCGAGAAACCTGCGTTGTGTCGGCTGCTGGTGGGATGTGATTTCACGTGGTTGCCATGCACGGCAGCAAGCCTATCCCCATCGGCACCCTTAACACCATCATCGAGGGCACCGGACTAACTCCGGACGACTTTCGGTGATCCGACCGCGTAATCACGCTTGCCCGCCACTTTCGAAAAGTCAGCAACCCACACTCGGAGCGGCTGGAAGGGGCCGGTGGCAGACCAGCGTTCGAGGCCGTCAGCCCTAAAATCGGCCCTGTTGTATTCCACTGCAAATCTCCGACTTGCAGAAGTGCCCCTTGGAAGAACTGATAACCACTTGCTCGCCGTCCCGCTTTCATGTGGCTTTGAGGTCGCATTGGGGTGGCTTGAGGATGGCTTGAGGGTGGCTTGAGGGTGGCTTGAGGGTCGCATGTGGGTGGCTTCAGGGTGCCTATCCCCTGGCTACCAACACGCTCCGGGGTGGCTTCGAGGTGGCTCTGGGGCCCAGGCCGGTGCACCTAATAAACTGAACTGAGCAGGAGTTGTTTTTTGCGCGCCGCGCGTACTCAGCACTGCGCGGGTGAACGTGATATGATGTAGGCAACGGCACTGCCGACATCCCTAAAGCGAAATCGTTTACCGAGTTTCTTTAGATCAAAGGTGACATTCAACCCACCCGGTCCTTTTCTTGTCCATTGTATGTCGTTGATTTCCGTTCGACGGTAGGCAAAGACGAACTGAACTTCGACAGTGCCCTCACAGAAAAAGACCAGTACCGCCCCCTCGTAACGCTGATGTGGCCGGATGAAGAAAGCTTGCGGCGCCCATCCTTGCCTGCACATTCGTCTTTGTGTTGCATCCCAAAAACGCCGGACGAACTTGATCATAGGAAACCGACTTTTAAGATCGTCAACAACCGCCTTTTGAGCGGCAGAACTCTCCGTGGTGGCCCCGGGTAGTTCAGCCCCACGGGTGTACTCGAAGAAACGTCGCTCCAGTTTCGTCAGGTCAATCTTGACAACCTCATTATCCAAGTAAATCTCGGCACCCGAACTAACAATCCTCATGTAGATGTTAAGCACGCCATCTGTTGTATCCACCCTGGGTCCGCGACGACCGCCAGCACGGGTCGCTTTAACGTCAACCAGAATCCCGTCGAGGAGAAAATCCGCTCCGCCCGCGTTAACCCGAGAAATGGTATGTCCCAATTCAATCAACTCCGCTCCGAAGAGGTATTCGCCGAAGGCCCCTAGCCCAGCAGGATTGCAGTGGTCGAGGAAGTCCGAAAACGTCATTTCAGCCGGCTCTCCGCTGAGAAATCTCAGCAACGCTAATCTTTTCCCGAGAAGCAATGCCCATACTTCAACCCTTTGATTTGCACCCCATACATGGCTGCGTGGGCACTGACCCAAAACGCATCTGCAGACTCGTACTTTCGGACTTCATTCAAGTCTGATTCAACAATGGTGCCCATGATGTACGGCCCTTTCTCTTCTTTGCCGTAGCTATCCACGATCTTATCGCCGGTCAACTCAATAGTCGCTTCGATTTGCTTTATCTCTGGATGACTCTTGGCTGTGCTCCATATGTCTCTAGCAAGATACTGCCCCGCTAGCGCAGCGGTTTGGAAGGCAGCAGCTTCGTAGTGGATTTTTGCTGTGTCTCCCGCGATCTTAGTGCTCGGCGCGCATGAGTTCAACATCGCGCCAAAGACCACGAAAAGGACGACGCAGATGCCTAAGCATCCTAAGCATCCTTTGACCGCCTGGGACTTAGGCTTTTTGCCCCCGGTCGATGCAGTTGGTGGTGGAGTGGCTGGTTGTTGCTGCGCAGGCTTATTCTCTGTTTCATTCATGGTGGTCTTAGTTTTGTGTCACATCTCATCAGCGATATTTGCTTTTGCACGTCCGTGCCTGCTCAGCGCTGCGCGGGTGAGGAAGTATTGGTTTTTGGACTCACCGAGCATGGCCCGGTACTACCAGAGCGCAGTTCGGCGTGTCAACGGGCAATTCTTGGCAGTTTTGGGCGGCTTGTGGGTGGGCTTGCCGGCTAGAACGAACCGGTGTCTCTGTTGTTCCCTCTTCCCGTACTTCCGAAGCGTCGCGATCACTTCGGCCGCAATGAAACCGCGGTAGGGGGTCATCCTTTGTCTCCGCCGGCGGCAAACCAGGCACGAAAAGGCCGGTGCCAGGCAAAAGCCCGGCTCCAAGGTGCCGCTCGCGGGGTACGAGGATGTGGTGTAGAGATTATGCATGATCGCTGAGGTCCGGCGCCTCGCGGAGGATTCCGCGCGGGAACAGAACTGGAAACGGTGGGGGCCTTACCTCGCCGAACGCCAGTGGGCTACCGTGCGCGAAGATTATTCGCCTGACGGCGCGGTGTGGGATTACTTTCCCCACGAACATGCCCGCAGCCGCGCCTATCGTTGGGGCGAGGACGGCCTGCTCGGCATCACCGACCGCGAATGCCGGCTCTGCTTCGCCCTCGCGATGTGGAACGGAAAGGACCCCATCCTCAAGGAGCGCCTCTTCGGCCTGACTGGGCCGCAGGGCAATCACGGCGAGGACGTGAAGGAGAGTTACTTCTATCTCGACTCGACCCCCACCCACTCCTACTTAAAAGCGCTCTATAAGTACCCCCAGGTCGCGTTTCCTTACGACCGGCTTCTCGAAGCGAACCGTCGGCGAGGCTATAACGAGCCGGAATTCGAGCTGGGCGATACGTGCATCTTCGACGGGAACCGCTACTTCGACGTGCTTGCCGAATACGCCAAAGCCGGCCCGGACGACATCCTGATCCGCATCACCATCGCCAACCGCGGCCCCGAACAGGCGCCGCTGCACGTCCTACCGACGCTTTGGTATCGCAATACTTGGAGTTGGGGCACACGGCACCAGGGACGCGCCGCCCGACCCAGCATCACGGCCATCGGCCGGGGCCTGCTTCGGGCCGAGCACGTGACTTTGGGCCGAAGCTGGCTGACGGCCGGGCCTGGTCCGGATGGCAAGGTGCCCCAATTCCTGTTCACGGAAAACGAGACTAACACACTCTTGCTGTTCGATTCCGAGAACCGAACGCCGTATGTCAAAGACGCGTTCCACGCGTTTCTGATCCAGGGCCGGACTGAGGCGGTGAATCCTGCGCCGACCGGTACTAAGGCCGCCACGCTTTATCGGTTGGAAATCCCTGCCGGGGAGGAAGTCGTTCTACGTCTCCGCTTGACCACAGAGGCTCAGGTAGTGGGGCAGGCGTCTCGCCTGCCCGGTGCAGGTCCCGGCCTCGGCCCTTCCAATGCGAGCGAAATGCCTCGCGCGGCAGGCGAGACGCCTGCCCCACTATCCGAACCGTCATTCGACCGACTATTCCGGGACCGGATCTGCGAGGCCGACGAGTTCTACGCTGAGCGCCTGCCGGCCGGGCTGAGCGAGGACGAGGCCCGCGTCGCGCGGCAGGCTTACGCCGGGCTGCTCTGGAACAAGCAGTTCTATCATTACATCGTCCGGGACTGGTTGGACGGTGATCCGCAGCAACCCCCACCCCCTGCTGCCCGCGCATCGGGCCGCAACGCCGACTGGCAACACCTCGACAACCGCGACGTCATCTCCATGCCGGACAAGTGGGAATACCCGTGGTACGCCGCCTGGGACCTGGCCTTCCACATGATCCCCTTCACCCGAATTGATCCCGATTACGCCAAGAGCCAGCTCGTGCTCTTCCTGCGCGAATGGTACATGCACCCCAACGGCCAGTTGCCGGCCTACGAGTTCAACTTCGCCGATGTTAACCCGCCCGTCCATGCCTGGTCGTGCTGGCGCGTTTACAAGATGACCGCCGCCCGCGGCCACCGCGACCGCGTGTTCCTGTCTCGGTGCTTCCAAAAATTGGTCATCAATTTCACCTGGTGGGTCAACCGGAAGGACTTGGAAGGGCACAACCTTTTTGCCGGCGGCTTTCTCGGCCTGGACAACATTGGCGTCTTCGATCGCTCCAAGCCGCTGCCGACCGGTGGCCACCTCCAGCAGGCCGATGGTACGGCCTGGATGGCCTTCTACTGCGCGACGATGCTGTCCATCGCGCTCGAACTCGCCCGCGACAACCCGGCCACCGAAGACATGGCCTCCAAGTTCTTCGAGCACTTCGTCGCCATCGCCGACGCCATGAACACCCAGGGCGGTACCGGCCTCTGGGATGAGGAGGACGGCTTCTACTATGACCAGCTCCGCGTTGGCGCAAAGACCATCCCCCTCAAAGTCCGGTCGCTGGTCGGCCTGATCCCGCTGCTCGCAGTTGAGGTCCTGGACGACGACCTCATCCAGGGCCTGCCTGGCTTCAAGAAGCGGATGGACTGGTTCCTGGAAAACCGGCCGGAGCTAAACGATTTAATCTCCTATTGCTGCCTAGTGGACAAGGGTAAGGGCCGCTGCCAACGCTTGCTGGCCATCCCGACCCGGACTCAGCTCGAACGCGTCCTGCGCTATGTCCTTGATGAGAAAGAGTTCCTCTCTCCTTACGGCATCCGCTCCCTCTCTCGCATCCACAATGACCAGCCCTATATCTTCCGCCTGAACGGCGAGGAACATCGCGTGGACTACGAACCCGGCGAGTCCGCCACCCAGTTCTTCGGTGGCAACTCCAATTGGCGTGGCCCCGTGTGGCTGCCGCTTAACTATCTGCTGATCGAGGCATTGGAACGTTATCATTACTATTATGGCGACGGCCTCCAGGTGGAATGCCCTGCCGGCTCCGGTAAACAGCTCAACCTCCTGGAGGTCGCGGGTGAATTACGTACGCGGCTGGCCCGCCTCTTTCTTCGCGATGCTCAGGGGCGCCGGCCTTGCCACGGGGCTGACCGCCGTTTTGCGGAGGACCCGCACTGGCGCGACCTGCTACTGTTCCACGAATACTTCCACGCCGAAACCGGCCGCGGCCTGGGCGCCAGTCATCAGACTGGTTGGACCGCCCTCGTTACCCGGCTCCTGGAGGGGAGGACATGTAAAGGCGCTGACGGACCCGGTTGACGCAGGTAGGGGGTTGGCCAGCCACCGCGTGAGCCGGGAAACCCGAAATCCGAAGGAAGGCCGAAACCCGAAACCCGAAGAGCCCTCTCGCCAATCGCCGGTTGCATTCCCCCCCCTTCGCATATGCTGCTGGCTGGCGCATCCCTTATTCCAGTAGCCGCCGACGGTAGTCGGCGCTGTATTTGCTACGGCAACAATGCGACGTCTCCACTCGGGAGCCCGCTCGGTGTCTTCGGATTTCGGCTTTCGGATTTAACCGCTAGCTCCTACCTCAACGGATACCCGAGCCGAAACTTCCCTGAACCCTCCGGCGTCAGCAAATCGGTTTGCTGAATCACCAACCTGCCGTCCGCCCCGAGCAACTGCTCCAGCCGCCTCTGCAACTCATCGATTTCCGCCGCTGTAGGCGGTGCAATGTCCGGCACAAACCGCAGCAGCCATTCGCCGGCCGCCCGCTGACACAATTGGTAGTGGGCGATGCCAGCCAGGTCGGCCGCGCACTGGTCAATCTGCCATGTCGTTACGCGCCTGCCATCCGCCAGGACGAACGCGTCCTTTGCTCGGCCATGCACGAAGTAACTCGTGCAATAAGGCCGCTCATGCCGCTCCACCAGGTCGCCAATGCGATAGCGGATCAGCGGCATATAGTCATTGGTGAGGGTTGTGACAGCCAACTCGCTGACGCCCTGGGCATCGGTGTTCAGCACTTCCAGCAACGCGGTCACGTGGCTCGGCCGCATCTCGCCGCGTCCAACTTCCATCAGCAGATGGCCGGTCTCGGTCGAGCCGTAGAGGTTGAGCACCGGCACCCCGAACACGCGCTCCATAATCCGCCGATGCACAATGCTCACAAACTCGTAGCTGCCCACGATGAACCGCAGCGACGGCAAACGGATGCCCCGCCGCTCACAATAAAGCGCGAACACCACGCCATACACCGGGTCCACATCAAGGAACTGCGGCTGCCATTCGGCCGCTTCCGCGGCCATGCGCGCCAGCTCGGCTTCCCCCCAAAGAAATGGATACCGTGACAGGCTCACGAACAGGGCGTTCCCGACCACACGATCAGAGCGGGAGGGCACGCCTGAGTAGCAAATGTCTCCGCTGCATACCGGCGAATTGATCGTGACCCGGCGCGCGTTTGGGACCTCATCCAGCACCCCCGCCACGAACGGGTTCAGCCTCAGCGCCCGCTCCTCCTGCTCTGCCCACCAACCGCGCCCGAGCAAGAGCGGCGTGCGCTCCTCCGACGTGCCGGAAGTATGCTCCAACTCCACCAGGTCCTGATCGAGCAGCGTATCGAGTTCTGTCCCGGCGCGCAGGAAATTGCGCGGGAAATCGCGGCGTATATCCTCTTTGGTAATCAGAGGAAGATGGCGCAGTTCGGCCAGCGATATCGCCTCCCCGGTCAACTGCGGCGCCGGGCCCCTCCGCTGGTAAAGCGGCACCTCGCGCAACCAACGCGGCAATACCTTGCCCAGCCGATTTGGCAGGGCGGCTTCTTTAAGCAATTGTGGCGTTGTCAACATGCAATAATACTATCTCTCTCATCCGAGTGAGGCGCAAATCTAGCACAAAATCAAGCCAGTTGCAGACTTGTTGCGGATATGGCCAGCTAGGATCCCATCCGGGCAGACGTCTTCAGGAAACCAAATTGGCGGCTATAGCTCCCTTATCAATCTCACCACGAACGTCGTTCTGCCGCAACACTAGCGCTATGCGCTGGCATCATGAGGTTTTCGGTGGCTCCTGGCCCCTTTCGGCAAACCAGTAGCGCAAAAAGACCAAGTCCGCCGCGTCCTTCTCGCGATGCGTCACGACCTTCATCCGCCAAAGCAGGCGAGGGGAGGCAAACGGGATGGGCACACCTTGAACTTCGCGCACCACCACATCCTTGGCGGCCTCTTCGTACTCAATGCCCCCGGCCGAGCGCATGAGATCCACCAGAATCTCATCTGCCACCCGAATCACGTTGTATTCCCGGAGTTCGCCCGGCTTCAATTCGCGGACGGCGTTGTCAGGCAGGGTGGAAAGGGCGGAAAAGACTCTTGCTTCATTTTCGGGGTCCACAGCTACCATGAGGTCAATATCACCGGTCACCCGGGGTGAGCCTGCGGAAATGATGGCAAAACCGCCGATCACGACATAACGGGCGCCGCGCTGGTTTAGTTCGCGGCAGAGGGCGGCAAGGTCAGCCTCAAGCGGCGGGCGCGGCTCTAGGTCTTTGGGATCTGGCTTCGCGCCAACATTCGATTCATCCATTCGTCCGCCTCTTCGTGTGTCCTGAACCGGTAAACGCCCTTGGGCGCCCAGCGTTGATTGAAGCAACGGTGCAACTCCACGGCCAATGATTGCAGCTTCATGCCGCTTTTGAATGCATCAGGTGTCCGGGTCCGACGTCCGACGACCTTGTCTATCTTCTCCTCGAAGTTGATGATCGGCTGCTTCACGACTTGGCAAGCCTAGGCTACGCGCTGGCTGGATGCAAGCGGCCAGACACCATCGCACCCGCCTAATCCCCAATAATCTTCACCAGCACCCGCTTGCGCCGTCGGCCATCGAATTCGCCGTAGAAAATCTGCTCCCAGGGGCCGAAATCCAATTTGCCCTTGGTGATTGCGACCACGACCTCGCGGCCCATGATCTGCCGCTTCATGTGCGCGTCAGCATTGTCTTCGCCGGTACGGTTGTGCTGGTATTGAGCTGTCGGCGCGTGCGGCGCAAGCTTTTCCAGCCAAACGTCATAGTCATGCAGGAGGCCATCTTCCGCATCGTTGATAAACACCGAAGCCGTGCCATGCGTTGCCATTTTGCCACCTGCGGATTCGGGCCAAATACAGCCAATATCCAAACCGATGGAAATCTACGCAAGTTGCTAAGCCAGAGCTAGCAACACTTGGCGAGCACCTCAAAGTCTGCCGGCTCAAACGACATCTCTTCCAAACGGACGTGGCGAAGCTCCTGTCCGTGGACCGGGTTACTATCCAGAACTGGGAACGTGGCATTACGGAGCCGACCATTCACCAGGTCCCCCGGATTATCAAGTTCCTCGGGTTCAACCTGGAACCGGCGCCAACTACGGTTCCGAAAACAATCGTATATGCCCGGCGCCAGTTAGGTTTAACGCAGGAAAAACTAGCTGAAGCACTGTCGGTCTCGCCTGTTACAATCTGGCAATGGGAGTCAGGCCGCTCGGTTCCGCCGAAGCCCATACTGGAACAAATCCGCTCCATGTTGAACCGCTTCCAGCTTCCCGCTGTCACTCACCGATGATCTTGACCAAAACCCGCTTCCGCCGGCGGCCGTCAAACTCGCCGTAGAAGATCTGCTCCCAGGGACCGAAGTCCAGTTTGCCCTTGGTGATGGCGACCACAACTTCGCGGCCCATGATTTGCCGCTTCATGTGCGCGTCGGCGTTGTCCTCACCGGTCCGGTTGTGATGGTAATGCGCGACCGGTTCATGCGGTGCAAGCTTCTCAAGCCAGCCCTCGTAATCATGCAAGAGCCCGCTCTCATTATCGTTTATGAACACCGACGCCGTTATATGCATGGCGTTCACCAAACACAGCCCTTCTTGGACTCCGCTCTTGCGAACCAGGCCTTCCACGGTCTCGGTAATGTTCACGAAACCACGACGATTCGGCACTTCAAACCCAAGGTGTTCGGTAAGGCTCTTCATGCGCTTCTTATGGCACAGGAAACCCTAAATACCAATTCTGAATTTCCGATTGTTTGCCCAGTTATTGGTCGAGACCAAGAAATACCGCTGCTCCAAGGGCATAAAAGTGGACAACGGCCCACGGTTATCGTCGTATGGAAGAGTAAAATGACCTGGCTCAGGGGCTTCTGGCAGACAGCGCAACGATTCGTGCATCCTGTGGTTCAATGTCGCATAATCGATTTCGCTGACACTATCACACGTTGAGCATTTGACTTGTGGCATAGAATTCCTCTTCGCGCGTGCGCACTTCCACGTGTCACGTTTGCGGCAGCTTGCTCCTCAGCGCCTGGATCGCCGTGGCTTCGTACGCCGCAAACGCAGCCGCGTCCCGCTGAAACTCATCCCACGCCTGACTGACCGCGCCTCCCACAATCGCACCTTCACCTTGATGTTGAGAGTACCGCTGCAAACCCAGATCCACACACAGTTGGTAGATGCATTGCCCCACCTCCTCAACCAATCGCACAGGATAGCGTTTCAAGTAACCAGACGGTTGAGCCGATGGCGAAAGTCGCTTCAGGTCCTGCCACATCCGGTCAATCTCGTCCGCTGCCTTGTCTTCTCCCGCCAACCGCAGAATGCGCGCAATCCCCGCCCGTCGCGCATCGTCGGCCGGATGGGTTGCGCTGTCCTGGTAGGGGTCGCCCCGCGTTGCGCTCAACCGCAGATTAGCCCACCCATACGCCGGCCCGCACCAGTAAGTCGCAATCATGTCGCACGCGAATTCCACATGCCACGACCCACTCCACAAAGCATAGTTGTCCTCGATGCTCCTGAGCGAACCCTCCGGCAGTCCTTGTTGCCGCCCCTTGCGCAGCGCGTCCGCAAAGAATCTGTGTATCAGCCCAACCATCCGGACCTCCAAAAGCGACCGCTGGCGGAACACCACGAAGTGCGCCAGCTCATGGTATAGGTCTGGCAAGGCCAACAACTCGCCAGCTTGTGTCTGCGGCGTCACGATAATGTCCATCTCGATGAGCGCCTGAAAATACTGGAAGCTCAACGCCCCACAGAGCGGAGGCGAATCCGGAAACCCCACCTCAATGCAAATCTGCCGCAGCAGCGCCGATAAAAACTGATCCTCCGCCGAACACCGCTTCAGAATGAGCAGCGATGAATCCTCGATGTTCAGAACCAATTCGGAAAGCCGCTTGAAGTCCATGAAGAAATTGGGCTCAAGCTGCGGGCTGGCTACATCCGGATCGCCGAGTATCTGGTCCACCAACCCGATCGCCCGTTCGATGCGCTGCGCCGCCTCCGCTCGGTGCCTCTCGAAATCCGCCGGCAGCCTCCCGTCCAGAGCAGCCAGTTCGCTCAGCACGAAGGTGCCCCTCCGCTTGAGATCAAGCAGTAGGTTTTGAAGCAGGCTCGCCATTAGATTCGACGTAGCCGCCGAAAGGCAGCAGACGCCGTGGCATCTGCCGCTTCGCAAACCCGATCCAGTGCGGTGAAGGCGGCCTCGTCGAGCGCGACGCCACGGGCCAAGTCCGCGGCCACGCGCCGTAATTCAGCCGTAGTCTCCGGCAACTCGCCCTTGAGCCTCCTCCGCAGGGCTTCGAGTACATCGCCCGGAATCTGCGCCTGGTCTGCCGTCCACGACCTCTCAGCATCGTCTAGCGCCGCGACTAGGGACTCCACCAGCCGCCTGATGTCCTCCCTCGATTTCTCGATCGCATCGTCGGCGCCACCCTTGCTGGTGCGCCCTAGCAGATACCGCCTTTTCAGGTTCAAGACGGCTTCGTTGAATCTCTTCGCAAACTCCGCGTTCAGCGCGTAATCGTGCGCTATAATTGACAACTCGCTCATATAGAACTCCTATTTGGCTGCATTGAGCAGCGGTTCGTCTTCCTCGTCCAAGGTTTCGCCGAACACCGCGCTGTCCTCGTCCGCCTTCGCGGCGAAAGCGCGCAGGTGCTCGTCGCACAGTTTTAGGTCAATCGGCAAACGCATGCATCCCCCCGGTGTCGGCCAGCACAGTTGTGACATTCCGAATGTGTCCTCCAAAACACATTTAATGTCCAACTTCCCGCGGACCACGCGAACCATCAGCGGCTCCGCCGTGCCGGGGATGCTGAACGGCCACCCCGTCGTGCATACAATGCCCTCACTGGTAGACAACTTTTCCCACGCCCCTAACCTCGGGTTCTCCAGGCCATCCGGGGTGCGCTCCACCAGCCGAATGCCCAAAGACTGGTGCTTCGGCACCTCCACTGCCCCGACCACGATGTCCAGCGGCAACGCCCCCTCATCCACCAGCTTCTTAATCGCCTCCTCAAAGCCCTGCCACTCCGCCTCGAATAACCGGCCGTCTCGCCGCAGGACAATGGACCGAAGTGGCCTGTCCAGGTCGGGCAAATCCTGCTTCAATCCCTCATACACCACCTTCGCCACCATACTCCGCCCCAGCTTTTCCTTATGGCTAGAATCCTGGTCGCGCATCGCGCACACCCCGCCGCCCTCGTAGAAAAACGTGAACGCCGCAGTATGGTCGAGCACATCCAGCCCCATGTACGCGTCGTAGTGGGTCCCGCCATGCAGCACCCACGGCCACTGCCGATTCACGATCATCAATCCCATAACGGTGTTCATCAGGTAACTCCGAAACCGCCCCTCTGGCCCCGGCTTCACCGGCTGGCCGTTTCCCCCGCTGCCACCGGCCCCGCCGCTTTTTCCATAAAAGCTGCCCACTTTCTCTGCCGACATGCACTGAAACTGCACCCGGTCCCGCAGCTTCTTTTTAATGTAGTTGTGCAGGTCCGGCTGCGCCTTCGGCGGAAGCACCAGGATGCCACGTCCACCATTGACGCTGTTCTCATCCAGAGCCGCAACGACCGTTTTGACCTGGTCGCGTAACGTCCGCTGGTCCTCATCGCTGTAGCGCACCATTTGCAGCGTGTACGCCCTTCGAATAAGCCCAGAGACCATGGTCTCGATTTGAGTCTTCAGGTCGCCCACCACGGCGGCGCCGAGCGACCGAGGCGCAATCAACACCTGGTCGTCAAAATCAGAGAGAACCGCAAAGCCTACCTTCCTGTCCTCCAGCAGACTGGCACGACTCCGCGCCAGATCCAGCATCCGCACTTCCCCGTCACGAGCGTTCTTCCCAACCCTCAAGACCGTTCCGTTCCCGAACCTCATCGCCGGATAATCGAACTGCCTGCCGTCCACGGAACGGGGATCCGTCCCAACCTTCAATCGCCTGCCAGACAACTTCAGGCCCGAAAGAAAATGCTCCACAATTCCGGTGGCGCTCTCGATGCGCTGGGCTGGCGTCCTCTGATGCTCTCTCCTGCACGCCGCCACCCGCGCATCCTCGCTACTGAGCATCAGCTTACACAGCGACAGAGCGCCATACCGCTCTTCATCATTGCCCGGGTTCCTGTACTGGATTGCCGGAGACCGCGGATCCAATGGCCGTCCACCAGGTGCCTCTCCTGCCTTCTGCACCGTCCAATCAAACACATTCGCATACTCGTTGGTCCCCTCAAGACCGAACACCTGTTCCTTTATGGCCTTCCCCGTCCGTCGCTGGAACTTCACCGGATACACCTGTCGGCCAAAGTGATAGAGCATCCGCTTCCCGCCCAACCGTCGCGCTGCATGATCATCGAAAGCCTCATCCGCCCATTCCGCATCCGTGTAGCAATAGACCACCGGGACGGCAACATAAAGAAAGCCCTCAATGAACAGAAACCGCGGTCTGAACCCTCCGTAAATGTCCACGCGCCGCCTCTCCTCCTTCGCGTTCACCGGCTTGCGCCGATAAAACGTATTCGGCCCGCTCTGCCACAGTTCCCGATGTTCACGAAGCTGCCCGCGCAGCTCCCAGCCCAGGAAGGACAGCGCAATCGCTGCGCCGAAGACATCGAAGTTACCCAACCTCGCCGTGTGGACCTCCTTTTGCGGTCTCAGGGTGACCACATGGGGCGTAAGCTGGTAATCGCGATTCACAAGCGGGTGGTCCGCTGCAACCGCCAGCAACGGCTTCTCTCCACCGCGCAGAATAGCGACCGGTAACTTCTGCCCAAACGCAACTCGCTTTGCCAGCAGGTTAAGGTTTTTCGCCGCCAGATCCGGATCGTCCGACCCGAGCCCAAGTTCCCCATCCACCTCCGCCAATCGGTAGGACATCGAAAGCTCCTCCTGGTTCTCGACCGGATACAGGTTGAATACGTGCTCTTGCATTAGTTACCTCCTAGAAAAGTGAATCCTGCACCGCCCGGGGCGCCTTCTTCTGTGTCGCCACCTTCGGTGCCTCCTCCATCGCCACCGTCGCCACCCTCTCAACACATAATCCCCGAAATACGCAATGTTCGCAGCTATTCGGATTATCCGTGAAGGCGAAGTCCTGCAGCCTCGCCTCGTTTAGCTTTTTCGAATGGCACAACGAGAAAATCCGGTGCAAGCTCCGATAAATGTGGTCCTCGACCTCATCGAACACATCCTGCGAGCACTCATGCTTGATAACCACGCTGTCCTGCACCTGGCATTCCAGCAACTCAATGCTCTCGGGTGCGCTGATGTCGTAGAACTTCGACCGCCACAGCGCCCACCCATAAAGGGCTGTCTGCAATCGCGCGTCCGTGTCTCCCCCAACTTCGTAAGACTTCCAGTCTATGATCGTGGGCCGCCCTAGCTTCCGCTCGAACACCAGGTCGATCTGGACCTTGATGTTTGCGTGGTCAAACGGCACCCAGAACTGTTTTTCCGGCAGGCAGTCCTTCCGGCCGAGCAACTCATCCCACAACTCGGACAGTCCGGCCATTCGCCCGAAAGCCCCTCTGATCTCTCCGCACACCTTTCCGAACTCCTCCCCAGAGACTCCCTGGCCCGTTTCGTGCGGAACCAGTGCACAGAAATCCTCCTGCTCGCCCTTTGTAATCCCTGGCTCGCGGTACCGCTTCTGCGCGGAGAACTCCAACTGCGCTTTGGCCCGGACAACGGTCTGATCGGCAAGCTCCCTCCAGTTAAGAGGATCACCTTTCCTCAGGGCTGGAACGACGTAATGCTGCACTCCCTCGTGGATCAAGGTTCCCCGCCACAGTTCCAATGTCTTCAGCTGCTTCAGGATAAAAGCCTCGCGGCGCCACCCTCCGTTTGGGGCATGGCTCGCTCCTATGTGCCTGAAGAAGAAGAAACGCTGGCAACGCCGAAAATCCCGGTCAGTTGAGAATGACCATTGGAAGCTCATGCGTTCCTCTGCTTGCTTCCCTTCGCGCGAGCCGATTGTCTTTCCTCCAGCAGGCCCAGCAAGGCATCCCAGTCTTTCGGTGAGGCAATTTCCTGCGCCCGCTGCAAGAACCTCCTGGCGTTTGCATTCCCCGCCACCTTAGCAAGCTCGGGTGGCAGCTTGTTCGCCAACTGCAGCAACTCCATCGCGTCGACCCCCAACGCTTGCGCTAAATCACGGATCGTTTCGA
>Ga0118677_10003500_pt1 | contig 29567 bp, 27 predicted proteins | sample AliMusrvi5mmetaG_FD_86154 | JGI IMG/M metagenome (GOLD analysis project Ga0118677, IMG submission 86154) | reverse complement strand
CCACCGCCCTCACCGGCTGCGAATTGACGGAAAGCTTTGCCATGCATCCCGGTGCCTCGGTCAGCGGCTTCTACTTCGCCCATCCGGAAAGCCGCTATTTCGGCGTCGGCAAGATCGAGCGCGACCAGGTGGAGGATTATGCGCGGCGAAAAAGCTGGAGCGTGCAGGAAGCCGAGCGTTGGCTTGGACCGCTTCTCAATTATAATCCCAGGACAGTGGACGCCGCCTAAGGAACGTCATGTCAGTCTGGGGCAAAGTTAGCGGAGCAGCGGCGGGCCTTTTGGTCGGCGGCCCCGTGGGCGCGCTGGTTGGCGCTGTGGCCGGCCATTTCATCTTCGACCGGGAGACCGATCCCGGCGTTGCCTTCACCATTGCGGTGATCGCGCTGGCCGGGAAGATGGCCAAGGCCGACGGCATCGCCACCGAAGAAGAATTCGCCATCTTCCTGAAAGTCTTTTCGGTGCCGGCGCAGGAAGAGGGCAATGTCCGCCGCGTCTTCAACCTGGCGCGCCAGGATGTGGCAGGCTTTGAGGCCTATGCGGGCCAGATCGCGCAATTGTTCCGGGGCAACCCCGCCATTCTGGAAGACGTGCTGGACGGATTGTTCGAGATCGCCAAGGCGGATGGCGTGCTGCACCCGGCGGAGTCCGCCTTTCTGGAGCGGGTGGCGGATATTTTCGGCTTTGCACCTGGCGAATTCCGCCGTATCCGCGCCACCCATTTCGCGCCCGAACTGACCGATCCCTATGTAATCATGGGCCTGTCCTATGTGGCGGGCGAGGATGAGATCCGCCAGACCTATCGCCGCCTGGTGCGCGAGAACCATCCCGACAGCCTGATAGCGCGCGGCGTACCCGAGGAATTCATCAAACTGGCCAATGACAAGCTGGCCGCCATCAATGGGGCCTACGAAAAAATCCAGCAGGAACGGGGACTTAAGTAGAAATGATGATTATTTGATGATTGTACTTGATATTTGATGATTCCATGATGATACTCTCGTTGCGGCCAATCGGGCCGCAACGGACGTAAGGAATCACATGAGTAAACTTGATATCGGTGTGGGCGACGAATTTCCCCTCGAAGAAGGCGAGCCGGAAGAGCGCGGTCGGGGCAGGGGCCGTCATCGGCACCGCCATGGCCATCGCGGCCGCCATCACCATCCGCATTTCCACCGCCATGGCCGGCGCGGCCTGCTGCACCTGCCGTTGATCGTTGGCGTTGCCATCGTCGCCGCCATGATTGGCGCGGGCAGAATTGCGCCCTTCGCCGCCCACGCAATCCTGGCGGTCTGCGCCATTGCCATCGTGCTGGCCGTGATTGCGCATTTTGTGCATCACCGCCGCTGGCACAGGCACGCGCAATGAGAGGCGGCCCCATGCACGGACATCACCGCCGCCGCTTTCGCGGCGAAGCCCCTGAAGCAGAAGCCGGCGAGCGCGCCACCACGCGGGTGCAGCTGGAAATGCCGCCCCAGGCGATGGAGCGGCTGCAAAAGCTGAAGGATCAGACCGAGGCGGCCTCTTATGCCGAAGTGATCCGCAATGCGCTGCGCCTCTTCGAGGCACTGGTCGAGGAACACGCCAAAGGTTCGGAATTCTCCCTCAAGCGCGCGGATGGCGAAATCGTGCAGTACAAGATTTTTGTCTGATGCAATTGCAGGAGATGCCATCTCCCAATCACGATAGCCGCAATGGCGCGGCCATCACCATGCTGGTGCTGCATTATACCGGCATGACTTCGGCCAAGGCCGCTTTGGATCGCCTCTGCGATCCGGCGGCCAAGGTATCGGCGCATTACACTATTGATGAAGACGGCACGGTGTACGCCCATGTCCCGGAAGACGCGCGCGCCTGGCACGCGGGCCTGTCTTTCTGGGCCGGGACGCGCAACGTCAATGCCTGTTCCATCGGCATCGAGCTGGTCAATCCCGGCCATGAGTTCGGCTATCACGCTTTTGCCGGGCCGCAGATCGCTGCGCTGACCGAATTGGCGCAGGATATCGTGAAGCGTCACGCCATTCCCGCCAGCCGCGTGCTGGGCCACAGCGATGTCGCCCCGGCGCGCAAGCAGGACCCCGGCGAATTGTTTCCCTGGGAGGATTTGGCGCGCCGCGGCATCGGGCTATGGCCCAAGCCCGCGGTCATCACGGCGCCTGCCGCCGCCCTGACGCGCTTGGGCTATGATCCGGACGTGACGCAGGAAGAGCGCATCTTAGCCTTCCAGCGCCATTTCCGGCCGCATCATGTTTCCGGCGCCTGGGACAGTGAATCCGCCGGCTTGCTGGCAGGCCTGCTGGCCCTTTAACTTATAAAAGTTGGGGGGCTAAAGTCGCGCCATGAAACTCACGATCGTCACCGTCTCGCCGGAGGAGCGCGCCCAAGGCGTGTTGTCCCCGCCCGCCAACGTGGCGGCGGTGACGGCGTTGCATGAAGAAGGCGCGGTGATCCTGCGTGGCGTTTTTCCCGCTGACGCGATCGACGCGCTGTACAGCGAATTTTCCGCCCGTTACGGCGGGCTGGATCTGGCGGCGATGGAGACACAAGCCTCGTCGCCGCCGCCCAATCCCGTTCTGAAAGTGGGCGATGGCCGTTTCGAACTGGCGATACGCATGAGCGGCGCTTTCGGGAAACCGGACTTGTTCGCCAACGGCATCGTGCGCAATTTTCTGGGCCAGCTTCTGGGCGGCCATCTGATGCGGCTGGGCAGCATGACCGCAGTGGCGTCTTTTCCCGGCGCCGCCATGCAGCATATTCACCGCGATCATCAGCAGCTGTTTCAGGAGTTCGCCAATATCGGCGTGAACCTGCCGCTCTACGCCGTGAATGTCTCCATGCCGCTGATTGACATTGACCAGGCCACCGGGCCCACCGGCATCTGGCCCGGTTCGCATCGCTGGGCCACCAATGATCCGCCGCGCGAAGGCATGGTCAGCGTTCCTTTTCAGCGCGGCGATTGCGTGCTGATGGATTATCGCACCCTGCATACTGGCCTGCCGAACAACAGCCAGAAGGTACGGCCGATCCTCTATCTGGTTTACACCCGCGAATGGTTCTTCGATGATAACAACCATCGCTATCGCATTCCGCTGGATATGCCGCTGGCGGATATCGAGGCGTTGTCCGAAGACTTGCGGCTGTTGATGCTGCGCGCCCGCCAGCAGGCGCTGCGGCTCAAGCAATTGGGCGGTTTGCCCGCTCCGGCCTGACCTTGTAAGGTGCCCCCGTCAGATGGCCGGGTGACCGCGGGCGAGGCAACTCGTTCGAGGAAAGTCCGGGCTCCACGGAAAAACGGTGCCGGTTAACGGCCGGCGGGGGCGACCCCAGGGATAGCGCCACAGAAATGACACCGCCTACCGGCCTAAAGCCGCGGCAAGGTTGAAATGGTGCGGTAAGAGCGCACCGCGTCCTTGGTAACAAGGGCGGCTAGGCAAGCCCCACCGGGAGCAAGACCAAATAGGGACGGCAGGTGATCTTTTTCGGATCGCCGTCCGGGTCGGTCGCGTGAGGTGTGGGGTAACTCACATCCCAGAGGAATGGTCACCATCGTTCTTCTTCGCAAGAGGAAGTGCGGTACAGAACCCGGCTTACAGGCCATCTGACGCTTTTAATTTGTGGGTGATGCGATGCGCGCACTGGCTGTTTCATTATTCGCACTCTGTCTTTCGACCTTAAGCACTGCCGCCGATCCAGCTTCATTCCATCCTGAAGGATGCGATTTTCAGATCAGCTTCCCGGCGCCGCCCACCGAGAGCCAGGTGAAAGCCAGCACCGACCGGGGCGACACCATCGTCACCAACAAGGCCGAACTGCATCCCGATGCGGGCGGCAAAGTCAGCATTTTGCGCGCCGAATGCAGCAAAATTCCCCATATGGGTTTCATGGATGAAAGCATCCTGACCGCCAATATGCAGGATTTGGCGACCGCCTATAAACTGCAAAGCCCGTCCGTCGGCGTTTTGCGCAACAAGGTGGCCGGCTCCATCGGCCGGCTGCATGCCAAGGCCCGCTCCGGCGGCAAGGACATCACGCTTGAGATTTATCGCTACACCGGCGGCGGCAGCATTTTCGATGTCTGGATCGGCGCCGAGCCGGATGCTTTTCCGACCGATGCGCAAAGCGCCTTTCTCAAGAGCATCAAGCTGAACGGTCAGGACGTTCCCTGACGCGGTTCGCCGCCAGTAATCCTGCATGATCTCGCTCTGCGCCATCCGGTCGGAATGGAAGCTCTCCTCGATTTGGGAGAAATCGCTAAAGCCTGCCACAGCGAATCATCTTCGGCTTCGGCGGCGCCGCCACAGGCGAATTCGATGGGCTACAACACTACTTATGCGTGCATTTTATAAACTACTGTAACAGGGCGGGAACCCCAGCCTTCTCCCGTTAAGCTTTCGTTTACACAGTTCACCACACTCTTACAGTGTTGTGCATTTGTTCTCACAGGCGCTACCGCTAGGGCCCAGCTGGATCAAAACAACTAGCCAAGCCCCTCAAAAACCTAGCATTTTCGGTTGACGGTGAAATCCATCCCATGATATCCCATACTGTCCCACGGGCCTGTAATAAAGCCCGTCCGGCAACGGCCGACTGACCGGCCGTCCGGGTCCCGGGACTAGGGGGCTTAGGCATCATGACCGGGTTGGTCCAACCGTTCATTTCGACGGTTATCGGCTCGCTCGACAGCAAGGGGCGGGTCTGCATCCCGGCCGCCTATCGCCATATCCTGGCCGCGCAGAATACCGCCGGGGTTTACATCTGCCCCAGTTTTTCCGAACCCGCCCTGGAAGCCTTCGGCCAGACCTTGCTGGAAAGCGTTTCGGCGCGCCTGGCCGACCAGGATCCGTTTTTCTCGCCCAGCCATGACGACCAGGCCACCGCGATCATCGCCCGCACCCAGTTGCTGGTGGCCGATGACCAGGGCCGCGTGCGTCTGCCCGATGCGCTGATTGCCCATGCCCGGCTGAAGGACCGCGTCGCCTTTGTCGGCAAGTCCGCGAAATTCCAGATCTGGGACTGGGACACCTATGGCCCGGTGGAAGCCGAAGCGGTGGCGCGCATGAAAGCCAAGCTCGAGCGCGCCCGTGAGGAAAATTCATGAGCGGCCATCTCCCGGTGATGTTGTCGGAAGTGATCGCGGGCCTGGGCCCCAAGGACGGAGCAACTTACATTGACGGCACCTTCGGCGGCGGCGGCTATGCCCGCGCCATTCTCGAAGCTGCCGATTGCCATCTGCTGGGCATTGACCGCGATCCCGACGCCATTGCGCGCGGCCAGGTGCTGGTCGAACGCTTTGCCGGCCGCCTCACGCTCAGCCTGGGTGAATTCTCCCAGATGGACCAGCTGGCCGGCCCCAGCGATGGCATCGTGCTGGACCTTGGCGTTTCCTCTTTCCAGTTTGACACCCCGGCGCGCGGTTTTTCCTTTCGTGCCGATGGCCCGCTCGACATGCGCATGAGCCTGTCGGGTGATACCGCCGCGGATTTCGTCAACAGCGCCGACCACAGCACTTTGGCTTCCGTGATCGCGCGGCTGGGCGAAGAAAAAAATGCCCGCCGCATCGCCAGCGCCATCATCGAAGCCCGCCCGGTCACCACCACGGCGCAGTTGGCCGAAATCGTTTCCAAAGCACAGGGCCCCGCCGCTCTGCGCCATGCCATCCATCCCGCCACCCGAACCTTCCAGGCGCTGCGCATCCATGTGAATGACGAGCTGGGCGAACTGGAGCGCGGCCTCGAGGCGGCGCTTGGCCTGCTCAAGCCGATGGGCCGGCTGGCGGTGGTGTCGTTCCACAGTCTGGAAGACCGCATCGTCAAGCAGTTCTTCACCCGCAACAGCGACACCAGCCCGCTGGGCTCGCGCCACCTGCCGCAAAAGGCGCGCAGCAACGCATCTTTGCATCTCATCACATCGCGGCCCCAAACGCCCAGCGCGGCGGAGATTGCGGCCAATCCCAGAGCCCGTTCCGCAAAATTGCGGATCGCGGAAAAGTTGGCGGCATAGGAGGACATATGGTTCGCGTGCTCAATTTCTTCTGCGTCGCTTTCATGGGCCTGGCCATCCTGGCGCTCTACCACGTCTCCGAAGCCACCCGCGTGGCGCGCGTTGAGCTGGACCGCACCAACCGCCAGATCGCCGATACGCAAGGCCAGATCAGCGTGCTGCAGACCGAGTGGGAACGCGTCGCCGGGCCTGCCCGCATTCAGCAACTGGCGCAGCAGCAACTGGGCATGACCGACACCACCTCGGTGCATCTGTCGTCTTTCGACCTGCTGCCCCGCCGCGGTGAGGCCGCGCCGCTGGCCAATACGCCGGTACGCAATGCCAGCGCCGTGGTGCCGTCCGGCGCGCCGCCTTCTGCTTCCAACTCGGGCATGTGAGGCGATGGGCGAGATCCAGCGGCGCATCGTTATCGGAGCGGGTCTTTGCATCGCCGCTTTCGCGCTGGTTGGAATCCGCCTGGTGGACGTCACGCTGATGCGCGGCCATGGCGGCAGCGCCATCGCCGATCACGTCGCCATCGCCCGCGCTGACCTGACTGACCGCAATGGCGAATTGTTGGCCCGCGACCTGCCGGTCAAGGATCTTTACGCCCGCCCGCAAGTCTTCTGGGACAAGGGTGAAGCGGCGCACGGCCTGGCCGTCGCCACCGGCGCCGATGAGAAGCGCCTGGATGCCGGCATGGCCAACACAAAGCATCCCTATGTGCTCGTCGCGCGCCAGCTCACGCCGGAGCAGCAGGACAAGGTGATGCATCTGGGCTTGCCGGGCCTGGAGTTCGAACCCAGCGCCAAGCGCTATTATCCCGATGGCCGCGCCGCCGCCCAATTGCTCGGCGTCACCGATGCCGACAATAACGGTGTCTCGGGCCTGGAAATGGGGCTCGAGCACCAGCTGCATGCCCATGCCGGCGGTCAGGTCGCCACCTCTATTGACATGCGGGTGCAGTACATCCTGGCGTCGGAAACCGAGGCGGCACGCCAGACCTTTGGCGCCAGGGCTGCTGGCGGCATCGTGATGGACGTGAAAACCGGCGAAGTGATCGCGATGATCTCAGTGCCGGATTTCGATCCCAACGAACGCAAGCTCTCCGGCGGCGATTCCACCCGCAACGTGATGGCCCAGGATGTTTACGAACTGGGCTCTGTGTTCAAGGTCTTCACCTTCGCCATGGCGCTCGAGGATCACACCTTGCGCAGCCTGGATGAAGTTTTCCAGATCGGCCAAGTCTATCATTTGGGCAAGGCTTCGATCCATGAAGCCGAACACATGCCCGCCACCCTGGCGGCGCGCGATATCCTGGCCCAATCCTCCAACATCGGCACCTTGCAGATCGCGCTGCGCTCGGGTCCGACGCGGCAGCGCGCCTTCCTGCAAAATCTCGGCCTGCTGCAATCCCTGCACACCGAATTGCCGGAAACCGCACGCCCGCTTTATCCCGCCAACAATTGGGGCGATATCGCCACCGCCACGATCGGCTTTGGCCAGGGCATTTCGGTATCGCCGCTCAGCTTCGTCGCCGCCGCAGCCACCGTGGTCAATGGCGGGCGCAAGATCACGCCGACCTTCATCAAGCAGGCGCCCGGCGCCGACAATCGCGGCGACCAGTTACTCAAGCCGGAGACCAGCACCCAGATGCGCGATCTGCTGCGCTATGTCGTGACCAACGGCTCGGGCAAGAAAGCGGATATTGACGGCTATGATGTGGGTGGCAAGACGGGTTCGGCCCAGGTGCCGGGTCCCGGCGGCCGCTACATTCCCCACGCCTTGCGCACATCCTTTTTCTCCGCCTTCCCGGCGCATGATCCGCGCTACGTCGTATTCGTCCTGCTGGATCAGCCGCATGGCACAAAGGAAACCGCCGGCTTCGCGCTGGCCGGCTGGACCGCCGCGCCGCTGGCCGGACGGGTGATTTCGCGCATTGCGCCGTTGCTCGGCGTTCCCAACAACGCGGCGCCGGTGACCCTGGCGCGCAGTAATTCATAATGGCACCACAATCTCTCGGGATGATGGTGCGCAAGAAAGACAATAACGCCATGGTGGCGGTGAAGAGTTTCACGAGCCTGACAAGCGACAGCCGCAAGGTGACGCGCGGCGGCCTGTTCGCCGCCTTGGCCGGCAGCAAGACCGACGGCGCGCGCTTTGTCGCCGATGCGGCGGCGCGCGGCGCAGCGGCGGTGCTGGCGCGTCCCGAACTGGCGGACGAAGCCAAGGCGCTGGGCATGGCGTTTATTGCGGACGAAAATCCGCGTTTGGGTCTGGCCCGGCTGGCGGCGGAATTTTATGGCGCCCAGCCCAATGTCGTGGCCGCCATCACCGGCACCAAGGGCAAATCCTCCATCGTCGCATTCCTGCGCGAAATCTGGACGGCGCTGGGCAAGCCCGCCGCAAGCCTGGGCACGGTGGGAGTCATCGGTCCCAAGGGCGCGATCCCGCTCTCCCACACAACGCCCGACCCTGTGGAAATTCATGCCCTGCTGGCGCAGTTGAAAAAAGACGGCGTTGAACATCTCGCCATCGAGGCTTCCAGCCATGGTCTCGACCAGTTTCGTCTCGATGGCGTGAAAATCCAGGCGGCGGGTTTCACCAACATCACCCGCGATCACATGGATTATCATTCCACTTTCGAGCATTACTTGGCCGCCAAGCTGCGGCTGGTGGACGAAGTGGTGGCGCCGGACGGCGTGGCGGTGATCAACGCCGATGGCGAGCATGCCGATGCTTTCATCGCCGCCGCCAAACGCCGCGACTTGCGTCTGATTACGGTTGGGGAGCAGGGTGACACGATCACGCTCATCAGCCGCGAAAGCCTGGACGACGCGCAAGCCCTGACCATCGGCTTTGTGGGCAACACTTACAAAGTCCTTCTGCCGCTGGCCGGCGCCTTTCAGGCGTCCAATGCCCTGGTCGCCGCCGGTCTTGCCATTGGTCTGGGCGAGGACGCTGCCAAGGTTTTCGCGGCGCTGGCGCATCTGAAAGGCGCGCCGGGCCGGATGGAGAAAGTGGCCTTCGCCGCTTCGGGTGCGCCCATCTATGTGGACTACGCGCATACCCCGGATTCCCTGGAAAAGATTTTGCAGGCGCTTCGCCCACACACACAGAACAAGCTGCGTGTCGTGTTCGGCTGTGGCGGCGACCGTGACAAGGGCAAGCGTCCTTTGATGGGCCAGATCGCCGCCGCGCTGGCGGATGACGTCATTGTCACCGACGATAATCCGCGTACGGAAGATTCTGCTGCCATCCGCAAATCTATCCTTGCCACCGCCAAAGGCGCGCGCGAAATCGATGACCGCCGCGACGCAATCAAGACCGCCATTACCGCCTTGAATCGGGGCGATGTGCTTGTTATCGCAGGCAAAGGCCATGAGACCGGCCAGTATGTCGGCGCCGCGGTAATCCCCTTTTCCGACCGCGACGAAGCGGTCAAGGCAGCCATCGCTGGCGGAGGGCGCGCGGCATGAGCCTGTGGAATTCCGCCGAAGCGCAAAGCGCCACCTTGGGCAACGCCAGCGGCCATTTTTCCGTGGACGGGCTTTCGATTGATACCCGCACCTTGAAGGCGGGCGATCTTTTTGTGGCGCTGAAGGGCGACAATCGCGACGGCCATGATTATCTCGGCGCCGCTTTCGCCGCCAAGGCCGGTGCAGCGCTGGTTTCGCGCAAGCCGGAGGGCATGGCAGGACCTTTGCTCACCGTCGCCGATACCCAGCGCGGCCTGGAAGACCTGGCCCGTGCCGCCCGCGCCCGCAGCAACGCCAAGATCCTGGCCGTCACCGGCAGCGCCGGCAAAACCACCACAAAGGAAATTTTGCGCCATGCCCTGAATGGGCTTGGCCGCACCCATGTCTCGGCTGCCTCCTACAACAATCATTGGGGCGTGCCGCTGTCTTTGGCCGGCCTGCCGCAGGACAGCGAATATGGCGTGTTTGAAATCGGCATGAACCATACCGGCGAAATCCGCAGCCTGGTGTCCATGGTCCGCCCGCACGGCGCCATCGTCACCACCATCGCTGCGGCGCATCTGGAATATTTCGGCAGTTGTGAAGCCATTGCCGACGCCAAGTCGGAAATCTTCGAAGGCCTGACGCCGGGCGGTTTCGCCCTGATTCCGGCTGACAATGAATATGCCGAGCGGCTGGCGGCACGCGCTGCCCAGGCCAAGGTTTCCCGCATTGTGCGTTTCGGCAATAGCGGCGAGGCCAGGCTCATCTCTTTCACGCCGGACGGCGAGGGCATGCGGATCAAGGCCGATATTCTCGGGCAGATGGTGGATTGCCTGGTCGGGGCGCCCGGCGGCCATATCGCCGCCAACGCCGTCGCCGCGCTGGCAGCGGTGGCGCTAATGGACGGCGATGTTCTCAATGCTGCGGCAGGCTTGAAGAATTTCATCGCGCTCAAGGGGCGCGGCGCGCGGTTTGCTGCCGGCGATGTCACCGTGATTGACGAAAGCTACAACGCCAATCCTGCTTCCATGGCGGCGGCGTTGGCACTGCTGGGGGCCGTTAAGGGCCGCAAGATCGCCGTGCTGGGCGACATGCTGGAAATGGGCGCCGGCGATCATCACGCCGCCCTTGCCGCGCCCATCGAACAGGCGGGTACCGATCTGGTGTTCGCGGCGGGCCAGGAAATGAAAGCCTTGTGGGACAAGCTGCCGGCCAAGCGCCGCGGCGCCTATGCGGAAAATTCCGCTGCCCTGGCGCCGCAGCTTCTGGGTGCGCTGAAGTCCGGCGACACGGTGCTGGTCAAGGGTTCCAACGGGGCAAAAATGTCGGTGATTGTCGAAGCGCTCAAGGCGAGGCAGGTATAGTGCTTTATTATCTATCGCTCCTCACCCACACCGACCAGCTCGCCTTCTTCCGCCTGTTTCGTTATCTCACCTTCCGTTCCGGCGCAGCGGTGATGACGGCGCTGGCCATCGCCTTTGTAATCAATCCCCCGCTGATCCGCTGGCTGAAGCTGAAACAGGGCAAAGGCCAGCCCATCCGCAGCGACGGCCCCCAGCGTCACATCCTGGAAAAAGCCGGTACACCGACCATGGGTGGCTTGCTGATCCTGATCCCCTGTATCGGCTCGACCTTGCTATGGGCCCAGCTCTCCAATCGTTATGTCTGGATCGTGCTGATGGTGGTTATCAGCTATGGCCTGCTGGGTTTCATGGATGACTATTACAAGGTCACCAAGCGCACGGCTGACGGTTTGTCTGGCCGCGCCCGTCTGGCCATCGAATTCGGTGTCGCCTTTCTTGCCACCTGGCTGATCATGCGGTCTGAAACCCCGGCCTTGTCCGGCGCGCTGGCCATTCCTTTCCTCAAGACCGCGCTGTTGCCGCTGGGCATGTTCTTCATCCTTGTCGGCGGCTTCGTCATCGCGGGCGCCGCCAATGCCGTCAATTTCACCGATGGTCTTGATGGGCTGGCCATCGTGCCGGTGATGATCGCGGCGGCGACTTTCACCCTGATCGTCTATCTGGTCGGCAATGAGCGCTTCGCCACCTATCTGCAACTGCCCTACATTCTTTATTCCGGTGAATTGGCGGTGTTCCTGGCGGCGCTGGTGGGCGGCGGCCTGGGATTTCTTTGGTACAATGCGCCGCCCGCCGCGATCTTCATGGGCGATACCGGTTCGCTGCCACTGGGCGGCGCACTGGGTGCGGTGGCGGTATCGGTCAAGCATGAGATCGTGCTGGGCATTGTCGGCGGCCTGTTTGTGCTTGAGACTGTGTCGGTCATTGTCCAGGTGGTGAGTTTCAAGCTCACCGGCAAGCGCGTCTTCCGCATGGCGCCGATCCATCATCATTATGAGCAACTGGGCTGGACCGAGCCGACCATTGTGATCCGTTTCTGGATTCTGGCGGTGGTGCTGGCGCTGGCCGGCCTTGCCACCTTGAAGCTGCGGTGAGGGCATGATCGCTTCACACGCCTTCGCTGGCCGCACCGTTGCCGTTTTCGGCCTCGCCCGCACGGGCCTGGGCGCGGTGCGTTCGCTGACAGCGGGGGGCGCGCAAGTGATCGCCTGGGATGACAACAGCACCGCACGCGATGTGGGCGGATTGGCTGGGGCGCAAATCATGCCCTGGCGCGAATGGCCCTGGGAAAGCATTGCCGCCCTTATATTAAGTCCCGGCGTGCCGTTGACGCATCCCAAGCCCCATGAAGTGGTCACCCATGCCCGGGCCGCCAAGGTCGAAGTGATCGGCGATGTCGAATTGTTCGCCCGCGAAATCCGCGCCGATGCCGCAAAGCCGGGCCGCGCTCCGGTGATCGCCATCACCGGCACAAACGGCAAATCCACCACCACGGCGTTGATCGGCCATATCCTGGCCCATGCCGGATTTGATGCCCAGATCGGCGGCAATATCGGCAACTCGGTGCTGGAACTGGCGCCGCCGGGCCCGCGCAGTCTTTATGTGCTGGAAATGTCCAGCTTCCAGATTGACCTGACGCCCGGCCTCAAACCGGATGTCGCGCTGTTGTCGAACCTCACACCCGACCATATCGACCGTCACGGCAGCATGGAAAATTATGCCGCCATCAAGCAGCGGCTTCTCCATCAAGTGCCCCAAGACGGCCAGGCCATTGTCGGCGTGGATGACGGCTATGGCGCGGCGATTTTCACCCAATTGTCGGGCGAGGGCGTCACCGCCTGGCCGGTCTCGGTTGGCAAAGTGCTTGGGCGCGGCGTCTTTGTCGTGGATGGCGTGCTGTATGACGCCCAGAATGGCCGTGCCGCCAAGGTTATGGAATTGAGCGAAGCATCGCATCTGCGCGGGGTGCACAATTGGCAGAATGCCGCGCTGGCTTTTGCCGCCACCAAGCCTTTCGTCAAGGATTTGCGGATCATCGCCGCCGCCATCGCCAGCTTTCCTGGCCTGGCGCATCGCATGGAAGAGGTCGGCCATATCGGCAAGACCGTCTTTGTCAATGATTCCAAGGCCACCAACGCCGACGCCACGGCCAAGGCGCTGGCCGTCTATCCCGATATTTTCTGGATCGCGGGCGGCAAAGCCAAGGATGGCGGCATCGAAAGTCTGGCACCGTATTTTCCGCGCATCCGCCGCGCCTACCTGATCGGCGAAGCGGCGCATGCTTTTTCACGCACCCTGGATGGCAAGGCGCCTTACGAAATATCGGGCACGCTCGACACCGCCGTGATTGCGGCCGCGCGTGATGCTGCAACTTCCCAAGCTGCCGCGCCCGTGGTGCTGCTGTCACCGGCCTGCGCCTCTTATGATCAGTTCAAGGATTTCGAGCAGCGCGGCGATGCCTTCCGCACCGCCGTCGCCCGGCTGCCGCATGACATCCAGGTGGCGTCATGAGTGTCTCACGCGCCGACAAGGGCGGTTTTGCCAGCTGGTGGTTCACCGTGGACAAGGTGGCGCTGCTCGGCATGGCGATGCTGATCGGCATCGGCTTGATGCTGGCGTTCGCCGCCAGCCCGGCCATCACCGGCGGCCCGCTCAGCGCAGGTGATTTTCGCTATGCCGCGCGCCAGCTCAGCTATGCCATTGTCGCGCTCGGCATCATGGCGGGCGCTTCGCTGCTTTCCATACGCCAGGTCAAGATCACGGCTGCCGTGGTTTTCGCGGGCGCGCTGGTTGCATCTTTCCTGGTGTTATTCCTGGGCGCCGACGTGCTGGGCGCGCGCCGTGAGTTGAATTTCGGCATTTTCAGCCTGCAGCCGTCCGAATTTCTCAAGCCCAGCTTCGCCATTCTGGCGGCCGCCGTGCTGTCTGATCGGGCGCCGCTTTCCATTCCCAAGCCGGTCATCACATTGATGCTGATCTTGCCGGCGATTTTCATCCTGTTGCTGCAACCGGATGTCGGCCAAACCGGCCTGCTGCTCTCACTGTGGGGCGCAATGCTGTTTTTCGCCGGCCTGCCGCTGTTTTGGGTGGCGCTGTTGGCCGGGGTCACGGGGCTGTTGGGCGTGGCTGCTTATGTGATCTTTCCCCATGTCCACCACCGCGTGGCGCAATATATGAGTGATACGGACATCGGCTATCAGGCCGGTCTGGCGCTGAAAGCCTTTGCCCATGGCGGGCTCGCCGGCGTCGGGCCCGGCGCCGGCACCATCAAGTACCGCATTCCCGATGCCCATTCCGATTATATTTTCGCGGTGGCCGGCGAAGAATTCGGCCTGGTGCTGTGTGTCATCATCGCGGCGCTGTTCTGCCTGCTGACGGTGAGCCTGCTGCTGCGCTCCGCCGGGGTGCGCGATCCCTTCTGCCAATTGGCGGGCGCGGGCCTGGCGGTGGTCACCGCCCTGCAAGCTTTCGTGAATATGGGCGTGGCGGTGTCGCTGCTGCCCGCCAAGGGCATGACCTTGCCCTTTATTTCCTATGGCGGTTCGTCGCTCTTCTCCATCGCCCTCACCATGGGATTTGCCCTGGCGGTGACGCGGCGGCGGCCCAAGGTCGGCGCGCGTGAAGAATCGCTTCTCCAGGCCTTGGGAGCGCGCGCATGAGCCCTCGCTTCAAGAAGTGTGTTGTACTCTCAGCCGGTGGCAGCGGCGGCCATCTGTTTCCCGCCCAGGCGCTGGCGGGCGAGCTGTCGCGGCGTGGCCGCGAGATTGTGGTGATGACGGATACGCGCTTCTCCAATTACGCCACCCATTTTCCCGGCGCGCGGATTCTCACCGTATCGTCTTCGCCGATGGGCTCGATCACGGCGCCCTTCAAGATCGCCGCCGGCATCGTGCAGGCCTTTTTCAAGCTGATCCGTCTGAGGCCTGCCGCCGTGGTTGGCTTTGGCGGCTATCCCTCTTTGCCGGTGATGCTGGCGGCCTCGTTGGCGCGCCTGCCAACCGCCATCATCGAGCAGAATGCCGTGGTTGGCCGCGCCAACCGCCTGGTGATGAACAAAGTCAGACTGGTGGCTGCTGCCTTCCCCATCGCCCGCTTCGCGCCCCGGGACAAATCCAAGATCGTGCTGACCGGCAATCCGCTGCGTCCGGAAGTCACCGCTTTGTGGGGCGCGCCTTATTCTTTGCCGCAGGCCGACGGCGCTGTACGGCTTCTGATCTTCGGCGGCAGCCAGGGCGCACGCGCTTTCAGCAAAATCGTGCCCGCCGCGCTCACCCGCCTGCCGCATGGCCTGCGGCACCGGCTCCATGTGATGCAGCAATGCCGCCCGGAAGATATTGACGATGTGCGCGAGATCTACGGCAAGGCGGAAATCCGCGCCGACCTGGCGCCCTTCTTCGCGGATCTGCCCGCCCGCATGGCGTCGGCGCATCTGGTGATCGGACGCTCCGGCGCCGGCACGGTGGCCGAACTGATGGCGATTGGCCGTCCCTCCATTCTGGTGCCGCTTCCCTATGCACTCGACGACAATCAGACGCCCAACGCCGATATTCTGGCCGAAGCCGGCGCTGCCTGGCGTTTGCGGGAGAGCGATTTAAGCCCGGATTTGCTGAGTCAAATGCTTGCCGGGATTTTCGCTGATCCACTGGATCTGAAAGCCCGCGCCGCGCGCGCCCATTCGCTCGCCACACCCGATTCAGCTGGCAAGCTGGCCGATCTGGTCGAGAAATTGGCGGATGCGGCATGAAAGTGACAACCCGCGTTCCCCTTGATATCGGCGCCATTCATTTCATCGGCATTGGCGGCATCGGCATGAGCGGCATTGCCGAGATCATGCACAATCTCGGCTACAAGGTGCAGGGCTCGGATGTTTCCGAAAGCGCCAATGTCAAGCGCCTCAAGGCGATGGGCATTGCCGTTTCCATCGGCCACAGCGCCGATAATCTGAAAGACGCACATGCGGTGGTTTATTCCTCTGCCGTGAAGCCGGGCAATGTCGAGTTCGATGCTGCACGCGCCCTCAGTCTTCCCCTGGTGCGCCGCGCCGAGATGCTGGCCGAGATCATGCGCCTGCGCTCCTGCGTCGCCATCGCCGGCACCAACGGCAAGACCACCACCACAACCTTGGTGGCGGCATTGCTGGATGGCGGCGGCATGGACCCCACCGTGGTCAATGGCGGCATCATCAATGCCTATGGCACCAATGCCCGGCTGGGTGCTGGTGAATGGGTGGTGGTCGAAGCCGACGAAAGCGACGGCACCTTCCTGCGCCTGCCGGCCACTATCGCCGTGGTCACGAATGCCGATCCCGATCACCTGGATTATTACGGCACCTTTGATGCCATGCTGGCGGCGTTCCAGCGCTTTATCGAGAATGTGCCCTTCTACGGCTTCGCCGTGCTGTGCCTCGACCATCCCGAAGTCCAAGCCATGGTCGGCCGCATCACCGATCGCCGCATGATCACCTATGGATTTTCGCCCCAGGCCGATGCCCGCGCCGTTCATGTGCGCTTCGCCGAAGGCGTGTCGCATTTCGATATCGTTTTCACGGATCGGCGCAAGAACAGCGAAATACGCTGGGATGGCCTGAAGCTGCCCATGCCCGGTGAACACAATGTCCAGAACGCCATGGCGGCCATTGTGGTGGCGCGCGAGTTGGGCGTCAGCGAAATCGTGATCCGCAAATCCCTGGCCGAATTCAAGGGTGTGGGCCGTCGCTTCTCCAAGATCGGGGAATTCAAAGGCGCCGCCATTATTGACGATTACGCCCACAATCCTTTCAAGATCGCCGCCGCGCTGAAAGCGGCGCGCCAGGCCTATAGCGGCCCGGTGGTGGCTGTGGTGCAGCCGCACCGCTATACCCGTCTGCGCGATACGTTTGAGCAATTCGCCAAATGCCTCAATGACGCCGATGTCGCCATCATCGCGCCCGTCTATGCGGCGGGCGAGCAACCGATTGATGGTATAGATCGGGATTCTTATGCCGAGGCGCTGCGCGCGCATGGCCATCGCAACGTCATCACGATTGACGGCGAGGCCGATCTGGCCGCTGTCGTGGCGCCCTTTCTGAAATCAGGCGGCGCGGTGGTGGGGCTGGGCGCCGGTTCGATCAGCGCCTGGATGCACGGCCTTCAGAAAAAGCTGGAGGCGCTGTCATGACGAAAGTCTGTGACATGCTACCCCCGGTGCGCGGCACTTACACTTACGACGCGCCGCTCAAGGACCTAGTGTGGTTCCGGGCTGGCGGCGCAGCAGAAATCCTGTTCCGTCCCGTTGATGCCGACGATCTGGCGACATTTTTGGCGGCGCGGCCCGCTGACATGCGGCTGTCAGTGATCGGCGTAGGCTCCAATCTCCTGGTGCGTGATGGCGGCATTCCCGGCGCGACGGTGCGCCTGCCTTCCGCTTTCGGCAAAATCGAGACCAATGGCACGCGGGTGCGCGCCGGTGCGGCGGCGCTCGATGCGGCAGTGGCGCGAGCGGCGGCGGATGCCGGCATCGCCGGACTGGAATTCTTTCGCGGCATCCCCGGCACTATCGGCGGCGCCCTGAAAATGAATGCCGGCTGCTATGGCCGCGAGACCAAGGATATTTTCGTCGAAGCCACCGCACTGGATGCGCGGGGCAACAAACTCACGCTCACTGCCGCCGACATGGCCTTCGTCTATCGCAAAAGCCAGGCGCGCGATGAACTGATTTTTGTGGAAGCCCTGTTTGAAGGCAGCCTGGACCGACCGGATGCCATTCGCGCCCGCATGGAAGAACTCAATGCCAATCGCGAGGCCAGCCAGCCGATCCGGTCCAGGACCGGCGGCTCAACCTTCAAGAATCCGCCGGGGCAAAAGGCGTGGCAATTGATTGATCAGGCCGGCTGCCGTGGCCTCAAGATCGGCGATGCCCAGGTCAGCGAGAAACACACCAATTTCCTGATCAATCTGGGTGAGGCGAAAGCTGCGGATATCGAAGCGTTGGGCGAAGAAGTCCGCAAGCGCGTTCGTGAGAAATCCGGCGTCGAACTGGAATGGGAAATCAAGCGTGTGGGGCTCGCAGCATGAGCTTCAACCGCATCGCCGTGCTGATGGGTGGACGTTCCGCCGAACGCGACGTCTCGCTGTCCTCCGGGCGCGGCGTGATAAAGGCTTTGGCAGAAGAAGGTTTCGATCCGGTGATGGTGGATCCCGGCGACAATCCCGGCGATCAGCTGTTCCGCGCCAAACCGGATGCTGTCTTCAATGCTTTGCATGGCCGCTTCGGCGAGGACGGCACGGTGCAGGGCCTGCTGGAACTGATGCGCATTCCCTATACGCATTCCGGCGTTCTGGCCTCGGCGCTGGCGATGCACAAGGAACGCACCAAGGACGTGTATCGCGCCGCGGGCCTGCCAGTGGTCAAGTCCATCGTGGTGGACCGCAAAATAGCGGCGGCCGGCCATCTGATGGAGCCGCCCTATGTGGTCAAGCCGGTCAATGAAGGCTCCTCGGTCGGCGTTTTCATCATCCGCAAAGGCGACAATCGCCCGCCTGCCGCGCTGGGTCGCGACGACTGGAACCTGTCAAACGAAATGATGGTGGAGGAATTCGTCCCGGGCCGCGAACTCACCGTCAGCGTGATGGGTGACAAGCCTTTGGGCGTTACCGAGATCACCACCGAACTGGATTTCTACGATTACGAAGCCAAATACGCTGCCGGCGGTTCGCGACACATCATTCCTGCTGATCTGCCCGCCAGCGTGGCGGCGCAAACCATGGAGTTGGCCGTCAAGGCGCATCAGGCGCTGGGCTGCCGCGGCGTGACGCGCACCGATTTCCGCTATGACGAAACGGGCGCCAAACCGCGCCTGATCCTGCTGGAAACCAACACCCAGCCCGGCATGACGCCGACGTCGCTGGTGCCCGAACAGGCCGCCCATATGGGTATTTCTTACGCAAAATTGTGCCGCTGGATGGTGGAGGACGCATCATGCGATCGCTGAAGATAGCGCGCAAACCGCGCGGGGCGTCCCGCGCCAAACCGGTGCGCCATAGCGGTCGGGGCACGCGCGAGCCCTCTTCGGTCCAGCCCGGCTCGGCGCGCCGCGCCAAGCCGCCGGGCATGGTCAGCCGCCTGTTCGGCCGCATCGGCGCATTTTTCGCCCGCCCCATGCTGCTGCTCGGCGCCGGACTGACCTTGCTTGCGTTGATCGCAGTCCTGCTGGTCAGCGGCGTGGTTGGCCGCACCGCGCATGGCGTCAAGAGCGGCGCGTTGGGCGTGGTGGGCGATGCCGGTTTCGGCGTTTATGAAATTCAGATCACTGGCAATCGCCGCGTCCCAACCGACACGATCTTTGCGGCGCTGGGGCTCAAGGCCGGCCAGTCCATCTTCTTTATTGACCTGCCCGCTGCCCGCGCCCGCATCCTGTCGCTGGACTGGATTGCCTCGGTGGATGTGGTGCGCCGTTATCCCGACGCCATCTTCGTCACCGTGGTCGAGAAGCGGCCTTTCGCTCTGTGGCAGACGCCCGATGGAAAGGTTGCCGTGGTGGAGCGTTCCGGCGGCGTCATTACTACGCAGGATACCCAGAAATTCTCCAAGCTGCCAAAATTGGTCGGTCCGGGCGCGCCGGAAACTGCTGCCGACCTGGTGGATGGCGTGATGAGCCGCCGCGCGGTGTCTGCCCGCACCGCCGCTTACGAGCGGGTCTCGAAGCGGCGCTGGAACCTGATTCTGAATGATGGCGTTGTCGTGCAGCTGCCGGAAACCGGCTGGGCCAAAGAACTCGACACGCTGGAGCATCTGATTGTCGATAACGGCATTCTGGAGCGCGACATCACTGAAATCGATCTGCGTTCGCCATCGCAGTTTTTCTTCATGCTCAAGAATGGCGAGAAAAAAGACGTTGAACGTGGCAAGGAAACATAATGGGCGAGACACTCAAATTGCGCGTGAATAACGAAATTCCCGCTTACCGCACCGGACTTGTGTCCGCGCTGGACATCGGCACTTCCAAGGTGGCCTGTGTCATCGGCCGGGCCGAGCACGGCACCCTGAAAGTGCTGGGCAGCGCTTTGCGCGAAAGCGCCGGCCTCAAGGCGGGCACTGTCACCAGCCTGGAACTGGCCGAGGAAAGCATCCGCGATTGTGTCGCCGCCGCCGAGAACCATGCCGATGCCCGCATCCAGAATGTGCTGGTGGCGGTCAATTGCGGCAGTCCGGTATCGGTCACCTCCCGCGCCGTGATGGCGCTGGACGGCGCCCTGGTGTCGGACGCCCATCTGCGCCAGTTGCTCAGCGATGGCCGCAGCAAGTGCCGCCTGGAAGGCCATGAGATCATCCAGAGCGCCCCCACCACCTATGTGGTGGATGAGGCGCGGGGCGTACGCAATCCGTCCGGCATGTTCTGCCAGCGTATCGGCGTGGCCATGCACGCGGTGGCGGTCAAGCCGTCGCCGCTGGCCAACCTGAAGCTGGCGGTGGAACGCTGCCATCTCAATGTGGTGGGCTCGCTGTTCGCCCCCTATGCCAGCGGCCTGGCCGTCCTCAGCGAGGACGAAAAGCAGATCGGCGCCACTGTGATCGATATGGGTGGCGGCTGCACGTCCATCGCCGTGTTTCTGGAAGGCCATCTGGTGCATGCCGATGTGGTGCCGCTGGGCGGCTTCTCGGTCACCCATGACATTTCGCTGGGCCTGACGGCGCCGCTTTCCGCGGCCGAACGCATCAAGACCCTGTTCGGAGCAGCGTTTGGCGACCTGGAAGCCGGCGCCGATGTCATTTCGGTGCCCCAGATGGGCGAGCAGGGCGAAGACAGCGCCTTGCGCGTGCCGCGCACCATGCTCACCCGCATCATCCAGGCCCGCCTGACCGAAATATTCGAAGAGGTGCAGAAGCGCCTTCAGGCCTCCGGTTATGACGGCGTGGCCGGCCGCCGGGCGGTTCTGACCGGCGGCGCCTGCCAGCTCACCGGCACCCGCGAATTGGCGGCGCGCATCCTGAACAAGCAGGTACGGATCGGCCGGCCCCAGGCTTTCCCGGGTTTGGCTGCCGCTTCGGCCGGCCCTGATTATGCCACCGCCATCGGCCTTCTGATGGCCGGGGCGCTGCTGCCGCCCGAGATTTTGAATCCGGAAATGGCCGCTTTGCCGGCGGCCGGGCAAGGCAAAAGCTGGCTCTCACGGTTGACCGGCCGGTGGCTGGAGTGATTCAACAATATAACAGCGAATCAGTTGGGCAGTTCTGGTGTGCACAAGGTGACCCCATCAAGTCACTGAGGAGAATCTAAAATGGCGATAAACCTGCAAGTCCCCCCGACCAAAGAATTGCGTCCCCGCATCACCGTTCTGGGTGTCGGCGGCGCTGGCGGCAATGCCGTCAACAACATGATCGAAGCCGGCCTTGAAGGCGTGGACTTCGTCGTGGCCAACACAGATGCCCAGGCGCTCAGCCAATCCAAGGCCGAGCGGCGTATCCAGCTTGGTGCCACCACCACCGAAGGCCTGGGCGCAGGCGCCCAGCCGGAAATCGGCCGTGCGGGCGCCGAGGAATCCCTGCCCGAGATCATGGAACAGCTGCAAGGCTCACACATGGTGTTCATCGCCGCCGGCATGGGCGGCGGCACCGGCACCGGCGCGGCGCCCGTCATCGCCCGCGCGGTGCGCGAAGCGGGCATCCTGGTGGTCGGCGTGGTCACCAAGCCCTTCTCCCTGGAAGGCGACCGCCGCATGCGGGTGGCCGAAGCCGGCATCACCGAGCTGCAGACCTTCGTGCATACCCTGATCGTCATTCCCAACCAGAATCTGTTCCGCGTCGCCAATGACCGCACCACCATGTCCCAGGCTTTCGCCATGGCCGATGAGGTGCTGCATGCCGGCGTGCGCGGCGTCACCGACCTGATCGTGATGCCGGGCCTGATCAATCTCGACTTTGCCGACATCAAGTCGGTGATCTCGGAAATGGGCAAGGCCGTGATGGGCACCGGCGAAGCCGAAGGCGAAGACCGCGCCAGCCGCGCCGCCGACATGGCGATCTCCAACCCGCTGCTGGACGATGTCAGCATGAAGGGCGCCAAGGGCGTTCTCATCAACATCACCGGCGGTCCCGACCTGATGCTGTTCGAAGTCGAACAGGCCGCCAATCGCATCCGTGCCGAAGTGGACCCGGACGCCAACATCATCTTCGGCAACACCATCCTGGACGAGATGGAAGGCCGCATCCGCGTTTCGGTGGTCGCCACCGGCATCGACGCCGAACAGATGCGCAAGGTCACGCCCATCCGGCAATTCCAGAAGCAGTCGCCGGTCTTCACGGTGGAAACGCCCCGTCCGGTGGCCGCCGCCGCCAATCCGGTGCGCGACCAGATGGCCCAGCTAGTCAATGAGCTCAACGCCCCTGTTGCGGCCCCCGCACCGGTCAGCGCCGACGAAGCCTATATCCTGGGCGGCGACGATGCCCCGGCGCTCCCGGACTCTTATCCCGTTACCGAAACAGTGCGCTCGGCTGCCGAAATGCCGCTGGCGCCGCAAAGGCGCGTGGAAGCGGAAAAGAAGGGCTGGGGCTTTTTCGGTCGCAAAAAAGGCCCGGCCGCAGATCTGCGCGCCGAGCCGGTGATGCCCCGTCCGGCGGCGCGTCCCGCTGCCGCGCAGGCGCCCATCGCTTCGGAGCAAGCTGCGCCGCCATCCGGCGAGGATCTGTTCCCCGAGCATAATCGTGACGAGCAGTTTGAGATTCCGGCCTTCTTGCGCCGTCAGTCGAACTGACACGCACAATCCGTAAAAAATAAAAAAGGGCAGCTTTACCGCTGCCCTTTTTTATTGCCCCTTGCGAAGAATATCGCAGGGCCACAGCGCGGTGGCCGCCGTCTTCACCGCCTTGGTGACATCCTGGCGGGCGGCTTTGGGATGCTTGCCCAGCCAGTCCACCACCGCTATCTCAGCCGGCCCCGGATCGGTGGGCAGGCAGTGATTGCCCCGCAATCCCGCCACCACCTCCTTGCTCTGAAAGTCACTGTTGCACAGGCTGGCGCTCTGGCCGCAGACCTGGATCAGGTCGCGGCCGGTATCGGCGGCGGCTGCGCCTGCCGCCAGGCACAGAAGAGCGGCGGCCAAAACCAGTTTCATGCGCGAACTCTCCCAAAGCGCCAGCAAATTAGCATTGGCGGGCTGGCCCGGGAAAGGCGGGGCGCGGTAGATTGCCCGCATGACCAGCCGCCACACGCTCGCCGCGCCCGTCACTGCCTCCGGCATCGCTCTGCATGCGGGTGTCACCGTGACCATGACCCTGGCGCCGGCGCCGGCGGGGCAGGGCGTGGTGTTTGTTCGTGCCGACCAGAATGGTGCGCGCATTCCGGCACGCTACGATTTGGTGAGCGAAACCCGGCTGGGCACCGTACTGGAACAAGACGGCGTGCGGGTCGGCGTGGTCGAGCATCTGATGGCCGCCGTGGCTGGGGCAGGGGTGGACGATCTCACTGTGACCTTGGACGGCCCTGAGCCGCCCATCCTGGACGGCGACGCCTTGTCTTTCCTCACGCTGATTCAAAAGGCCGGCCTCAAAAGCCAGAATGTGCCGCGCGAGGCGATTGCGATTCTGAAACCCGTTACGGTCACCCAGAAAGACGCCAGCGCCAGCCTGAGCCCTGCGGCCTCGGCCTCCTACGACTTCGAGATTGAATTTTCCGCTGCCGCCATCGGGCGGCAGACTTTCACCCTGGATTTTTCTTCGCCCGAGAATTTCGCCGCGCTGATCGCCCCCGCCCGCACCTTTGGTTTTCTCAAAGAACTGGAAGGGCTGCACGCCATGAATTTGGCGCGGGGCGCTTCCCTGGCCAACACCTTGGCGCTGGACGATAGCGGGCTGGTCAATCCCGGCCTGCTGCGCTTTCCCGATGAATTTGTCCGCCACAAGATTCTGGACGCCATTGGCGACATGGCGCTGGCGGGCGCGCCGCTGCTGGCCAGGTTCCAGGGCGTCCGCTCCGGTCACGCCGTCAACAACGCCCTGCTCAGGGCGCTGTTTGCCGATCCCAGCGCCTTTCGCCGGGTCCCCATGCCCGGCTAGGCGGCTCTTTCCAACTTCCGCCGCCCCTATGCTATACAGCGATCTGGAACATGGACGGCCATGCCAGAAAATGGCATAAGAGCCTGTCCTGCATAGCAAAAATGGAAGATCTGTAATGCCTGTGTCCGGCGGAAAATTCCGCGCTTTTGTGATGGTTTGCGGGGCCGCGCTCCTGCTTTCCGGCTGCAGCCTGTTCGGCAGCGATGACGCCACCAACGACCTGAACAAAGACGCCGCGCAATATCAGGAACGGCCGATTGACCAGATCTATGACAATGCCTGGAAGCAGATCAACAAGGGCAATTGGGATCAGGCCGCCGCCCAGTTCAACGAAGTGGACCGCCAGCATCCCTATTCGGTCTGGGCGCGCCGCGCCCAGCTGATGGCCGCCTTCTGCTATTACCAGTCCAACAAATATGACGATGCGGTCTCCACCGCCGATCAGTATATCTCGCTGCATCCCGGCAGCCAGGAAGTCGCCTATGCCTTCTACCTGAAGGCCATTTCGCTCTATGAACAGATCGTGGATGTCGGCCGCGACCAGTCCAAGACCCAGGGCGCGCTGGTGGCCCTGCAGGACGTGGTGCAGCGTTTCCCCGACACCGAATATGCCCGCGACGCCACCCTCAAGATTGACCTCACCCAGGATCATCTGGCCGGCAAAGAGATGGAAGTCGGGCGCTACTACCTCCAACGGGGCAATTATATCGGCGCCATCAACCGTTTCCGTACGGTGATCGACCAGTACCAGACCACGCCGCAGATCGCCGAGGCGCTGGAGCGGCTGACCGAGTCTTATTATTCCCTGGGGCTCGACAGCGAAGCACAGACGGCCGCCGCTGTGCTGGGCGCCAATTACCCCGGCACCGTCTGGTATCAGGATTCCTTCAATATCCTGAGAGGCCGCAATCTCACGCCGGTGGCCGACCAGCAAAGTTGGATATACAAAGCCTTCCACAAAATGCTTTGATTCGGCGGCGGCGCAGGTCTTTTCGCCCCTGTCGTTGTCGCGCGTCCTCACGTGCTGACGCACGCTGCGGGCGACGCTCCTGGCCAGGAACGAAAATCCCTCGCGCGGCCGCCGAATCAGCGCCAGCGAATTTTTGGTCGCTTTTATCCGCAAATATGTTCACTCTTTGTCCTGAAATTGCTCGGAGCGCGAGATGCTCGCTGCACTGACCGTCCGTGACATTGTCCTGATTGAGCAGGCCGCGCTGGAATTCGCGCCGGGCCTGAATGTTCTGACCGGCGAAACCGGGGCGGGCAAATCCATTCTGCTGGATTCACTGGGCCTGGCGATTGGCGGGCGTGGCCGTGCCGGGGTGCGGCCGGGCGCAGCACAGGGCTCCGCCACGGCGGTGTTCGATCCCGGCCCCAAGCATGCCTCACGCGCTTTGCTGCTGGATCAGACGATGACGGCCGACGGCGAAATTGTGCTGCGTCGCAGCCTTTCGGCCGACGGCAAGTCCCGCGCCTTCATCAATGACGAAGCGGTGGGTGTCGGCCTGCTGAAAGAGTTGGGCGGCATGCTGCTGGAAATCCATGGCCAGAGCGATGATCGCGGCTTGTTCGACATCGCCACGCATCGCGGCCTGCTGGATTCCTTTGGCGGCCTGGAAGAACAGGGCCGCGGTATCGCCGCGCTCTATGCGGCCTGGGACACGGCGCGTCAGGCTTTGTCCGCCCTCAAGGCGCGCGCCGCAGATGCGCAGCGCAATGCCGAATTCGTGCGCGCCGCCGCTGCGGAATTGTCGAATTTCGCGCCCGAAGCGGGCGAAGAAGAAAGACTGGCGGGCGAACGCGCCCTGATGATGAACGCCTCGCGCATCGCCGAAGATCTGAGCGCCGCCAGCGACGCCTTGTCGGGTGAGCGCGGCGCAGAAGCGGCGCTGGCGGTCACCCTGAAGAAACTGTCCCGGCTGCAGGAAGAAGCGCGCAAACGCGTTGCCGGCGCCGAGGCGGCGCTCGAGCAGGCTTTCGCCCTGACCGAGGAAGCGCGGCGCGAGCTGGACGGGTTGCTGGCCAGTCTCGACACCGATACCGCTGTGCTGGAAAAGAAAGAAGAACGGCTGTTCGCCCTGCGCGCCCTGGCGCGCAAATATGCCACCACGCCGGATGGTCTTTGCGCCGTGCTGGTGGATTTCCTGGCCCAGCGCGAGGCGCTGGACGGCAGCGGCAATTCGATGAAAAGCGCGGAAGCGTCGGTCGCCGTCACCCGCGCCGCCTTTGTTGCCGCCGCGCAGAAACTTTCCAAGGCCCGCGCCGCCGCTGCCACGAAGCTGGAAGAGGCGGTGGCCGGTGAGCTGACACCGCTCAAGCTGGGACACGCCAAATTCCGCGTGACATTGACGGCGGACGAAGAGGGCGGCGCCCATGGGCTGGAACGCATCGCCTTTGAAGTCGCCACTGTGGAAGGCGCCGCTTTCGGCAGCCTGGCCAAGATCGCTTCGGGCGGTGAGTTGGCGCGCTTCTCTTTGGCCCTGAAAGTGGCGCTGGCGCAGGTTTCTTCCCCCGCCGCGCTGGTGTTCGACGAAGTGGACCGGGGTGTGGGCGGCGCCGTGGCCGATGCCGTGGGCGAACGCCTGCAGCGCCTCGCCGAGACCACACAGGTGCTATTGGTGACCCATTCGCCCCAGGTTGCGGCCCGTGCGGCCCGCCATTTCCGCATCTCGCGCGTCGGCGACAAGACTCGCATCGTGCTGCTGGAAGATGACGCCCGGCTGGAAGAAATCGCCCGCATGCTGTCCGGCGCCACCGTCACCGAGGAAGCCCGCGCCGCCGCCAGGCGTCTGGTGGCGGAAGCGGCGCAACCGGCGAAGAAGTCCCGTAAACGCGCATGAGGTCTGTGGACAAACTCTCTTCCGCCGAGGCGGAAAAGGAACTGGACAAGCTCGCGCGCGAAATCGCCGAACATGACCGGCGCTATCATGCTGAGGATGCGCCCACAATTTCCGATGCGGATTACGACGCCCTGCGCCGCCGCAACGCCGAGATCGAAGCGCGCTTCCCCCTATTGGTGCGGTCCGATAGCCCCAGTCAGCGGGTCGGCGCCAAAGCCAGCGCCCGCTTCGCCAAAGTGGTGCATGCTCGGCCGATGCTGTCGCTGGATAACGCTTTCAGCGACGAAGACGTGGCCGATTTCATGGGACGGGTGCGGCGCTTCCTGGGATTGAAGGAAGACGAAGAGGTCCCCGTCACCGCCGAACCCAAGATTGATGGACTCTCCGCCTCTCTGCGTTATGAAAATGGCGTGCTGGTGCAAGGCGCCACCCGCGGCGACGGCGCCGAGGGCGAGGACATCACCGCCAATCTGCGTACCATTTCCGATATTCCGCTGCGGCTCAAAGGCAAGCCGCCCGCCATCCTGGAAGTGCGCGGCGAAGTTTATATGACCCACAAGGGATTTGCCGCCCTCAACAAGGCCCAGGAAAAAGACGGCAAGCCCACCTATGCCAATCCGCGTAACTCCGCCGCCGGCTCGGTACGCCAGCTTGATGCGGCCATCACTGCAGGCCGCAGCTTGAATTTTTTCGCCTATACCTGGGGCGAGATTTCCGACCTGCCCGCCAAAACGCAAAGCGGCATGCTGGAGAAATTCACCGCTTACGGTTTTGTGGTGAACCCGCTGGTCAAGCGCTGCGAAAATCTGGACCAGATGCTGAAATTCTACCGCGACATTGAAGGCAGGCGCGCCCGGCTCGGCTATGACATTGACGGCGTGGTTTACAAGGTGGACCGCCTCGATCTGCAGGAAAGGCTGGGCTTTGTTTCGCGCAGCCCCCGCTGGGCCAACGCCCACAAATTCCCCGCCGAACAGGCGGAAACGGTGCTGGAGGATATCGAGATTCAGGTTGGCCGTACCGGCAAGCTGGCGCCGGTGGCGCGACTGAAGCCGGTCACGGTGGGCGGCGTGGTGGTGCGCAACGCCACCTTGCACAATGAAGACGAGATCGCCCGCAAGGATGTGCGGATCGGCGACACGGTGGTTATCCAGCGCGCCGGTGATGTCATCCCCCAGATCGTGCGGGTGCTGGAGGACAAGCGCCCGAAAAACGCCAAGCCTTACAAATTTCCCGTGAAATGCCCTGTCTGCGGCAGCCATGCCGTGCGCGAAGTGGATGAAAAGACCGGCAAGCAGGATGTGGACCGCCGTTGCACCGGCGGCCTGATCTGCGATGCCCAGACGGTCGAGCGGCTGAAATATTTCGTCGCCCGTGACGGCTTCGACATTGAAGGCCTGGGCGGCACCATGATCGAGCTGTTCCATGAAAAGGGCTTGCTGAAAGAGCCCGCCGACATTTTCGCCCTCACCGAAAAATCAGACAAGGTGAGCAAGGCGCTGGCGGATCATCGCGCCGCTTTGTCCGAGGAACGCCGCGCCGCGGAAGGCAAGGATCCGGTCAAGACCAAGGCCAAGAAAGAAGAGCGCGAAGACAAGGTCGTCGAAAATCTGATGGCCGCTATCGAAGCGCGCCGCAAGATCGGGCTGGACCGGCTGATCAACGCGCTTGGCATCCGCCATGTCGGGGAAACCACGGCCCGGCTGATCGCGCGGCATTACCGCACCATCCATGCTTTCCTCAAAGGCATGGAAAGCGACGAGGCCCGCGCCGAACTGGAAAGCCTGGAGGGCATTGGCGGCGTGGTGGCGGAAGCGATCTGCGATTTCTTCGGGGAGCCGCATAACGTCAAGGCGCTGCACCGACTACTGGCCTGGCTGGATGTTCAGCCGATGGCGGCCCCGGCGAAATCCTCGCCGGTCTCCGGCAAGACCGTGGTTTTCACCGGCACCTTGGAAAAGATGACACGGCAGGAAGCCAAGGCTCGCGCCGAAAGCCTGGGCGCCAAGGTCTCAGGCTCAGTTTCCGCCAAGACCGATATTGTCGTGGCGGGACCGGGTGCGGGTTCAAAGCTGAAGGATGCACAGAAACACGGCGTCGAAGTGATGGACGAAGACGCCTGGCTGAAGCTGATTTCCTAAATAGCCCGCGTCACGCCATCCAGCCATCCCCGTGCTTCATCCTCCACCAGATGATGCAAGGTATCGCGCACTTTGGTGTGATAGGCATTCAGCCAGGCCCGCTCGCTCTCGGTCAGAAGGCTTACCTCAACCAGATTGAGGTCAATGGGCACCAAGGTGATGGTCTCAAGTCCCATCATCTTGCGCTCGCCGCCGGGAATTTCGGCAAAGTCCGTCACCACCACCAGATTTTCAATGCGGATGCCGAAGGCGCCTGCCTTGTAGAAGCCCGGCTCGTTGGAACAGATCATGCCTGGCATCAGCTTCTGGGGAACAGGGCGCTTGGAGATATTCTGCGGTCCTTCATGCACCGACAGATACGATCCCACGCCATGGCCGGTGCCATGGTCGTAATCCAGTCCTGCCTCCCATAAGGGCCGGCGCGCAAAACTGTCCAGCTGCATGCCGATGGTGCCGTCGGGAAAACGCGCCGTCGCCAAGGCGATATGGCCTTTCAGCACGCGGGTGAAACGGTCTTTCATTTCGGCGGTCGGCGCGCCGACCATCACGGTGCGGGTGATGTCGGTGGTGCCGTCGGGATATTGCGCCCCGGAATCGATCAGGAAAATGTCGTTCTTGCCGATCACCCGGTTGGTGGAGCGGGTGACGCGGTAATGCACAATGGCGCCATTGCTGCCCGCGCCGGAAATGGAATCAAACGACAGGTCCGACAGACAGCCGGTGGCGCGGCGATAGCCTTCCAAGGTCTGTGCCGCAT